>BNJS01003660.1_pt1 | contig 339852 bp, 425 predicted proteins | sample 8540461 | NCBI WGS metagenome assembly BNJS01 (sample SAMD00202454, study PRJDB9452) | human saliva metagenome | isolation source: human saliva | place: Japan
GGATATAATATAAACATAACAAAACTTAATAATATCATAATATATGGCTCATCGAAAGATGGGCCTTTCTCCATTTTTAGGGGTATTTTTTTGATTTTGAGTTTAAAAGTATTTAGATAATAGATATTTTTCATCGGTTAGTCGTAATTTCTATCAAGTCCAAAGGATGCAGATAGAATGTACGAATAACACATGCTACAGAAACTAGAATTTTTAGGACGAAAGGACGATAAAATTCTTAGTTTCGAATCAGTGAAATATATGGTCTCATCGAAAGATGGGCCTTTCTCCATTTTCAGAATAGTTTTCAGGTTTTTTCTTGAAACTTTATTTCAAAGTGCTATAATATTATTTATGAAAAAAACATCAGTTAATTTATTAGAAGGTCCGATTTTACGGGCGATGATTGCTTTTGCGATACCGATTATGATAGCAAATATTTTTCAGCAACTCTATAATACGGTAGATATTATGATTGTTGGTAGATTCCTTGGAGAAGAATCCCTTGCTGCTGTTGGAGCTACTGCTGCGATATTTGAGCTTGTAGTTGGTTTTGCATTAGGTATAGGAAATGGTATGGGTATAGTTATTGCTCGTTATTACGGTGCAGGAAATTATGAAAAGTTAAAAGAGTGCTGTAGCTGCCACATTTGTAATAGGTGGGGTATTGAGTATTATGATTGCCGTATTAGGTAATTTTACTTTATATCCCATTACTGAAATTACTAGGAACACCAAGTAATATTATTGATCAGTCTTATGAGTATATTTATCTTATAGTAGTATTTGTAGGTGTTACTCTTGCGTATAATTTGTGTGGGATTACTTCGAGCAGTAGGAGATAGTAAGGCTGCATTATATTTTTTAATTTTTTTCAGCAATTATTAACACTGTATTAGATATATATTTTCATAGCATATTTACATATGGGTGTACGTTCGGCTGGAGTTGCAACAATTATCTCACAGGGTATTTCTGCAGTATTATGTTTTAACTATATTCGTAGAAAAAAACACCATTTCTAATTCCAACAAAAAAACATTTTTACATGGAATAAAAAAACTTTATTCTGATTTATTTAGCCAAGGTTAGCAATGGGACTTATGTTTTCTGTTGTTTCAATTGGTACAGTAATCTTACAAACATCGATTAATGCCTTAGGTCCAGTAATTATCAGTGCTCAGACAAGTGCTAGAAGAATAATGATGTTCGCACTACTTCCAGTAGGATCTATGAGTGCGACTATAACGACTTTTTACATCGCAAAACTTTCGGAGCAAGACAATATAGTCGAATAGTTGAAGGATTACGTAAGGGTGCGCTTGTTACGATAATTTGGTCAGTCTTCATCTGTATTACGCTATTTTTTTCGCAAGTCCATATTTAAATGAACTTATTACAGGAAGTAATGATGAGGAATTAATTTACCAGGCTTCATTATATCTTAAGATTAGTTCTGCATTTTATCCATTTTTTTAGCCATACTTTTTAGTATTGAGAAATGCTCTGCAAGGATTAGGGCAAAAAGATGATGCCACTTGTTTCAAGTATTATAGAAATGTTAGGGAAAAATATTATTTGTAATATTTATTATTCCCAAGTGCAGGATATTTAGGAGTAATATTTCGTAGAACCTATTCTATGGGTTGTAATGGCAGCTCAATTGTATTATGCATTTAGGAAAAGAACCAGTTATTTCGTTCGTTGAAGAAAAAGAGTGAGTAGAAAGTTGGGAAGGCACTCCCAATCAACAAAAATTAAGAAGTAATTCTAAAATCAAGATTTTAGGGTTGCTTCTTTTTACTTCATGATTAGAAAAAAATATTATCTTAGAAGTGAAAAAGATATACTCAAATTAGTGCAGACAATTATTGCAAGCACTAAGAATGAAGGGGAAAAAGCAGGTGAGGATTTTTGGGTCAAAGCCGAAAAACTCTACTATACAGCTCTTATTGGATATATCTTCTATGAAGCTCCAAGAGAAGCAAAGAACTTTGCGACACTACTGGATATGATAGATGCTTCAGAAGTCAGGGAAGATGATGAAACATATATGAATCCCATTGATAGACTGTTTGAAGCTTTGGAAAAGAAAGAGCCTACACATTTTGCAGTTAAGCAATATAAAAAGTACAAACTTGCTGCTGGAGTTATAGAATTAAGAAGAACACTTCATCACTATTTGAGTGAAAGATGTTTTGTTTAATTCTTTTTTTATTGTTTGAAAGGAGTGATTTATGATAAAAGGCTTGGAAAAACTAAATGACAGACAAAAAGAAATCCTATTCAAAACTAATGAACTCCATAAAAATGCAGTCGGTAATGATTACAAAGATGGAATCAGCATTGTAGAGGTATGGTTGGAAAAAGGAGTTGTTTGTGCAAGGCTGAAAAATGGAGAATGGTATCACTATACCTATTCCTATACTTGGTATTAAGAATCCCGGCGAAAGCAGGGTATCGAGAGAAACTACGAGAAAATAACCGCCTTGTATGAAAGGTTAAGCCGAGATGATGAACTGCAAGGCGAGAGCAATTCGATTGTCAATCAGAAGAAAACCTTGGAAGAATACGCAAAGAAAAATCATTTGGAGAACATTATTCATTTTACCGATGACGGAATCAGCGGAACACAGTTTGATCGTCCGGGATTTATGGCAATGATGAACGGAGTCAATCAAGGAAATATTGGTTGTATCATTGTAAAAGATATAAGCAGACTTGGCAGAGATTATCTCAAAGTCGATCAATGTATGGAGATACTAAGACAAAAGGGCGTAAGACTAATCGCCATCAATGACAATGTAGATAGTTTCTACAGAGAAGATGATTTTACTCCCTTTAGAAATATCATGAATGAATGGTATGCAAGAGATACATCAAGAAAAATCCAATCGACTTTTAGGTCAAAAGGCGAAAGTGGGAAACATACTGCAAGCACACCGCGTTATGGATATATCAAAGATGAAAGAGATAAAAACAAATGGATAGTAGATGAAAAAGCAGCCGAAGTAGTAAGACGAATATTTAATATGACCATGCAAGGTAATGGTCTGTATCGAATAGCAAAGATATTGGAGAGTGAAAAAGTAGATATACCCGCCTATCATCAACAGAAATTAGGATATGGGCTATATCAAAGCAAAAACTTTGAACCTCCCTATCGTTGGTGCAGCTCAACCATAGCAAGCATTTTAAAGAAACAAGAATACTTGGGGCATACAGTCAATTTCAAGACAAGCAAAGCATCTCAAGGACAAGAAAAGTAAATATGTATCGGAAGATAACTGGCTTATTTTTGAAAACACGCATGAACCAATCATAGACCAAGAAACCTTTGACAATGTGCAAAGGATAAGAGGAAATGTAAAAAGGTATCCTGACGGTTGGGGAGAATATCACCCACTCACAGGACTAATGTATTGTGCAGATTGTGGGAGCAAGATGTATGTTCATAGAACAAGTAACTATAAGAATATTCTATATTACACTTGCAGTGCCTATACCAAAACCCCTTGCGACACACTTTGCCCCTCAGCACACAGAATAAAAGCAGAAGCGGTCTTAAACCTTATTAGGGAAACACTAAAAGATATTAAAAAATACCTTGATGAAGATAATGAAGACTTTATCCGTTCCATTCAAAATGAAATGAAAGAAAAGGAAAAAATAGAGATAGAAAAGAAAAAGATAAGATTAACGGAAAGCCAAATCGACTTCAGGAACTTGAACGACTTATGTGCAGAATTTATGAAGATATGATTCTGAATAAAATACCGAATAATCGCTATGGAATCCTTAATAATCAATATGAAACGGAGCAGGTAGCTTTTAAGTAAAGAAATTAAGGATTTGGAGCATCAGGTATCAAGATATGAAAAAGAAACAGTCAGAGCAAAAGATAGAAATTTACTTTAATTTCATAGGTAATTATGAACTGCCACAGGTGGAGTTAAGCGAAGAGGAAAAACAAAAACTTGAGGAAGAAGAAAGAAAAATCGAAGAAAGAAAAGACAAGCTACACCAAAATTACCTGAAACGAAAAGCAAGCGGAAAACAGAAAGAGTATGAGGATAAATATAAGGCAAGAAGAGAGTAGAAGAAACGGGAGAAAATAAAGGTTTTGAAAAGAGTTGGGATACCTTTAAGTGAGTATAAAGAGTTAAATACAAAAGAAGCCCTCAATTAGGCTTCTTTATGTATTTAATCAGAAAGATTATTTTTCGCATATTTTTTTATGTCTTTGGGATAAAATCCCTTATATTTTTTGAAGCATGTACTAAATTTACTGTGAGAGGAATATCCCTACAGCCTCTGCTATATCCTGAATTTTAAGGGTAGAGTTCAGTAGGAGTAATTCCGCCATATTCATTCGCCGTCTTTTGAGTATATTCTGTAATTGTACATTGATATTTTTTTGCTTAAATAATTTTTTTAGTTTTGTGCCGCTCATAGTGGATATTTTTTCCAAAGTATCTTGTGGGATAGATGTTGCATAATGATCGTCTATATAATTGGCGACATTTTTCAAAGCCTCATCATCGGCAATAGATAGTGGATTGCTGTACTTATTTAAAAAAAGAGTCTATTGTAATACTTAACCATTCCTTTGCCTTTTGACTCAAAAAAAGATTTCAGCAGCAGGAGATGCCATCTTGCAATTAAGGATATCTTTTATGATTCTTTTCCAAAGGCTTTGTTTATTATAATGCTGGTATTAAAAAAATAAATCTTCATAGTTACAGACTTTATTCTTATAAGAGGACAGGCATTGCTCTATCATGGACTGATTGAAATTTATACCGATTCCTAAATAAGGAGAGTTTTTTTGTGAAGTATAAACCCTATAGTCTTTAGAATTTTTTTGTATTTATAGTAAAAAGTGAATTTGAAGAAAGATTTTGATAAGGATTAAAACATTCACCGTTTGCTGTAACTAAATAAGATGAATAAAAGGGAATAGAAATTATTCAAACCAGAAAAACTTGTATGGATAATTTCTTTTTTATGAAAAACATCATAAATATCAATAGTGAAATTATCGCCCTCGTAAAACCAATATATGCCTTCTGCATTATCCGTGCTAAAACGGAATTCATGTCCTACAGTGGAGTATTTTTGTATTATCGATAGATTCATCTGTAGAAAAAAAGTTTTTTTAACAAAGTTATAAAAATCACTCATATTATACCTCCGTGCTTTTATATTTTTATCCCGAATAGACATTATCCCGAATAGACTTAGTTAGCCATATCTAATTGATTGAAATCCTCATTTATTATATAATAAATAATAGATAAAAAAACAAGAAAAAAACTATGCGTATTGCAAAAAGAGTTTGAAAAACAAGCCTCTAAAAATCAGTCTAAAAAGGCTATTTATAGGGTTTGCTAATTTTTAAAAAAAAAGGAGGAGTTGTTCAGTGAAGGATAAGAAGAAATCAATACTGAAAAAGACTAATGGCTTACGGTGGTAAAAAAAGTTTTTTACTCTATATTGCTATGGTTATGTCTGCTGTATCAGGTGTCATGGTTTTGATGCCTATGGTATATATTCATAGAATTGTAAATAACTTAATTTTAAATGGGATGGTGAATTTTGATTATGTAAAGGAAAAATTCAATTTCTGCAGCAGTCTTTGCTGTTCTGGGGCTTTTTATATACCCTAATAGGTTTAATTTTATCCCATATTTTTGCATTTGAAGTGGAAGATAACATTATTAAGACTTCCGTAACAAAACTAATAAACAAACCGCTTGGGTATTTCGATGACAAAGAAAGCGGAAGGATAAGAAATGTAATTGTGTCCGGAGCGTCTGAAACCCATTCTTTTATAGCGCATCAACTTCCTGATATGGCGATGACCATTATATCGCCAATCGTCCTGCTTGTATTTTTCTTCGTGTTTAACTGGAAGTTAGGACTTGCCAGTATGATACCGATGATTATCGGTATGACATTGATGTCATCTATGATGACATCCGAAACAAAAAAAATGAAGGATGAGTATTATGCAGGACTTTCCAATTTATCTTCTCAGACAGTGGAATATGTTCGAGGAATTCCTGTTGTTAAAACATTTGCACAAAGTGTTGAGAGCTTTGATAAGTTATATTCGTTAATCATAAAAACTAAAAGACAATGTACTTAAGCTTACTATGAGTTATACGAATAAAATGTCGTGGTTTGAAACCGTTTCTACATCGACGGCATTTTTCTTGGTACCTGTGGCATTACTCTTAATAAAATTTAATGGAAACTTATCTAATGTAGTTGCAGATTCTGTTATTTACTTCCTAATAGGACCGGCATTTGCTACTTTTATTATGAGAACAGCGACGATTACGCAATACAGTTATTTTGCGGAACTTGCTTTAGATAAAATTGAAAATATACTTGAGTTTGATGATTTTGTTTATGGAAATAAAACAAGTTCTGATGTTGGGATAGAGTTTAAAAATGTAAGCTTTTCTTATGAAGATGAAAATGTATTAGACGATATTTCATTTAAGGTGAATAAAGGAGAACGAGTTGCTTTAGTCGGATCATCAGGCAGTGGTAAAACTACTATAGCAAGGCTTGCTGCACGATTTTACGATATTAAAACAGGTGAAATTTATATTGGAGGAATTAATATAAAAGATTTTTGAAAAAAAGAGGCTTTTAATGAGAAAAAAATTGCTTTTTGTTTTTTTCAAAAACTCTAAACTATTTAAAAATGAGTTTAAGAGATAATCTTTTAATCGGAAATCCTGATGCAACTAATGAAGAAATTGACAATGCCTTAATCAATTCAGGGTCTAAAGATATTATTAAAAAAATTTAGATAAAGGACTTGATACTGTTTACGGAACTAAAGGCACATATTTTTTTCAGGAGGAGAAGCTCAAAGGATTTCTATAGCGAGAGCTTTTTTGAAAGATGCAGATATTATCATTTTAGATGAAGCTACAGCCTTTGCAGATCCTGAAAATGAACATTTGATTCAAGAGTCTTTTAAGAAGCTATCAAAAAGCAAGACAACATTGATGATTGCTCATAGATTATCTACAGTAGTAGATGCAGATAGAATTCTTGTTATTGATAAGGGGAAAAATTGTAGAAGAAGGCAAAGCATTCAGATTTAATAGGTATGAGTGGGCATTACAAAAAACTTTGGGAAGAATATCAAAAATCCGTAAATTGGAAGATAGGAGGTTAAACATATGGTTTCTTATTTTATGAAAAAATATGCGATGTCAGAAAAAGGCGCTCTTAACTTAAAAAAAGCCATATTTTCACACACGCTTGTTAATTTAACTAAATTGTTCGCACCAATGATCGCTTTTATGTTTCTGTTTCAGTATATAGGCATTTTAAAAAGTATTGAGAGCTACAATTTTACTTCTGTTCATTACATTGCACTAATTGTAGTAATGATGATTGTGATGTTCTTAATAGCGAGGTGGGATTATGTAAGACTTTACACCAATGTGTACAACGAGAGTGCAAATTCAAGAATTGAATTAGCGGAAAGGTTAAAGAAATTACCTCTTTCTTATTTTTGGTAAAAAGAGATTTGGCGGACCTTGCAGGGAAACCATGATGAATGACATGAACTTATATGAAACAATTTTTTTCTCATGCTGTACCTCATATATATTCAACGGCTATATCCACAAGTATTATTGCTTTAATGCTTATCTTCTATAATTGGAAACTTGCACTTGCAGCCCTTTGGGTAATTCCCATTTCTATTTTGATTATATTTTTATCAAAGAAAAGTCAGAAAAAAATAGTACAAGGCTGGATAGATGATAATCGTAAGGTTTTTTTGATAATCTACAGGAAAAATATAGAGCAGATAGAGCAAAATAAAAATCTTACAACTTAGAAGATAGGATGTTAAATGATTTTTTTGAAAAAAATTAAATGCATCCACAAAACAGAAGACGAAAAGGTGAAGTTGTTGCCGGAACACTTACAGGAATAGCTACTGCAATTTTAAAGCTTGGAATTATAAGTGTTGCCGTTATCGGCGTCAACATGCTTATAGCAGGGGAGGTAAGTGTGCTGGTTTATATCGCATTCTTAATGCTTACAGCAAGTATTTATCTTCCTATAGAAGGAATAATCACCTTTATGTCAATGATAGTTATGCTTGATGCGGTTGTAGGGAGAATAAAGGAAATAAAGACCATGCCTGTTCAAGAAGGGAAAAAAGATATTGACATTAAAAAAATTACGATATTGAGTTCAAAGGATGTTTATTTCGGATATGATGATTATTCTGTAATAAATTGTGTGAGCTTTACTGCAAAGCAGGGTGAAATCACTGCGCTAATCGGTTCAAGCGGAAGCGGAAAAACAACTCTCACCAAGCTTGCTGCAAGATTTTGGGATATAGATAAAGGAAAGATTTTGATAGGGGGAGAGGACATCGGTAAAATTGATCCGGAAACACTCCTTAAAAATTTCTCTATCGTTTTTCCAAGATGTTACTCTTTTTAATTCAAGCATAAAAGATAATATAAAAATCGGTAAAAAAGATGCTACAGATGAAGAGATTATAAGAGCGGCTAAAATAGCAAGATGTTATGAATTTATAGACAAAATGCCGGATGGAATAGATACAGTAATAGGTGAAAACGGACAAAGACTTTCAGGCGGAGAAAGACAAAGAATCTCAATAGCAAGGGCAATACTAAAAGACGCACCAATCATATTGCTTGATGAGGCTACAGCATCTCTGGATGTTGAAAATGAAAGTCTAATTCAAGAGGCTTTTATCTGAACTTATAAAAGAAAAAAACGGCAATTGTTATTGCTCATAGATTAAGAACAATAAGAAATGCAAACAAAAATCGTTTTTATTAAATGCCGGAAAAAAATAGAAGCGATAGGGACAGATGAAGAACTTTGTAAAAGCTCGGAATTTTATAAAGCAATGCTTAGAAAATCAAATATTCAGTGAAAACTTATTTAGGAGGAAAATATAAAAATGGAAAAATTAAGAATTAAAGATTTAGTTACGATAGGTGTATTTACAGTAATATATTTTTGTACTTATGTTTGCTTCGGGAATGATTGGTATTGTACCGATTTTTATACTTGGCATACCCTTACACTGGCAGGCATTATAACAGGAATAGTTATAATGCTCTTTATGGCAAAAAGTTCAAAAAAATCATGGGGATTATTTATACTTGGGTTGATTTGTAGTCTTGTAGTAATTGCAATGGGAAATACATATGTAATATTGATACATGCTGTAATCAGTATGGCAATTGCGGAACTTTTTAAGAAAAAAAGGAGAATATAAATCATTTAAATTTAATATGCTCTCATTTGCCGTATTCAACACTTGGATTTGTGGTTTCCTTTATGCAAGTTTTGTTGGCTAAAGACAAGGTTATTAAACTGGCTGAAACAGGCGGTATGGGTCACGATTATATAATGAAGCTCATAGCACTTTTTGAATTATCGCAGTATGGTATTAGTATATATCGGTGCTGTTGTCGGCGGGATACTCGGCGCATATATCGGTAAAGTCTTTTTGAAAAAAAGCATTTCGAAAAAAAGCGGGTATTGTATAATGCCCGTTTCTTTAGACAATCCATATAATCCCAATCCAATTAGTAAAATTTTTAGTAAGTTTTTTTCACTTGGATTTGCTGTATTTTTATAAAGTAAATACCTATTTTTGAATGGGGAATTGTGCTTCTTATTTCATTTCTTTTTTTAATGAATGGATTTAAGAAAGAAGCCTTTAAAAAAACATATCATTTTTTTGGGGTTCTTTCTTTGATACCTAATCTTGATGTAATTAGAAATATGAATGCGATTTTTAATGATGTTTTTTTATGCTATTTGCTGTATGTAAGATGTTTTATCTTCCATTTAGTGCGGGAAGTTTTTAAAAAAACATCGGATGTAGGGAAGTGTAATATCCTCAATGGATAAAATGAATTTGCCTCGTACTGTTTCTATACCAATTGCTGTAATGCTTAGGTTTTTTTCCTTCATTTAGGGAAGAAAGTCACAATATAAAAACTTGCTATGAAAATAAGAGGTATTACATTTAAAAATCCAATTTTCATACATCGAGTATGTAATTGTGCCTTTACTTGTTATATCTTCTAATATTTCTGATGATATTGCAAAAGGCAGCAGAAACAAAATGTATTGAAAAATCCTGTTAAAAAAGACAAGGTACATATCCGTCAAAACGAAAAATAGTTGATTTTGTTTATGTGCTTTCAATATTGATTATGGTTATAGGAGGAGCTTTATGGTAGAAATTGAAAATTTATCTCTATCTTATGGAAATTCTCCTAAAGTGTTAAAAAAACATTTCTTTAGATGTAAAAAAAGGCGAATGTGTATTATTTACTGGGAAAAAGTGGTAGCGGAAAATCTTCAATTATAAATTCTATCAATGGGTTAGCTGTACGATATGATGGAGCTTCTATGGGTGGAACCATCAGGATTGATAATAAAGATATTAAAAAAACCTCGAATTATACGAAATATCGCTCTTAGTATCAAATGTATTTCAAAAATCCAAAGACACACTTTTTTTCAATATAAATACTACTCTTGAATTACTTTTTCTATTTGGAGAATATAGGGCTTTCAAAAAAACAAATGGATGAAAGACTAAATGATATGTTGGATTTGTTTCCGATAGAACATCTTTTAAATAGAGATATTTTTTTAAACTTTCGGGTGGAGAAAAGCAGATTTTATGTATTGCTGCAAGTTATATATCTGGAACGGAAATCATTGTTTTAGATGAGCCTTCATCAAATCTTGATGAAGAAAACATTTTAATCATAAAAAGAAATGCTTATAAAACTTAAAGATAAGGGGAAAACTCTTATAATCTCAGAACATAGAATATTTTTATCTAATGGATATTGTAGATAGAGTTTTTTTGATTAAAGATGGGGAAATACAAAAAGGAATATACTCAAATAGATTTTATGAAAATACCGTCTGAAAAGCTAAAGAAGTTAGGTTTAAGAAATAAGAATAGAGTAAAACTTACAGTACCCGAAAATGAAAATAAGGGAAATTTAGAAGTAAAAAACATTGAATTTAAGTTTAATGGCATAGATAAAAAATTGCATTTAAAAGACCTCTCTTTTGAAATGGGAAAAATTTACGGCATAGTAGGAACAAACGGACTTGGTAAATCCACTTTGCTCAGATGCCTTATAGGCTTAGAAAGAAAATCGAAGGATGAAATCTATTTGGACGGCAAAAGACTTTCAAAATCAGATAGGCTAAAAATATCATCCCTTGTAATGCAGGATGTTAATCATCAGCTTTTTACCGATTCTATTGCAAGTGAAGTAGGTCTTGGAATAAAAAATATTGAAAGTAGTTATGTTGAAAATATTCTGAAAAAACTTGATTTATATGAATCAAAAGATCGTCATCCAATGAGCTTGTCAGGTGGACAAAAGCAAAGGGTAGCAATTGCATCTGTACTATGTAAAAAATCTAAACTTATGTTTTTTGATGAGCCTACTAGTGGAATGGATTATTGCAATATGATGAACATATCCCATCTGATCAACGAATGTAAAAGCGATAAGAAAATAATATTCATTGTTTCACATGACCAAGAATTTTTTTAAATTCGATAGCTGACAATGTTATATATTTGTAAATATCCATAGAGATACTCATATTTGAAAAAAATCAAAATAAAGGAGATTTAAAGATGTAAGGAGATAAAAAAATATGAAATATCATGATATGATAATAGAAAAATATAAGTGTATGTGAATTTCTTTTTATCGTGTGAAAGTAAGATATTTTTGTTTAGGAAAAATTTTTTTATACGTTATTAAATAATATAATAGAAAAAGAATATATTTCTAAAAGAGGACTTTTTACGCCAAAGTGTAGAAGTCCTCCTTTTTTATTCTGGCTCTTTGTCAAGTTCGGGGCATAGGAAAAATTCACTCTAGAAATCTAGGCAACATTTTGTTGCTTTAGATTTCTTCTCATTTTCTTTAAGTTTTATATTATTTTTATATTCAGAAACAAATAATCTAGACATAATTAAAATGAGTAATTTGAAATTACTAAAGCTAGAGTATCCATAAGAAACTCTAGCTTTAGTAGTTTTATTTTTGTTATTAAATCCTTCTAATGGACCGTTAGAATACTCATATTTAACAGCGTTAAGCATATATTCTTTATGTTTGACCATAGTATTTATAGCTTTAGCTACGCCTTTTGATAATCCTCTAGTATCCATATCTATATACGTCTCTAATTCTACAGAATCTTTATTTTTAATAGCTTCTCTTATCTCATGTACTCTCTCATAGCTATCTGTAAATTCAGCATCTATAGCTAATATATAATCTAATACTTCTTTTCTAGTTACATAGCGTTTAAAAACTTCTAGAATAGAATGTTTTTTTGTTGAATTCATTTTGTCTCTATCTTCTAATATTACTTTCAAAAAATTCTTTAGAATAGTGTAAGTAGAGCCTTTTTTTATTTTTTTATATTGATTCATTAGTTTTTACTCTAGCTTTGTTTAATTCTCTATTAATATTTTTGAACCATATGGAATCTATCTATTATTATTTCAGCGTTAGGAAACATCTCTCTAATCATATTCATATAAGGAGGGTAAATATCTATACAGATCGTTTTTAACTTTCTTTCTTACTTTTTCTTGGATATCTCATAAAGTATTGTTTTAATATATGTTGTGTTCTTCCATCTACTATATCTATAAAATCGTGTATTTTAGCACCTAAGAATACGAAAGCTTATTCCATTTTTTTACTATTTTTAGTTGATTTTATTTCATCAAAACATAGATGATCTGGTAAATTTTAATGAGTCTTAATTTCTAATACTTCTCTACATGATACTACTGTAGATACTGATACATTACTTAATTCAGCTATATCTTTTAAAAAGATAATGTTTTAGCTAGATTCTTCATAATATAAAATATAAGATTTTTTTAGATATACTGCAGTGCTTTTTTACAAAATGATATTTCAACACAAAACTTAGAATTACACTCTCTACATTTAAAGCGTTGTTTTTTTAATCTTAGATATGTAGGACATTCTGACATCTTTAATAAAGCTACTTTTTAATGAATCTCCAAATCCATTTTTTTCACTATATTATTTCCTTCTTTCTTACAGCCACAGTTTGTACAACACTTTGGTTCATATGATAAAGTTCCATAGAATATGAATGTATCTTGACCATCTACATTGATTAGTCAAGTTTATCCTCCATAGTTATAGTTTTGGTCTTTTATTAATAGTAAATTTGTGATAAAAATTATTCATGACAAATATCCTTTCTTAGTTAATTATTTTTTTGTACACCTTAATTATATTGGATATTTGTCTTTTTGTATATAGAAATTGAAAATCCGGGGCTGGAATTTTTTTCCATGCCCCGGATTTAGTATACAACCTTATTTTTTTGAACTATGTAAGAATGTCTATAATCGATGTATAAGATAATTTTATAATTTCTTTTTACTGCAAACCCCATAGTCACATGATATAATAGTAAGGTATGTAAAAATAAAATGATAAGGTGATAGAATGAATAAATTAAAACAATTATTAAATGAAAAAAATATTTAATTATGGGGAATATTGAACTTTACTCCTGATTCTTTTTTTCAGATGGAGGAGATTTTTTTATGATGTGGAAGCTGCGATAGAAGGTGTTCGTAAGATGGTAGCTGAAGGTGCGGATATTATTGATATCGGTGCTGAATCGACTCGTCCAGGTTCTACTGTAGTTAGCGAGGAAGACGAACTTGCTAGATTACAAAGTGTATTTCCAACTTTAAGAAAAACATTCCCTGATGTGTGTTTTAGTGTCGATACGTATAAGCCTAATGTAGCTGAATACATGATTGAAGCTGGTGTCGATGTGCTTAATGATGTAAATGGTGCTAAAGGAAGTACTATGGCTGATAGTAGCTGCTAAAACATGATATTCCAATCTTTCATTATGCACAATGGTGGTGTAGAAGAAGGACATGAGATTGAACAAGTTGTGCGTGAACTAGGTGAGAGTGTGGATATTTGTTTAAATGCTGGTGTGAAGAAAGAAAACATAATCGTCGATCCTGGAATGGGATTCGGTAAAACTGCAGAAGCTAATTTAGAAATTACACGAAAACTAGAATTACTTAATTCATTAGGTTGTGAAATCTTATATGCGGTAAGTAGAAAGAGAACTACAGATTATGTGCTAGGTGGTAATAGTAATCCGAAAGGATAGAGATATAGTAAGTGCTACTTTATCATTAGAAGCGGTGAAACGAGGAGCTAGAATGGTGCGTGTTCATAATGTAAAAGTTATGAAAGAAGCCCTAATAACATATGAAATAATTAATGGCTAATCTAACAGAAGGAGGTTAAAATGAAGAATACATTTGTTTATAATAATCATGTAGAAGCGAAGAAAGTTCTTAGTACGCTTGAGAGTGAATTAGAAATGTGCGATGAATTTATTTTTCAGCGTGGCGTTTATTTCAGAAAGTGGTTTGACTAGTTTACTTCAAACTTTGAAGAATTTAGAAGAAAAAAATATCCGTGGAAAAGATTTTAACGACGAATTATTTATATTTTTAATACTCCTAAAGTGTTAGAGAAATTGTCTAATTTTAAAAATATCTCTCTAAAGATTTATGATTGTGTAGAAAAATAAACATGGATTTCCATACTAAAGGTTATTTATTTAGACAAGGGTGACTCATGGAAAGTACTGATGGGAAGTTCGAACTTAACGAGTGCTGCACTTACGATAAATAAAGAATGGAATACTTTTTGTTGAGGGTGATAGGGATTCTAACGGATAATATTCTATATGAGTTTAATAGCTTTATGGAAGAAAGCCAAGTCTTACTCTGAAATAAAAAGATAAGTATGTTGAAGAATTCGCTAGTAATCAAGATTGAGACTGTTACTAAGAAAAATTATTTCGAGGAAATTAAACCGAATAAGATGCAAAGGAGTTTTATAGAAAAACTTTCGAAAAAAACTTCGTAATCAAGATAATAAGGGGCTTCTTATTTCTGCGACAGGAACTGGTAAGACATTTGCGGCTGCTTTTTGCGATGAAGAGTATAGGTGCTAAGAGATTGTTGTTTATAGTCCATAGAGAACAGATTGCTCGTCAGGCACTGGAGACATTCAAAGACTATTTTTTTGGAACTAGTCGTAGCTATGGTCTACTTACAGGTAAAGAGAAAAAAATATAGAAGCGGATTTTATTTTTTTCTACTGTTCAAACTATGTCTAAAGAAGATGTTTTTTTAAGAGTTTTTAACGATACTCATTTTGATGAAATTATAATAGATGAGGTACATAGGGCAGGAGCTGACAGTTATCTTAGATTGATGGATTATTTTCAAACCGACATTTTATCTAGGGATGACGGCAAGCCCTGATAGAACGGATAGTTTTAATATTTATGAATTATTTAACAATAATATCGTTTATGAAGTTCGCTTTAAAAGAAGCGATGGAAAATTCATTATTATGTCCGTTTCATTACTTTCGGGTATTAGTGATCTAGAAGTTGATGGTAAGGTTATTGACGAACTGAGCGAGTTTTTTTCAAATCTAGTGTCTAGTGAACGTGTCGAGCATATTATAAGTAAAGATTAATTATTATGGTTATTCAGGAGATAGGGTAAAGGGTCTAGTTTTTCTGTTCGTCGAAAACAAGAAGCTAAGGTGCTTAGTGAAGAGTTTAATAGCGCGTGGTTATAATACTACTAGCTTAACAGGTGAAGATAGTCAGGAACGACGTGAACAGGAGATTGCTAAGTTAGTTGCGAATGATGGAGATATGTTAGACTATATATTTACCGTAGATATTTTCAATGAAGGGGTAGATATACCAGAGGTTAATCAGGTAATAATGTTAAGACCCACTCAAAGTTCTATTATTTTTATTCAGCAGTTGGGTCGTGGTTTGCGAAAATCTGCGAATAAAGATTTTGTGGTAATAATAGATTTTATAGCCAATTATAAAAAAATAACTTTTTTAATCCCTGTGGCTCTATCTGGAGACAATAGTTATGATAAAGATACTGTTAGGAAGTTTTTATCTCAGGGGACTAGGTATATTCCTGGGATGTCGACTATTCATTTTGATGAAATCTCTAAACAGAGAATTTATAGTGCGATAGACAATGTGAAGTTAAACACGTGGTTATTTCGTTACTGATGAATATAATAAGCTAAAAAAATAAAGCTTGGAAGAATACCTACTTATTCAGACTTTTGAGAAACTATGATGCTATTGATGTTAGAAAGATTTTTCGAGGTAGCTGGAAGTTATTATTCATTTTTATCTAAGAAGGAAAAACAGTTTAAATATAGTGGAAAAACTGACAAAGACCGCAGAGAATATGTTGAAATTTTGTTTCTACTAATTTAATCTTGAGTAAAAAAAGATAGAAGAACTTATAATTCTACGTTTGTTATTAGATGATAAGAAGCGTAATATTCTTACAGCTTTTTGAAGAAATTATGTTGAAAGATTATAATAAATTTATCGCAGATTATGAGTTGGATGTTAGTAGAAAGATACTTACTAACAATTTCGTAACTAGTAGTGTCACTAAGAAGAAGTTTCATGATTGTATATTTTTTTAGATGAGAATGTAGCTGAGATAAAAAAATATCTAAAGAATTCGAAGAACAGCTACAATCAGAGATTTTTAGGGAATTATTACTAGATTTAGTAGACTATGGAATTTACAGATATAATAAATATTACAAAGATAATTTATACAAAGATACTAATTTTTGTATTGTATGAGAAATATAGTTTTGAGGATATTTGTAAATTATTCTCATGGGGAATAAACTATGTGCCACTAGCTATAGGTGGTTATAAAGTACGATGAAAGAACAAAGACTTTTGCCTGTATTTATTAACTACGATATTGATGAAAATTCATTTAACCGTAGATTATACACATGGATTTTTTTACCGGATAATGGATTTACTTCGATGTCGAAGCCGAGAAGGAATTTAGAATCGAAAAGAGTGCGACTATTTCTATAATAATGAAACGAAAAATCTATCTATTTATGAGGAAAAAAATAAAGATGATAAAGATGGAGCACGAATATTTTTATTTTCCTAGGTGAGATGAAGACGACAGGAGAGCCTAAATTAGTAGCTAGAGAAAGAAGCGGAGATACTGTAATTCAATTTCTTTCTATAAAATACAGACTCCAATTCGTGAAGATATGTACGAATATTTCACGAGGGATAGGATATAAAAATATATATAGATAAAGAGTAACTAAAGATGAATTTGAGTTTATGGGAATTAGGATTTCATTTAGTTGCTCTTTTTTTATTAATCGTGAGGAATTTAAAGTTTGATGATAAATATTTTTAAATTTTCAAAAAAAGACTATATAATATATTGAAAATTTAAGCGTATCAATGTAAAATAGAGCTAATATAGGAGGTGGTATTCGATGAATATTTTTCTTGAAAAAAATAAACTCTATAGGTTATTCACTATTTCATCGGCTTTTGGGAAATGCTGGTAGGACGCTATTTGATATTGCGTTTATTATTTATGCGACGAGTTTACCGAATCCAGAATTAGCCGTAAGTATAGTTTCGATAGCCACGACATTGCCTTTATATTATCTCGTTTATCCTAGGATATTTTGCAGATCAGACAAAAGATAAGTACAACAGAATATTATCGACAAGATTTTATCAGTTTTTTTATTATTTTTCATTATTCGCCTTTGGTGTGTATTTATGGAGTCCAATGGTGGATTTTTTTATTGTATTAGTATTTGTAAATGTAGTTGCAGATATTCTAGGTGGGTATAATAGCTATTTATCAATGTCGATAAATACTAGATTAGTACGTAAAGAACAACTTAGTGAAGCATTAGCATTTATCAGTTCTATAAATAATACAATCTCACTTGGTGGAAAGGCTGTAGGAGTATTTCGTTTTTAGGACTCTTTAAGTTATAACTATTCATATTTTGGAATGTTGAATGCAGCGTTATTCTTGATAGCATTTTTTTAATACTGGCAAAATATAAAAAAATATGATGAAAAGCAGAGATTGGAAGTTTTTAAAGTTAGATAATAAAGAGAAAGGTAAGTACTAAAAAGATTTTTTTAAAGGATACTATTGAAAACTTTTAAAATACTTCGTGAGATAAAGAAAATATATAACTTTTGTTATACTATTTTTTTAGGGATGAATTTTCTATTCCTCTGCGATGTTCGCTTTACTTTCTAGTGATTTTAGTAAAAAAATGAGAGCTTACTATTTGGGAAATGTAGCTTATACTATTACTTTATTAGAAATCGTGGAAGTACTTAGTACAATTGTCGGAGGAGTCTACCAAATTAGTTTTTTTATAAAAAAATATGAGTTTAAGAAATAATGCTATATTAGAAATAATTTTTATTCATTATGTATGTAGGAAATCTATTGATACTGCAAAATAAATTTATACTTGTTATTTTAACTGTAATAATAGGTTACTTTTCGCAGGAATATCGAATCCAAAAACTAGATGCATTGATTTTACAATCAGTTCCTGAGGAAAAACAAACGTCGATATATAGTATTTTTTTAGTACTGATAATTACTATTTCAGTACCAATAGGAACAACAGTTATATTATTTTTCGCTAATGCTATTAGTGCATCGTTTGCACTATATAGCTTTATTAATATTATTAATTTTAGTTTTGAGTATATTCATTTAGAGTTAAAGAGTAATAAAACAAATCCCCTTAGATTTTTTTCTAAGGGATAATTCTATTCATTACTTCTGGATGAAAAGGAAGTATGAGTTTAATGTTTCTATATTTTTAATGAATAGCTTATTGATTTTCTACGAATTTTTTTCTCATCGAAATCCGAACCAAGCTAGCTTCCATGATACCTTCCATATCCTTGATTAGAGCTAATCTTGGGTTGGCTGGAGTACATTGATCCTCGTATGCATCCATAGCTAGAGTAGGTAGAGCAGCTTTGAATGCTTCGTAGTCTACACCATGGTCTTTGAAGCACATTGGAGTTCCTACACGTTTTCCTAATTCGAATACAGCTTGAGCGTAAGAATCAACTGCTTGTTCAGGAGTATCAGCTTTTAGTCCCTAGCATACGAGCGATATCTTGGAATCTTTCATCGGCTTGATAGTGTTCGTATTTAGGCCATAGAGCTACTTTTACCTGGACGAGTACCATTATATTTGATTACGTATGGTAATAATGTTGCGTTAGTTTCACCGTGGACAGTGTGGAATTTACCACCAATTTTGTGTGCCATTGAGTGAGAAATTCCTAAGAATGCGTTGGCGAACGCCATACCAGCTAAACAAGATGCATTGTGCATTTTTTCTCTAGCTTCTTTATCGAATTCTTTAACAGATTTTTTTCTAAGTTTTCGAAATACAAGTTTGATTGCACGAAGTGCTAATCCATCAGTATAGTCATTAGCAAGGATAGAAGTATATGCTTCAGTTGCGTGTGTTAATACGTCCATACCTGTTGCAGCTGTTGGTCTAGCTGGTACTGTTTGAACTAGTACTGGATCAACGATAGCAACGTGTGGAGTAATAGCATAGTCTGCTAACGGATATTTTTTATCATTTTCTTTATCAGAGATTACTGCGAACGGTGTAACCTCACTACCTGTACCTGAAGTTGTTGGTACAGCGATAAATGTAGCTTTTTTTGACCTAAGTGTGGATATTTAACAGTACGTTTTTCTGATATCTGCAAATTTTTTGAACAAGTTCTGTAAAAGTCAGCATCTGGTCTTTCGTAGAATAACCACATGATTTTTAGCAGCGTCCATTGGAGAACCACCACCTAGTGCTACGATAGCGTTAGGTTTGAAAGTATTCATGATTTCTAATCCACGTTTTACTGTTGTGATATCTGGGTTAGGTTCTACTCCAGCAAATACCTCGTATTGAACTTTATTTTTTTACGACGATTTAGTTGATCGATGATACGTCCTGCAAAATCCAAGTTTAACCATAGATTCATCAGTTACGATCATTACTCTCTCTAAACCCTCCATTTCACTTAGATATTTGATAGCGTTAGGTTCAAAGTAAACTTTTGGAGGCAATTTGAAACCATTGCATATTGTTATTTCTACGTCCGATTAATTTGATGTTTAGTAAGTTAATTGCATTTAACATTTCCAGATACTGAGTTACGTCCATAGCTACCACATCCAAGAGTTAGAGATGGGAATAAATGCGTTGAAAACATCACGATTCCTCCAAATGTAGATGTGAGTTCCAAACTACACGACAAGCACGAACAACTTTACCGAAATTCTTCAGCAACTTCTTCATCTTGAGTGTGGATTGCTGCAGTGTGTCCTAAACCGTTGAATTCAACCATTTGTCTAGCTTTTTTTCTATACCATCTTTTAGTGCTAGTAGATTTTTAATACAGCTAGAACTGGAGATAGTTTTTCACGAGTAAGTGGTTCTTTAACGCCAACTTCACTACATTCAGCAGCTAAGATTACAGTTCCTTTTGGTACTTCGAATCCGGCTAATCTAGCGATTTCTGTAGCTGGTTTACCAACAATTACAGAGTTTAATTTAGCTCCACCACAGTTTTCTGAGTTTGCTTCTACACCGAATAGTAAGTTTTCTAATTTAGCTTTTTTTCTTCTTTATTTACGAAGTGAACTCTATGAGATTTCATGATTTTAACGAATTCATCGTATAGTTCTTTATCAACGATTGCAGCTTGTTCACTGGCACAAATCATACCGTTGTCAAATGCCTTACTTAATACGATGTCATTAACAGCTTGTTTAAGTTTAGCGTCTTTGTGTACATAAGCAGGTACGTTACCAGCCCCAACACCTAGAGCGGGTTTTCCGCAAGAGTATGCTGCACGAACCATCGCATTACCACCAGTAGCAAGAATTGTAGCTACTCCATCGTGATTCATAAATGCATGAGTACCTTCCATTGAAGGTTTTTTTCAATAAATTGGATACAGTTTTCAGGAGCACCTGCTTTTAACTGCTGCATCACGAACGATACGTGCTGCTTGTTTAGAACATTCATTTAGCAGATGGGTGGAAACTGAAAATATGATTGGATTACGAGTTTTTTTAAACAGATTAGAGATTTGAACACTGTTGTTGATGTTGGGTTAGTTGTTGGAACAACCCCACAAACAACTCCAACTGGTTCAGCTATTGCAGTAAGGCCGTCAACATCATCTTTATCGATTACTCCTACAGTTTTAAGATCGCGCATATAATTTACTATGTATTCACATGCATAAAGGTTTTTTTAATAGCTTTGTCTTCAACAATCACCGCGCCCAGTTTCTTCAACTGCTGCGACAGCTAGCGGACCGTGAGCTTCAAGAGCTGCTACAGCGGCTGCTTGAACTATTTTTGTCAATTTTCTCTTGATCTTCAATTTTTTTGAACTCATCCAAAGCAACTAACGCTTTTAGATACTAATGTATTTACTTCTTCAACTGGATCTCACAGTTTGTAATTTTTCTTTTAGCCATGATATTTTAACTCCTTTTGATGCTCAGATTTATAACTATAATAGAATATAAAATTTTACTAGATCAAACTCTTATCTATTGTTATAAACATCTTTTATTTGATTTACAACTATATTTTTATCACCTATCTTTCAAACATGTAAATATCTGTTATATAACTAAAAAGCTATATAAAATATATATTTTTTTATCAAAAGTATGAAAAATAAGAATTCGTTTTCAATTTTTATGTATATTTCTTTAAAAATATATTATCTGTTATATAAATTAAATATATTGATAATAAAGGTATTTTTTTAAATTTATTATAAAAAAATATGTAAATAATTGATATATAACAGAATTTCTTTGTTTAATACTTGTATGGAAAGTGAAATATAATGTTAAAAAAATAAAAAAATAAAACTAGTGATAATGATTATCGATAAAAATTTTTGTAGATTCGTATTATATAATAGAAGAAATTTTTAGTATAGATAGAAAAACTATTTATAGATTAGATTAAGGATGAGAATTCGATTAAAATATTAACAAGTAACTGTTAGCGAAATGATATAAAATGTTAAAGAGTATTGTTGTTTGATTACTAAGAGAGATAATAAATATATTAATAAAAAAATTATGGTAAAAAAATATATAGTTATTAGTTGATTTTTATTTTTTTATACTTGATATAATAGTCGCTAGAGTAATTTTTATTACTCCTTACTCTCTAATAAATTAGAGAGTCGCAAAGACCAAAAAGGAGGTAACACACATGAGAAAATATGAAGTAATGTTTGCTGTTCAACCACGTATCGATGAAGAAGCTAAAAAAAGCTGTGGTTGATAGATTCGTAAATATTCTTTCAGAAGGTGCAGAAGCAGTAGAAGTTAAAGATTTAGGTAAAAAAACGCCTAGCTTATGAAATCGAAGACTTCAGTGATGCTTACTACTATGTAGTAGAATTAACTTCAGCAACAGATGCGTCTACAAAAAGAATTCGATCGTTTAGCAAAAAAATTAGCGATGACATCATCCGTCACATGGTAGTAAGATTAGAAAAATAAGGGTGATTTACTATGATTAATAACGTAGTATTAGTAGGAAGATTAACTAAAAGATCCAGAATTGAGATATTCTAATTCGAATATTCCAATGGTTTATTTTACAGTAGCTGTAAACAGAACATTTACTGATCAAAAATGGTCAAAGACAAGCAGACTTTATTGGATGTGTAGCTTTTAGAAAGCAAGCAGAAAAATATGGCGCGTTTTTTTAGGACGTGGTAGTCTGATTTGGAGTTGAAGGTAGAATTCAGACTAGAAATTATCAAGGTAAAGACGGGAATACTGTTTATGTTACTGAAGTAGTAGCTGATAGAATTCAGTTCCTTGAATCTAAAAGTCTAGTTCATAGTAGACAAAAACAATGGTTTTTGACTCAATGAGTTTTAATCAACCTCAATCACAACCAGCGTATAATAATAATCAAAAATCATTATAACAATACTAATCAAAACTTTGGACAAGCTAATTCAGCTATGCAAGATTTTATTAATGATAGTTCATCATTCTCTGATTTTGGGGAAAACTTCCCAAGTAATCTAGATGATGACTTCATGCAGGATGTAGTAAATCCGTTTAAAGAAGACTAAAATTACATAGGAGGACATGCACAATGGCAGTAACTAACAATCGTCGTAACAACATGCGTCGTCGTAAAAAAGTATGTTATTTCACTAAAAATAACGTAGAATTTATCGACTACAAAGATGTAGAATTACTTAAAAAATTCATTTCTGAACGTGGAAAAATCTTACCACGTCGTGTAACAGGTACTTCAGCTAAGTACCAAAGAATGTTAACTACAGCAATTAAAAGAGCTAGACACATGGCACTTTTACCATACGTAGTAGACGAAAAATAAGAATAAGAGTGAAAAAGATGAGCTTAGGCTTGTCTTTTTTTTGTGCTTTGATATAATAAGAGGGAAATATAGTAAAAAATATCGATTATGATAGGGGGAAAAGTGATGGAATTAAAAGAGATTAGATGAAACTAAAAGTATTAAAAGGATCCAGTGCATAGTTATATTCATATTCATTATGAGGTAATTTGGAATTGTCTTGATAGTAAGGAGTTTCAAAGATTACGCCGTATAAGACAATTAGGAGGAGATTTTCAAGTATATCCAACAGCAGAACATTCTAGGTTTTCTCATTCTCTAGGGAGTTTATGAAATTGTTAGAAGAATGGTTACTGAGGTTAAATCACTTTGTGTTGAATTAACAGAATATGAAAAAGTTTGCGTGATGCTTGCTGGGACTTTTTACATGATGTAGGTCATGGACCGTTTTCTCATGCATTTTGAGCATGTTACTAATCATAGTCATGAGGAATATACAGCAAAAATAATATTAGGAAATACTGAGCTTAATTCTATTTTAAGAGCTGTTTCAGAAAAGTTGCCGCAAGATATAGTCTCTATTATTCAACATACTCATGAAAATGATATACTGAATCAGATTGTTTCAGGTCAACTAGATGCTGATAGAATGGATTATTTATTACGTGATTCTTATTTTACAGCGACGAGTTATGGACAGTTTGATCTTGAAAGAATATTACGTACAATGCGTGTAAGGAAAACAGCTGAGGGAAGAAAGGTAATTGTCGTTAAATATACTGGTATTCATAGCGTAGAAGACTATATTATGGCGAGATACCAAATGTACTGGCAGGTTTATTATCATCCTGTAGCTAGAAGTTATGAGGCGGTATTTATTCAACTATTTAATAGATTGAAGGATATTTTTAAAGGTGATAAAGATTATTTTGAAGATATGAAGGTGTTGATTCCATTTTTAGAGAAATCTGAAGTGAGTGTAGACGAATATTTTAAACTAGATGAAAATTCACTATTATATTGTTGTGCTCTTATTCAAGATAAAGAAGATAAAATTGCTGCTGATTTAGCAAAAAGATTACAAAACAGAAAACTTTATTTGAGTATGTAGATTATAAATGAAGAGAAATTTAGCTCAGATAAAAAAATATGCTTAAGGAAAAGTTGTTTAGATGAGCGTTATTATTTAAGGATTGAGAATATAGAAGCTAGTGTTTATAGTCCGTATAAAGGTAGAAAAGATATTAATTGAAAAATTAAATGGTGATATAGTGGCTTTAGAAAAGCTAGTACTATAGTGGAATCTATAACTAAAAGGTCAGACTAAAAAGAGGGGACTATATTTTTTTCCCGAAATAACCTAAAGATCAAGGTAATTGATATGGTAATAATTTACTTTATCGATTACCTTTATTTTTTTAAGTTTAGTTGTTTATAAATTGCTCTAGAGTATATATCTTTAAATTATCAGAAAATAAAAAGATTTTTAATTTACTATTGATTTTTAATTTTTCTGAAATGATATAATTTTATTTAAACAATAAAATTATAAAGTTAACAACAAAGGAGAGATGTAAAATGTTTGAATTAGCAAATGTAGCAAGACCAGGGGTAAGTGAATATATTTCAGGAAGTGGGGCATTGTCTGCACTTGATAATAGATTAGAAGGATTTAAGACTCCTTTGATTGTTACTGGAGAAAAATCTTACGCAGCATTTACAAAATTTTATAAAGGAAATAGAGAGTTTAGAGTAGCGAAATATGATGGTTCTGCATCTTTTGAAGACATGCAACGTATCGCCGATGAATACGGTGAAGGTGTTGACATAGTACTTGGAGTAGGAGGAGGGCGTGTTATCGACACTGCCAAAGGTGTAGCGCAAAACTTAAATGTTGAGTATATGACAGTGCCGACAGTAATCGCAACTTGCGCACCTTATGCACCTGTAGCTGCAGTTTATCATCCAGATCACACATTTAGAGAGGTTGCTTATTTTAAACGTACAGCATACGCTTGTATTGCAGACTTAGATTTATTATTAGAATCACCAAAAGAATATTTTGTAGCGGGAATTGGTGATACTTTAGCTAAATGGTATGAAGCAGTAGTATTAGTAGAGAGAAATAATAAATTCAACGATCCTTTTGTAAGAATGGGATTAGAAGCAGCCAAAATCACTCGTGATGTTCTTCTTCGCGATGCTAACGGTGCGCTAGAAGCTATGGAAAAAGGTGAAGTTACTGAAAGTTTCAAAAATGCTGTAGACACAGTCTTTGCTATCTCAGGATGTGTTGGATGTTTCGGGGTTCACTATGGACGTATGGCAGGAGCTCATGCAGTACACAATGGTATGAGTTTAGTTAAAGAAACACATTCTGTATTACACGGAACAAAAGTATCTTATGGTATCTTAGTTCAATTACTTGCTGAAGGTAAGAGAGAAGAAGTTGAGAAACTTGTGCCATTCTATAAAGCTAATGATTTAGCTTATAATTTAGCTTGTGTTAATGTAACAGAAGATGTTGAAGAAAAAATGCAAAAAATTGCTGAATTTGCGGCTAGTGAAAAAGAAACATTTAAACTTGCGGTTGATGTTTGTACACCGGAAGTTGTAGTAGCTGCGATGAAAGAATTAGAAGAATTGACGAAATAATAATACGAAAGACCTCGGATATTTTAATCTGAGGTCTTAAGTTTTGTATTTTATAAGTTATTTTTTAATATTGGGACTAACATAGCATCACTGATGTTTTGTGCTGTGTTATCTTGAAGCAAGTAATTAACAATTTCATAACCAAATAGAGTAGCTACAGCTGCGCCTTGAGCAGTGATTACATTTTTTTATCAACAACTACAGCTTTTTTTATTGTTATAATTTTTTTACAATTAAGTTCCTTTTCAAAAGTTGGGTAAGAAGTGACTTCTTTATCTTCAAGGATGCCTGCTTTACTTAGTACGATAGGTGCAGCACAGATGGCAGCAACCAATTTACCGGCATTATACATTTCTTGATAGAATTTGATAATTTTGTCGTTATCACGAAGTAATGTGCTTCCGGGCATTCCACCTGGGATTACTATTGCATCATAATCAAGAATATTGTCGATGTCATCAATTTTTTTATCTACTATTATTTTTACGTCATGTGAGCTAGTTATATAATCTTCGTTGTTTGCAGAGATTAGATCAACGTGAATATTTGCACGACGCAGTATATCTAGGGGTGCAATTAACTCTAATTCTTCACTTCCATTTTCAACGAATAAGGCTACTTTTTTAGTCATAAAAAATCCTCCTAATGGGTATTGTATATAGTTATAGAAACTAATTGGATACAATAAAATTAGTTTATTCTTTAAATATTTTTCTAGAATACTCTATAGTGGTGAGATCAAAATTGCATAGCAATTTTGTAAGGAGTAAATGAGATTATAGGCTCATTTACTAGCTGGAGAATCCATTTTTTATGTGGTATCATATAAAAAATTAGTCGGAAGCGCCCTTCACCACTATAAGAGTATAAAAAAATACAAGAGAAATTTGATCTGACCCCCAAAAAGTTAGACTTAGAATAGCGTAGTAGTTATAATGACTGCTACGCTATCTTTTTATATTTATACAGTCATATGTTTTTATTCTATATTGCTTAGGGACTTAAGCATCCTAGTTTCTCTTTTATTCTTTCTTCATTATAGTATTTTTATATTTTTTTCAATAGCTAATTTCAGCTCCCTATAACTATTATATGTTGTTCCATAGTATATCTCTTGTTTTAATATTCCGAAGAAATTCTCCATTACCGAATTATCCAAACAATTTGCTTTTTCTAGACATACTTTGGTAAATACGTTCTTCTTTTTAACCTTTTTCGAGTATGCCTTCATTTGATAAGCCCATCCTGATCGAGTGGAAAGTTCTCCTATAAGGGGATTTAGCTGTGACTTTAATAGCTTTTTCTAGTGCATCCATTATATTTTTTTAGCTGATGGACTCTCACTTATACTATAGCTTATTATCTCACCATTATACATATCCATAAATGGATCTAAATAAAGTTTCTTTACTACTAATTTACCTCTCTCATTAACTTCATAATATTTAAATTCAGTTGTGTCTGTAGTGATTTTTTTGATGTGGAATATTAGTATTGAATCGTCTTCTAATTCTATTCTTAGCTGTTTTCCCAATTTTTTTCCTTTATATGAATTGTATTTTCTACTTTTTCTAGTAAATGATGTAACCTGTAAGCCTAATTTTTTTGTATAATTCTTTTGAACTTTCTTTTTTTGTTTATTATATATCCTGAATTACGTAACGCACCATATATACGTCTATAACCATAATCTTTATTATTCTTTCTTATTTCTAATATTTTTCTCTTCAATTTCTTTTATCTGGATTAACTCTATCAAATCTCTTCTGCCAGTACATATATGTTGCTTTTTGGCATTTTTCGCATATAAAAGAAGGTCTTTAAGTATGAATTCTCCTCGGAGACTGCTTATAATTCGCGCCTTCTTTTCATTTCTGCTTCTTCCGCTAAACGCAGTCTCCTCGCTTCTTTTAAAAATGCATTTTCTATCCTTAGTTGTAGTAATTTATCTTCTAATTCTTTTACATATTCTTTAGATATATTATCATTTGTGGTTTGACTTGTTGTTTCCTTACTTAACTTTTTAGTTGATTTAGCCATTAAGATTTTCCGACCTTTCCTTCGTTCTCTCAATGCATCAGGACCAGCTACTCTAAAGCGATTAACCCAGTTACAAATAAGTGCTGGATTATTTATACCTTCTTGTAAAGCTAAGTCATTGTATGAGAGTTCACTTGTTAAGTATAATTCTACAACATATATCTTTTTTTCGAAAGGATATTCTTCATTTTTTCTTGAACGATATAATCCTTCATCTCCATATTTCTTATATTTGGCAACCCAAATTTCAATATTATTATGAGATTTTTATAGCATGCTTTTTTTCGCTAACGATCTTATGCTTATGTTTTTCATTTATATACTCTAGTACGACTTTCTTTTTAAATTCAAAATTATATTTAGTCTATAAAATACTGACCTCCAAAAAGTTAGATTTTTTTGGTCTAACTTTTTGGGGTCGGTACAATTCTATACCTATTTTTATTTCTTTATTTTAATTTTTATTGTATTTAGAAGAAAAATCAACCACCTACGGAAGATGGTTGATTGTGTTTAAACTCAATATTAATTATTTAGAAATTTCTAATACTCCGTATCCAGTGTCACGGCGTTTATATACTACAGAAATTTCATTTGTAGTGTTATCTAAGAATGCGAAGAAATCGTGTCCTAGAAGTTCCATTTGGAATACAGCTTCTTCTCTTGTCATTGCTTCAACTTTAAGTTGTTTAACTTTGCCAAGATCTAAAGTAGTTTCTTCAGCTTCTTCTAACTCACTAGTAAGAATATTTTTCTTCAGCAAATCCTTTTTCACGACCTTTTCTATTGATTTTAGTTTTGTGTTTTCTCATTTGACGTTCAAGTTTGTCAACAACTAAATCAACAGCAGCGTATAAATCTTCGTTTGTTTCTTCAGCTCGAAGTGTTACACCTTTAAGTGGTACAGTGATTTCGATTTTTTTCTTATTATTTTTGTATACTTTAGCATTAGCGTAAACGTTTGCTTCTAAACTGTCAGCAAAGTATTTTTCTAATTTAGAAACTTTACTTTTCAACATACTCTCTGATTGCTTGGGTAATTTCTAAATTTTTCTCCTCGTACTTGATATCTTAACATTTTTAAAGCACTCCTTTCATAAAGCAGCTTAGCTACTTTATAGGGGTTTCCCCCTTTTTATAGTTTTATTATACCACTTTTTGATAACGTTAGCAATATAGTTTGCATAAAAAAATGTCACTTTTTATAAAATGTACATTTATTTTTGCTTTTATAAATATTTTTTTGTTAAAATAAAATTAAATATAGATGTTATGTGGTTAACTAGGAATATTAGAAACTTAAAAATGTTAACTAAATGAGGAAATTTACTGAAAATATTTTTGATAAAAAAATTTACAGATAAGGGGTAATAGAAAATGTTTTTTTAGGGAATACTGTGAATTTATAGAGGCGATTTATATAGTTTATTATTCAAAAATGAATAATAATGACAAAAAGTATAAATTATAGAAAAAAATTAAAAAGAGCTATGATGATTTTTGGAGAAATCAATTCTGATTTTGATGAAATATATAATGAAATAACGACAGGGGCAGTCTATACTCTAAAAAGAGAGTGATTTAACTTTTTTTAAGGAGGTATAATGGACTGCTTTTTATCCATATCTAAATTGCTAAAAATGAATATTAAACTTCATTATTTAGATAATTGTCAATATATAAGTAAATTGTACTCAGTAAATGAAGATCAAGGTAAGTTTCACTGTTTACAATGTGATAATAAAGATCAGCAACATTTTTTCACATTTAGTAATAAAAATCAGGAAGTTACATATTGTAGAAGATGTATAGATTTTGGAAGAAGTGATGATTATTTTATAAAGTTTCATATAAATATACCAATATTAGATTTAAAAGCACTAGAAAAACCTAGTGTAGAGTTAAGCGATGTTCAGGAAGTGGCAAGTAAGACTTTAGTGGAGAACATAGAAAGCGCAAAGAGTACTTTAATCTGGGCTGTTTGCGGGGCGGGTAAGACAGAAATAGTTTATGATGCTATATATCATGCAATCTTGGATAATAAAAACATATGCTTGGCAATTCCAAGAAGAGATGTAGTCAAAGAATTATCCGAAAGGTTTGCTCGCGATTTTAGTGGCTATTCAATGAGTGTTTTGCATGGTGAGGAAAAGACTTTTGGAGATTCGAATTTCTATATTATGACTACTCATCAACTAGTTAAGTATTACAACTACTTTGATATTGTTATTATTGATGAAGTGGATGCTTTCCCGTATTCTGGTGATGAATGTTTAGAAAATGGCGCCAAAACGAGTTTGAAAGATGATGGTGTTCTTGTATTCCTTTCGGCAACACCATCTGAAGTAGTAAAATCTAGTGTTGATGAAGTTATAAAAATCCCTATAAGGTATCACAGATACCTATTACCTGTTCCGAAAATAAAAATTGAAAAGCCCGAAGTGTTTGATTTTTCTAGAAAATCACGATTTCTAGAGAAATTCATTAAAGAAAAATTGAAAAAGGATAGACGAATCTTAATATTTGTTCCTGAAATAGGCATGTGTGAGATGGCTGTCTTATATTTTAAAAAATGTATTTCCGAGGAAATAATTGTAGATTTTGTCTATAGTGGTGATAAAAATAGAAGTGAGAAAATCCAGAAATTTTTATAATAGAGAAATAGATGTCCTTATTACAACTACGATATTAGAACGTGGTGTGACTTTTTGATTATTTAGATGTCGTGGTTTTTTTGATGCAAAGCATATAAATTTTACAAAGTCGGTACTAATTCAAATTTCAGGTAGGGTAGGTAGAAAGGACTATGATAATTCAGGTGATGTTGTATTTTTTTAGCGGATAATATAAGTAGGGATATGAAAGCTGCTATTAAAGAGATTGAGTATATGAATAATCTTGCGAAATATAGAAAGTTGAACAGGAGGTAAGATATGAAGTGTAGTTTTTTTGTAATTTGGAAACAAAGAAAAAGTTGGGATTTGATACATTATTTGTAAAAAGAGGATTTTTTTATCTTTGTAATAGTTGTAGGAACATATTGATATAAATGTCCTGGAAGTTGGAGAATATACTTTTGTATTATTTTGCTGACTATGAATTTTTTAAAAAGATGAAATCTATTCTATAAAAATATTTCGGAGATGTGGCTTTGCTCAGTAAAAATTTAAAAATCTTTTAGATAAGTTTTTTTCTTTAAATAATTTTTGATTTAGTGACGATTGTTCCAGCAAACGAGATTCGGGAGATTATTCGAGGGTTTGATCATATTGAACAAGTTTGTAAGTTATGTGATGTGGACTATAAGAAAATTCTTAATTGTGATTATAGAAAGAAACAATCTAAACTTCATAAAGGAAGAAAGGAGAACAGGTATCATCTTTTATGCGATGAAATGACTCTAGGAAGTGTTGAATCTGTTTTTGATAATAGATGATATATATACGAGTGGAAATACTTTATTAGGATGTGCTAAAACTATAAAAGAAGCCTATCCAAATATAAAAAAATAAGTTTTTTTAACGTTATCAAAAGTAATATAACAGATAATCTGAGTATTTTTTTCTTAACAACATATGATTTTTGTGGTATAATGTTAAAGTTGAATTTTTAAACATAGTTACACTACTTTGGATTCGATATTTTTTAAAAAAATTTATAGAAATTATATAGTTAGGAGATGGTTAAAAACAAAAATTTTTATTTTTCACTTATAATGATCGCATTAATTCTAATTTTGGTAATCTTTTTTTATCTAAAAAAATTCGAATTGAATAAGGATCAAATTATTATATTTTTGGATATTAGTTTTATTCTGGTCTGCGATAAGTATTATACGTGCCTACAGGAAGTTATACGCGATTACACCGATAGAACAAGGTGGACTTTCTTTAACACCGGTACTCGCAGCTCAAATAGCAGCCGGATATGGACTTATGAGTTTAATAGTAAGGTTGCCGATGTTTTTAGCGAGCGATGTTTTCAAAAAACGTAAAATATTCGTTCAAATTTCTCTATTTTTATTAATAGTGACTTCATTTTTAGTAGCATTTAACGGTAGCTATATAACCTTATACTTATCTTCTTTATCATTGGGGATAAGTGCTACAATGCTTGCTTTGTTCAATGTTATTTTTTCAGAAACTTTTTCTAAAGATAAGGCAGCAGTGTCAGTATCGATACTATCTGTTGCACCGTTACTAGCTGAATTTATCGCAGCACCTATACAATATGTCTTTACTATGAATACATATAAACATTTTGACTATATGTGGATAGTAGCAGGTGTTATTGCGGTAATAACGTTTGTATTATCATTTATGATGAAAGATTATCGCCCTGTTGATAGTGGTTTCTCATTTGATAAGGTGAAGGTAGTAATTAAACATAAGAGTTTTATCTATATTTGTCTAATAGCATTATTACTTTCATTTATTAAGTTTTCTACAAGTGGAGCCAACATGATTACTTACGGTAAAACAGAGCTGAATATGACGCCGCTAATGCTTGCGTATATGGATGCAGTATTTGCAGTACCTCAGTTGATTGCTGGAGTTCTTGTGGGAGTGTACTTTACGAGAAAATGGGGTATTCAAAAAACTCTATTATTCTTACTAGGCTGTTCATTAGCATTCTATATTATAGCGTTATATGTTAATAACCCGTATGTTATTTATTTTAGTTATGTCTTAAATGGATTAGGATATGGAGGTGCTTATAATGCACTGATTTCTCTTGCTATGCAATATTTCGATAGAGAATATCGTAATGTTAGTATGGGAATATATCAAGCATTCTTCGCATTAGGTATCTATTATGGAGATTATGTCTATGTTTGGATAGGTAAACATATTAAAAAAATGGTTTACTTGGTTTTTACGCAAAGTAAATCTATTTTTCCTTATTGTTATATGTATAACTTTAATAAGTATGCTTATGGTTAAGGTAAAAGTTAGAGATAATTAAAAAAAGTTGATTCACAATTTTGTGAATCAACTTTTTAATTATAAAATGTTTATTAGAATCCGCCTAGTAAATCTGCACGAATATATCCAGTGTGACTTCCGTAATAAACATATGCCCAACTTTCCCCAGATGAGTTAGTTTCAAGTGTTCTTATTGTAACAGAGGCTCAACCTTTTATTGATGTTAAGATTTTTACTAGTATCATTTTTTTATCGCTTCTTAGGTTAACCCCAACAGATGGTTTTTACATAAGCTGTACGTCCGCTAACACTATGTCTTACTTCATTTGATGAACTAGCAGAATCAGAAGGATTTGAAGAATTAGATGCTCCTTCTTTTACGATAATAGTTTCCTTTTCTTTAGCTTTTTTTCATTTAGTCCATTAACTGTGAATGTTTGTCTGAATTTTTCCTGTTGTTTTTTTAGTTTTAGTTTATTAGAAGTGTTCTTATTTAAAGTTATAGTAACTTCAACTTTATCTCCATTTTTTTAAATTGCTTTTGTTTATTAAAATGAAATATCAGGGTTTGATAAAAAGTTAGAAATTTCCGCGCTAGAATTTTGCAACTTCAGGGATTTTTTTATATCAACCCTCAGGTTTTTCCTCTCCTTCAGTTCCGTATGTTACGAAATTAACTTCGTAAGTAGCTAGGTTGATAACATTTTTCTTTTTTTCAAAAATTTATTATATCCGAAGTATAATGCTCCTACTAGCACTATAAATGTAATGATTGCTGTTAATACAATAGGTAGAATACTTTTTATTATTTTTTTCGGTTCTTTTTGTGTATACTGGTGGAATAGTATTGTTAGGTGGAACAGTACAGTTTTGTTGTTCTGAATTTTGATTATTGTGTTGAGTACTGTTATAGTTTTGATTATTTGATGCTGAGGTTGTTGGACCTAGATTGTTAGGGTCTAAATTATTATTATTCATTAAATTCTCCTTTTATCAATAAAAATATTAATTTACATAATCTCCATCCGGAGCGTTAAGGTACTCCTCTAGTGAAATATTTTTTTCATGGATTGTTTTAGCTGTATCTTCACCGACGTAACGAATATGCCAGCTTTCTTCCATGTAACCTGTTTTCTCTACAAACTCAGGTTTATAACGAACGATAAATCCATAATTGTGAGCATTTTTTCTAACCAAGCTGAAGCTTTTTTACTACTGTCGCTAGTTCCTTCTGCTCCTAATAATTGTCCCTCGTTATCTATGAGATCAAATGCTAAACCAGTTTGATGTTCGCTGTATCCTGGGCGAGATGAGAATCTATCAGCTTCTTGTTTTCCGTGTGAAGTAACATAGTTATTGTATAATCCTACTTGAGTGTTGTATGCCCTAAAACCAGATACTTGATTAGAAACATTTAAACCTAATGCTTGAGCATCGTTAATTAATTTATTAATTTTTTGTCTGGCTGTAGGATTTCCACCTGGATTGTAATTTGCAGGAAGAGAGTGTTTTTGTTTGCTAAAATAATACCATTGATTATAGTAGGTTGAGAAGTAGTTTCGGGAGTTTTTTCGTTGGTAGTAGGAGTGTTCTCATTATTATTAGCTTTAGATTCTTCTTTATTAATAGGGGACTTTGAATTGTTTTTTAAGTGGTAGAGTCAGAGGTAGGTGTTTTATCATCTTTTGTTAAATAATAAAATCCAGTTAGAGCTACAGTTAAAACTACCAAAGTGACTGTAATAATAGTAATGATATATTTTTTTCATAAAAAAATTCCTTTCTTTTGAAATTGTGAGTGTATTTTATAGAGATTAATACAAAATTTTGAGTAAAGTATAGCTCATATTAAATATCATAAGTTGAATAAAAATTTTTGTCAATTATATTATAAAGGATAATCGAGGGAAATTATAAATAGATTTAGTAGATTTTGTATTATTTATCAATAGTTTGAATGAATAGTTACTACTCAACATATTTTTCGATTTAAGGATATTAACTGGTTATAAGATAAAGGGTATTGAGTATAATAAGAATATTAATGGACAATAATTTGTAGAGGGAGATAAAATAATAGCTGATAAAGAGAGAAATAATTAAAGTGTTAGAAAGAGTTTAGATTATATGGTATTTGAGTATGAATTCATATAAAGAGTATTTTTTTAATTTGTAGTTAGTATTGTGTTTATATCCTTTATTTTTCCTTTTTAAAAAAATCTTGAAGTTTGGTATAATAATAAAAGATACCTATATAGTTAAAATTACTTTATATGGAGATTATTAAAATAATAAAGGAGTGTTAATTTGGATAATAACATTTCAGATGTCTTTAGGCAAAAGAAATTGAAAAATTAATGAAGAATAAATTTTTTTCTTTAGAATGCCTAGTAATTCAAAAAAATTTTAGCTTATTCAGCCAGTTATTTATTATTAATATTAATAGGATTGTTATTGAATATTGAAATTGTAGCAGCATTTCTTTCGGTATTTCCACTTACATACGTATTGGGAGCGAAAGGGTTAAGATATTATATTTCATTAATACTTGGTGGTGCAGGAGTTTTATTGGCTATAGCATCTCCTATTATGACAGTTTGGTTTGCTATACATATGCTAATAGCATATATAATATATAAAACTATCTTTTTGCGCGCTTCGAAATTATTTCTAGTTGTAGCTGTTAATACAGTAATATACTTAGGTATAGCAATATATATATTTATATCAATAAAAAAATTGGGAAGATAACTATCGACAGTAAGCAGATGCTAGAATTTATAAACAATTATGTGAATTCTATGGTTGAGATGAATCAAGGGGTCGATAAGAACTTAGTATTAGAAAGTTTTTTTCTAACTTACAAAAATCGTTCCCTGTTACATTATTTATAATGTTATTTATATATAGCTTAATATTGGTACAGTATACATTATCGTTATTAGCTAGAGAATATGTCATTATTCCAGCATTTCCGAAGTTTAGTCGAATAATGTTGAGTCCGAAAAGTGCATATATTTATATTGTGGTTACTATAGTGGCCCTTTTAGTTGAAATAGAGACGGGGAGTAATACTTATAGTTTTTTTGGAATATTTTATTCCAAAAATATAACAGGAGTTTTATCGCTTGCATTCATATTAAAATGGATTGTTTACTGCATTCTTTTTTATTGAACAAAAGATGAAATCAAATATTGGTAAGCCTATTGTATTTGTCTTAATGTTGATTTTTAGTCCTATCTTCGAGTTACTTGGATTTATTGACAGTGTATTCAAGTTGAGAGAAGGGTACATTATTATGAAGAGGGGAGATAAGTATGAATGATAAGAAAAAAATATGAATTAATTATTATTGTTATTTTTTTAATAGGTGCAATACTAAGTGGTGTATTTAATATTTATAGCTTAGTAATTTACTTATTGGTTGGATTGCTTTATTTTTCCCTTTATAATATACAAAGGGAAAAAAATAGCTGAACATACGGAGAGGTATATCAGTAAATTAACAAATAGAATTAAAGATTCATCAGAAAAAGGTGTTAATAAATTCCCTATAGGAATAGTCGTAATTGATGAAAAATAAGAATATAGAATGGGCAAATAATTTTATATAAAAAAATATTAAAGTTGAAGACATAAAAAGGTCTAAATATTTTAGAACTGATGCCGGAGATTGAAGAACTATTTCGATCTTGAGACACCAGTGGATAATCAATTTGAGATTTTTGGGAAGTATTATAAAGTTAATTACCAAAAAGATAGCGGATATATTTATTTCTTCGATATTACAGAAAGTAAAGTAGTGATGCAAAGATTTAGAGATACGCGACCAATTATTCTTAATTTGAGTCTTGATAATTATGAAGATGTTTACGATTCACTGGAAGATGAAGTTGCGAGTAGACTGGATGCTACTGTTGTTATTACTTTAACAGATTGGGCTAAGAAAAATAGTATTTATCTAAAAAGAATAGACGATGATAGATTCATCGGATTGTTAAATGTAAAAGACTTAAAAAAAATAGAAAAAGAAAAATTCCAAATTTTAGATACTATTAGAAATCTAAAAGAAGAATTTGATGCACCAATTACTTTGAGTATAGGTGTTGGGATGGGAACTGACTTCTTACCAGAACTTGGAGAACTTGCTAAGAGTTCATTAGATTTAGCCTTAGGGCGTGGAGGAGATCAGGTAGCCATGAAAGATGTTGATGGCACGATTAGATTCTATGGTGGTAAAACTAACCCACAGGAAAAACGTACTAGAATCAAAGCACGTGTTGTTTCTAATGCATTGGCCGATATAGTAATGATAGTGATAAAGTGATAGTAATGGGACATAAACGTCCTGATTTTGATGCGATTGGAGCATGTGTGGGTATTTATACTTTCTCTAAGTTTTTAGGTAAAGAGTGTTATATTATCTTAAATGAGAGTGATCGTGATGAAACTATTAAAAAAGTTATGTTTGAAATAGATAGTCATGATGAACAATTATCAAGAGTATTTGTAGACAGTGATGAAGCATGGGAGCTTATGACTCCTCAGACAACTTTAATTGTTGTAGACACTTCAGATGCCTCACGTGTAATAGATGCAGCAATATTATCTAAAGCTAATAGAAAAGTTATAATCGATCATCATAGACGTGGTGAAGATATAATAACAAATCCATTGTTAACTTATATTGAGCCGTATGCTTCATCAGCATCCGAATTAATCGCAGAATTAATTGAGTATCAGACTAAGATAGAAAAAATTTCGCCTATTGCTGCAACAATCATGCTTGGAGGAATAGTAGTAGATACTCAGAATTTTTCTGTAAGAACAGGATCTAGAACTTTTGATGCAGCTGCATATCTACGTAGTAATGGTGCAGATCCAATAAGAGTTAAAACAATTCTAAAAGAACCATTTGAGAATTTTATGAATAGGGTAGAAATAATTAATAATTCTATTCAGAAATCCCCAGAGATTATTATGGCAAAAGCCCCTGAAGATAAATATTATACAAATGTTATGCTTGCTCAAAGTGCAGATTTACTTCTAACTCTAAAAGGTATTGAATGTAGTTTTGCTATAGGATATCTAGAAGAAGGTAGAGTAGGTATTTCAGCAAGATCATTAGGTAATATTAATGTTCAACTTATCATGGAAGAACTTGGTGGCGGAGGCCATCTTGCTAATGCAGCAACTCAGATTGAGGGGGTTAGTTTAGACGAAGCGTTAGATCGTCTAAATGATGCTATTGATAAAAATAATATCATAAATATAAATAATAGATAAAAAGGAGAAATTGTAATGAAAGTTATATTTTTTTAGAAGATGTAAAAAGGAAAAAGGTAAAAAAAGGAGATGTTAAGGAGATTGCTGATGGATATGCAAAAATTTTTAATAACTAATAAAAAAAAGCTGTAGCGGCAACAAATGCTAATATGGCAACACTAAAAGGACAACAAAAAAACGTGTTGAAAAAAAGATAAACAAGAAGAATTAGTTCAAGCTAACCTACTTGCAAAAACAACTAGAAGGACTTGAAGTAACAATTAAAGTTAAATCTGGAGAAGGTGGAAGGCTGTTTGGTTCAGTGTCTTCTAAACAAATTGTTGAAGAACTTAAGAAACAACATGATCTTAAAGTTGATAAAAAGAAAATTGATTTACCACACGGTATTCAATCTTTAGGATATACAAATGTTAAGATTAAACTACACTCTCAAGTAGAAGGAACAATTAAAGTTCACGTGGTGGAACAATAGTAAATAAGTCGAAGGTGATAATATGAAATATCATATAGATTCTGTCGTTATGGCGGAACAATCGTTATTAGGGGCTCTAATGCAAGAGCCTGAAAAATTAGTAGAAGTCAAGGCGACAATCGATCCTGAAGATTTCTATGATGAACGAAATAAAGATATTTACAGTGCTATTTTACGTTTAGATGAAATGGAAATAATACCTGACACCACTACAATTTTTGAAGAAACAAATAATAGTGGGGCATTCAGAAATGTGGATGCCTCATTATATATAGTGGACTTATATGATATTACTCCGAGTTCTCGTAATATTATGCATTATGCGAATTTAGTAAAAAGATATTCTATTTACAGAGAAATTCGTGCTGCATTGTTAAGTAGTACTGAAGAGATGAATCAAGGAAATGCCGATATTGATTCTTTAACTGCAACCTTATTCGATCAAGTAGAACGTGCCATGGAGCGCGCCAAAACATCACAGTTTAAAAACATGAAAGATGTTACTGAAGAAGTATTTAAAGAGATTTTAGCTCGTATGGCAGGAGAAGGTGAGAATGTAGCTGTTCCAACTGGATACGGAGCGTTAGATAAGCTTGTGGGTTTTGGTAAGGGAGATTTAATTATCCTTGCAGCTCGTCCTGCGATGGGTAAAACAGCATTTGCGCTAAATATTGCGTTAAATATTGCTGGAAAAAATCCTCGATCTGAAGAAGAGAAAAGAACAGTAGCATTATTCTCATTAGAAATGGGGGCGGATCAGCTTGTATCTAGGATGATTTGTAGTGAAGGAATGATAGATTCTGAAAAAATTAAACGTGGGAATCTTGATAATGATGACCTTATGAAACTAGAAACAGCAGTTCATTTCCTAAATCAGAAGAATGTCTTTATTGAGGACAGTGCCTTTTATTAAAGTAAATGAAGTAAAAGGCAAAAATGCAAGCTATTAAAAAGCTGAACATGGTTTAGATTTAGTTGTTATCGATTATCTACAACTTCTGCAGGGAAGTAAGAGAACAGATAATAGGCAACAAGAAGTATCTGAAATATCTCGTAGTTTAAAACAGATGGCAAGGGAACTAGAGTGTCCTGTAATTGCATTATCTCAGTTATCGCGTAGTGTTGAATCTAGACAAGATAAACGACCTATGATGAGTGACCTTAGGGAATCGGGAAGTATTGAGCAAGATGCTGATATAGTTTCATTCTTATATCGTGGTGACTACTATAGAAGTGAAGATGCTGATGAAAATGAAGTTCAAGAAACAAGTGATGTATCTACTATTGAGGTAATTATTGCTAAAAATAGGCATGGGCAAACAGGAACTGCAGAACTTGCATTTATGAAACGATATAATAAGTTTGTATCTAAAACTTATGCAGAATAGGAGAGTGAGTTATGAAAAAGTAGAGATAATAATTAAGGTGATGAAGTTGATAAGATGGAGGATTCTGTTTCTATTGATTATATTAGGGTTAATTAACGCCAATTGGTTACTATGATACAAATTTTTTTCTTTGTTATAACTGGATACTGTGATAAATATAGGGAATCTGTGGAGGGTAATGAATTGCTAGTTGATTCAAAAAAATTAATTATTATATCTCAATAAAAAAATAAAGTATTTGTTTACAAAATAGAGGAAAATAGTTAAAGGTGAGTAAATTAAAAAGCTAGGGTACAGATGGTTAAAAGTATTGTTTGTTGCTGGCTTTTTACAAAAAAATATTATAATAAAGTTTTGGAGGAAAAAAATTATGAATTTTTAAGAATAAAAGATTGATATCAACTGTGATTGTAGTGGTTCTAGTGGTGTTTTCGTTAATTAAAGGAACTATCACATCAAGTAACAACAATAAAAAAAGATGATGCAGAATTAAATGGGATACTTAACAGAGTTTTCTACAAGAGCAAAGTGTTACTAAATTAACTTTGAAAAAAAGGTGATAGTAGTGAAAGTTATTCAGAAAAATTTCTATAGATGGTGAAATTAATGCTGAGATGACGAATACTTATTCAAGAGGTATCTGTGTTTAAATCAAATCAAAAGAAGCTAAAAATAATCCTAATGTTAAAGCTATACTATTATCAGTAAACTCACCAGGTGGTGGGAGTTTATGAGACTGCTAGAATTATATAATGCTCTTAAAAAAATAGTGGTAAAGATGTTTATGTGTCAATGAAGAAAACAGCTGCTTCTGGAGGATATTATGTATCTACGCCAGCTAAGAAAATTTTTTTGTAAATACTGAAACTACTACTGGTTCTTTGGGAGTAATTATGAGTTATGTTTCTGCTCAAAAAAATTCTTTAAACGATCACGGAATTAAACAAGAAACTATCCGTTCTGGAGAACAAAAAAAGCAGTAGGTGGTTTAACAGAGGACTTACCAGAATCAACTAGAAAAAAATATTACAAGAGCAAAACAAAGAAGCGTATGAAAGATTTGTAAAAGCTATAGCTGAAGGTAGAAACCTAAGTGAAGATGAAGTTAAGAAACTAGCTGACGGTAGAACGTACACTGGTACTCAGGCAGTAGCGAACAAACTAGCTGATAAAAGTTGGTACTGAAGATGAGCTTATTGATTTAATAAAAGAAGAAAAAAAGGACTATCTAATCCCAACTGTAATTGAGTTAAGAGCTGATAAAACTGCAGAAAGTTTAATTTCTAGATTTGTAAAAGCAACAACAAAAAGTTTTATCTCTGAATTAAATAGTGAAGTAAATTCAAACAAAGTTGAACGTAGCTACTTAGGATAGGGAGGGATTTAAATGAACAACGATTTAAATAATAATGCACCTTCATACGATCCGTTTCTTAAATGGGGGTACTACAGTAGTACTGAATGAAATTTTACAAAATGAAGAACTTGTTAAAGAGTATGAAAGATACTAAAGAAGCACAAGAAAAAAATTAGAAAAAAAAGATTTTTTTCATTGCCAACTTCATTAGAAGATTATTTAGTACTTTCTAAAAAAATTTCTATGCAGGCTTTTTCTGGACTAGATTTGTTTGCATATTTAATCGATATGATAGTTATTTATGCTATATCTAGTTTATTAAATACTATTAGTTTTGGGACTTTTGAAATAAGCAACTAGATTTTTCCTATCTTTAGGAGAAGAGTCTCTGAGTTATGTTATTGTTATGTTTACTTACTTTTATAGCGATGACGTACTTTCTTCTCTCAAACCTTAGGTAAGATGATTATGAAGATAAAAGTAGAGACTAATAAAGGGGAAAAGTTAAGTTTTGCTGATGTAGTTTATCGTGAGCTAGTAGGTAGATTATTAACGATATTCTTAGCTTATCTACCGTATTTAGCAGTAGCTTTTACAAATAAGAAAAAAAGGACTTCATGACTTTATTGCTGATACTGTAGTAGTCAAAAGAAGATTTTTTTCAAAATTACGTCGTCAGATGAATGGAAAAGTTAGATAGTAAAAAAATTAATATTGTAAGAAGCTGTAGGTTTTAATAAATCTACAGCTTTAAATTTTAAATTAAATCCTAGAAAATCAGCTGAGGTTGACAAAAAAAGGTCCTAAAATTTGTCGAAGTTCATATGAGAACTCATAGTCGTAGTGGTTTATTGATATCTAAATTCGCTTTATAAAAAGCTTTTTTTAGATATCTAATAAACTAGTACGGAGGTGACTCGACAAAAATCGATTTCTACGAAAATCATGATTTTTGAGTCACTCCCTATATCATAATGATAGCTGTTATTGATTATTTAAAAATATTGTTGACTATAATTTTAGATGGTAGTATACTTAATTTATAACAAAGACTACAAATTGTAGACAAATAAAAAAATATTTACAAGATAGGTGTGATTAATATATGGTAAAAAAATGAAACATATTTAATTGAAGGGATGAGCTGTGCTTCTTGTGCAGCGCATATTGAAGAGAGTTTAAAACAAGTTGATAATTTATCAGATGTCAATGTAAACTTTGCAACAAGTAAACTTACTCTTTCTAGAGGAGAAGGAATAGATAGAACTGAAGTAGAAAAGATTGTAGAAAAATCGGGGTATAAGCTTACTTATGTTTCTAGTATTGAAGAGAGAACATTTATATTAGAAGGAATGAGCTGTGCAACGTGCGCGAAAAATATAGAAGATACGATTTCATCTTTAGATGGAACAGAAAAAGCCATTGTAAATTTCGCTACTGAGAAGATGGTAGTAAAATTCGATAAAGAAAAATTAAGTGTAGCTGAGATTGAGAAAAAAGTAGAAGAAGCGGGCTATAAAGCAAGATTAGAAATAGATGATTTTGTTGATGATCAAGCTGAAAAAAAACAACAAGAAATTGATGGTATTTGGAAAAGATTTATTTATTCAGCTATATTTACAGTGCCTGTGTTGTATATAGCGATGGCTGAGATGGTAGGATTACCTATGTTGGAAAGTTTAAGTCCAATGGGAAATCCAAAAGTTATTTTCAACTGTACAGTTTATTCTGGTGTTACCTGTTTTGTATTTTGGTAGAAAATTCTTCAGTGTAGGAATTAGAGCTATTCTTAGAAGAAAACCTAATATGGATTCTTTAGTAGCGTTAGGAGCAGGGGCAGCATTCTTATATAGTGTTTATTCAACCGTATTGGTATATTTAGGTGATGAACATGCAGCTATGAATTTGTACTATGAATCTGCAGCAGTGATTTTAACGTTGATTACACTAGGTAAATACTTTGAAGGAGTATCTGAAAAGTCGTACTACAAATGCTATAAGTAAATTGGTTGGATTAGTACCGAAAACAGCTAATTTAATAAAAGATGGTGAAGAACATGTAGTAGCCGTAGATGAAATATCTACAGGTGATATACTACTTGTTCGTCCTGGTGAAAAAGTACCTCTTGATGGAGTCGTGATTGAAGGTCGTTCGACTGTAGATGAATCGATGTTAACAGGGGAAAGTATCCCAGTAGAAAAAGATATTAAATAGTAAAGTTGTTGGAGCTAGTATTAATAAAACAGGTGTTTTTAAAATGAAAGTTACTAAAGTGGGTAAAGACACTACTTTATCACAGATTATTAAACTTGTTGAAGATGCTCAAAATTCTAAAGCTCCGATCGCAAAACTTGCTGATAAAATTTCAGGAGTATTTGTTCCTATTGTTATTGTTTTAGCACTAATAGCTGGAATTTTATGGTACTTTGTTGGAGATGCATCTTGGAGTTTTTCTCTAAAAATTATTATCGCAGTGCTTGTTATTGCTTGTCCTTGTGCCTTAGGTTTAGCTACACCGACAGCTATAATGGTAGGTACAGGTAAGGGAGCTGAACACGGTATTTTAATAAAAAGTTCAGAAGCTTTGCAGTTAGCTAAAGAAGTTGATACTGTTGTTTTTGATAAAACTGGAACATTGACAGAAGGTAAAATTTCAGTAACTGATATAATGACATTTAATAATTTATCTGAAGAAGTTCTCTTGCAACTTGCAGCGAGTGTAGAATATCTTTCAGAACACCCATTAGGTCTAGCTATAGTAGATGAAGCTAAAAATAGAAATTTAGAGTTGTTAGAAGTTAAAGATTTTAGTTCATTAACAGGATTAGGTATTTCATCAATGGTTGATGGAAAGTCAGTACTTATCGGTAATGAAAAACTAATGTTGGAAAATAATATTGTTACAAAAGATTCAGTTGAAAAAGCAGAGAAATATGCTTCAGAAGGGAAAACACCATTATTCATAGCTGTAGACTCTGAACTAGCTGGAATTATAGCTGTTGCCGATCAAATAAAAGCAAGTAGTCTAGAAACTGTTGAAAAATTACATAGCTTAGGGTTAGAGGTAGTTATGTTGACTGGTGACAATAAAAAAACTGCTGAGGTAATTGCAGAACAATTATCGATAGACAAAGTTGTTAGTGAAGTTTTACCAGAAGATAAAGCAAATGAAATCAAAAAACTTCAAGCTCAAGGTAAAAAGGTAGCAATGGTCGGTGATGGTATTAATGATGCACCAGCACTAGTACAAGCAGAAGTCGGAATAGCAGTAGGAACAGGAACAGATGTAGCAATCGATGCGGCAGATATAGTATTGATGAAACCTGACTTAAATTCTGTTGTTAATGCTATAGTTTTAAGTAAAAAAACTATAACAAATATTAAAGAAAATCTATTCTGGGCATTCTTCTATAATGTTATAGGTATTCCTTTTGCAATGGGAGTATTCTATATATTTGGAGGACCATTGTTAAATCCAATGTTAGCAGGAGCTGCAATGAGTTTTAGTTCTATATCTGTAGTACTAAATGCTTTAAGATTAAAAAGAGTAAAATTAAATTAATAAAAAGAAAGAAGGATTAATCATGAAAAATGAATATAGTATCGAAGGTGTAAAATGTGGTGGTTGTGTCGCTGCTAGTTAAAGAAAAAGATTATCAAAAACTAGATAATGTTGATAATATTGAAGTTAATATTCAAGAAAAAAACTATCGTAGTTGAAGGAGAAGCTATCAAAAGAAGATCTTCAAGCTGCATTAGAAGGAAACAAATTTTAAAAATAGATTAGCAAAAAGTGGGATTGATTCGACAAATTTGATTTTTTTGACATCGTGATTTGGAGTCAAGTCCTATTAAATAAATACCTTAGAATTAGTTTATAATCCCTAATTCTAAGGTATTTTTGTATTTTTATTTGTCGTAACCTAAATATCCTATTGCGATAGCTTTTAGGTCCTGCATGAGATCCAATTACAGGGAGAAACGATTTCTGTTTCAACTTCGATATCACCAAAAGTTTTTCTTAATAGATGCCATTGCTTTTTTTCTAATAATTCATCTGTTGTATAAAGAACAAATAAACTCTTTGGATTTCTTTCTTTTATTTCTTCACACATTTTTGAAAGAACTTTATTCATTCCTCTATGTTTACCACTTACTGCAAGGAGACCATCTTTAATAGTGATAATAGGAAGAATATTTAGTAGGTTTGATAGAACGAACTGAGCTTTAGTAAGTCTACCTCCTGCATATAAATATTGCATAGTTTCAACTGTTACAAGAACATTGTGTTGTTGTGAAAGTTCTAAGTATCTATTTTCTATATTTTCGAATGTTAGACTTCCTGTCTCGAATTCTTTAATAATTTTTTCGATAGCTATTCCTACCATTCTTGCTATTTGAAGAGTATCGATTATCTTGATTTCTACACCATCGATAAGTTCCTTAGCTTGAACGAAAGAAGAATATGTTCCAGACAGTTTAGAAGAAACGCTAAAGGCAATGATACGCTCTACTCCTTGTTGTTTTAAATCTTCATAAACGCTTAAAATTTTACCTACTGCAGGTTGGCTTGTGCTAGGTTTTTGTCCGTTATGTATTCTTTCGTAAAATTCGTTAGGAGTTATAGTTACACTATCCTCGAAAATCTCATCATCAAGACGAACTTCTACTGGGATAACTGCAATTGGATTATTATTAGCAAAATTTTTATTAATTTGCAATGCTGAATCGCACACAAAAGCTGTTTTCATAAATTTTAACCTCTTTAATTTTGTTTTAAATGATTGTAGTTTGACCACGTCTATATATAATATACTAAAAAAATAAAAATTTTTTTCAAATAAAAAGTGAAAATAAAAAAAGTAAACTATTGTTATTGTTTTATAAATTTTAATACGCTTAATATATTGGTTTTAAAAGCTAATATTATGTTGATAATGTTTATTAATGTGGATATTAGATATCTACAATTATATTTTTTTATTATTTTGGAATGGTAATACTGATAAAGAAACATTTTTCCTATGAAATAATAAGTATGATATAATTATTTAGAAAGATTATAAAGTAATAATTTAGATGAGAAATATAAAAAGAAAAAAAGTGAAGGATATAAATATGAGTATAAAAGCAGTATTATTTGATATGGATGGATTAATGGTTGATACCGAAAGTTTAGCTACAGAAGCATTTATTCATAGTGCGGAAAAGCAAGGATATGAGATGACTAGAGAAGAGACTCTTTTAGTGTTAGGTTTTACTACAAAGAGTATTTATGAATTTTTGGGAAAATTATTTTAAAGATTCTGATGTTAATGGAAAGCAATTAGTTGATGATCATTATAAATATATAGAGAATATATTGTTTACAACAGGTCCTAAGAAAATGCCATTTATAGAGGAATTGTTAATATACCTAAAAGATAATAATTATAAAGTTGCGGTAGCTTCATCTTCTAATATGAATCATATAACAAACAATATGGAAAAAACAGGTCTTGTGAAATATATAGATGAGCTTTGCTAGTGGGGCAGAAGTGAAAAATGGTAAACCAGCACCAGATGTGTTTTTTTATTAGCTGCAGAGCGTTTAGGTGTAAAAACCTGAAGAGTGTATAGTACTTGAAGATTCTAAGGCTGGTGTAATTGCTGGAAGTACTGCAGGTGCTAAAGTTATAATGGTTCCAGATATGTTTGAACCAGATGAAAGTTTGTAAAGAAAAAGCTTATAAAATAGTTAAGAATCTAGGAGAGGTTATTAAAATACTAGAAAATGGATGAGTAAAGAAAATAGAATGATTGGTCTTGTTTTTTGATGTAGATGATACTTTATATGAACAGATAGTTCCCATTTGAAAAATGCATATAAGAATCTATTCAATATGGATATTGATATGGAAAAATTTTTATCTTTTAAGTAGATATTATAGTGATGTAAAATTTGAAGCTTCTCGAAATGGAGAGATGACTATGGATGAATATCATATTTATAGGATTCGAGAAGCGGCAAAAGATTTGGGTGTATACTCTAACTGATGAAGAAGCACTTAATATGCAAAAAAGAATATAAAAAGAATCAACAAAAATTACAAATGTCTAATATAACTATAAGTATTTTAGAACTTGCAAAAGAGAATAATATAAAGCTAGGAATTATTACTAATGGACCAAGTGAACATCAATGGTCTAAGGTAAAAGCATTAGGTGTTGAAAGATGGATTGATAAAGATAATATTATTGTCTCAGGTGATTATGAGTATAAATAAACCAGATGTTAGAATATTTGAAATTATGCAAGAAAAATTACAGCTTCCTAATGATTCGCTATATTATGTTGGTGATTCGTTAGAGAATGATATAGTAGGCGCGAATAATGCAGGCTGGAAAGCGATTTGGATAAATCGTTATAAGAAAAAATTACCGGAGAATGTAGATATATATAAAATAGCGGAAAAATAACGATGAATTGTTTGAAATTATTAAAAAAATTTTTTTGAAAAAGTAAAATAAAATTGTTTTTAGTAAGTTAATTTTTATGGTAAAATTAGTTATATTGATTTTATTAGAAGTTTACTAGAATAAAAGTTGAACTAGTACTTTGTCTAAGGAGGAAAAGATATGAAATTAGTATTTTTTTAATTTAAGAGAAGATGAAAAAAAGTGCATTAGAAAAGTTGGAGAAATACTCATCCTGAGGTTGAAATTGATGTTTATACGGAAGAACTTACATCAGATAACAAACATTTATTAGAAGGTAAAGAAGGTGTAGTCTTAGCTCAAAACAAACCTTTTTGACACGTGATGTATATGAATATGCTAAAGAACAAGGAGTCAAAGTCTTTGCGACTCGTTCAGCTGGTTTTGATATTTATGATTTAGAGTTAATGTCTGAGTTTGGAATTAAAATGACGAATGTACCATCATACTCACCAAATGCTATTGCTGAGCATGTACTAACTTCTGCATTACGTATTAGTAGAAATACAAATAAAATTCAACGTAATATAGAAAAACATAATTTTTCTTGGAATCCAGGGATATTATCACGTGAACTTAGAACTTTAACAGTAGGTGTTATAGGTACTGGAAGAATCGGTACTCAAGCCGCTCGATTATTCAGTGCTTTAGGATCTAAAGTTTTAGGTTATGATGTTTATCAAAATGAAGCGGCAAAAGAAGTATTTAGACTATGTTGAGAATTTAGATGATTTAATAGCGAATTCTGATATTATTACTATTCACATGCCTGCTATTAAAGAATATAATCATATGGTAAATGATGAATTTCTTGCTAAGATGAAAGATAATTCAATCTTGCTAAATGCTGCTCGCGGTATGTTAGTTGATACAAAGGCTGTATTACGCGCTTTAGATAGTGGAAAACTTCTTGGAGCAGGGTTAGATGTTTATGAAAATGAAGGTAAAATATGTTCCTAAAAACTTTGAAGGAAAAGAGTTTGATGATGAATTACTACAAACTCTAATAGATCGTGATGATGTAATTTATACACCTCACACAGCGTTTTATACAGAAACAGCAATCCAAAATCTTGTAGAAGGTGGATTAGAAGCGGCTGTAGAAGTAGTTACAACTGGAACATCTGCGAATGTTGTAAATAGATAAAAGAAAAACTTAATAGAAAAATATAGAAAGTTAGTTTTGTAATGTATAATTTCTTTGATGAGAAAAATGTTTCTTGAATATTGAAAGTAAGGTATATTATAGAACTAATTTTTTATTTATTTTTCGTAGTAGAAAAGTAATGAAAAAAATTTTTAAAAATGATGATATATTATATCTTTATATTTTAATCTGATATTTAGTGATTTAATAATTGTAATATTTTTTATTAATGTGTCAAATGTATGCGTAATATTATTTAAACTTATTAAATTTTATTATTATTTACGCATCTGTTTTTACTTAAAATTTACTTTAAAATAATATGAAAGTATTGAATAGTCTAAAGGTAAGAGTATATAATATATTTATCATATATAAATATTTACGTGAAAAAATATAAGGAGAGAAATAAATGTTATTTAATAGACAAGGGCTCCAACAAAATTGGCGTATGGTTAAAAAGGGAAAACACATTCTTTTTGGGTTGTTCACTATTTTTTTGTTGTTGGTGGAGTGAGTATTAGTGGCTCGCAAGTAACATATGCAAGTGATAGTTAATGGTTCAGAAATAGTAGTTAAACAAGAAAAACAGTAATATAGGTGAAGGAAAAATTCACATACCTTGATGCTAATGTTAGAAAAGGAGAAGCAAATAAAAAGCTCTAGTAATAAGATGGCAGAGAAAATAACTGATCAAACATGAGATAGTATGATAAAACATTGACAAGAAAGAAGTTAATAAAAAAAGAGTTTAAAAGACTTAGTAGATAAGATTAAGAAAAACTGATATTAGTAAAAACTGAAAAAAATCAGTAAAAGAGCTTAGTCTTATTTTTGTCACGTGCAGAAAAAGCTTTAGACAATAAAGAAATAACTCAAGAAGAAATCGATAAAGAAGTAAAAGCTCTTAAAGAAGTTTTTTTGAAAAAAATTAGAGGATAAAACCTAAGGAAGATAAAAATCAGAAGCTAAAGAAAAAGTTGAATCTAAAAAAAGAAGAGAAATCAAATGTTGAGAAAAGAATACTAAAGAAAAACAACAAGAAAAATAGTACGAGACGATGTTGCTAGAAAACACAACGAAAAAAATAACAAAAGTAACAGAAACTGTAAATGAGATTCATAGTATAGCTAATCAAATAAATTATGAGTTCAGTGATGCTGAGAAAAGAATTAGTTAAAACAGCAGATAAACTTTACCAACATATACTAGTGATAAATAGACGAAGAAAACTATTCAGAAAATTATTAAAACGAAGTAATTTATCTTTACGAAATAAAGTAGCTAACCGAATGACACGAGAACATTCTGGAAAACGTGATGCTAGAAATGGGAAGATGATTGATGGTGGAGAAAGTACGTTTAGAGGGATTAGATTTACACCATTAGAGAATGCACAAATATGGTAAAGTTGTTAGTAATGACGGATACTACTTTGACATATTTTATAATTCTGATAATTTTTGAGTTAAAATGCAAGTTAAGGGAGAAAAAATTTTAGAACATGATAGTGCTAATACGTTCTATCTAGTAGAAAAAAAAGTAACTCTTTCAGGAAAACCATTCAAAGATTTGTCTATAATTGTATCATCAGGTAGAGGGATCTCGAGCAGCTACAAATATTGACAGATTGGATCAATAATCCAAATGTTCAAAGTAGCTATTCTTGGGAATATAGGATCGAATGGAATTATAAAACCTAGCAATTATCAAGTTGTTTTAACTGTTAACGATACTGTTTCTCCTGATAATAATTACAATATTATTTATAATATTACAATAAAAACCTCAAAGTGAACGTAATACTGTGAGAGATTTAACTCTAACATACGTAGATGATGTTCGTCACTTAACAGAAGCTGAAAAGAACAGCTTTAATTGAAAAAGTTTAAAGCTGAACATCCAGATGTCGTTAATCGAGCTGCATCATATCGATTTTGAACGTGCCGAAGTTTCTGCTGATGGAACAACAATGACAATCCACTTTTAAAGATGGATTTCAATCACAAAAACTATCCAAACAAATACGACAGAAATGATGTGGAAGCAAAACATCTCAAGTTTAACAGCTTATTTTGGTGACTCTAAAGAATTATATACAAATCCGAGAGAATTAGTAAGTTCTAAAAACAGGAAATGAAGTACCGACAACAGCTCAAGTAACTATAAAACACCATTTAATTTGCAACAAGTTGGAACAAGAAACGTTGTAGTAACAATAACTTATGAAAATGGAGTAACAAAAGATGTAACAACTCCTTATACAGTCTTTAGATTTTGTAGGAAAACAAGATAAAAAAATTAACCAGAATCAATCTGGTCAACTAGGAGATGCAAGAAATTATATTACTGTTTCGGATAATTCAGCACTTCCAGGTGAGTTCACTGTTCGTTGGAAAGGTGGTTCATCTACTGTAGATACTTCTGCTGCAGGAGTACAACATAAAGAAATTGAAATTCTTCGCGGTAATCATTTGATGAAAACTGTAACTATACCGGTAGAAATAGTGGACAATATTAATCCAACTATTACAGCACCAGATTCAGTATTATTAACAAGATTAGAAGGATTGCCAAGTGAGATAAATATTTCTGCACAGGATAATAATAAAGGAGTAGGGCTTAAAGATGGAAATCCTATAACGGTTGAAAATCTTCCAAATCCATTATTTTATAATCCAGAACATCGAAAATAGAGATTAATGAGTTATTCCGAACAATTTCCAAAATGGTAGATCTAGTATTCAAGTAACTGTTAAAGCAGTGGATAGAAAAGGGAATACTGCGACTAAAAATATTACCTTTAATATTCAATCTCAAACACAAAAAAATATACAGCAGTTGCTAATCCTGAAAATACAAGAAGCGAGTTATGCGCGAAACACCTGATGCAGTACAAGTATAAATCAAAAACAGGGTTTACCAGCTGATACAAGATATAGTGGGAAACAAAGCCCAAGTACGACAACAGGTCCTGGGAGATAAAGTGGGAGTAGTAACGGTAACTTATCCAGATGGTTCAACAGATACTGTAACTGTGACTGATAAAAGTGCGCAGATTAAGTGATGAATATGACACCTACAGGACTAAAATAGTTAGAAATCAAAATGATACCTGTAACAAATAATGATTTGAAAAGCAGCGGTAACTATCAAATAATAATGGTAATAGTAAAGTGAAATCAGTTACACCTGCTGGAACATATTTGAGTACATCAAATGCAGGAGACAAACGATAAATGCGACTGTAACATATCTAGATGATACAACAGACTCCTGTATACAATTCCACTTGAAGTAAAAGACGTAACAGCTCCAACGATTCAAACGCCAATAGACAGACAAAATTGGGATTTAATTGCATTGGATAGAACATTGCCTTCAATAACAGTAACATCTAGTGGATAATACGGAGGAACTGGGAGTTAAATCAACAACGGTAACTGGATTACCAGATTTCTTAGTATATGATAAATGCAACTAAGACAATTAAATTTAAAAATGGAGTTCAAGAGGTACCAAAATTACCTGCAGGAGCAAGATAGTAAAACTTATACTGTTAATATCCAAGTTACAGATAATTCGAATAATCCCTAGTCAAAGACAAGTAACAATTACTGTTAAATCAATGACTACGAAATACACTGCGACACAAATTCACAGAAACAAAGCAGAAAGTAGTTGAGGAAATGTATAGTGCTGGAACAAGTAGTAATAAATATGGGCTACCTATGGAAATTTTAACATATGCACTGGGCAACTCCACCAAGTACGGTAACGGGTCCCTGCTTTGGAGAAAAAAGCAGGTATAGTAACCCTTAACGTATCCAGATGGTTCAAAGATACAGTAATGTTACGGTGGTCATTCGTAAGTTAAGTGATGAACATACTCCTAGTGTGAGGGAAATCAAATGAAATCAACATGATACTGTGACTAATGAACAATTAAGCAACAGTAACAGTAACAACAAAAATGGTATAATCAGAGGCAGTAAGATTTCTAAATGGGAACCTAAATTTAATATAGATACATCAGGATAACAGAATCAATATGATTCCAAAGTTAAAATAACTTATATAGATCAGTTTCAGAGACGATATTTTATATTCATTAACGATAGGAGATGTAGCACCTGATGAATTTCAAGCACACCAGTTTGAAAGAAGGTGAAAATGACAGCTCTAGATAAACAGTTCCATTAATAGAAGTAGTTACCTTGAAGATGATGAGAAGGGGAGGCTGGAATTGGAACTGTTACTATAAACAATTTTTAAATCATTTCTTGTATATGATAATACTTCAAGAACTAATGTATTTAAACAGGGATAAAGAAGTTGATATAGAGCTCCAAAAGATAGTGAGAAAATACAATGTGGGTGCAGTAAAGGTAATTGATAACATGAGGAATCCGACATCTAGAACAATAAATATTACAATATATTCTATGAAGGTTAAAGGTTTTAATCCAAAGCAAATTCCACAAGTAATAAATAATGGACAAGTGCCAAATGTGAAGTAATAAATAAAACTATGGATTACAGAGGAACAAGAATAATAGCCGATACCACATAACTCGTAAATACACCTGGTATGACTGGGACAGGCTTTGAAGTAAAGATATCCAGGTGGTTCAAAGATGTAGTTACAGTAAAATATAACAGTAGAAAATAAGTGAAGAGTATACAGCAACAGGAACTCGAATTGGAAGTAAATCAGGATGAGATAGTAACACCCACGATATTAAAAAGAGCGGGTTAATACTATAAATGCACAAGGTGAAGTAAGCGTTTCAGAAGTTTCAAAGAGTAGAATCAAAGCGCCGATAAATACGTGTATATGGAAGTAAAACAATTCAAGCAAAGTGATATATGTTGATGGTTCAGAACAAGATATTTACAATTGGATTAAAAGTTAAGATATAGCAAACCAACTGTGAAACTCCAGATGAAGGAAAAAATTAAGGAAATAACAGCATTAGATACAGTCCTACCGAATAAGTGGTAAGATCGGGAGAAGATATATACAGATGGAGTGGGATTAGGATAACTTTAGCAGTAACAGGTTACGATTGCATGGAATATGATGAGTATAACTAAGACTATTAGAATTCAAAATAGGAAAACATAAAGTGAAGAACTGCAAAAAATACATCTGGTAAAAGAATTTATAATGACAATTCAAGCAGAAGATAATGCAGGAAATATATAGTACAAAAATGCAAAATTACTGTTTTCAGTGAGTGCGAAGAATAATCATTATAGGGAAACCGCAAAAGTGGACAATAATTAAATGCCAGAGCCAAGAAGCAAGTGTAAAACAAAACAGGAGTTACTGGAAAGGAACAACAGTCACATGAAACAACAACGCCGGATAGCAAGTACCTTGAGAAGTCATCCAGGAGTAGCGTTAGTCCACTATCAGATGGAACGGAAGATGAAGTCAAAGTGCCAGTAAGGGTAGAACAAAAAGAAACCTTGTTTAACCCAACTTGGCAAAGGCCGAACCAAAGTAAGACATAACAGTACCAGATCCAAGAAAGTATTAATGAATGACTTACCAGAAGGCAACAAACGCTACAGCTGGGTAGAAAACCAGACTACAAAGTACAACACCAGGAAGTAAACCAGGAAAAGTATTAATCACATATCCCAGACTAGAGTACGGAAGAAGTGTACGGTGACAGTCGAAGTAACGCCACAAAAAGATGATTACATCACACAACCAAAAGCACAAGACAGTGGACAATGGTACAGTGCAAAAGCGCAGAAGACAAGTGTCGACAAAACAGGCTTACCAGAAGGAACAAGAGTCACATGGAAAGACAACGCAGTATGAGCACACAGGAAGTCATCCAGAGTAAGCGTGTAGTCCACTATCCAGATGGAACGGATAGATGAAGTCGACGTACCAGTCACGGTTAAAGAGAACAAAAGAGAACGTTTAACCAACGGCAAAAGAGCCAGACCAAACGTGCAAAACATGGAAGTACCCTAAGCGCGAAGGAAGTATCATACAGAATGGCTTACCAGAAGGAACAACTATACATGGGTCAGAAACAACCAGATACACAATACAACACCAGGAAAGTAAACCAGGAAAAGTATTAATCACATACCCAGATCAACGAGTACGGAAGAAGTGCCGGTAACGGTCGAAGTAACACCACAAAAAGATGATTACGATCCACCAACGCAATAGGCACAAGACGGTAGACACGGTCACGTGCCAAACGCAGAAGACAAGTGTCGACAAAACAGGGTTACCAGAAGGACTAACAGTCACATGGAGAAGACAGCCAGTGATGTCAGCACACCAGGAAGTCATCCAAGAGTAGCGTTGAGTCACTATCCAGATGGAACAGTCAGATGAAGTCGAAGTCCCAGTAACGGTAAAAAGAACAAAAAGATACGTTTCAACCCAACGGCAAAAGAGCGAACCAAAACGGCTAAACACGGAAGTGACCCAAGTGCAGAAGAAAGTATCAATACAGATGGCTTTACCGAAGGAACAACGTATACATGGTCAGAACAACCAGATACGAAACTACACCAGGAAGTAAACCAGGAAAAGTATTAATCACATACCCAGATAGTACGGAAGAAGTGACGGTAACAGTCGAAGTAACGCCACAAAAGATGATATACACACCAACAGACAAACCTGGGCAGCAGATAATGGAACAGTACCCAGACCAGAAGATAGTGTACGACAAAACAGGCTTACCAGAAGGAACAAGAGTCACATGGAAGACAACACCAGATGTGAAGTACACCAGGAGAGTCATCCAGGAGTAGCGTTAGTCACTACCCAGATGGAACGTAGATGAAGTCAGACGTACCAGTAACGGTAAAAGAACAAAAAGATACGTTTCTAACCAACGGCAAAAGAGCGAACAAACGTACTAGACACGTGAAGTGATCCCAGAGCAGAAGGAAGTATCAATACAGATGGCTTACCAGATGGAACGAAACGTACACATGGGTCAGAACAACCAGATACACAAGTACAACACCAGGAAGCAAACCAGGAAAAGTATTAATCACATACCCAGATCAAAGAGTACGGAAGAAGTGACAGTAACAGTCGAAGTAACGCCACAAAAAGATGAATACACACCAACAGCAATACGCACAGAAGTAGATAAATGGTCACGTGCCAAACGCCAGAAACAAGTGTAGACAAAACAGGGCTTACCAGAAGGAACAACAGTTACATGGAAGACAACGCCAGATGTGAAGTCACACCAGGAAGTCATCCAGGAGTAGCGTTAGTCCATCTATCCAGATGGAACGGAAGATGAAGTCGACAGTACCCAGTAACGGGTAAAAGAACAAAAGAAACGTTTAATCCCAACGGCAAAAGAGCCGAACCAAACGGTAAGACAACGAAGTACCAGATCGCAGAAAAGTATTAATACAAAATGGCTTTACCAGAAGGAACAACTTATACATGGTCAGAACAACCAGACACAAGTACACCAGGAAGTAAGACCAGGAAAAGTATTAATCACATACCCAGATAAGAGTACGGAAGAAGTGACCAGTAACAGTCGAAGTAACGCCACAAAAAGATGAATACTACATCCAACAGCAATACGCACAAGAAGTAGATAATGGTACATGTACCAGAGCGCAGAAGACAAGTGTAAACAAAACAGGCTTACCAGAAGGAACAACAGTTACATGGAAGACAACGCCAGATGTAAGTACACCAGGAAGTCATCCAGGAGTAGCGTTAGTCCACTATCCAGATGGAACGGAAGATGAAGTCGAAGTACCAGTAAGGGATAAAGAACAAAAAGAAACGTTTAACCCAACGGCAAAGAGCCGAGACCAAAAACGGTAAGACACAACGAAGTACCAGATCCAGCGAAAAGTATTAATACAAATGAGCTTTACCAGAAGGAACGAAACTTATAGCATGGTCAGAACAACCAGACACAAGTACACCAGGAAGTAAGACAGAAAAGTATTAATCACATACCCGCATCAGCAGTACAGAAGAAGTACCAGTAATAGTCGAAGTAACGCCACAAAAAGATGAATACACACCAACTGGAATCGCACAAGAAGTGGATAATGGTCATGTACCAGATCCAGAAACAAGTGTAAACAAAAACAGGGTTTACCGAAGGAACAACAGTTACATGGAAGACAACGCCAGATGTGGGTACACCAGGAAGTCTCATCCAGGAGTAGCGTTAGTCCACTATCCAGATGGAACGGAAGATGAAGTCGACGTACCAGTAAGCAGTAAAAAGAACTAAAGAAACGTTTAACCCAACGGCAAAAAGAGCCGAACCAAAACAGTAAGACATAACGAAGTACCGGATCCAGAGAAAAGTATTAATACAAAAATGACTTACCAGAAGGAACGAAATATAGCTGGACAGAACAACCAGACACAAGTAAACCAGGAAGTAAGACAGGAAAAGTATTAATAACATACCCAGATAAGAGTACGGAAGAAGTGACAGTAACAGTCGAAGTAACGCCACAAAAAGATGAATACACACCAACAGCAATAGCGCAAGAAGTGGACAATGGTCACGTGCCAGAGCCAGAAGCAAGTGTAAACAAAACAGGGTTACCAGAAGGAACAACAGTCACATGGAAGACAACGCCAGATGTAAGTACGCCAGGAAGTCATCCAGGAGTAGCGTTAGTCCACTATCCAGATGGAACGGAAGATGAAGTCGAAGTACCAGTAAGGGTAAAAGAACAAAAAGAAACGTTTAACCCAACGGCAAAAGAGCCGAACCAAAAAGTAAGACATAACGAAGTACCAGATCCAGAGAAAAGTATTAATACAAATGACTTACCAGAAGGAACGAAATATAGCTGGACAGAACAACCAGACACAAGTAAACCAGGAAGTAAGACAGGAAAAGTATTAATAACATACCCAGATAAGAGTACGGAAGAAGTGACAGTAACAGTCGAAGTAACGCCACAAAAAGATGAATACACACCAACAGCAATAGCGCAAGAAGTGGACAATGGTCACGTGCCAGAGCCAGAAGCAAGTGTAAACAAAACAGGGTTACCAGAAGGAACAACAGTCACATGGAAGACAACGCCAGATGTAAGTACGCCAGGAAGTCATCCAGGAGTAGCGTTAGTCCACTATCCAGATGGAACGGAAGATGAAGTCGAAGTACCAGTAAGGGTAAAAGAACAAAAAGAAACGTTTAACCCAACGGCAAAAGAGCCGAACCAAAAAGTAAGACATAACGAAGTACCAGATCCAGAGAAAAGTATTAATACAAAATGACTTTACCAGAAGGAACGAAATATAGCTGGACAGAACAACCAGACACAAGTAAACCAGGAAGTAAGACAGGAAAAGTATTAATACATACCCAGATAAGAGTACGGAAGAAGTGACAGTAACAGTCGAAGTAACGCCACAAAAAGATGAATACACCAACAGCAATAGCGCAAGAAGTGGACAATGGTCACGTGCAGAGCCAGAAGCAAGTGTAAACAAAAACAGGGTTACCAGAAGGAACAACAGTCACATGGAAGACAACGCCAGATGTAAGTACGCCAGGAAGTCATCCAGGAGTAGCGTTGAGTCCACTATCCAGATGGAACGGAAGATGAAGTCGAAGTACCAGTAAGGGTAAAAGAACAAAAGAAACGTTTAACCCAACGGCAAAAAGAGCCGAACCAAAAAGTAAGACATAACGAAGTACCAGATCCAGAGAAAAGTATTAATACAAATGACTTACCAGAAGGAACGAAATATAGCTGGACAGAACAACCAGACACAAGTAAACCAGGAAGTAAGACAGGAAAAGTATTAATAACATACCCAGATAAGAGTACGGAAGAAGTGACAGTAACAGTCGAAGTAACGCCACAAAAAGATGAATACACACCAACAGCAATAGCGCAAGAAGTGGACAATGGTCACGTGCCAGAGCCAGAAGCAAGTGTAAACAAAACAGGGTTACCAGAAGGAACAACAGTCACATGGAAGACAACGCCAGATGTAAGTACGCCAGGAAGTCATCCAGGAGTAGCGTTAGTCCACTATCCAGATGGAACGGAAGATGAAGTCGAAGTACCAGTAAGGGTAAAAAGAACAAAAAAAGAAACGTTTAACCCAACGGCAAAAAGAGCCGAACCAAAAAGTAAGACATAACGAAGTACCAGATCCAGAGAAAAGTATTAATACAAATGACTTACCAGAAGGAACGAAATATAGCTGGACAGAACAACCAGACACAAGTAAACCAGGAAGTAAGACAGGAAAAGTATTAATAACATACCCAGATAAGAGTACGGAAGAAGTGACAGTAACAGTCGAAGTAACGCCACAAAAAGATGAATACACACCAACAGCAATAGCGCAAGAAGTGGACAATGGTCAGTGCCAGAGCCAGAAGCAAAGTGTAAACAAAACAGGGTTACCAGAAGGAACAACAGTCACATGGAAGACAACGCCAGATGTAAGTACGCCAGGAAGTCATCCAGGAGTAGCGTTAGTCCACTATCCAGATGGAACGGAAGATGAAGTCGAAGTACCAGTAAGGGTAAAAGAACAAAAAGAAACGTTTAACCCAACGGCAAAAGAGCCGAACCAAAAAGTAAGACATAACGAAGTACCAGATCCAGAGAAAAGTATTAATACAAAATGACTTTACCAGAAGGAACGAAATATAGCTGGACAGAACAACCAGACACAAGTAAACCAGGAAGTAAGACAGGAAAAGTATTAATAACATACCCAGATAAGAGTACGGAAGAAGTGACAGTAACAGTCGAAGTAACGCCACAAAAAGATGAATACACACCAACAGCAATAGCGCAAGAAGTGGACAATGGTCACGTGCCAGAGCCAGAAGCAAGTGTAAACAAAAACAGGGTTACCAGAAGGAACAACAGTCACATGGAAGACAACGCCAGATGTAAGTACGCCAGGAAGTCATCCAGGAGTAGCGTTAGTCCACTATCCAGATGGAACGGAAGATGAAGTCGAAGTACCAGTAAGGGTAAAAAGAACAAAAAGAAACGTTTAACCCAACGGCAAAAGAGCCGAACCAAAAAGTAAGACATAACGAAGTACCAGATCCAGGAGAAAAGTATTAATACAAAATGACTTACCAGAAGGAACGAAATATAGCTGGACAGAACAACCAGACACAAGTAAACCAGGAAGTAAGACAGGAAAAGTATTAATAACATACCCAGATAAGAGTACGGAAGAAGTGACAGTAACAGTCGAAGTAACGCCACAAAAAGATGAATACACACCAACAGCAATAGCGCAAGAAGTGGACAATGGTCACGTGCCAGAGCCAGAAGCAAGTGTAAACAAAACAGGGTTACCAGAAGGAACAACAGTCACATGGAAGACAACGCCAGATGTAAGTACGCCAGGAAGTCATCCAGGAGTAGCGTTAGTCCACTATCCAGATGGAACGGAAGATGAAGTCGAAGTACCAGTAAGGGTAAAAGAACAAAAAGAAACGTTTAACCCAACGGCAAAAGAGCCGAACCAAAAAGTAAGACATAACGAAGTACCAGATCCAGAGAAAAGTATTAATACAAATGACTTTACCAGAAGGAACGAAATATAGCTGGACAGAACAACCAGACACAAGTAAACCAGGAAGTAAGACAGGAAAAGTATTAATAACATACCCAGATAAGAGTACGGAAGAAGTGACAGTAACAGTCGAAGTAACGCCACAAAAAGATGAATACACACCAACAGCAATAGCGCAAGAAGTGGACAATGGTCACGTGCCAGAGCCAGAAGCAAGTGTAAACAAAAACAGGGTTACCAGAAGGAACAACAGTCACATGGAAGACAACGCCAGATGTAAGTACGCCAGGAAGTCATCCAGGAGTAGCGTTAGTCCACTATCCAGATGGAACGGAAGATGAAGTCGAAGTACCAGTAAGGGTAAAAAGAACAAAAAGAAAACGTTTAACCCAACGGCAAAAAGAGCCGAACCAAAAAGTAAGACATAACGAAGTACCGGATCCAGAGAAAAAGTATTAATACAAAATGACTTACCAGAAGGAACGAAATATAGCTGGACAGAACAACCAGACACAAGTAAACCAGGAAGTAAGACAGGAAAAGTATTAATAACATACCCAGATAAGAGTACGGAAGAAGTGACAGTAACAGTCGAAGTAACGCCACAAAAAGATGAATACACACCAACAGCAATAGCGCAAGAAGTGGACAATGGTCACGTGCCAGAGCCAGAAAGCAAGTGTAAACAAAACAGGGTTACCAGAAGGAACAACAGTCACATGGAAGACAACGCCAGATGTAAGTACGCCAGGAAGTCATCCAGGAGTAGCGTTAGTCCACTATCCAGATGGAACGGAAGATGAAGTCGAAGTACCAGTAAGGGTAAAAGAACAAAAAGAAACGTTTAACCCAACGGCAAAAGAGCCGAACCAGAAAGTAAGACATAACGAAGTACCAGATCCAGAGAAAAGTATTAATACAAAATGACTTACCAGAAGGAACGAAATATAGCTGGACAGAACAACCAGACACAAGTAAACCAGGAAGTAAGACAGGAAAAGTATTAATACATACCCAGATAAGAGTACGGAAGAAGTGACAGTAACAGTCGAAGTAACGCCACAAAAAGATGAATACACACCAACAGCAATAGCGCAAGAAGTGGACAATGGTCACGTGCCAGAGCCAGAAGCAAGTGTAAACAAAAACAGGGTTACCAGAAGGAACAACAGTCACATGGAAGACAACGCCAGATGTAGGTACGCCAGGAAGTCATCCAGGAGTAGCGTTAGTCCACTATCCAGATGGAACGGAAGATGAAGTCGAAGTACCAGTAAGGGTAAAAGAACAAAAAGAAACGTTTAACCCAACGGCAAAAGAGCCGAACCAAAAAGTAAGATCATAACGAAGTACCGTATCCAGAGAAAAGTATTAATACAAAATGACTTACCAGAAGGAACGAAATATAGCTGGACAGAACAACCAGACACAAGTAAACCAGGAAGTAAGACAGGAAAAAGTATTAATAACATACCCAGATAAGAGTACGGAAGAAGTGACAGTAACAGTCGAAGTAACGCCACAAAAAGATGAATACACACCAACAGCAATAGCGCAAGAAGTGGACAATGGTCACGTGCCAGAGCCAGAAAGCAAGTGTAAACAAAACAGGGTTACCAGAAGGAACAACAGTCACATGGAAGACAACGCCAGATGTAAGTACGCCAGGAAGTCATCCAGGAGTAGCGTTAGTCCACTATCCAGATGGAACGGAAGATGAAGTCGAAGTACCAGTAAGGGTAAAAGAACAAAAAGAAACGTTTAACCCAACGGCAAAAAGAGCCGAACCAAAAAGTAAGACATAACGAAGTACCAGATCCAGAGAAAAGTATTAATACAAATGACTTACCAGAAGGAACGAAATATAGCTGGACAGAACAACCAGACACAAGTAAACCAGGAAGTAAGACAGGAAAAGTATTAATAACATACCCAGATAAGAGTACGGAAGAAGTGACAGTAACAGTCGAAGTAACGCCACAAAAAGATGAATACACACCAACAGCAATAGCGCAAGAAGTGGACAATGGTCACGTGCCAGAGCCAGAAGCAAGTGTAAACAAAACAGGGTTACCAGAAGGAACAACAGTCACATGGAAGACAACGCCAGATGAGTACGCCAGGAAGTCATCCAGGAGTAGCGTTAGTCCACTATCCAGATGGAACGGAAGATGAAGTCGAAGTACCAGTAAGGGTAAAAGAACAAAAAGAAACGTTTAACCCAACGGCAAAAGAGCCGAACCAAAAGTAAGACATAACGAAGTACCGGATCCAGAGAAAAGTATTAATACAAAATGACTTACCAGAAGGAACGAAATATAGCTGGACAGAACAACCAGACACAAGTAAACCAGGAAGTAAGACAGGAAAAGTATTAATAACATACCCAGATAAGAGTACGGAAGAAGTGACAGTAACAGTCGAAGTAACGCCACAAAAAGATGAATACACACCAACAGCAATAGCGCAAGAAGTGGACAATGGTCACGTGCCAGAGCCAGAAGCAAGTGTAAACAAAAACAGGGTTACCAGAAGGAACAACAGTCACATGGAAGACAACGCCAGATGTAAGTACGCCAGGAAGTCATCCAGGAGTAGCGTTAGTCCACTATCCAGATGGAACGGAAGATGAAGTCGAAGTACCAGTAAGGGTAAAAAGAACAAAAAGAAACGTTTAACCCAACGGCAAAAAGAGCCGAACCAAAAAGTAAGACATAACGAAGTACCAGATCCAGAGAAAAGTATTAATACAAAATGACTTTACCAGAAGGAACGAAATATAGCTGGACAGAACAACCAGACACAAGTAAACCAGGAAGTAAGACAGGAAAAGTATTAATAACATACCCAGATAAGAGTACGGAAGAAGTGACAGTAACAGTCGAAGTAACGCCACAAAAAGATGAATACACACCAACAGCAATAGCGCAAGAAGTGGACAATGGTCACGTGCCAGAGCCAGAAAGCAAGTGTAAACAAAACAGGGTTACCAGAAGGAACAACAGTCACATGGAAGACAACGCCAGATGTAAGTACGCCAGGAAGTCATCCAGGAGTAGCGTTAGTCCACTATCCAGATGGAACGGAAGATGAAGTCGAAGTACCAGTAAGGGTAAAAGAACAAAAAGAAACGTTTAACCCAACGGCAAAAGAGCCGAACCAAAAAGTAAGACATAACGAAGTACCAGATCCAGAGAAAAGTATTAATACAAATGACTTACCAGAAGGAACGAAATATAGCTGGACAGAACAACCAGACACAAGTAAACCAGGAAGTAAGACAGGAAAAGTATTAATAACATACCCAGATAAGAGTACGGAAGAAGTGACAGTAACAGTCGAAGTAACGCCACAAAAAGATGAATACACACCAACAGCAATAGCGCAAGAAGTGGACAATGGTCACGTGCCAGAGCCAGAAGCAAGTGTAAACAAAACAGGGTTACCAGAAGGAACAACAGTCACATGGAAGACAACGCCAGATGTAAGTACGCCAGGAAGTCATCCAGGAGTAGCGTTAGTCCACTATCCAGATGGAACGGAAGATGAAGTCGAAGTACCAGTAAAGGGTAAAAGAACAAAAAGAAACGTTTAACCCAACGGCAAAAGAGCCGAACCAAAAAGTAAGACATAACGAAGTACCGGATCCAGAGAAAAGTATTAATACAAAATGACTTACCAGAAGGAACGAAATATAGCTGGACAGAACAACCAGACACAAGTAAACCAGGAAGTAAGACAGGAAAAGTATTAATAACATACCCAGATAAGAGTACGGAAGAAGTGACAGTAACAGTCGAAGTAACGCCACAAAAAGATGAATACACACCAACAGCAATAGCGCAAGAAGTGGACAATGGTCACGTGCCAGAGCCAGAAGCAAGTGTAAACAAAACAGGGTTACCAGAAGGAACAACAGTCACATGGAAGACAACGCCAGATGTAAGTACGCCAGGAAGTCATCCAGAGTAGCGTTAGTCCACTATCCAGATGGAACGGAAGATGAAGTCGAAGTACCAGTAAGGGTAAAAAGAACAAAAAGAAACGTTTAACCCAACGGCAAAAAGAGCTGAACCAAAAAGTAAGACATAACGAAGTACCAGATCCAGAGAAAAGTATTAATACAAATGACTTACCAGAAGGAACGAAATATAGCTGGACAGAACAACCAGACACAAGTAAACCAGGAAGTAAGACAGGAAAAAGTATTAATAACATACCCAGATAAGAGTACGGAAGAAGTGACAGTAACAGTCGAAGTAACGCCACAAAAAGATGAATACACACCAACAGCAATAGCGCAAGAAGTGGACAATGGTCACGTGCCAGAGCCAGAAGCAAGTGTAAACAAAACAGGGTTACCAGAAGGAACAACAGTCACATGGAAGACAACGCCAGATGTAAGTACGCCAGGAAGTCATCCAGGAGTAGCGTTAGTCCACTATCCAGATGGAACGGAAGATGAAGTCGAAGTACCAGTAGTTGTACGTCAAAGTAATGAAAAAGGGGATACCTGAAGTTCAAACCAAGCATACCAGAATTGTAGGAGGAGTGAATGGAGAGCCAGAGGTTCAATCAGCGTTACCAGAGTATACTGGAGGAGTAAATGGGAAGCCAGAGGTTCAACCAGTGTTACCAGAATATACTGGAGGAGCAAACGGAGAGCCAGAGGTTCAATCAGCGTTACCAGAGTATACTGGAGGAGTAAATGGAGACCCAGAGGTACAACCAGCCTTACCAGAATTTGCTGGAGGAGTAAATGGGGAGCCAGAGGTACAACCAGCCTTACCAGAATTTACTGGAGGAGTGAAAGGAGATCCAGAGGTACAACCAGTCTTACCAGAATTTGCTGGAGGAGTGAAAGGAGACCCAGAGGTACAACCAGCCTTACCAGAATTTGCTGGAGGAGTGAAAGGAGACCCAGAGGTACAACCAGCCTTACCAGAATATACTGGAGGAGTAAACGGGGAGCCAGAGGTACAACCAGCGTTACCAGAATATACTGGAGGAGTAAATGGGGAGCCAGAAGTTCAACCAGCGTTACCAGAGTATACTGGAGGAGCAAATGATGAGTCAGAAATTCGATCTAGCTTCCGAGATAAAACTTCTAATGTTGCGACTAAACGTTTAGCTAATACAGGGCAATCACAAAATAATAGTGAGTTAGCAGGATTTGGATTAGCGATTGTAGGTCTATTTGCAGCAATAAAACGTCGTAAAAATGAGGAAGAGTAATTTTAAATCTTATTAAAAGATCAAAGATTTTCTAAATCTATATAGAAAAAGAATCCCTTGGAGATAATTATTTCAAGGGATTTGATATATATAGAAAAAGATTCGACATTGTCAGACCTTAAAAATTTTTAATTTATTATTTTTTTAATAAATCACGGATTTCTTTAAGAAGTTCTTCTTTAGCATCAACTTCGGGTGCTTTTTCTTCAGTTTCTTCTTCTTTAGACATTTTATCTTTAGCTGTGTTGATAGCTTTAACGAAAATGAAGATTGCAATTGCTGTAATTAAGAAGTCGATTGTAATTTGGATAAAGTTACCATATTTGATACCTTCCCAAGCTAAGTTTGTGAAATCTGGTTTAGCTGGGAATATAAGAGCGATAAGTGGCATCATAATGTCAGTTACTAATGAACTAACGATTTTCCCGAAAGCTGCCCCCATGATAACCCCGATAGCTAGGTCTAATACATTTCCTTTAAATGCAAATTTTTAAATTCGTTTAACATAAAAAAATAATCTCCTTCTATAAAATTTTAAATACCTCAGTATAATATATCAAAATTGAAATAAAATCAAGTATAAAGATTATAATTTTTTAAAAATAACTCGAGAAAACGTATTCTAATCTTAATTGTCGTATTATTTAGATATATTTTTATAAATTGTTTATATTTTTTTAAAACAATATATGTATTTGTAAGTAAAAATATACTGTATTTGTAATTAGTATATAAATTACCGAATAAACAAGATAACTAACCGAATATACATTATCTATAGATTTTTAAATATTTATTATATAAAAATATAATTATGAAAGGAGATAAAGAGATGAAAGTTGAATTAAATATAGATAAGAAATTTGGAGAAAACAATTGTTACTATATCAACAAATAAAGTGAATGATGAGATTCAAAACTTAGTGAATTATATAGAAAATAAGGAAGATTACTTTATAGGAATTTTTAGATGGAAAAGTACGTTTATTAAATACGGAGGATATTATAAGGGTATATGTTGAAGATAGAAAAGTATATGTAGTTACAGTTGAAGGTAGATTTATTGTTAGAAAAAATTATATGAAGTGCAGAATACATTAACTAAGGATTTTATAAAAAAATATCTCAAAGTGAAATAGCTAATGTTAAATATATTCATAGCTTAGATTTAGGATTGAGAGGGACAATAGTAATAAAGTATAAAAATTCAGATGTAAGTTATGTATCACGTAGGATGTTAAAAAGAATTTAAGATGAAATTAGGATTATAGGAGGTATTAAAATGAAATTATTTCAAAAAAATTGTAATATTTATGTTGTTAGGGATAGGAGCAGGGAATGTTATTAATCTGATATTTGGTATTTTGTGTGGTCAGTTTTATCCCTGGTATGCCATTGTATATCCAGAGTTTTGATAATTTAAATATGGCAGTATTAATTCAAACCTTAGTATACGCTATTTTAGGTATATTACAAGGATTAGCTGGTAAAGTATTTCAAAGTAAGTTAAATGATAATATAGTAATAGTATTTGTATCACATTATTTTCTTATTATGTTACCACTTGTGTTAGCGGGCTATTATTTGAAATGGTTTAGTAGTCTTACTACTTTAATTTTAATGCTGATTACAGCTACTGTGGTTTATATTTTTAATAGGAATAGTTCGATATTTTAGTATTAGAAAATAGTATAAGTGAGATAAATATAAAAATTAAGAGATAATAGATAAGATTTCGCTAGTATCAAAGGAGGAGCAATACAAATTAATGATTTTTGTGTTGCTCCTATGAATGTGAATTAAAATATTATCTTCAACTTTATCTTTCTTTAGGAATTTGTTAAGTAGATTAGAGGCTTTAGCTTTGTTTTCTTCTACTTTTTCAGAAAGATTTTCGATTTTTTCATCAGTACTTTTCTTGAATCCAGTAACATTAGATTTCATATTATCTACTGAAGATTGTAATCCATTGATAGATGTTGCTAATCCTTCTGCTGAATTAAATAGCTGATCTAATTTTTCAGATTTTACTTGTAAGTCTTCAGCTAGGATGTTTGTGTTTTGCAATAAAATATTAGTTTCTGCCATGATTGGCTCTAAGTTTCCTTCTATCTTTTTAACTGTTTCATTTAAGTCTTTAGCAAGATTCAATGCATCTTCTGCAATGTTTGTCATATCTTCTACACACTCAGTAGCAACAGTAATAGATTTTCTAACAGTCCCAAGTGTAATAGCTGCACTTATACACAGAATTAAAACACCTACACCTGCTAAAAAGATTCCAGCATATGCTAAAATTAACCAGTTTATATCTAACATAAAATTTTCCTCCTTGGATTGGTATAATCAATTGTATTTTAAGTTTTTTCTAAATATAACTGATTATTTTGATTTTTTGTTCTATAAATTTTTGACAAAGTTTATTGATATTTCCTGCTCCCATGAATAGGAATACACTATTATCAAAGTTTAGTTTATCGAAATCTTCTTCACTATTGATAATTTGAGCCCCTTTAGTAACCTTTTGAAGATCTTCTATACCTACTATTTTTTCTTTTTCACGAACAGAAGCGAAGATTGGGCAAAGAAATACTTTATCTGCTGTTTCTAAGCTTTCAGCAAATTCGTTTAAGAATTTAGCTGTACGCGTATATGTATGAGGTTGAAAAATCGCGATAACTTCTTTATCTGCATATTTTCTACGTGCGCTATTTATCGTAGCTTTAATTTCACTAGGATGATGAGCATAATCATCTACAACTACACTATTTCCTATTTTATGTTCACTAAATCTTCTTTCCGCAGGTTTATACTGACTAAGAGATTCTTGAATTTTTTCTATACTAATTCCATTTATATCAGCTAAAGCAATAGCGGATGTTGCATTAGAAATATCGTGTAATCCAAATACTGCCATAGTAAATGTTCCTAATAATTCAGAATTTTTATAGACGTCGAATTTACTGTGTTCTGATGTAGTTTGAACATTTTTTATTTGGTAATCATTTCTTCGTTGAAACCATATCTAATTGTTTTTGCAGTAGTTGGTTTAGCTGAGAAGCTAAACGATCATCTCCACAAATCACTACAGTATCTTTTACTTGATTCACAAAGCTTTGGAATGCATCAAACATATCGTGTTCATCATTGAAATAATCAGGATGATCAAAGTCGATATTAGTAACGATAGCATAATTTGGGTGATACGCCAGGAAATGTCTGTAGTATTCGCAAGCTTCAGCTATCATATACTCTGAATTTTTTTCACCGTGACCAGTTCCATCTCCAATTAAGTATGATGTAACATGACTGTGTTTGAAAATATTACTTGTCATTGTAGTTGTAGTAGTTTTCCCGTGTGCACCTGTTATTGCAATTGAAGGAATATCAGAAAGAAGTTTACCAAGGAATTGAGAGTAAGTGTAAGTAGTTAAACCTAATTCTTTAGCTCTTCTGTATTCAATATGTGTTTCATCGAAGGCATTCCCTAAAAATTACTTCATAACCTTCTTTAATATTTTTCTTCTCCATAGTAGTACATTGGGATGTTTCTTTGTTCTAATTTTTTTCTTGTGTAAAAAGTATGTTTCTCATCTGAACCTTGCACTTCATTCCCCATATCATAAGCGATTTGTGCAAGAGAACTCATTCCGGAACCTTTTATACCTATAAAATGATATTTACTCATTATACTATCTCCTAAGTTTTCATTAATAAAATAAAAAAATTCTTTAATATTTTTCATAAGCAATTCAATTTTTACACTAAAACTGATAAAAATTCAATAAATAGGAGTTTTTTTATAGTAGGCTATTTTTCAAATATTAATTCCCAAAGTAAATTCCAGTTCAAACAAAAACTGGAATTTAACTTGAAACTAATTTTTAATTAAGTATAATTCCTCTTTTTTATTTTGATTCCTTTAAAAAAACTCCCAAAGTAAAGCTTCCTTGTTTTATACCGGAACTTACCTTGGGAATATTTTTATTGTTATTTTTCCTTTTTCCCAAGGTAAATTCCACTTTAATTTCTTATTGAATTTACTTTTGGGAATTTACCAAAATCTTATTTTCAAAAATCGTAATTTTTTTAGTTACTGCCTTTTAAAAGTTTTTTATACACTAATTGATTATTTAAAAAGTTTACGTCTGACTACAAGTCCGATAAGACAGATTAAGCTTAATCCTAATGCAGCAGTGCTAGAAGAATTCATACCTGTGCTTGCTAATTTTTTTCAGATTTAGCTTTTTGCAGGTTTAGCTTCTTCAGTTTTTTCAGAGAGTTGAGTAACAGCAGGTGTTTGACCAAAATCTATATTTTGAGTAGCTGAAGCTCCACCAACTCGATCCAAGGTTTTTGATTAGGATCTACTATTTCACCAGCAGTTCCGCCTTGCTCACTACCAGGAGCAGTTCCCTCTAAGTGGGGTTGAGGTTCTGGGGGTAACAGGACCTGTATATTCTGGTACTTCATTTACTGCAGAAAGATTTTTGAGTTAGTAAATCGAATGCTTTTTCTAAGTCTGCTAATCTGTCTTTTAATCCATTGATATAATAATCTTCAGCACCGTTTTTCTTCACCATCTTTTATTTGATTTTTATGTTAACAAGTTCATCTAATATTTTTCTTGATTTCAGGTTGTTTAGCTTTGAATGTAGGAAGTTCGTTAACAGCAGCCTCAACAGCGTTAACGCCACCGTTTGAATTCAGGAACTCTGGTTGTACAAGTGGATCTCCGTTAGATGTTTTCAGGTTTTGTTGGTTTTGGAGTTTCTCCTTCTGGTTTTATCAGGAACAGTTGGAGGTGTTGTATCGTTTACTCCACCAGTGAATTCAGGAACTTCATTAACAGGGCATCTTGACCATTAGAAGCAGCAGGTCCGTTGAATTCAGGAACTTCATTAACAGGAGCATCTTGACCATTAGAAGCGACAGGTCCGTTGAATTCAGGAACTTCATTAACAGGAGCATCTTGACCATTAGAAGCAGCAGGTCCGTTGAATTCAGGAACTTCATTAACAGGGGCATCTTGACCATTAGAAGTAGCAGGTCCGTTGAATTCAGGAACTTTCATTAACAGGAGCATCTTGGCCATTAGAAGCAGCAGGTCCGTTGAATTCAGGAACTTCATTAACAGGGCATCTTGACCATTAGAAGTAGCAGGTCCGTTGAATTCAGGAACTTCATTAACAGGAGCATCTTGGCCATTAGAAGCGATAGGTCCGTTGAATTCAGGAACTTCATTAACAGGAGCATCTTGGCCATTAGAGGACAGGCCGTTGAATTCAGGAACTTCATTAACAGGAGCATCTTGGCCATTAGAAGCGACAGGCCCATTGAATTCAGGAACATTATTACTTGAATTATTATTAGGTTTATTATCTGAAGTAGGTTTATTTTTCAGGTTTGTTATTTCCTAGAACAGTGTCTTTATCATTTTTTTATGTTTAGTATACTCTTCTAATGCTTTATCTATGTCAGATTTTCCTTCTAAAATTTTATCTATAGATTTTTCTTCATCATACACTTTTTGAGCTTTTTCTGTAGCTTCTTTTAGTTTAGCGTATGCTTCTTTATTAATTCCTTCTTTATCTTTATCATCGTTAACTAGGATTTTAGCTGTTTCTAAAGGTAATAAAAGGTTTGCTCTTTCAGTAGCAAATATTTTGGCAACTTCATCATTATTATTTTCAGTTGGTTTGTTATCGCTAGGAGTGTCGACATTATCGTTAGGTTTGTTAGTATCGCCATTAGCTGGAGTGTCAACTTTGTCGTTAGGTTTGTTAACTTCGCTGTTAGCTGGAGTGTCGACTTTGTCGTTAGGTTTGTTAGCTTCACTGTTAGTTGGAGTGTCGACTTTGTCGTTAGGTTTATTAGTCTTTCGCTATTATTAGGCGTATCAACCTTGTCGTTAGGTTTGTTAACTTCACTGTTAGTTGGAGTGTCAACTTTGTCGTTAGGTTTATTAGCTTCACTGTTAGTTGGAGTGTCGACTTTGTCGCTAGGTTTATTAGCTTCGCTATTATTAGGCGTATCAACCTTGTCGTTAGGTTTGTTAACTTCGCTGTTAGTTGGAGTATCAACTTTATCGTTAGGTTTATTAGTCTCATTATTAGATGAATCAGTGTTGTCACTTGGTTTGTTTACTTCAGGAGCAGGAGCTTCTTTTAATCCGTTGACTGCATCTTCGATTTCTTTTAATAAACTAGAACGAGTGTCTTCTAGATTTCTTGTTTCTTTAGCTTTGTTTATGAATTCAGTTGCTTTAGTAATAGCTGTAGTTAAATTATTTTTTGACTCATCTGAATAGTTACTTGAAGCTAGTTTGTCTTGAGCTGATTTAACAGCTGTATCTAGTTTTGAAGTATCATATCTAAGAAGGTTATAGTATGTTTGAACATCGTTAAATAATTTCAAGATTTCATTAGATTTAGGGTTGTTGTGTACTAAGTCTTCTAGTTTATCTATTTTTCCTTGAAGATAGCTATCTACAGCGTTTGATGCTTTCTTCACTATAGTTTTTGCTATCTTTATCAGAATTGAAGTTAGCTACAGCTTCAGCGTTTGAAGTTCTTAGCTGAATAAGTAAATCATATTGATTTTTTAAATCTGATAGTTCAGTAAATGCAGTAGAAATTTCTTCTGTGCTTGCAAGGTTATTTTTCAGTACATTTTTGTGCAGCGTTGATTTTTGTTACCGAAGTTTTTAATTACTGCCATGTCTTGCGTTCACATTCGCATTTTTTAAATACATTATTCCAACTATCATAGTATTTACTTGTAGTAGCTTCGAATAGTGCGTTTAGTTGTTTTTATCTGCAGTGATAACAGCATTTTCTTTTAGGGATATTTTACAGATAATACAGCTATATTTTTCATGTTTATCAGTACCAAATAGTGTACTACTTGCAAAAAGTATTAAGTTTTTATTGTAGATGGTTTTCCTTCGATCGGTATTCTAATTTTTTTGAAGGATATTTATAAGAATTAGTTACATTATTGTAAGTAACATCAGCAGTATCTTCTTTTAGAACTTGAACATCTTTTTCAGTATTGCCATCAAAAGTATGTAAGTTTACTCATAACGGCAACATTAGTTGTTCCATTATTCATAGGGACAAGATCCAATTCTAAATAATTTTTTCCCATTTTCAGTTACTAGATACACGTTTTTAATTATTCCATTAGCCATAGAAGGGCTAGATAAGTCTTGTTTTTAATAATGATCCATCTAATTGAACTTTATTATTAGAATCTGTAGAAGGAGATTCCGATGGATTACTTGGTTTGATTTTTGAGTTGAATCAGCAGAATTATTAAATGCATTTACAGCATTATTCAGTTTATTTAATTCAGCTAGTAATGCTTCTTCGGTAGAAGAATCATTATTTAATAATTCTTTAGCTTTTGATAGTTCATTAGTTAAAGTAACAAAGGCTGCTGGTTCTTTTTTACCTTGTTTTATTAACTCAACTTCAGCTATTTTTTTCTTAAGTTGTTCTTTAGCTGAAACTTGTTCTACTTCAGAGTTTTGAGAATCATTTAAGTCTTCTATAGCGAATTTGAATTGTTCTTTGTAGTAATCTGTGAGATCGGTATTTATTTGATCATCAGTGTCATTTGATTCAGGAGTTAGTTTGGCGTTATCGACATACGCTTTTGCTTCATCAATTAACTGTCTAAGTTTAAGTTTTGATTGAGTAATTTTGTTGGAATTGTTGTAAGCTTCTTCAGCTTTTTTAATTTCTCCTGAAAGTTCTTCAGTATTGATGCGAAGATAGTCTCCAAGATGTTGAACTTCTCCTGTTAGTTCATCTAGTTTTTTGTATACTGTTACAGTTCCTTCTTTATCGAACTCATTTGAGTAAGTTTCTTTTTTACCTTCTATATCGACTGGATCTAGAGAGTTAATTTTACTTTCAACAGCATCTAATTTTTCTTTAACTAATGCTTTACTTTCGCTAGTAAAGTGTGAATTGTTCTTCCAATCATTTTCGTACTGATTTTTTGCATTTTGTAGTGATTTATGAAGGTTAGCTAATGAATCTAATTTAGTTGTTTCATCTAATAGTTTATTTATAATATTGTCTACTTCATCTTTTAGTAGGTGAATCACTACTTTAAAAAGTTGTTGAGCCTTTAGTAATTAATTGATTGAATGAAGTTTTTGAATCACTGGTTTTAAATCTTTGTAGTTATCTTGTACTGAATTACTTGTATAGTAATTAATTTTTATCTCTAAACGAAGCTTTTCAGAGGTGATTCTTTTTAGCTTCCAGTTTTTGTAGAGTAATCGATATATAAGTCTGTTGGTTTTGTAAAAGTTATCGATTCCATTTTTTTCCTAATGAGAATGAATCTTTAAAATTGAAATTTCCTAGAAGTGCTATTTCAATGTTTTTTTCTTAGTAGCATCAACTGTAAGTTTTAATTTAGTAGGGATAGTCGCGACCACCAATATTTTTTTGTCTCTAAAAACAACGGCATCGGCATCTGTATTTCCTAGACTGTTATATTTGAAAGGTATCTGCTAGAGCGAAGTCGATAGCTCCTCCCATGATTTTTAGGTTCTAATGTTAATATTACTTCATTTTTACCATTTCCTAATTCGTGAACTTCTACATTTTTTTATAAGTTCTGTCAAATCACGACTATATCTTGTTTTAATGGGTTTGTCGCTACCTCTTTCTACGAATTTTGCAGTTACATTATATGGCTCTGCTGGTTTAGTAGTATTTTCAACAGGTGCGGCAGGAACTGGTTCTCCTTTTTTACCGTCTTTTGTAGTAAGATTGTTGATAGCTTCAGTTAATTGTTTAACAAGGTCTGATGTCTCATTAATTTGAGGATTATAACTGCTTGTTTGGTTAATCCAGTCTTTAGCGTGATTTAAAGCTTGATCAAATTTTTCAAGAGACACAGGTTCGTACTCACTTCTGATTTTTCTGTCAGCGATATCGATTATTCTTTTTTTAGTTCTGTAGTATTGTATCTTAAGTATGTGAAGTTCGCGTTATCGAAGTCTTTAATTAACTGAACTAGTTCTTTTATGTTTCTTGTATTTTTCAATGCAGGAACACTTTTAATGTAATTTTTGTAGTTTTCGATACTTTCTTTAGTGTATGTTTTTTCGTTATAAAGGTCAAAATATTCTAATAGTTTTGCAACTTTAATATCTAGTACTTCTCTTAATGTTGCAATGTCTTCCATTTCATGAATAGGAGTAGAGATTTCATAAAGTTTATCGTAATTGGCACTATCTGAACGTTTCAGTTCTTGTAGTTTTGTTACAGCTTCGCTAATTTTAGCTCTTTGTGAGAAGTCTGCAGCTGTGTCTGAAGTGTTCTCTTTTGTCAGTAGCCATTCATTAACTTTATTACCACGATCAATCCAATTTTGAATTTTTTCGTTTAATTCTTCTCTATATTTAGGGATAGCTTCATTACTTTTCTTAGCAGCTGAGTAGTTAATATCTAAAGCAAATGGACCTGTTTGTTGTTTAACACCATTTTTATCAATATAAGTCATATTTGAAATAACTAATTGTTCAGCTTTTAATTCACCAGGAACACTAAAGGCTACGATATGTTGATCTTCAGCAGAAGGACCTAGTTTAACGTTTGTATCTAAACCAGAAACTTTATTAACAACAAAGCTTGTAATTTTACTAACTTTATCGGGATTAGCAACAAGATTAATTTCGATATCTTGCCCTTGTTTGTAGATACCTACTAAAGACTCTTTAAATAGATTTTTAATTTCTTCTTTATTATCAACTACTTTTTTATAGAAATCTTGTTGACCATCGCTAGAAACAGTCACCATTGTTGGAGTTTTAAAGTCAGTAGTAGTGTAAAAACCGTCATCTTTTAAATCGTGATTCACATCAAAGTTATAAAGTTGAATATAATATTTTAAAGTGTTTATTGCATTTTGTGCAGTTTTTTCTGTATAAGAATTAGCGTCTAGTTTTGCTTTTGCAGCAGCAGCTTCGCTCCACATGTTATACCAAGGGGTAGTGTCAATAACATCATCGGGAACTTGGTGATTTTCAAATGTTACATGGTAATAAGGAAAGTTGGAAGTTTTATGGAAAAAAGTAGTTCCCAAGTATCTATTTGTGATAGACTGATCGTTAAAAATTTTATTTATTATTTCATTTAGCTCAGTCTTAGTTTGTTGAGTGGCTGCTGTATCTCCGAAATCAGCTTTTGCTATATTGCTATTTGTTGGCCAAGCTTGAGCTGTGATAGAAGATATAGTAAGTGCCAATGCAACACTCATACTTGATTTTAATAATTTATTTGTTTTTCATGGAATGTCTCCTTTTGTATATTAATGTAATAATTTATTTTAATATTAATTTTTCAAAGGTTAATTAAAAGATAAATCAAATTTTTATCCTATTTAGATAAAGACTGTTAAATCAACATTTGAAAAAAATAATAGACACCTATAATATAACATAAAAACGTTTTAAATGAAATAGATTATCAGTATCTTTTATATAGAAAAATAAAACAAATTTTTATGAATTAATAAAAAAATTATACTTGACTAATTTAAAAATAATATTTTCAAATTTAGTATTTTTTTATTATTTATAAAAAAAGTTAAATGGATATTTGTATAGGCTTGTTTATGGTTTTTTTCTTATTTCAAAAATGTATCTAAAACTAAAAAAATAATTTTTTTCTTAGTTTATGTTTAATTTTTTTCTTTTTAAAAAAATTTACTAAATATTTTTCTATGTAGTATAATCTAAAAGGAAATATTTTTGTAAGGAGAGCAAAATGGCTAAATTTTATGCAGTAAGAAAAGGTAAAAAAACTGGAATATTTTCAACATGGGATGAGTGTAAAGAGCAGGTTACAGGTTTTAAGGGTGCGATATACAAAAGTTTTAAAACTTTAGAAGAAGCAGAAGAGTTCGTAAAAGGTAACGAAGAAAAGATAGAGAATGTGGAAGCAGTTGATGGGGTATATGCATATATAGATGGAAGTTTTGATAGAGTACAAGGTATCTATGGTTCTGGAGTAGTTATAGTAGAAGGCGATAAGAAATATGAGTTCAAACATGCTGGGAATAGAGAAGATTATGCTCAATTACACAATGTTGCTGGAGAATTAGAGGCGGCCAAGTATGTTATGTGGTACGCAGTAGATAAAAAAATCAAAGAAATCACTTTATTTTATGACTATCAAGGAATAGAATCTTGGGCAACTGGAGATTGGAAGGCGAACTTACCTTATACACAGGATTATGTGAGATTTTATAATAAGATAAAAACAGTAGTGAAGGTCAATTTTGTAAAAGTGAAGGCACATACAGGTGTTGAACTTAATGAGGTTGTTGATAAACTTGCGAAGGATGCAATAGCGGAGTTTAAAAAAGAAAAATAACTAAAAAATTGATGTTTTGAATTTACTTTAAGCCTGGAAAAGTTTAAAAGTATAATAGGTAGATTAAGTCGAAATTAATTATTTGTTATAATCATATATATTCAAAAACGAATAGGAATAATTGGAAAAGTAAGAATCTTTTAGTTATTCCTGTTTTATTTGCTTTTTAATAAAATTAGTGTTTAAATATGTTATAATTATTAAAATATAGTTTATATAGATGAAAAAAAGGAGGGGGAAAATGAGTAAAACAGTTGATAATAAGCAAATATTTAATAAAAATAGCAAGTCTTATTTATAGAGATAAAAAAACGAATAATAATTGCACTAATAGTTTCTATTGCATCTTATTATTTTACGTTATACCCAACTGATAGGTTAAGTTATATAGTTGATGGTATAGCAGGAGGAAATATTGATTTTTGATGGTGTAGTTAATGAAATTCTAAGAATTGTTTTTAGCTGGAATAGCACTATATATTGTTTATTTCTTTTAAAGAATATTATACGTTTATAGGGTATGATAAAGTTATTAAAGATATGACTTATGATATTCAATATGATATTTATAGACATACTCCAGTATTTTTTTAATAAAATTTAGTATTGGAGAAGTTATTAGTAGATCGACAAATGATATTACGAATTATATTGCGCCACTTTTTGGTTATGGAATTTCTATTAATTTTTGATGGAATAATTTACAATTTATTTATAAGTGTTCTTATATTTAACAAATCTAGTTTAATTTATTTATTACTGATTCATATACCTTTGATTCTTCAGACTATTTATTTAGTTAGAAGACGTAAGGTTCAGGAAAAGTACTATAACGAAATGGCGAAAACTATGGATGAAATTACAGAAGAGACTTTAGAAAATGTTAAAGGTATTCGTGTAATTAGAGCTTATAGCCTGCTAGATAGAGTGAGAAATAGTTTTGTAGGAAAACTTAGAAGCTATGCTAGAAGTAATGAAGAATACATGAAGAAAACTCTTGTCTATCAACCACTTAATACAGTATCATTAGCGACAAGTTACATTATAGCTGTAGCTTGTGGATTTTACTTTATTAGTTTAGGAATGATGACATTAGGAGAGTTAATCTCAGTCTGTGTAGTTATAGGTATGATTCAGTGGCCATACATTGCTTTATCTGAGTTAGTTATTATGATTATAGAAGTACGTCAAGCTACCAAAAGAATCCTAGAAATCTCTGATAAAAAAGCTGATGTTAATAATGACCTAGCTGAAAGTAATTTTGAGTTTAATAGTAGTATTGAATTTAAAGATTTTAATTTCAGTTACGAGGATAATAATCATATATTAGAAGATATTAATTTTTCAATTAATAAAGGAGAAACTATAGGAGTAGTAGGAAAGACTGGTAGTGGGAAAACGACATTTATCAAGCAATTGCTTCGATTATATCCAATAAAAGAAAATACGCTACTTCTTGATGGTAAGGGGATTGAGCAATATTATGATTATTCTGTTAGAGAAAAAATTGGTTATGCGCCACAAGAATATCAGTTATTCTCAAAATCTATAAAAGAAAATGTACTATTTTATAGATATGATTTAGAAGATAGATTAGAGGAAGTGTTAGAACAAGCTGATATTAAAAAGGATATTAGTAGATTTAAAGATGGTATTGATACCCTTGTAGGAGAAAATGGTCTATCTCTATCGGGTGGGACAAAAACAACGTCTAGGTATAGCAAGAGCATTGTTATCTAATCCTGAAATCTTAATACTTGATGACAGTCTAAGTGCAGTAGATTCTAATACAGAAAAAACTATTATAGAAAAATATTAAGAAAACCCGAGAAGGTAAGACTAATATAATAGTAGCTCATAGAATTTCTGCAGTAAGGCATGCTGATAAAATAGTTGTATTAGATAATGGTAAAATATTAAATTTTGGAACGCATGATGAGCTTCTTGAAAAATGCCCTTGGTATAGACAACTAGATGAGTATCAAAATAAGGAGGTAGAAGATGATGAAGAATAAAAATCCGTTATTTCAATTTCTTCCTTATATGAAAAAAGCAAAAAGATCTTATATAATAGGTTTTGTTTTTTCATTATTAAATGTTGGGCTAGGGGTTGCTGGTGTGTACGTGTTGTCGAAAGTTTTTGATGGTATAACTGGAGATTTGACACGTCAGATAATTTTAAAATCATTGGTGGTAGTAGCTGGTTATGGACTTATATTATTATGTTCAGGAATATCTAACTATATTAGAAATATTTACTTAGTAAAAGGTGCTAATGAGGTTTACGTTAGAATTCAGATGCAGGTATACGATCATATTCAAAGTTTACCGATTAAGTATTTCGATAATATGCCCAGCTGGTTCTGTAGTATCTAGGATAACGAGTGATGTTAAACCAAATTAGAACATTTTTTTCGTTTCGACATTTGTGCAGATACTAATAATTGTACTTAAAGATTATTTTTCTTATATTATATTATTTTTATGTTGATGTACGTTTTGGATTATTTATGCTAGCGTTATTCCCGGTAATGTTTATAGTATTAAAAATTTACAACAAGTTATCTATAGATAGTATTAAGGGATACAGACGTAAATTTTTCTCAAAGTAATGGGATTATAAATGAAAATTATCAAAAATTTAGAAATCATCAAAAGCTTTTTAATAAAGAAAAAGAGAGCATTGAAGATTGGAATAAGCATAATGAAGAACGTTATAAATATTGGAAAAAAACTAAATCTAGTAGATAGTCTGTTACTTCATAATATAACTGGAGTATTTAGAATTGTGATTTTCATAGGTATTGTTTATTACTATTCGTATTCACACTTTAATAATGTTTATGGTATTACATTGGGAATGGTATATCTATTTATAAATTATACCACTGATATAATTTATAGAATCGCAGACTTTACAATGGGGATTTCTAATTATATCAGAGCACAAGGTGCAGCTATAAATATTCAGGAGATACTTAAGTTAGAAGTTGAGGAAGACAATCATAATGATATTACTGAGGATGATTTCCGAGGAAATATTAAAATTTCGAAGATGTGTATTTTTCTTATAAAGATGATTTTTATGTGCTTCGTGATTTAAATCTTGAAATCAAAGAAAATCAAACTGTAGCCTTTGTAGGACATACAGGAAGCGGTAAGAGTACAATAATGAACTTAATTGTTAAGTTTCTACAGTACGACTAAAGGTAGAGTCCTAATTAATGGTAGAAATATAAATGAGTATAGTAAGGAATATCTAAGAGAAAAAACAGCAATAGTACTTCAGGATTCATTTTTATTTGAAGGACTTTACTCGAAAATATTACTACTTCAAATGATGAAAAATTGCTAGAGAGGCCTTATCTAGAGTTGGAGGAGATTTCATATTAGAAAATCGCTCGTTGGACTCAAAAGTAGAAGTAGGTGGGAATAACTTTTCTACAGGTGAGAAGCAACTTATTTGTCTAGCTAGAGCTTTGGCTAAAGATCCTAAGATTTTGATTCTTGATGAATCGACTGCCAATATCGATAGTGAAACAGAACAAAATGTAAGTCGTGCTATAGAAGAATTAAAACAAGGACGAACAACGCTTATAATAGCTCATAGATTATCGACTATAAAAAATGCAGATATGATTTATGTCCTTAGAAAAGGGAAGGTAATTGAAAGTGGAACACACGAACAATTATTAGCTCTTGAGGGAAGTTACAAAAAAATGTATGAAACTCAAGTAAAAGGATAAAAAAAGAGTGATTCGAAAAATCAGATTTAAATGAATCTTGATTTTCGGATTACTCTTTTTTTAATAATTATTTTTTGAATACAAATTCGTATGCTAAATCAATATCTTTGAATGAAATCATTACTGTTTCATAACCAAGAGGTTTGAATAGTTCATTAACAGCAGTAGCAACTTTTTCGCAAACTTCAACAGGTCGGTGAACCCAACCAATTTCAAGATTTGCTCTGCTGATTTCTTCTCCATCAAGAATAGCAACACTTTCAATTAAATCTAATGTGAATGCTTCGCGTGGTCTTTCGATTATTTCAGCAATAGTATCGAAAAGTTCAGCACTAACTTTTTTTAAATCTTCTTTTTTAAATCCTCTAGCAACTATACGTGGCATAATAGACCTCCATTATTTGAATTCGTTTTCTTTTATTATAACACAATATGCAGTTTTTTTACTAGAAAATATCTGAAAGTAGTTATTTTAGAAATTTATATGTAATTAAATTTTTTTATTTATAATAAATAGTAATGATTTTTCATTATATCAGTAAATTAAAGAAAATATTATGTTTTTTTAGTTGATTAGGAGAATTAGAAAAAGTATTTTTCTTGATTATTTTACTTACAAATATTACCATTTATTAAAATAATGTGGTATGATAGAAAGTAAGAAAAAAATATCAAAAATAAATACTGAGGGGAAATTTTTTTATTAAACTTTTATATAGGAAATACTTTTCATTAATAATATTATTTTTTTAATTTGCCTAGTTATCTATTTGTTTTCTAGTCAACCTGGAGAAGAATCATTAAAAAAATTTCTAATGATTTAATCGTAAGAAAAATTAGGTCACTTTAGTGAGTATATGGTCTTAGGTTTTTTCTCTTTTTGTTATTTGTCTAATTTTTTTATACAAAATAACGATAAAAGAGATTTTAAAAACTGTTATATTAAGCTTTTTTCTCTATTATTTATGCCTCAAGTGATGAATTTCATCAGAGTTTTGTAGTAGGTAGAGATGGGAATATTATTGATGTATTAATAGATAGTAGCGGATCTTTAGTCGGAGTATTGATTTCAAGTATGATATATTTTTTTGTTATAAAAAATAGTAAAAAAATATTTTAGTTTTTTTAGTTGTATTTTTTAGAAAGATATAAAATAATTACTTAGATAAATAAAATTAAAGGAGGAGTTATTGATGCTTAAAGCGCTTATTGTAGAAGATGACAAATTGTTAGCTGCATCATTGAAAGCTGCAATTTCAGAGAAAATTTGATGCTGATGTTTGTTATAATGGATTAGATGGACAAAAACTTGTAAATGAGAACGTGTATGATTTTGTTATAGCTGATAGTATTTTACCAGGAATGGGTGGAATAGATTTACTGGATTATATTCGTGAAGAAAAAGAACTTAAAACACCAGTGATTGTAATAACTATAGCTGAATCAACAGAAGAAAAGGCTAGAGTTATGAAGTATAGAGTAACAGAATATCTACCACGTGTAGCGGATGCTTCTCTTTTATTGACAACAATGTCGAACTTACTTCAACGCGAAAGTAACTTGAAGGGTGAGAACGAAATTACTTATAAAGATTTAGTATTAGATCTTAAAAATGAATTGGTATCTTCAAATGAAGGGACATTAGACACTATTAAAGGAAAATATCTTGAATTGTTATCGTTCTTTGTAATTAATAATAATATTGTATTGGAAAAAGAAGAAATTTTTGACCGTGTGTGGGGTGTTGATTCAGAAACAACTATAAATGCTATTGAAGTATATATTTCTGGATTAAGAAAAGAATTAAGAAAAATTGGTTACGATAAAAAAACTTAAGAACCGTTCGCGGTGTCGGGATATACATTTGAGTAGGTAGGAGCATGGAATTTAATTATCCAATAGATTATACATTATACAATACTGATGAGATAACTAGTATTATCAAATTTTTTTAGATTTAGTAGAAGAATGTTATTTATCAGGGTAGAACTGTCAGAGTTTAAGGTTGTATACAAAGAATTTAAGAGTGTAGTTCGAGCTAAATCTGAGGAAAATTGTTATATCGTGATTTCAAAGAAATCACTGGATATGATGGTTATCAGGCAGTAAAAAGAATGAAAATGAAAAACCAAAAATCAAGCTGTGAAGCTTAATTTTTGGTTTTTTTATTTATTTCAAGGAATCCAAAATGAAATTTAGTGTTTTTTTCTAATAATTCTAGTAAAATTATATTTTTTTCAAATATATTGTCTCTAAAGTGAGCTTTTAATAATTATTTTATCTTTACCCACGCGACTAGCTTCTTTTTATAAATTCTTTGTATCGAAAAATTTTTTTATCAGCTAATGGAGTAATTCCTGATAGATTTTTCAGATTCTCTAATATTATGTGAAAACATTGGATCAAAGTATATTATATCAAATGTATTATCAGGAGCTTTTTTTAAATAATCTATGCAATCATAGTTATAAGTGGTGATTTTTTTCTCATCGCTTTGTTTATTTTTCTCGTTAGGAGATACATAGTTTTCAAGTCCGTTACTAGTTATTAGATGTATAATCTTATTTTTTCAATAGAAGTAACAGTATGCCCGTAATAACTTAATAGAATACTATCACCTGCAAGGCCCATCGTACAATCTAGAATACTTTTGTTTTTTTCTTTACCTATTATTTCGACTAACGGTTCATTATCTGAATTTTTTTATTTTTTTAGTGCGGTTGTATCCAAATGAAAGAAAAATTCAGAGTTATTTCTCGAAATAACTAAGTTTATTTTTTTATAAACAACTATTACTCCTTTTTGTGATTCCTAGTAACTGTTTGATAGTACTTTTTATTTCTTTTGATATATTTTTAAATTTAATTCATCAGCTAGTTTTTTTGTGCTTTGTCATTTAATTCTAAGGTGGTTTTTACACTAGTTGTTACAATTATATTTTCTCATTAATTATTAAAGTTTTCTCCTCTGTAATAATAATATCTACTTTTTTTATCGTGCTTCATCAGTTGGAACTCTTTTCTTGGAGAAGTTTATCATAAGATAAACCCTATACTTGTTTTATATTTATTTTTGCAAAGTATTTATCATAGTATCCTTTACCATAACCAAGTCGATATCCCTTTTTATCAAACACTATAGAAGGAGTGATTACTAGGTCAATATTACCGGTAAAAATAATTACAACTGGTTGGTTCAAGTATACCAAAAACAACCTTCAGTTAATTCCTCTAGTGAAGTGATATGTACAAGATTCATTGTATTGTTATCAATTTTTGGGACAAAGATTTGTTTTTTTATTTATCCATTTTTTTATAAAAAGGTATAGTTGTTATTTCACTTCCAAAGCCTACAAAAGATAAATATCTTTGTAGCTGATTTAAAATAATTCATTAGTTTCAATTGTTGAAAGAATTTTTAGTAGATGCATAGTCACGGTATTCATCAATTAGTTTATTTCGCTTAGTGATAAACTTTTTTTCTAAGTTCTTGTTTCATAGTAAATTCACCTCACATTATATTATATCATAAATTTAAATGTAATTTTAATTTGATTAATGAGTAAGATCTTTATCGGATTATGTAAATAAAAAAACTATATTATATCTGTAATATAATTTTTTTATAAGTCTAGTATTTATAAAAAGTTAATATAAAAAAACAAATATGGATTTTTAATAGTAAATAAAATTTATACTGTTCCATCATGATTTTATGTATAAATTTTTAGAATTTTTTTATAATAATGTATGTACAAGTATAATCAATATTTTTAAGAAAATATAATTAAAATATAAAATGTATAAATAGCTTTTATAGATGGATTTTAGAATTCCACAATATAAAGGGTATTATACAAATAAAAAAATCTTGAAATTATGGATTATAATATGTAAAGAAGGAAAGTAGTAAAAATAAAAAAATAATTATTCAATATTTAATGGAAATAATAGTATAAATATGATATAATATAAAAGAAAATTTATGAGAAAGGAATCTTCTACAAATAATGACAAATTCAGAAAAAAATAAAGATATATTAAGTAGTGACGAATTGGGAAAAAATAGTAAAAAAACAGACGATTATTCAAGTTTACTAGAAAAGATTAGAAAACAAGTAGATATAGAAAATTCTTCTACTTATACTAGAAAATCGCATGATGAACAAGCAAGTCTTGAAGAAACAGTCGTGATGCCTACTGTGAGTGAAGAAGTAGATGTTCATGCTGAAACAGTTGTACTTGACAGAAATGAAATAGTGCATGCAATTGAGAAAGAACAAGCAAAAGAAGTGGAAGAAAGTCCAGTCGTATTAGAAGTCTTAGGACTTAAAAAACGTATAGGACTTAAAACAATAGTTGAGGATATCACTTTTGATATGCATGAAGGTGAAATCATCGGGTTACTTGGGCCGAACGGTAGTGGTAAGACCACTATAATGAGAATGATGGTAGGATTAACGAAAGCTACTAAAGGTGATGTATATTGTTTTGAGAAACCTTTAGGCTTAGGTAAGAGTGCTATGCTTAAAGAAGTTGGAGCGATGATAGAAACACCTGAATTTTATAATTATATGTCGGGATGGTCAAACTTAAAACAAATGGCTCGTGTTTGTGGTAAAAAAGTAACAAGAGCACGTATGAAAGAATTGGTAGAATTCGTTGGCTTAAGTAAAGTAATTAGAAAGAAAGTTAAAACTTATTCTCTAGGTATGCGCCAACGTTTAGGATTAGCTCAAGCATTGCTTAATGATCCTAAAGTTTTAATTCTTGATGAACCTGTAAATGGTTTGGATCCACAAGGTGTGCAAGATTTTCGTAATAAACTTAAAGAGATAGCAGCTACAGGAGTATCTATCTTAATTTCATCTCACTTATTAGATGAGATTGAAAAAGTTTCTGATAGAATTATTGTTATTGAAAAAGGAAAAATCATTGCAGACGATAAACTAGAAAACCTTGTGTCAGATGAAATTGTTAAAACGTTAATAGTAACTCATAATATAGAAAAAAACAGAAATGTTAATAGGAGAATTAGGTATTAGATATGAGTTGACTAAAGATGGTTTTGTATTTGAAAATCTTAATCGTGAAGAGAAAGCTCGCATAATTACATATCTAGTCAATAATAATGTAGAATTAGATACAATTCGTGAGTTACACACATCATTAGATGATCGATTCCTACAAATTACAGGAGGGGAGACAAAATAATGAAATTACTAATAAAATGAGTTTATAAAAGATTATAAAAAGAAAACTACATGGTTATATTTCTTATTATCATTTGGGATTATTTTACTAAATAGTTACTTTTACAAAAAAAGACAGTTTGAAGATGGTATTGATGCGGTGAAAATATTAAGTGGAATAACAATAGTTTCTGCTGCGTTAGCTATGGTATTTACATTAATTATGTTAGCTAATAACTTATCGCAAGAATATTCAAAAGGAACTATTAAGTTTTTTTATATACGAGACCTAAATCACGTTCTGCAATACTAACTGCAAAAAAATAGTTTTAGCATTTATTAATTATATTATTTTTCTTAGTAGTAGGAACTGTATTTCGATTTTGTAACAAAAAAACTATGTGTTTTTCAATGGGAAAGTAGGGATTAAATTACTTAAATGATACTATAGAAAGAAGGGTATTTTGGTAGAACAGTTGTTAGACAGCTTATTATTACAAATTTAGCAGATTTAGCAGTGTTTATCTTCTTCGTTGCTATGGTAGTGCTAGTATGTGTAGTGTTTAAAACACAAATATTATCACTAGTATTAGTAATGTTATCACTTTTAGGAACTGGATTGATTCAAAGTTTAACAGTTTTTGCTGTTGAAAAATATTCATGGGCTAAATACCACATGTTTGATGTCCCATTATTTAGTGATTATTATAAAAATGAAGCAGCGCGTCAAGTTGTAAAAGAAATATTCAAATTTGAAAATGCAAATGCATTAATCATTATGCTGGTAGGGTATAGTTTTGTGTTCTTTACAATTTCGTATATTGTAAATGCACGTCGTGATATTACAATTGATTAAAATTAAAAGTTGTTAGGAGGTAGGTAAAATGAGAAGTTCATTAAAAAAATTGAGCGAATTAAAGATATTTTTAGATTTAAATGGAGATGTGTTAACTTATAAATATTCGGAAGAAGATGTCCGACTTGACTTAGGGGAAGAACAATTAAGTAGTATTTTTAGTAGATTTATAAAGAGGAATTTACCGAAGATAAAAGAAGGATTATATGCAGGAAAACTTGTAAAATGCCAAAGTGGATTAGGGATATCGTGTTTATTCATTCCAAGTGAGGATGAGGAAGAGTTTTATTTAATTACACCATTTTTGGAGTATTTAATACCAACAAAGTTATTCCAAGAAACACTAACAAAAATATGGAGCAAGTATAAGTGAATTAATTTGTGATGTGTATTTTTCATTACCAATTACACCACGTAAAAAATTCAACTATTTAATAGAATTATTAGTAGGAGATGAAAATGTAGACTTCTTAGATGCAATAGTTTTAGTAGAAGACTCAAGTGTTAAAAACGTAAGAAGAGCTTCTTCTAGAAAGAATACGTACTTAAATGGAATTCTAGAGAGTGAAGTTAAATTTAAACGTGAAATATTAGAAGCTGTGGTAGATGGGAATATTTCACGAGTAAATATGTTATTTGATCTTCGTCATAGAAATCATGGAGTAGAAGAAAACAATGTTAAACAAGGAGTTAATGTGCAACGTAGAAAATCATATAATATGAATGATTTATTACGTTATGCTTTAGAGCAAGATAATGATGATTATTTAGGTATTGAGGAATTATGGGTTAAAAATAAAAAAATAAACTTGATAATTACGACTTATCAGAGGATGTTATTAGAAGTTACTGCTTACTTGTTGACAGAAATAAATACAAAGATAAACAGGCTGTAGTTCGTAATTGCATAGCTTATATTAATGATCGTATTTCTGAAAAAATCAGCTTAGATAATGTAAGTGATTACCTAGGTGTTAATAAGAGTTATTTATCATCAATCTTCAATAAAGATATGGGAATTAGTATCGTAGACTATATTCATGATAAACGTATTTCTAACGCTTGTTATTTACTAGCTAATACTGATTTTTCGATTTCAGAAGTAGCGGATTATATTGGATACTTCGATACAAGTTACTTCATTAGAATATTTAAAACGCTAGTGAAAATGACACCTCTTAAATACAGAGAGTCATTATCAAAAAGATAGTAAAAAGGGATTGTTGACTGATATATTAGTCAACAATCTTTTTTCTACTAGTAGTTAAAATTATACTTTATAATATATTTGTATTTTTACTATTTGCATTTATAGCTAATTGTGGTATAATATATTCATTCTTTAAAAAAAGTTAATCATAGGAGATTATAAATGATTTTTGCATTAGATGTTGGAAATACGAATATTGTACTTGGAGTATTTGGTAGTGATTATAAAATGCTTCATTCTTGGCGCATTGCTACAGATAATACTAAAACTGAAGATGAACTTTATGTTATTATTCGAAACTTTTTCATTGATAAAGGGATAAAGTTTGAAGATTTGATGGAGTAGTTATATCGAGTGTAGTGCCTAAGATGATGTTTGCATTAGAATTGCTGAGTAAAAAATATTTTGAAAAAGAACCCGTTATAGTTTCAGCAGAAATTAATACTGGTATAAAAGTTCCAGAGCCATATAATAGTAAACTTGGGGCGGATCGTGTTGTTGATATCGTTGGTGCGAAAGTTAGTTCATACTTGCCTGCTATCGTGGTAGACTTTGGGACAGCGACAACTTTTGATTGTGTAGATGAAGATATGAATTACCGTGGAGGTATTATCTGTCCTGGGAATGAATATTAGCGCGGAAGCACTATATGCAAGAGCAGCTAAATTACCTAGGGTTGAGTTTGAAGCGGTTAGTACTTCTTTAGGTTTAGACACAACTAGTCAAATGCAAGCAGGATTATTCTATGGTTTCCTGGGACAATTTGAAAATATTATTAAGAACTTGAAGCAAGATTTAGATAAAGATTACAAAGTAGTATTAACAGGTGGTCTATCTAAATTTATAGCAAAATATAGTGATGTAGTTGATATAGTTGATGAAGAATTAACATTAAAAAGGTATTATTGAATTATATAAAATGAATAAAGAAAAATAATATTTAATAATATTATTTATTAATTGAGAAAAAGTAAAAGATTTACCACTCGAAAAGGAGAGGTAAGTCTTTTATATCGAATATAATAAAAACAAAGATTTTATTAGTAGTTTAAAAAGGAGATAAATTGATATGAAAATTACTGTTTTTTGTGGAGCTAACAATGGTAGAAATGAAGCATATAAGGAAAATGCTAAAGAACTTGGGAAGTGGATTGTCGATAATAATCATACTCTAGTTTACGGTGGAGGTAAAATAGGTTTAATGGGTATTATAGCAGATACTGTATTAGATAATAATAGCGAAGTCATTGGTGTAATGCCTCAATTTTTAGTAGATAGAGAGATAAGCCATACTGGTATTACTGAATTTATTATTGTTGATGACATGTCTATAAGAAAGGAAAAGCTTGTTGATTTTGGTGATGTGTTTGTCGCTTTACCAGGAGGCCCTGGAACATTAGAAGAAATCTCACAGGTAATTTCATGGGTAAGAGTAGGGAAAAAAGATGCACCATGTATATTAATGAATGTTGATGGATACTATGATTTTCTAGAACAATATTTTGATAAGATGGTTGAAGAAGGATTTTTAACTAAAGAAGATAGAGAAAGAACATTATTTACTGATAGTGTAGCTGAGATGCAAGAGTTTATCATAAATTATAATAATAAATAAGAGAAGACGAGAGTGATTCAAAAAGTCGTGAATTTTGAAGAAAGTCGATATTTGTCGAGTCACCCATGACGTAGGGGTTTCATTAGATATCTAAAAAAGCTTTTTATAAAAGCGATTTTAGATATCAATAAACTCTGCATCTATGAGTTCTCATACAGAACATTGTCTGAAATTTTAGGAATTTTTTTGTTAGTCACTATCAATATAAAAAAATAGACAATAATAAAAAAATTAAATGTATAATAGAAAATCGTAAGAAATTTTTAGAAGTATAAGAATTTGAAAGGAATTTATTTTAATGAAAGATTATTTGATTAGAGGATTAGCCTTTAATGATGAAATTAGATTTTTTGTAACAAAAACTACAGATTTAGTAGAAGAAATCAGACAAAGACACGATGCGTATCCAACGGCAATCGCAGCAGTAGGACGTACTGCTACAGTTACTACTATGATGGGGGCTATGCTTAAGAGTGGGGATAGAATTGATGTTGCAGTGCGTGGAGATGGTCCTGTAGGAACTATATACGCTTCATCAAATGAACTTGGAGAAACCACGGCATATGCGAAAAATATGCAAGTTCATATTCCAAGTAATGCAAAAGGGAAACTAGATGTAAAAGGAGTAGTAGGTGGTGGTAACATCACAGTAGTGCGTGATTTAGGATTAAATGAGAAGTATACTACTACCTCACCAATCGTATCTGGAGAAATCGCAGAAGACTTCACATATTACTTCGCGGCTAGTGAACAAGTACCTTCTGCAGTATCTTTAGGGGTGTTAGTAGAAACTGACAATTCTGTAATAGCTGCAGGTGGATTCATTTTACAGGTACTGCCAAATGCAACTAATGATACAATAACGAAGATTGAAAAAGCAATTAGTAATATTAAACCAATTTCTACGCTTATTCATGAAGGGAAAACTCCAGAAGAAATTGCAAATATTATCTTTGGTGGAGAAGAAAACTATCGTATCTTACATAAGAACGATGTTGAGTTTAAATGTACATGTTCTAAAGAACGTTATGCTGATGCTTTAGTAACATTAGGTAAAGAAGAGTTGGAAGATATTGCTAAACAAAAGACAACAGAATTAGTTTGTGCATTTTGTAAAGAAAAATATCATTTTTTTCTCAAAAAAAGAAATAACTGACTTATTAGACAATTTAAAATAATATTATGAATAAAGAGCCTTAATGAATAACATTTCATTAGGCTCTTGAATTTTCAATGAAAGTTTGGTATCATAAATAAAATTACTCAAAGTTTATATAGGAGAAGTTATGGAATTACTAAGAGAAATGGTTATTACCGATGGTAAAGTTTATGATAATAATGTCCTTAAAGTTGATTCATTTTTAAACCATCAGATTGATGCTGGTTTAATGATGAAAATGGCAGAATCTTTTTACGAGTATTTTAAAAAAGAGAAGATAACGAAGATTTTCACGATTGAGGCAAGTGGTATTGCACCAGCAATTATGGTTGCTAATTTATTTAAAGTGCCGATGGTGTTTGCTAAAAAGAGTAAGCCATCTACTTTGAAAAAAATAATGATGTGTATACTGCCGTAGTTCATAGCTATACTAAAAAAATATAACTAATACTATAGTAGTTTCTGAAAAATTCATTAATAAAAATGATAAAGTTCTTATAGTCGATGATTTCCTAGCTAATGGGCAAGCTACTCTAGGTCTTATGGAGATAGTAGAACAAGCTGGTGCTGAAACTGTAGGTGTTGGTATCCTAGTTGAGAAAAGTTTCCAAGATGGTAGAAAATTATTAGATGAAAGAAATGTGAATGTATGTTCTTTATGTAGAATAGCTTCTCTTGAAAAATAACGAAGTTAAATTTAATATATCTGATGACGAAAAAAATAAGAAAGGATTTTTAATAAAAATGTGGGAAAAATAAATTTCAAAAAGAAGGTTTAACATTTGATGACGTACTTTTGGTACCAGCAAAAAGTGATATCTTACCAAAGAAGGTTGATTTAAAAGTTAGTTTAACGGAGAAAATCAAATTATCAGTACCTATTATTTCTGCTGCAATGGATACAGTAACAGAACACAAAATGGCGATTGCAATGGCACGTGAAGGTGGACTAGGTGTTATTCACAAAAATATGAGTATTGAAGAACAAGCTGAGCAAGTAAGAAAAGTTAAACGTTCAGAAAGTGGAGTAATAACTGATCCTTTCTTCCTTACACCAGATAGCTTAGTATATGAAGCAGAAGAGTTAATGCAACAATACAGAATTTCAGGTGTACCTATTGTAAATAATGAAAAAGATATGAAAGTAGTAGGGATTATTACTAACCGTGATATGAGATTCTTAACTGATTTCGATATTAAAATTAGTGAAGTAATGACTAAAGAGCACCTTATTACTGCTCCAGAAAAAACTACTTTAGAAGAGGCTAGTGAAATCTTACGTAGTCACAAAATTGAGAAATTAATCTTAACTAATGAAGAAGGAAAATTAACAGGATTAATTACAATTAAAGACATTGAAAAATTAGCTAAATATCCTAACTCAGCAAAAGATGCTAAAGGGACGTTTATTAGTAGCTGGATCTGTTGGGATTACAAATGATACAGTAGATCGTGTAGATGCTTTAGTAGCTGCAGGAGTAGATGCTATTGTAGTTGATACAGCTCACGGACACTCTAAAGGAGTATTAGATGCTGTTAAAACATTAAGAACAAACTATCCTAACCTAGACATTATCGCAGGTAACGTTGCAACTGGAGAAGCTGCTCGTGACTTATTCGAAGCAGGGGCAGATGTTGTTAAAGTTGGTATTGGACCTGGATCAATCTGTACTACTCGTGTAGTTGCAGGGGTAGGGGTACCACAAATAACAGCTATCTATGACTGTGCGACAGTAGCTCGTGAATTAGGTAAAACAATCATCGCTGATGGTGGAATTAAATATACTGGTGACGTAGTAAAAGCTATCGCAGCTGGAGGACACGCAGTAATGTTAGGTTCTATGCTTGCTGGTTGTGAAGAATCACCAGGTGAATTAGAAATCTTCCAAGGTAGAACATTTAAAGCATACCGTGGAATGGGATCAATTTCTGCAATGGAAAAAGGATCTAAAGATCGTTACTTCCAAGAAGACGGTAAAAAATTAGTTCCAGAAGGAATCGAAGGACGTACACCTTATAAAGGTGCTGTTTCTGAAACAATTTACCAAATTATTGGTGGATTACGTGCAGGTATGGGTTATACAGGTTCACGTGATTTACGTGCACTTCGTGAAAACTCACAATTTGTTCGTATGACAGGTGCAGGGTTAATCGAATCTCATCCACACGATGTTCAAATTACAAAAGAAAGTCCAAACTACTCTAAATAATATGAAAAATAAAAAAGCTAGGATCTTGAAGTTCAAGTTCCTAGCTTTATTTGTTTTCTAGATTTGTTTAGTTAAATCGATCATCTCAAGAAGACCTTGGGCGCAGTCGCTTCCTTTATTTCCTGCTTTTGATCCAGATCTTTCAATAGCTTGATCTATGTCTTCAGTAGTTATAACGCCAAACATAACAGGAATATCACTATTAAGACTAATGTGCCCAACACCTTTTGCAACTTCGTTACAAACTAGATCATAGTGACTAGTACTTCCACGAATAACACTACCTAATGTAATAACACCATCGTATTTATTTGTAGCTACTAATTTTTTTAGTGATAAATGGAATTTCAAATGCTCCTGGAACCCAGTAAACATCGATATTTTTCTTCTTTTTACTTCATTTCTAATTAGAGTATCCTTAGCTCCACCTAATAATTTAGACGTAATAAATTCGTTGAAACGAGCTACTACGATTGCTACTTTAATATCTTTACCTATAAATTTTTCCTTCAAATGTTGTCATAATAATATTCTCCTTATATATCTAAAAAAAGTGATTGAATTTAATTTTTGTTTGTAAATAGTATTTGTTTTCTTTGTGTGGTTTTATATTTATTGGAACTCTATCGACGATATTTATTCCTAAAGAGTTTAGCTGTTCTACTTTGTCAGGATTATTAGTTAGAAGTTTTACCGATTTAATTCCTAAGTAATCTAGCATATCTACAGCGATAGTATAGTCTCTTTCATCGGGAGCAAATCCTAGTTGAACATTAGCTTCGTAAGTATCAACACCTTGTTCTTGTAGTTGATAGGCAAGAAGTTTATTTCTTAACCCTATTCCTCGTCCTTCTTGACGTAGATAAAGAACTGCACCACGACCTAAGTCAGAAATTTTTTGTAGAGCTGCATGTAGTTGTTCACCACAGTCACATCTATGAGAAGTGAAGATATCTCCAGTTAAGCACTCTGAGTGAACTCGTATTAATAAAGGTTCTTCAGAAGTTAGATCTCCTTTACTAATGATTAGGTGTTCTTTATTAAATTCATCTTCGAATAGCTGTAGATCAAAATCACCAAACTCTGTAGGTAATTTTACTTTGACGCTATCTTCAAATGACAAAAAACGTGTTAGTTCATCTAAATCGACAACTGTCAAATTCCATTTTTTAGCGAATTCATATAAGTCATCTCTTCTAGCCATAGTGCCGTCTTCATTCATAATTTCACAGATGTATGTAGCCTCGGTACTATTAGCTAATCTTGCTAAGTCTAAACTTGCTTCTGTATGACCGCGACGAACTTTAATTCCGCCATCGCGACCAATAAGTGGGAACATATGTCCGGGTCTATTGAAATCGTCTGGTCTAGAATTTGCATTTGCTAATTCTTTTATAGTTGTTGCTCTTTCGAAAGCTGAGATTCCTGTAGTAGATGTTTTATGGTCAACGCTCACAGTGAATGCAGTCTCGTGTGGATCTGTATTTTTATCTAGCATAGAATGTAGATTTAATCTTTTAGCTATTTCAGTTGAAACTGGTGCGCAAATTAAACCACGAGCATGTTTTGCCATAAAATTAACAGTTTCGCCTGTAACAAATTCTGCTAGTCCTACTAAATCTCCTTCAGCCTCTCTGTCATCATCATCGATAAGAACGATTAATTTTCCAGCTTTTAAATCTTCTATTGCTTGTCTTACGTTATTAATCATTAAACTTTCCTCCAAATAGTTTTAATTGAGCTTTTATGTATTTTGCTAATATATCTGTCTCTATATTTACACTATCGCCAATTTTTAATTTTTCTAAATTCGTATGTTTAGCTGTATGTGGAATTAGTGAAACTGTAAATTTATTGTTGTCGCATGTTACTACTGTTAAACTTATCCCGTTAATTGTAATAGATCCTTGGTTAATAATTTCCCCTTGGAATTTACTTGGATAAGAGAAAGTAAGCAAGATGGCATTTTCGTCTTTTTGTCTTGCTGCTAACTGTGCTAAACCATCACTATGTCCAGAAACTATATGACCTTCAAATCTATCTGAATGTCCCATTGCAGGTTCTAGGTTGACAGCGTCATTTATTTTCAAATCTTTAAATGTCGTTCTTTTATAAGTCTCTGGCATAATATCTACAGTAAACTGTGATGAACTTTTTTGCACACATGTTAGACATACACCGTTTACCGCCATACTATCACCAATTTTATATGTTTCTAGTAAATTCTTACTCGCTTGAATAGTCAGTTTTATACTGTGGCTAGATTTAATAATTTTTACTATTTTACCTTGTTCTTTTATTAATCCTGTAAACATTGAGATACTCTCCTTCCTGAGATACGTATATCTTCGCCAAGTTTAGTAATCTTAGTAGCATGAAGTTTTATTTTTTCATTTGTTATTCTACTACTAGTGAATGATGAAGTGTTGTTTCCACCTAAAAGAATAGGGGAGATATAAGTTATGACTTCATCCCAATACCCACTAGCTAAAAATTGATCGTGAATGTTAGGCCCACCTTCAACATAAATCGATTGAATACCTAGTCTCGCAATTTCTGATAATATTTCTTTTATGCTGAAATCTTTAGGTGTGATAAGAGTCACATGTGTAGGTAAGTTTTCGTATTTTACTTTTGTGAAAACTATAACTTCAGATGAACTATTGTTAAATAAGTTAAGATTACTTTGTTCAAAGATAGAACCTTCAGCATCTAGGACAATTCTTTTTGGTGGAAAAAGAGATGTATTAGCACCAAGTAATGTTGGATTATCTATTAATACCGTTTTGGCACCTACGAGAATTGCTTGATAATTATCTCTTTCATTTCTGACGAAATCATAGACTTCTTTACCGGTAATCTGTGTTCTTTCATCGGTAAAGGCTAGTTTTCCATCAAGACTGGTGGATTGTTTTAGAACTACATAAGGTCTTTTTTCAGTATGATATAGGTTGTAAGCGTAGTTTAAATTATAAGCCTCTTTTTCAAGAACACCAGTTATTATTTCTATACCATTATCTTGCAGATATTTGATACCTTTTCCACTTACGATAGGATTAGGATCCAATTGAGCAACAACTACTTTAGAGATACCCATTTCTACGATAGCATTTGTACAAGGTGGTTGTTTACCTTTATGATTACAAGGTTCTAAAGTAACGTAAAGTGTTGAATTAAATAATTTTTCAGGAGTTTTGCAAGTAGAAATTGCATTTTTTTCAGCATGTTCACAGCCGTATCGAAGGTGTGAACCTCTTGCGATAATTTCATTATCTTTTACAATAACTGCTCCAACCATTGGATTAGTATGTGTATATTTAGCACCACGCTTGGCTTCAAGAAGAGCAAGATTCATAAAATATTCATGCATATTATCAACTCCTTTCTAAATAATAAAAATCCCAATTACATTTGAATTTCAAATTTAATCGGGATGGATGGTTAGTTTTATATTCGATTAATAGACCTTAGTGCATTTAGATACACTATAGGCTATAAAAAAATATTTCTCGATTAAGCATTAGGTATTTTTATCCTAATGTTACTAATTTCTTCTCCCATCCAGACTATACTGTCGGTTCTGGAATCTCACCAGATCGAGCTTGCGCTCACGGACTTCTAGTAAACTAGTCACCGCCGGTTGGGACTTTCACCCGACCCCGAAGAAATATTTAATTCATGACTTAATATTAACACTAATGAAAAACGGTTGTCAATGATAAAAAAATAAAAACTATCACAAAATATAAAATATACAATGTGATAGTTTTTATTTAATTTATTATAAGAATTGCGCTAAACAAACGATAAGGATAATAATTGGAAGTAAATATCTTAGTAAGAATAACCATACTTTTGAAATAATACTAAGCTAGATTTTTTTATTTTTCGTCGATGTGTAATTGTTCTAAAGCTACTTTTTTTATCAAGTACATATCCTGTGAATATTGATAAAAGCAAGACAACCAAGTGGCATTAGGATATTAGATACTAAGAAAGTCCATTAAATCGAAAAGACTGTTTTTTTCCAAATATTAATGTATTAGATAATGAACCGTAAGATAGGGCAGAAGGAATTCCAACGATGAAAGTTAAGATTCCGATAATGATACTAAATTTAGTACGGTTTGTATTTCTTTGATTAGTGATATTTCCTACATTAATTTCTAACATAACTACTGATGAAGTAATAGTAGCGAATAAGAATAATATTAAGAATAAGATGTAGAAAATTTTACCAAATGCCATATTATTGAATAATTGAGGTAATACTATGAATAATAAACTTGGTCCGCCTTCAGATTCCATACCGAATGAACTCATTGCAGGGAAGATTGCTAACCCAGCCATTACTGAAACAGCGATGTTCATTAATACAACTGAGATACCAGATTGAACAAGATTAGTTCTTCTATCAAGATAAGAAGCATATGTAAGCATAGCTGTAACCCCGATTGATAGTGCGAAGAATGACTGTCCTAGTGCGAATAAAATTCCAGAACTTGTGATTTTAGAGAAATCTGGTTTTAAGAAATAAGTAACACCGCTCATCGCATTAGGTAATGTTAATGATCTTGCGATAATTACTAAGAAGATAATGAATAATAGTGGCATCATGATTTTTGATGCTTTTTCAATACCTTTTTGAACCCCACGAGATACAATGTAAATATTCAATAAGATGAATAGTGCTTGAGCCCCTAATGCAATCCAAGTGTTAGAAATAATACTCGTGAATAAGGCAGCGTGATCAGCAGTAGCGTGGATGCCAAGTGCATCTGCGATTGAAATACCAAGATATACTAAAATCCATCCACCGATAACACTATAGAATGATAGTAAGATGAATAGGGCAAATCCACCGATATAACCAATAACATTGTATTTTTTATTTTTTCCTAATTTACCAAAAGTTCTAATTGCTGAGACTCCCGCACCACGACCTAGTACAAATTCAGCTAGAAGAAGCGGTAAACCAATTAATAATGTAAAGATAAGGAAGACTAGTAAGAATCCACCTCCACCATTAGCTGCGGTCATATACGGGAACTTCCATACTGCACCTAGTCCTATTGCAGAACCAGCAGAGGCAAGTATGAATCCTATTTTAGAACTCCATTTTGAATTATCTGACATAAAAATTTTTCCTCCCTAAATTTGATTTTAAAAATAAGTAAAAGCTATTTAGAAAATACTAAATAGCTTTTAAACATAAAATAATATGATACCCAAGGCCATTTAGTATTTTACCAATGGCCGAAAAACAAACTTAACTAGCCATTGTAGACATTGTTGCACTTATATCTACAATGCTATGAGATATAAGTGCTGCTAAAATGGCACGAAAAAAAAGTATTCTCTATTACTAGTTAAAATTTGTATTTTTTTCATTATTGAGTAGCTCCTTTTTTTATAATTGTTGTTAAAAATCTTAACATTTATCTGAAAATTTGTCAATTATTTTTTTGGAATCTTTATGAAAAAAATAAAATGAGGGATTAAATTTTCAATTCTTATCATAGATATTATATAAACTGATGTAATCCATATTTTAGGGATTACACGCATTTTCTTTTAATACTATTTGCGTATGAAAAAACAGATTCTAGATATCTAGAATCCGTTTTTATATTTTTATTCGTTATCTAATTGCATGTAAACAACTTGAGTAGTTAAGTATTCTTCTAAACCGTGTTTACCATCTGCTCCACCGATACCAGATTTGCGACGTCCAGCGTGGAATCCTTGCATTGCTTCGAAGTTTTCACGGTTGATGTATGTTTCACCAAATTTTAGACCATTTACTGCTTTAAATGCAGTGTTTAAGTTAGTAGTATAAACTGATGAAGTTAATCCGTATTCTGAATCGTTAGCGTACTCTAATACTTCTTCTAAAGTTTTGAATGTAGCGATTGGAATTACAGGGCCGAATGTTTCTTCTTTCATGATGTTCATTTCGTTAGTCACGTCAGTTAATACAGTAGGGCCAAAGAAGTATCCAACTTGGTTTTCATCACGAGTTCCACCGTAAGATAGAGTAGCACCTTGTTTAACTGCGTAAGCAACTTTTTCCGCAACAGTATCTAAAGCGCGTTTTTCGATAAGTGGTCCGTAATCTACGCCACCTTCTTTATTTGGATCACCGAATTTAACTTTATCAAGTTCTGCGAATAATAATTTTTCAAATGCATCTTTAATATCTTCGTGTACATAAACTCTTTCCGCACAGTTACATACTTGACCAGAGTTAATTACACGAGAAGCAACGATTGCTTTAGCAGCAAGACTTAGGTCTGCATCTTTAAATACGATAGCTGGTGCTTTTCCTCCAAGTTCTAGAGATACATTGGTAATGTTTTCGGCAGCAGCTTTCATAACTTCTTGTCCAGCAGTTAAGCTACCTGTTAAGCTCACTAATCCAACTTTAGGGTTAGAAGCTAATCTATTTCCAACTACAGATCCACGACCGTGAACAATGTTCAAGATACCTTTAGGTAAACCAACTTCTACACAGATTTCAGCGAAAATATCTGCGTTAATTGGTGTTAATTGACTCGGTTTTAATACGATTGTATTCCCTGTTAGTAAAGCTGGTGCAGCTTTTCTAGCGATTAAGAAGAATGGGAAGTTCCAAGGTAAGATACCAGTAGTTACTCCGTGAGGGCGTTTGAATAGGAAGATGTGTTCATCTTTTCTATCACTCTGAATAATTTCTCCCTCATATCTTCTAGCCCACTCAGCCATATAATCTAAATAATCAGCTGTGAAATAATACTTCTACTTTTGCTAAATCGAAAGTTTTACCACCTTCGTTAACGATAGTTTGAGTAATTTCAGGTTCACGTTCACGAATACGCTCTGCAATTTTTCTTAGGTATGCACCTCTTTCAACTGCTGGTAATCTTTCCCAGTCACGTTGTGCAACTTCAGCGATATCAATTGCACGGTCTACATCTTCTCTAGTAGAAGAAGGAACTTTTGCGATAACTTCTTCTGTTGATGGATTTAGCACGTCAAGATAATCATAATTCGAAATATTTTCAAATTCTCCATTGATAAAATTTTTTAAAACTTTAACTTCACTCATAGTTTAGATCTCCTTTTTCTGTTTTCTAAAGTAAACGTTATCATTTACTTTTTATCATTATATATTATCAGGAAAAGTATAAATCAAGTGTTTTGTTTGTAGTTTTTGATATATATTTATATATTTAAATATTAAAGTTCTACTAATTTTTATTAAAAAAAAATATGTATATGTATATTTTTCAAAAAAAGTAAGTAGTTAATTTTAATGAAAGTGTACAAAAAAATAAAATAAATATAAATCATCTGTAATATAGCAAAGTAAAAACGCATACATATAAATTGATAGATAGTTAATTGATATTTACAAAAAAATAAAAGTTTTTTTGTACTTTATTACAGATTAGTGTTAAATTTATATTTAATACATTAAGTAATTAAAGTAAATAATAAGTAAAAAAATTTTTCCCTGAGCAAAAATTATTTCCATATTCAATATGTTTAGTGGTATAATCTTAGCATAAGAAATAATTAGGAGGTTCATTAATGAAACAGAACATAGGAGTTATTGGTTTATCAGTAATGGGAAGTAACTTAGCTTTAAATATCGCAGACAATGGATTTAAAGTTGCGGTATTTAATAGAACAACAACTGTTGTTGATAAAATGCTAGAGGAGCACCCACACAAAAATGTAGTAGGAAGATATTCACTACAAGAGCTAATTGACGGTCTAGAAAAACCTAGAAAAGTCGTTTTAATGGTTAAAGCTGGGTTTGCTGTTGACAGTTTAATAGAACAATTAACACCTCTACTAGAAAAAGGTGATATTATTATCGATGGAGGAAACTCATTCTTCAAAGATACTCAAAGAAGATACGACTTATTATTAGAAAAAGGAATCAACTACTTCGGTGTTGGTGTATCAGGAGGAGAAGAAGGTGCAAGATTTGGTCCTGCTTTAATGCCTGGTGGAGATGAAAAAGCATATGAAGAAATTCGTCCAATCTTAGAAGCTATTGCTGCTAAAGTGAACGATGTTCCTTGCTGTAGCTACACTTCAACTGGTGGAGCAGGTCACTATGTGAAAATGGTCCACAATGGTATTGAGTATGGAGATATGCAATTAATCTCTGAAGCATACAAAGTTCTTAAACACCTAGGTGGATTTACTAACGAAGAATTACAAGAAACTTTTGAAGAGTGGAATAAAGGTGAGTTAGAATCTTATCTAATTGAAATCACTGCAAATATCTTCAAAGTTAAAGAAGAAGATGGAAGCTACTTAGTAGATAAAATCCTAGATAAATCTCAACAAAAAGGTACAGGTAAATGGACTAACGAACAAGCTATTGACTTAGGAATTGATGTATCAGTTATTACAGCTGCCTTAAATGGAAGATATATGTCAAATCTTAAAGAAGAACGTGTTCGTGCTGAACAAGAATTCACTCGTAAACCTTATGCAGTTGTAGAAGATAAAGAAAGACTAAAAAATATTGTAAAAGATGCATTATTCATTTCAAAAATTGTATCTTATGCACAAGGATTTAAATTACTACAAGCTGCTGAAAAAGAATACAACTGGACTTTTGATTATTCACAAATTGCTAAAATTTTCCGTGGTGGATGTATTATTCAAGCGAAAATCTTACAAAATATTATCGAAGCGTACCAAAATAATCCAAAATTAGAAAACTTAATTTTTGATCCATTCTTCAAAGAAGTAATTGAAACAAGACAAGATAGTTTACGTGAAGTTGCTGCATTAGCAATTACTAACAGATTACCACTAAGTGCCATGACATCTGCAATTTCATACTTAGATATCTACACTACAGCGAACAGTGGCGCTAACTTAATTCAAGCACAACGTGACTATTTTGGAGCACATACTTTCGAAAGAACTGATAAAGAAGGAAGTTATCACTATGACTGGGTTGGGAACAATGAAAAATAAAACTGCTATTACACTTTTTGGAGGAACAGGAGACTTAACTTATAGAAAACTGTTACCTGCGTTATATAATTTAAATGCATTAGGTAAATTAGCTGATGATTTTAAGATTGTTGTGATAGGTCGTAGAGCGTACACACAATCAGATTATATTGATATTGCTCGTACGTGGGTTAAAGAATACGCTCGTACAAAATTTGACGATGCACAATTCGATGCATATGCTAAGAGAATCATTTACTTCAAAATGGATATGACAAATGAAGATGATTATGAAATGTTACAAAAGTTTTATACTGAACAAGATATTCAAAATCATGTATATTACTTTGCAGTAGCACCTTCGTTCTTCATAACTATTACAAATGGACTTAAAAAACATTGTTCTGAAAATAATGCGAAGGTTATTATAGAGAAACCATTCGGAGAAGATTTAGAAAAAGCTGGATTATTAAATGATGAGCTAGCAAAATTCTTTGATGAAAATGAAATTTATCATATCGACCATTATTTAGGTAAAGAAATGATTCAAAACATTCTTTCTTTACGTTTTGAAAATATAATTTTCAAAGGTATTTGGAATAAAGACTTTATCGAAAATGTTCAAATTACTGCGGCTGAAACAGTTGGAGTTGGAACAAGAGCGAGCTACTATGACAAGAGTGGCGCTTTAAAAGATATGGTTCAAAATCATTTATTACAAGTGTTATCGCTAGTAGCGATGGAAGAACCTAAAGAAACAGGAAGCCGTGGTATTCACGAAAGTCAATATAATCTTCTTGCTTCACTTAAACCGATTGAGGATGTTCACGAAAGTTTAGTAATGGGACAATATGAAGGGTATCTTCAAGAGGAGAATATTCCAGTTGATTCTAAGACAGAAACTTATGCAGCACTAAAATTATTCGTAGATAATGAGCGTTGGCAAGGTGTGCCATTCTTTATCAGAACTGGTAAAAAACTAGAAAAAAGAGAAACACAAGTAGTAGTTCAATTTAAGGCTGTTGGATCATCTCCAGGTAATGTATTAATAATAAAAATTCAACCCGAAGAAGGTGTGTATTTCCAATTTAATGCTAAAAAACCAGGGACTGAACAAGATTTACAACCTATTTCATTAGACTTCTGTCAAAGTTGTATTTTAGAAAATATAATAAATACGCCAGAGGCTTATGAAAGACTATTAGATGCTTGCTTTAGAGAAGATAGAGCGTTATTCTCTCAATGGAACCAAATAGTTGCTTCATGGACATTTGTTAATGAATTAATAGCTAAGTATGAAGAACAAGGTTCTCCATTATATACTTATGAACAAGGATCAAAAGGTCCTAAAGAAGCCGACGAATTGGTTAATTGGGTTAAATAGATTATTAAATGTATTGTGTGAGTAAACTCATGCAATACATTTAATTTTTATAATATGAAAGTAGGATGTCAGAATTACAAAGTTTACGATATCAGATAAGTGTAGTATAATGAAAAGATGAATAAAAATAGAGAGTTTGAAAAGGAGCAATAAATGAGACTTTTAGATTCAATGTTAGAGTATAATGAATATTTTGTGAAATTTGAGGAATATCAAAAGTATAAAACTGAAGATAAATATCCTGCAAAGAGAGTAGTGATGTTTACATGTATGGATACAAGATTAGTCGAGTTAGCAACAAAATCCCTAAACTTATCTTCAGGAGATGTGAAAGTAGTAAAGAATGCTGGTGCAATCTTAACTCATCCATTCGGTTCTATAATGAGAAGTTTGATAATAGCTGTTTATATGCTAAAAGCAGATGAGATTATCGTTATGGGACATCATGATTGTGGTATGCAAAATATTGATACTAATTTAATTATGGAAAAAATGCAGAATAGAGGTGTAGGGAAGGAAACCTTAGATATTCTGCAGTATTCAGGACTTGATTTAAGTTCATGGTTACATGGTTTTGATGATGTTAATGAGAGTGTAGCTCATGACGTAGATATGATAACGAAACATCCATTGATTCCGAAAGATGTACCTGTTCATCGGATTAGTTATCAATCCTGAAAATGGGAAAAGTAGACTTAGTTGTAAATGGATATGATAATCTAAGAAATTAGGAAGGGGCACTTAAGTTGAAAAGAATATTAATATTAAATACAGGTGGCACTATCTCTATGAGTGAAGACCAGAAAACTGGTAAAGTTGCTCCTACAGAGATTAATCCCTATAGGTGTAGGTGGAAATATATTTTCTTATATTGCTGATTTATATGTTGAAGACTTTATATCATCTTGCATCTCCTCAAATAACAGAAAATGAAATGTTAGGGATTAAAAAAATAGAATAGATGAAAGCTGTGCAAAGAAGGGTATGATGGTGTAGTGGTTACCCATGGTACAGATACTCTTGAAGAAACAGCATATTATCTAGAGTTAACTCTAGACGTAAACATTCCAATTGTCATAACTGGAGCTATGCGTTCAAGTAATGAAATAGGGGCAGATGGGCTAGCAAATCTTAGAAGTTCTTTAGTAGTTGCTATTGATGATGAGAGTAGGGATAAAGGTGTTTTAGTAGTTATGAATGATGAAGTTCATACTGCAACATATGTTACAAAGACGCATACTACCAATGTTGCGACATTCCAAACGCCGACATTTGGGCCAATAGGTCTTGTGTCGAAAAATAATGTTATATATTTTCAAAAATTAATTAAAGAGGAACACTATGAGGTAAATACTACTGAAAAGAAAGTATATTTACTAAAAGCTTATGCTGGTATGGATGAGGAGTTGATTAATGCTGTAGTTGAATTAGGAGCAGATGGATTAGTTATAGAGGCTTTAGGGGCAGGGAATCTACCTCCAAGAACTGTTCCTGCAATCAGAAACTGTATTGGAAAGAATATACCGGTAGTTTTTGTTTCTCGTGCATTTAATGGAGTTACTCAAGATGTTTATGACTATGAAGGTGGAGGGAAAAGATTCCAACAAGACGGTGTTATTTTCACAACAGGTTTGAGTGGTCAAAAAGCTAGAGTTAAATTAATGATTCTATTAGAAGCGGAGATATCATTTGAAAAATTAAGTGAGCTATTTTAATAGTTGTTCTAATTACTATTAATATATTTATAAGGTTGAATAATTTTTTTATAATTATGGTAGTATATTAAATGATTAAAATTAGGAAAGAGGTGTAAAATTGAAATTTAAATATCATAAGTCGTATCGCGGTTTTTTTATCTACTTGATGAGAACAAATTTAAACGACCATACCAAAAAAATTAGATCAAGAGAAAAACATTAAAAAAACTTAGGTAATAAGACTGAGTTTAATAAAGATGAAATATTAGATATAGAAGATAAGTTAGTAGTCTTTTTGAAAAAAATACTGGACAATCTACAAAACAGAAAAAAATACAAAAAAAACAAGAAGATACAAAAAAAAAGTCGAGGAAATTGATTTTTGAGGTACTAGAATTGAAAATATAAGATACCAAGACTGCTGTTAAAAAAAGGCTGTATAGTATTATTTCGGAAAAATTCAAATAAAGCGGAACATGACTTAGAGTCAGTTTTATCTGTAATAGAAAATATTACACTTGCAGATGGTTTATTCTCTTCAAAAAGTAAAAAAAAATATTCTATTACAGTGACAGAGAATTGGAGAAATTTGCTAACTAGATATAACTTTTGACGGTATTAGTGTTTCTGATTTAAAAAAAGATATTGAAGTGAATTACCCTAGTCAATACATCTCTGATTTACCGATAGATTACAAAGAATATGAAATGATTTTTTTGTGTTCTATTTTATAATACTAATTGAATTATTAACAATTTTAAAAATAAAAAAATGGATTTTTTTGATTAAAAATCTTCCTAAAGACTTGATTTTTTTATTAAGCCTTTGATATAATTTTTAATCAGAAAGTTTATTTTTTTAGAATTAGTTGGTCGAAAAATGACCTAACTGGACATAAGTTGTCCACAAAAATAAATTTTTCAATATGACAGGGGAAACTTAAGATGGATATTTTACATTTGTTACATATGCAAAGTAGACTCGTTCCTGAAATGTTTATGAAATTTAATAATAGATATGAATTATTGGTTACAATAAAAGTTAATCAACCTATTGGTCGAAAAAAACATTATTAAATTTTTATTAATATGACAGAAAGGCAATTACGTACGGAATGTGAAGTTTTATCCAAGTTAGGGTTGATAACCAAAAAAGCTACAGGGATGAGTGTTACAGAAAAAGGAGAGATGCTTCTTCTAGAAATAAAAGAATCGGTAATAAACGATGTATTTGTTAAAGAAAGAAGTTTTATAAAAAATCATTTTTCAATAAAACAGGTTCATATTGTAGCTGGTGATTTTGTTAATAATGAAGTCACTAGGGAAGAAATGACAAGCCTACTTTTGGATAAGGTTAATGCTAAAATAACTAAAGATTGTGTAATTGGAGTCAGTGGTGGAAGTACTATGTACTATATAGCCGGTAAAGCAAATGCAACATTTGGTTATGGAAAAAACGTTACTATAACACCAATTAGGGGAGGTTTATCTGTAGTTAATACAGAGTATCAAGCCAATGATATAGCCTCTAAAATGGCAAAAAATTCTGGACATGCTTATCAATTACTACATGCACCAGACAATATAGGAGAAAAGGCATTAGAAGAACTCGTGAAAGAACCAGTTGTAAAAAATGCGCTCGATGTTATAGGAAAAACATCCATAATAATCCATAGTATAGGAAATGCTTTTGAAATGGCGGAAAGACGAAAGTCATCTAAAGAAATTTTAGAAGTATTACATGAAAAAAAAGCTGTTAGTGAATCATTTGGGAGTTACTTTAATGAAAACGGCGATGAGATATTTAAAACATCTACTATAGGTATGAGTTTAAAGATGTTAATGGCATTGATCATGTCTTTACAATAGTTGGTGGAGATGCGAAAGCTGATGCGGTATACAGTTATTTAAATACTAAGCCAGCGAATGCAACACTAATTATTGACGAGGCTATTTGCAAAAAAATAATAAAAAAAGTTAATAAAAATTTTTAGGAGGAACTAAAAAATGACAGTAAAAGTAGCAATTAACGGATTTGGACGTATCGGACGTCTTGCATTAAGAAGAATCCAAAACGTAGAAGGAATTGAAGTAGTAGCGATTAACGACTTAACACCAGTTAATCAACTAGTTCACCTATTAAAATATGATACAACTCAAGGGCGTTTCGACGGAGAAGTATCTGCAACAGAAGGAAGCTTATTAGTAAATGGTAAAGAAATTAAAGCATTCGCTAATCCAAATCCAGCTGAGTTACCATGGGGTGAATTAGGAGTAGACGTAGTATTAGAATGTACTGGTTTCTTCACTTCTAAAGAAAAAGCTGAAGCTCACGTTAAAGCAGGAGCTAAAAAAGTTGTTATCTCAGCTCCAGGTGGAAACGATGTTAAAACTATCGTTTACAATGTAAACCACGAAACTTTAGATGGATCAGAAACAGTTATCTCAGGTGCTTCTTGTACAACTAACTGTTTAGCTCCAATGGCTAAAGCATTACACGATAACTTCACAGTAGTTGAAGGATTAATGACAACTATCCACGGATATACTGGAGACCAAAACACACTTGACGCTCCTCACCGTGGTGGAGACTTACGTCGTGCTCGTGCTGCAGCTGAGAACATTGTACCTAACACAACTGGTGCTGCTAAAGCAATTGGATTAGTAATCCCAGAATTAAATGGTAAATTAGATGGAGCTGCTCAACGTGTACCAGTACCAACAGGATCATTAACTGAATTAGTAGCTGTAGTTGAAAAAACTGTTACAGCAGAAGAAGTTAACGCTGCTATGGAAGCTGCAGCTAACGAATCATTCGGTTATAATGTAGATCCAATCGTATCTTCTGATATCGTAGGAATTTCTTATGGATCATTATTCGATGCTACTCAAACAAAAGTATTAACAGTTGGAGACAAACAATTAGTTAAAGTTGTATCTTGGTACGACAACGAAATGTCTTACACTGCTCAATTAGTAAGAACATTAAAATACTTTGCAGGATTAATCAAATAATCTAATTAGGTAATAATAAGGGAAGATGAGATATAAGTTCTTTTGACTTATATCTTGTCTCATATATTCCAAAAATATTTAAAAGGAGCTTTCCATGAAGAAATCTATTAAAGACTTAGGTAACTTACAAGGGAAAACTGTCTTAATGCGTGTTGATTTCAACGTGCCTTTAAAAGATGGTGTAATTACAAACGATAATCGTATTACTGCAGCATTACCAACTATTGAGTATGCTTTAAATCAAGGAGCTAAAGTAGTAGCGTTCTCTCACTTAGGACGTGTTAAAGAAGAAGCTGATAAAGCTTCAAAAAGTTTAGCACCGGTTGCTAAAAGATTATCAGAATTATTAGGTAAAGAAGTAAAATTCGTAGCTGAAACTCGCGGAGCTGAATTAGAAGCAGCGGTTAAAGGATTAAATGAAGGTGAAATCTTAATGTTCGAAAACACTCGTTTCGAAGATGTAGATGGTAAAAAAGAATCTAAAAATGATCCAGAGCTTGCTAAATATTGGGCTTCTCTAGGTGATGTATATGTAAACGATGCATTTGGTACAGCTCACCGTGCTCATGCTTCAAACGTAGGTATTGCATCTAATATTGGTGAAGGAAACTCTGCTTCTGGATTCCTAGTAGATAAAGAAATTAAATTTATCGGTGGAGCAGTTGATAACCCAGAAAGACCACTTGTTGCAATCTTAGGTGGAGCAAAAGTTTCTGATAAAATTGCAGTAATTGAAAACTTATTAGATAAAGCTGATAAAGTAATCATCGGTGGAGGTATGGCTTATACTTTCATGAAAGCACAAGGTAAAGAAATCGGAATTTCACTTTGTGAAGATGATAAAGTTGAATACGCTCGTGAACTTATGGCAAAAGCTGGTGATAAATTAGTATTACCAATCGACACAGTTGTAGCTAAAGAGTTCTCAAATGATGCGCCTAGTCGTGTTGCTGAAGGTGATATTCAGCCTGATGAAGAAGGATTAGATATCGGTCCTAAATCTGTTGAATTATTCAAAAACACTCTTGAGGGAGCAAAAACTGTAATTTGGAACGGACCAATGGGTGTGTTCGAAATGCCAAACTTTGCAAAAGGTACAATTGGTGTATGTGAAGCTATCGCTCACTTAGAAGGTGCTACTACTATTATTGGTGGTGGAGATAGTGCAACAGCAGCTATTTCTTTAGGATATGCAGAAAAATTCTCACACATTTCAACAGGTGGAGGAGCTTCTCTAGAATACCTAGAAGGAAAAGTATTACCAGGAATCGATTCATTATCAAACAAATAATTTTTTAACTCAAGGAGAGTAACATTATGTCAAGATTACCATTTATCGCAGGAAACTGGAAAATGAACAAAAACCCAGAAGAAACTAAAGCATTCGTTGAAGCAATCGCTGGGAAATTACCATCAGCAGATAAAGTAGAAGCAGGTATTGCAGCTCCAGCTGTAGACCTAAGTGCATTACTTAGCGCTGCTGAAGGAACAGGATTAAAAGTTGCAGCTCAAAACTGTTACTTTGAAAATTCAGGAGCTTATACTGGTGAAACTTCACCAAAAGTATTAGCTGAAATGGGAGTTAATTATGTAGTAATCGGTCACTCAGAACGTCGTGAATATTTCCACGAAACAGATGAAGATATTAACAAAAAAGCAAAAGCTATTTTTGCAAATGGATTATTACCAATCATCTGCTGTGGTGAAACACTTGAAACTTATGAAGCAGGAAAAGCTGCTGAATTCGTAGGAGCTCAAGTAAAAGGAGCTTTAGCTGATTTAACAGCTGAACAAGTAGCATCATTAGTTATCGCTTATGAACCAATTTGGGCTATCGGAACAGGAAAATCAGCTACTAAAGAAGATGCACAAAAAATGTGTAAAGCTGTTCGTGATGTAGTTGAAGGACTATACGGAAAAGAAGTTGCTGAAAAAGTTCGTATCCAATACGGTGGTTCAGTTAAACCTGAAAACGTAAAAGAATACCTATCATGCCCAGACGTAGATGGAGCATTAGTAGGTGGAGCTGCTTTACAACCAGAATCATTCTTAGCTCTTTTAGAAGGCGGAAAATTAGATTAGGTTTAGCAATTTTTTAAAAATTGTAGTATAATAGAAATATAAATTAAACAACAAGGAGAAAATTAATGTTAGCAAAAACATTTGATATTATCGCAGAAGTATATGCAAGAGAAGTTTTAGATTCACGTGGTAACCCAACTGTAGAAGTTGAAGTAACAACTGAATCAGGAGCGTTTGGACGCGCACTAGTACCATCAGGAGCATCAACTGGACAATATGAAGCAGTTGAATTACGTGATGGAGACAAAGGTCGTTACTTAGGTAAAGGTGTAACTAAAGCTGTAACTAACGTTAATGAAGAAATTGCACCATTATTAGAAGGTAAATTCGACGTATTTGATCAAGTGGGAATTGACTATGCTATGATCGAATTAGATGGAACTGAAAACAAAGGACGTCTAGGAGCTAACGCTATCTTAGGTGTATCTTTAGCAGTAGCACACGCTGCAGCTGATTCTTTAGGAGTACCTCTATACAGATACTTAGGAGGAACAAACTCTAAAGAATTACCAACTCCAATGATGAATATCGTAAACGGTGGATCTCACTCAGATGCTCCAATCGCATTCCAAGAGTTCATGATTTTACCAGTAGGAGCACCTACATTTAAAGAAGCTTTACGTTGGGGAGCTGAAGTATTCCACAACTTAGCTAAATTATTACACAACCGTGGTTTATCTACTGCAGTAGGTGACGAAGGTGGATTCGCTCCAACATTCGAAGGAACTGAAGATGCAGTTGAAACTATTCTAGCTGCAATTAAAGCTGCTGGATTAGAGCCAGGTAAAGATGTATTCTTAGGATTTGACTGTGCGTCATCTGAATTCTACGAAAACGGAGTTTACAACTACGCTAAATTTGAAGGTGAAGGTGGAGCAGTTCGTACTTCAGCAGAGCAAGTTGATTACTTAGAAGAATTAGTAAACAAATACCCAATCATCACTATCGAAGATGGTATGGATGAAAACGACTGGGAAGGATGGAAATTACTTACAGACCGTATCGGTGACCGTGTACAATTAGTAGGTGACGATTTATTCGTAACTAATACTAAGAAATTATCACAAGGTATTGAACAAGGTGTTGGTAACTCAATCCTAATCAAAGTTAACCAAATCGGTACTTTAACTGAAACTTTAAACGCTATCGAAATGGCTAAACGTGCTCGTTACACAGCTGTTATTTCTCACCGTTCTGGAGAAACTGAAGATTCAACAATCTCAGATATCGCAGTTGCTACTAACGCTGGACAAATTAAAACAGGTTCTCTTAGCCGTACAGACCGTATTGCTAAATACAACCAATTATTACGTATTGAAGATGAATTAGATGCAACAGCTAAATACCCAGGAGCTAAAGCATTCTACAACATCAAACGCTAATTAGAATATATTTAAAAAGGTAGGAGTCTATGACTCTTACCTTTTTTTATTTTTAAAATATTATATTTATATTTATTTTTTTAAAAAAATATATTAAGGATATTAAATATTGTTTATTATAATTATAAAGAATATTATCACTCATGGTGATGTTGGTTATATTAAATAAAAATTATCTTTAAAACACTAATTTTTAATATTCAATATGATTTTTATTTTTAAAAAAATATGAAAAGATAATAGATTTTTAAAAAAAGACAATAAAATTTATAATGGTATTAACGTATTAAATTTCAAAAGCTGGAATATATTAATAATAATCTCAATCAATTAAAATGTTTGTTTTTACGAAGAAAAAAATGTGCTTTTTTTCTATATATTTATAATAAAACTAAAGATATTTTAGTTTGATTATTGTTTAAATAAAATAAAAAAATAATGGAATTATAATAAAGTTAGAACATTAAATATCTATATTTTTTTATCTTTACAAACGTTTTCATATATGGTACTATTTTTTTGTTGAAAAGATAAATATTAATTTTTAGGAGGTTAATATGGCAAGTTTATCATTAAAAAAAATCTATAAGAAATATGATAATGGTTTTTGTGCGGTAACTGATTTTAATTTGGAAGTAGCTGACAAGGAATTCGTTGTATTTGTTGGACCATCAGGTTGTGGGAAATCTACTACCCTTAGAATGATTGCAGGTTTAGAAGATATAACAGAAGGTGAGTTTTATATAGGGGATAAACTAGTAAATGATGTTGAACCTAAAGATAGAGACATAGCAATGGTATTCCAAAGTTATGCGTTATATCCGCATATGACAGTTTTCGATAATATGGCATTTGCTTTAAAATTAAGAAAAGTACCTAAAGATGAAATTAAAGCGAAGGTTGAAGAAGCTGCAAAAATTCTTGGATTAGAAGATCTTTTAGATAGAAAGCCAAAAGCACTTTCTGGTGGACAACGTCAAAGGGTTGCATTGGGAAGAGCAATAGTTAGAAGTCCTAAAGTGTTTCTTATGGATGAACCGTTATCGAATTTAGATGCTAAGTTAAGAAGTAATATGAGAGCGGAAATCATTAAAATACATAACACATTAGGAGCTACTACGATTTATGTAACGCATGACCAAACCGAAGCTATGACAATGGCAGATAGAATTGTAGTAATGAAAAAAGGTATTGTTCAACAAGTTGGAAGTCCTAAAGAGATTTATGATCATCCAGAAAATCTATTCGTAGCAGGATTTATCGGAGCACCTACGATGAACTTCATGAGAGGTAGAGTTGCTGAAGGTAACTTTGTGACTAAAGATGGAGGGGAAATAGAAATTCCGATAGGACACTATGATAAATTAAAAGAACTAGGTTATGAAGGAAAAAGAAGTAGTTCTAGGGAATTAGACCAGAGAATATATCTAATGATCCACTTGTACTAGAGACATATTCACATGCTAAAATTACTTCAAAAGTAATTGTGGCAGAGTTATTAGGATCTGAGTATATTGTTCATACTGATCTAAATGGTGAAAATATTAAAAGCGATTGTACACTCAAGACAAAAATATTAAAATGGGAGACGAACTAACATTTCGCTTTAGATATGAATAGAGCTCATTATTTCGATGTAGATACAGAACTTAGTATCTTGGAATAATTTAAATAAGACGTCAAATTTTTTTAAAAAAACATATAAAAATAAGGAGGCTCATATTATGAGAAAAATTAAATAAATTGTTTGCTGTAGCAGCAACAACAGCTCTTGTTTTAACAGGGTGTGTGGGCGGCAAAAAAGAAGAAAAACAAGCTGACCCCGAATAAAAAAAGTAGAAATTACTTATTGGGATTTCCCACAATTTACAAAAAGATAAAGAATTCAAAAAACTGAGGATTTTTGATGCAGCTTTAATCAAAGCGTTTGAAGCAAAAAAATCCAAATATTAAAGTTAACTATCAAAAAAATTGAATTTACAGATGGACCAGCAAAAATTGAAACAGCTATTCAATCGAAAAACAGCTCCAGATGTAATCTATGATGCACCAGGACGTGTAATTGCTTGGGCAGCGAAAGATTTATTAGTTCCATTAGATGATGTTGATAAATCTAAATTAAATGAAGCAGCAGTTAAAGCATCTAGTTATAAAGATAAACTTTACATGTATCCACAAGGGGTAGCGCCATTCTTAATGGGTGTGAATAAAGACTTAACTGATAAATTAGGTGTTACAGACCTTCTACCTCTTAACAAACAAGATAGAAGTTGGACTGTAGAAGAATATGAAAAATTCCTAAAAGCAGTTAAACAAAAAGATTCAAGTATTACTCCAGCTTTATTTTACACTAAATCTCAAGCAGGAGACCAGGGACCAAGAGCATTTGTAGCAAACTTATACAATTCTTGGATTACAGATGATGCAATCAGCAAATACACTATTAATGATGCAAATGGTGTTAAAGGATTAGAGTGGGTTAAAAAAGCTTACGATGATGGTTTATTAGGACAAGGTGTAGCTCTAGAAGCTAAAGATGCTCTTGAGGCATTTAAATCAGGACGTGCGGCAACTACAATCTTATTCTCTCCTGGTATAGCAGCTTCACACGCATCTGGATTTAACTACAAATTCTTACCATTCCCTAATAATGGAGGAAAAGCTAAATATGATTACCTAGTTGCAGGACCAGCTATTTTTGATAATGGAGATGCAGACAAAGCAGCAGCAGCTAAAAAATTCGTTGACTTTATGGTTAATGATAAAGATTGGGGTAAACGTACTCTATTAGCTTCTGGTAACTTCTCAGCTAAAAAAGGTGAAACAGGATTATATGATTCAGAAGAACTTAAATTTGCTGAAGGATTAACTGGACAATACGCTCCATACTATAACACAATTCCAGGATTCGCTAAAATGAGACCGCTATGGTTCAACATGGTTCAAGGTGTATTAAATGGAAAAACTACACCTAAAGAAGGATTAGATAAATTTGTTGAAGATGCAAATAAAACAATAAAAGAAGCATTGTAATTTGACGTATGAAGGGATAGAGTTGCTTCTATCCCTTTTTTAGATAAAAAATAAACTTTTTAGGAGGTTCTATGAAAACTACTAAGAAAAGAAAAAAAATAGACTTTAGTGCATATCTATTTATTTTGCCAGTTAGTTTATTTTTCATAACATTCGTTTTAGTCCCGATGTTACGTGGACTTCAGTTATCATTATATAGTTTTGCAAAAAAAAATCCAGTATTTGTTGGATTGAAACACTATTCAGATTTAATGTTTAGTGGTAACGGTGCAACAATTCATGAACCATTCATGAAATCTCTTGTTAACACGATAATAGTAACAGTTGTTGCAGTACCGATAGTAGTATTGGTATCGATTTTTGTTGCAGTAACGATTTACAATAAGAGTGCAGTAGTAAGATCATTCTTCCGTGGGGTATTTTATATTCCAGCTATATCTTCAGTAGTATCTGTTACTGTAGTTTGGGCTTGGATTTATCACCCAGAATATGGAATTTTGAATTATGTATTTAAGTCGATGCATTTAATTAGTGAAAATGTTGACTGGTTAGGAAATCCGAAAACAGCACTATATGCTATTATTACAATTTTGATTACTACTTCACTAGGTCAACCTATAATTCTTTATGTTGCTGCATTGGGTAATGTACCAAAAGAATTATTAGAAGCTTCAGAAATTGATGGAGCAACAAAATGGCAAGTATTCACAAAAATCACTTGGCCGTTGATTAAACCAACAACATTATATATCGTAGTTGTAACAACAATCAACTCGTTCCAAATTTTCGCCCTAATCCAGTTATTAACTGCAGGGGGACCGAACTACGGAACAAGTACAATCATGTACCTAGTTTATGAAGCAGCAATTAAAAACGGAAATCATGGTGTAGCTAGTGCGATGGGTATTATCCTTGCTGTAATTATTGGAATAATTTCAATATTACAATTTAAGTTTCTATCTACAGACAATGATTAGGAGGATTTAGAATGAAAAGTATAAGTATTTTTAAAATAGTATCAATGATAATATTACTTGGGTTAACTATATTCTTTATTTTTCCATTTTATTGGATTGCATCAGGATCATTTAAATTACAAGATGTAGCGATAACAATTCCACCAGAATGGTGGCCATCTACTCCAACATTGGAAAACTATGAGAAGTTATTCACATCGAAATACATTAAGATGGTTCTTTAACTCAGTATTTATTTCAGTAATGACAACATTCTTAGTTTGTGCTACATCAGCATTAGCAGGATATGCGTTAGCTAAGAAAAATTTCCCAGGTGTTAAGATAATATTTATGGTATTTGTGGCAGCAATGGCATTACCAAAACAAGTAATTTTAATACCTTTATTAAACTTAATCACTGAATTTAACTTAATGAATACATACTATGCGTTAATTCTACCAGCAGTAGGTTGGCCGTTTGGAGTATTCTTAATGAGACAATTCTCTCAAGCAATTCCAACAGAATTACTTGAATCAGCAAGAATTGATGGTTGTGGTGAAGTAAGAACATTTATGAATATCGCGTTACCAATCATTAAACCTGGTATCGGTGCATTAGCGATCTTCACATTTATCGCAAGCTGGAACGATTATTTCTCACAATTAATCTTCTCTAATACACCAGATATGTCTACATTACCTTTAGGATTAGCAGCGTTAGCACAAGGTCAAGAGTTTTCTAATGACTATGGATTACTAATGGCAGGGGCATCATTAGCGTCATTACCGATGATAATCGTGTTCATTTGTTTCCAAAATTACTTTACTCAAGGTGTTACTTTGGGAGCGGTGAAAGGATAATCTTATGGATAAACAACAGTTATTAGAGTATCTAAAAGGAGAAATGATAGTTTCGTGTCAAGCATTACCAGGAGAAGCTTTATATAAAGAAGAAGGTGGAGTAATGTGTCTAATGGCTCAAGCTGTAAAAAATGCAGGGGTAAAAGCTATTAGGGCTCAAGGTGTTTTAGATATTAAACAGATTAAAGAACAAACGAATTTACCAGTAATTGGTATAATAAAAAAATCATATGAAGGATATGCTTCATATATAACTGCAACAATGGATGAAGTTAATAAATTAGTTGAGGCAGGTGCTGATATAATAGCGTTAGATTGTACGAATAGAGAACGAGGGGATGGAAAAACACCCAGTGAATTCGTAAAAGAAATAAAAGAAAAGTATCCTAATGTATTACTGATGGCAGATATTTCTAATTTAGAAGAAGCGATAGAAGCGGAAAGAGCAGGGGTAGATTTCGTAGGGACAACGATGAATGGATATACACCATACACGGCAGATTCAAAAGAATTTAATCCGAGCTTAGTAAAAGAAATCGTAGAAAATATAAAAGTTCCAGTTATTGCAGAAGGGAAAATTCATACTCCACAACAAGCAAAACAAGCATTTGAAGCAGGTGCTTATTGTATAGTAGTTGGTGGAGCGATAACTAGGCCGCAAGAAATTGCGACAAGATTTTTGAGTGAGTTGAGATAATGAGTATAATTGTTTTATTGGCATATTGGTATACCTATAGTAAATGGTATATACTAGGATCGTGGTTTATCACATATATTTTAAACATAGCATTTAAGAAATTATGGCTTTCACCATTATTGATAAATGCACTTGCATTGGGAGTATTATTTATAGGTATATACTATAAGTTAATAGAGGGGCAAGAAGTAGGAGCATCAGTATTAAATGTGTATATGCCGATAGTATTTTTCTAGCATTATAATGAATTTATTGGTGTTTGGTATCAGAAGAATTAGATTGAAAATTAAAAATAATATAATAGGACTATTAATTAGTTAAAAAGTTAAGAGATATTTTGTATTAAGAACTAATTAATAGTTTTATTTTGTTGTAATGAAATATTTTGATAGTGTTATAAAATTCTAAATAACATTGAAAATCAATGAAAATCAGAAAAATCAATTGCAATTATTTTTTTAAATAGTTTAATATTTGTATTTTTTTATAATTTATAGATAAAGTATATTTTTAAGAAATTTTCAAAAAAACTAATACTTGTTTTTAATTATTGGTAAATCAGTTATTTTAGATGAACTAATAAATAGTTTTTATTAGACGTTTTTTTATTTTTTTAACTATATAATTAAAAAAATAAATGATTTTTTTTTATTATGATTTTTTTAATGAAAAAGATTTTAATTAACTTCTTTATAGTGAAAATATTTTATTGATTTGATGATAATTTCTGTTATATAATGTAATTAAAGTATTAATTATCTATTATTACTTTGTCTTTTTAATAACAGGTTTCTTGTAGATGTATACAACATATTTAGTTATCTTAAGCAAATAAATTTTTTATTGTAAGGTGTAAAAAAATGAATTTAAGAAGAAAAACCTTAAAATTAATGGGTTCTCATATAGATATTCTTATTTTTGATAGCATTGATGCTGAAAATATTTTAGATGATGCTGTGGAAATGCTAAAGATGTATGAGCATAGATTTAGTGCAAACGATGATAGTTCTGAACTTATGGTAGTAAATCATAATGCAGGTATTAAAGCTGTCAAAGTCCATCCAGATTTATTTGATTTAATAAAGATAGGGAAAGTTCATAGTTGTGCGTCTAATAGTTTTTTAAATATAGCTATTGGACCGATTGTGCAAACATGGAGAATTGGATTTAACGATGTAAAAGTTCCAACAAAACAAGAAATTGATAGTCTATTAGAAATAACGGATCCCAATAAAATAATTCTTAACGAAGAAGAACAATCTGTCTATCTTGCTAAAAAAGGCATGGCTATTAATTTAGGAGCTGTAGCAAAAGGATATATTGCTGATTTAATGATTGAATATTTGAAAAAAAGAGGTGTAGACGCGGGATTAATTAATCTAGGTGGTAACGTATTAACGTTTGGTGATGCTAAACATAATCCAGATTTAATGTGGCGCATAGGTATCCAAAATCCAGTTGAATCTCGAGGGAATCATCTATTTACTATAGGTATAAAAAATCAATCTGTTGTTACTTCTGGGATTTATGAACGTAAACACACAGAAAATGGAAAAACTTATCATCATATATTAAATCCTGAAACAGGTTACCCTGTCGAAACCAATGTAGCTGGTCTATCTATAATTTCAACAGCCTCAGTGGATGGAGAAATTTGGACTACAAGGTTATTTGGAAAAAATGTCGAAGATATTATGGATGAAATAGAAAATTTACCTGATATAGAAGGTGTTGTTGTAACAGTTGAAGGTAAAATCTATTATACAAGCGGAGTGCTAGATAAAATAATATGTTAGCTAATAATATCTTGAAGAATACTGAAAATACTATTAATTTAAGGAGGCTCTATTAAAGTGGCTGAAGTAAAAAATAAAAAAAATGTTAAAAAAACAAGACAAGAAAATCTAGATACAAATAAAGTAGATAGTACAAAAAAAGAGAGAGGAAATAAAAACATGGTAAAATTAATTGGTCTAGTTGGAACAAACTCTAAAAAATCTACAAACCGCCAACTTTTACAATATATTAAAAAACATTTTGCAGGTAAAGCTGACATCGAATTAGTTGAAATTAAAGATCTTCCTTTATTCAACAAACCAGCGAATAAAGAAGTACCTGAAGGAGTTAAAGAAATTGCAGCTAAAATCGAAGCGGCAGACGGAGTTATCATCAGTTCACCTGAGTATGACCACGCAGTACCTGCATCACTAATGAGTGCAATCGCTTGGTTATCTTATGGAATTCACCCATTACTTGACAAACCAGTAATGTTAACAGGAGCTTCATACGGAACGTTAGGATCATCACGTGCTCAAGCTCACCTTCGTCAAATTTTAGACTCACCAGAAGTTAAAGCACGTGTAATGCCAAGTTCTGAATTCTTATTAGGACATTCTTTACAAGCTTTTGACGAAGCTGGAGATATCTCTAACCCAGAAACTGTAGCTAAATTAGATAGTTTATTTGCTGATTTCTTATTATTTATTAAAATTACTGAAAAATTAATTAATGCACATAAATTAGCTGAAAAAGAAATTGAAAACTTCTCTTGGGAAGATTTAAAATAGGATAGGAGTGTAGACACATGAAATTAGTAGGAATCGTAGGTTCAAATGCGGAAATCTCTTATAACCGCAAATTAATGGAATTTATAGCAAAAGAATATAAAGATTTATTCACTTTAGAATTATTAGACATTACTAACTTACCAATGTTTAACCAAGATGAAGATCATTCAAGAGAAAACAAAGATTTATTAGTAATGAATCGTAAAATTTTACAAGCTGATGGTGTTATTATCGCTACGCCTGAGCACAACCACACAATTACTGCATCACTTAAGAGTGCTTTAGAGTGGTTATCATTCGAATTACACCCACTTGAAAATAAACCTGTAATGGTACTTGGAGCTTCATACTATGATCAAGGATCATCTCGTGCTCAATTACACTTACGTCAAATCTTAGATGCTCCAGGTGTAAACGCAATTGTATTCCCTGGTCACGAGTTCCTTTTAGGTAAAGCTAAAGAAGCTTTCGATGCTGAAGGTAACTTAGTTGATGATCGTACAGTAGGATACTTACGTATGTGTTTAACTAAATTCGTTAAATTTGCTACAGTAGCTCAATCATTAGCAGAAAGAAAACCAACACCAAAAGAAGACTTAACAGCTAGTGGAAAATGTGATACAACAATTGAAGGTGTTGATATGGATGATGATAACTGGGTTGAATTAGCAGCTGAGAAAGTTAATGCTGTATCTGGAGATACATATGTTAAACTTGACCGTGGTATTTTAACAGTAGACCAACTTAACTATTTCTTAAACTCTATGCCAATGGAATTAACTTATGCAGATAGCAATAACCAATTCATCTACTACAACTACAACAAAGAAGATTATGAAATGCTTGCAAAACGTCGTCCAGGTCAAGTTGGATGCTCATTAGCAAAAGTTCACCCTGAAAGAGTTTATGGTAGTGTAAACTGGTTAGTAGGATTACTACGTTCAGGACAAATCGATGTATTCCGTACACACGTTCCAACTCACGGACCAGATAAATATGTTGTGCACAACTACCAAGCTATGTACGACAAAAATGGTAAATATGCAGGTATCAACGAGTATATCTTAGACTTCAAACCAATTGTAGACTGGTACTTAAAACAAACAGGTCAATCATTAGTTAAAAATGGAGTACCTGTAGGTCACGGATATGCAGCAGCACCAGCGCCTGCAGCGGCAGATGCAACAAGCGGAGCTTCTGATGCAGGTCATGGTGGAGCAGCACCAGCAGCGCCAGCACCAGCAGCAGACGCAACAAGCGGAGCTTCAGCATAATAGTAGAAAATATTAAAAGGTTTAGGTAAAATTACTTAAACCTTTTTTCTTTTTTAGGAAACATTTTTAGAGAAAAATAAGGAAGAATGAGTTATAATATTAATTAAGCACAAGTTAGTGCAAAAAATCTTTACTAAATACGGAGAGTATTATATGAATAAAAATAACTTATTATCAAAGTTATTCCATAGATACTTTATAGTTGCGTTAAATGGAATGGCTTTAGGTTTGTTTTGTACATTGATTATAGGGTTAATTATTAAGCAAATTGCGATTAATTTAAGTGGTCCTCTATCAAATTTTTTTATTGTTGTAGCTACAATTTCAATGGCTTTAACAGGTCCTGTTATTGGTATAGGTGTTGCTCATGCGCTAAAAGCTCCTAAGTTGGTAATTTTAGCGTCAGGTGTTGTTGGGTTTCTAGGAGCATTTGGTTCGAATCTTGGAACTAATCATTTATTAGAACAAGGTAAATTAGTTATTAGTGGTTCTGGTGATCCATTAGGAGCGTTCATTTCTGTTGTTATTGCAGCAGAAATAGGAAGGCTAGTGTCAGGTAAACGAAAATAGATATTATTGTAACCCCATTTATTACTATAGTAATTGGAGCGATTGTATCGTACTTTACTGGACCATATCTAATAAAAGGTATGAAAATTTTAGGTACCTTTATAAGAGAAGCTACTGAACTTCAACCATTCATTATGGGAATAGTTGTTTCTGTAGTTATGGGAATAATTCTAACGTTACCGATAAGTTCTGCTGCATTATCTATTATCTTGGGATTATCTGGGATAGCGGCAGGAGCATCTACTGTAGGATGTGCAGCTCAAATGATAGGATTTGCAGTAATAAGTTTTAAAGCTAATCGTTGGAATGGCCTATTTGCACAGGGATTGGGAACGTCTATGTTGCAAGTACCTAATATTATGAGAAAACCAGTGATTTGGATTCCACCAATAGTAGCAAGTGCTGTTTTAGGACCTATTGCTACAATTGTTTGTAGAATGGAAAATAATCCAGCTGGTGGAGGAATGGGAACATCAGGATTAGTAGGACAACTTATGACATGGCAAACAATGTCTTCTTATACAGCTCATTCAGTATTGTTAATTGAAATATTGTTACTACATTTTATATTACCTGCGATTATTTCATATGGGGTATATTACTATATGGAGAAAAAAGGTTTTGTAAAAGCAGAAGATTATAAGTTAGATTTATAAAAATTTAAGAACTAGCTATAGAAAAATATAGTTAGTTCTTTTTTTACGTTTATAGGGAGTGAGTAGAAAATCGTGATTTCGGAGAAACAAGATTTTGTAGATTTTGTTAAGGCACTCCTATGTATATGGCATTAAAATGGCATTGAAAATAAAAAAAAGAAGCCCCGTTACTGATGTAATAGGGCTTTTAAGCTTTTTCTTATTAGCGTACTTCTTTAATACGAGCAGCTTTACCACGTAAGTTACGTAGGTAGTATAATTTAGCACGTCTAACTTTACCTTTACGTACAACTTCAATTTTTTCAACTTTTGGAGTGTGAACAGGGAATGTTCTTTCAACCCCAACACCGTTTGAAATTTTACGTACAGTATAAGTAGCAGAGATTCCTCCGCCACGACGCTTGATAACTACTCCTTCGAATTGTTGGATACGTTCACGTCCACCTTCAACGATACGAACGTGTACTCTTACTGTATCCCCAGCTTTAAATTCAGGAATGTCTGATCTTAATTGCGATTTAGTGATCGCTTCAATGATTTTGCTCATTATTCTTTCTCCTTTTTTTACAAAATGTTCATTACTAATGCTTGATTAACAGAGGAACATCGTAATTTAATGTTTTCACATCTCGACTATTATAACATTATTTCAAGTAAATATCAATAGAAAATTTAATAAAATTTATTATAAAAGAGCTTTTTCCCAAGTTTCTTCTTTAAAACCAAGAAGTAGGATATCGTTTTTAAAGTCAAATGCTAAAGGACGTTTAATTAACATACCATTTGTCATGAAGTAATGTTAAAGCCTCATCAAGAGATAAAGTCTCTAACTTTGTCTTTTTAATCCAAGTTCTTTATAAACTAGACCGCTAGTGTTGAATAATTTTTTTAATGGTAGATCGAATGTTTTAATAATTTTTTTAAATTCTGCTACTGTTGGTGTTTTTTTCTTTTAACATTGAAATATGTTGCTTCAATATTGTTTTCTGTTAAAAGTTTTTTTGCTTTTTCTACATGTCGAGCATGTTGGATATTCGTAAATAGTTAGCATATAATCTCCTCAATAATTTTTTTATGAATTCTAAATAATTAATTGATATTATAATATTTATTTTTATTAGTGTAAAGAAATCTGTTTAGGATTTAGTGTATATGAAAAAGCGATTTAGATTAATTAAACATAAATAATATGTGATATAATTATATTATAGGAATAAAGGAGAAATGCTATGCAAAAGATAGTTGTAAAAGATGTTTCTAAAATATATGGTGAAAATAATAATAAAGTTATAGCGAATGATGCTATTAGTTTTGATATTGATGAAGGAGAATTCGTGGTGATTTTAGGTCCTAGTGGGGCTGGAAAAAGTACATTGTTGAATATTATAGGTGGAATGGACAATGCCAGTGAGGGATCTATTAATGTATTTGGAAAAGAAATTGTTGGTTTAAATGAAGACGAACTTACAAAATATAGAAGAGAAGACATAGGATTTGTATTTCAATTCTATAATTTAATACCAAACCTAACAGTTTTGGAAAATGTAGAATTAGCTGGACAAATAGTGAAGCGACCTAAAAAAGCAACTGAAATATTGAAGTTAGTAGGATTAGAACATAGAATGAATAATTTTCCTTCGCAAATCTCTGGTGGAGAACAACAGCGTGTTGCTATAGCGAGGGCGATAGCTAAGAATCCAAAACTATTACTTTGTGACGAACCAACGGGAGCATTAGATTATAAAACGGGGAAGAATATCTTAAATATCCTAAAAGATTATAGTGTGGATGAGAAAAAAACTGTAGTTATTATTACTCATAATAGTTCTATAGCTGAGGCTGCTGATAAGGTAATAGAAATATATGATGCTAAGGTGAAAAAAGTAACACAAAATACTAATCCTAAAAGTATTGATGAAATAGAGTGGTAGTGTTATGAAAGCAATAAATAGAGATATATTAAGAGAAATATCAAAAAAACAAAATCGAAGTTTATATCGATAATGATAATAATGTTTCTGGGAGTTTTTATCTTTGTAGGTCTAAAAGAAACATCGCCTGCTATGGTGAATACCTATAATAAGTACATAGAGCGTCATAAGATGTATGATTTACGAGTAAGTCATAATTTTGGAATCAATGAAGAAGATATGAAAATCATAAATGCTCTGGATAATATTGATTTAAGTGAGAGTTATTTTATAAAAAAACTACAGGTAACTAATAGTAATGACTTTTGTAAATATTGAATCTTTACCTCAAAAAAATTAGTTTTTACCTAAGGTAACAGAAGGGGCTCTACCTACAAATGATGAAGAAATAGCTTTAGTTGAATCACTGCAAAAGTAGGTATAAAATTGGGAGATAAGATCTCTTTTATTTCAGATAAGAGCGAAAGTAATATTTTAAAACAGTATAAATTTAAAGGTAGTTGGTTTTTGTTCAAGGAGCAGATCATATAGAGGTTTCTAATAATAATTTAGCTAATAAGGATTATTTTGGGTATGTAAAAAAGAGATGTTTTTCAAATTTGAAAAATGTAAGTGGAGTTAATATAAAACTTAAAAGATATTAACTATAAATATAGTGATAAAGACTATATTACTGAAGTTAATAAGACTCGAGATACCTTGATAGAAAAAAATTAAAAAAACTCAACAGAAAAATTGATGGAAAAAAATTATTTAGATAAAAAAATAATAAAAAAATTAAATGAAAATGAGAAAAGTAATAAATCAAGCACAAGAACAACTTAATAGTGTTAAAGAAAAAAACTTGAATTATTAAAAAAATATTGATAGCAAGAGTTATAGTGAACAAGTAGAAAAAAATTGAATAAAGCTCAAAAAGAGATTGATGATAATAAAAAGCAACTAAATATTGGGAAAGCTAGTCTTTCAGAAGAAAGTTATCCTAGATTCTCTGTAGAAAATATTAGAGGTTTAAAAAAATTATGCTCAATTTATAGATTCTGCGAGTAGTTTAACCTTTGTAGCTAATGTTTTTTTCAATATTCTTATTCGTTGTATCGATTTTTAGTTTCACTAACAACATTAACTAGAATGATAGATGAAAATAGGATAAATATCGGTACTCTTAAATCACTAGGATACAGTAATTATCAAATTTCTAAAAAAATATTTTTGTATATGGTGGATTATCTACCTTGATAGGTACGATATTAGGGATTATTGGAGCATATTTGGTGATTGTGCCGATAATATATAATTCTTATGCAAGGTTCTTTACTTTTAACACACCGGAGATTGTATACACTCCAAGTATACTTATCGCAGCTTTTGTTATTTCATTAGGATGTATAAGTTTAGCGATTTATATACCACTTAGAAAAAATTTAAGAGAAAAGAGTGCGTACTTGTTGCGTCCTAAGGCCCCGAGTGGAGGAAGTAGAATATTTTTAGAAAAAATATCATTTATTTGGTCAAGACTTAGCTTTTTAAGGAAGGTAACCTTTAGAAATATTTTCCGCTATAAAATTAGAATGTTAATGACAATTTTTGGAGTCGCAGGATGTCTAACTCTTATGTTTATAGGTTTTGGTATTCGTTATGGAGTAATAAATATTTCTAATGAACAATTCAAAGTAATTAATAAGGTAGATATCGCAGCTACTTATAATCCTTATATAGATAATGAAAGTGTAGAAAAACTTCAAAAAAATATTGATAATAATAAGGATGTTAAAGCTAACACCAAAGTAAATATGCAACTTGCTACTTTTGAAAATAATAATGAAATTGTTGATTCTGCACAGTTGATAACAGTTGACAAAAATGAATATAAAGGAGTATATTAATTTAAAAGATAGCAGTGAAAACGAAATTAATATTCCTAAGGATAGAGCTGTAGTAAGTGAAAAACTTGCATATTTACACAAATTGAATATTGGAGATAGTTTTAATATAATTGTAAACAATAAAGAATACACACTTACCGTTGGTGAAATTAATAAAAATTACTTTGGACATACAATATATATTAATAAAGAATATTATGAATCAGTATTTAAAAAAACAGTATAAGGACAATACATTCTTAATACAAACTACAGGTGGTAAGAAAACTGTTGAAAGTGTAGTAAATAATTTAAATGATAATAGTGATATAGTAAATATAAGTGATAATTCTAAAATACAAGAGATACTTGATAATTTTATTAAAGGAATAGATATTATAGTGGCAGTTATGGTGATTTGTTCAGTTACCTTAGCACTTGTAGTATTATATAATTTAATAAATGTTAATGTATCTGAGCGTATTAGAGAATTATCAACGATAAAAAGTTCTTGGTTTTTTTATCCAAGTGAAGTAACTATTTATGTATTTAGAGAGATTTTTCTACTTGAGTGGGGTAGGTATTATTTTTAGGTAATTATCTAGGTTACAAAATGTACTTTGAAAAATAATACTAGAACTTGCGGGTAGAGGTATGATGTTTAGTAGTAAAGTACCTTTAGTAGTATACTTTATTAGCATCAGGGTATAACAATATTGATTACTATAATCGTAATGATAGTAATGCATAAAAAAACTAAAAAAAAGTAAACATGGTAGAAGCTCTTAAGGCAATAGAGTAGAATAGGAGAAAAAAATGGCAATTATAATAAATGACGAAGCAAAAACAATTATTAAAAAGATAAAAAAATAAAAAAACTATATATTAGTATCATTATTTCAACAAGCTTGTTGAGGGGAAGAGTAAATAAAGTTATCGGGGTTTCGATAGCAAGCAAATTCGATAAAGAATTATATTCGAAAATATGTAGTTGATGGAATAGATGTTTATATTGACTATAGATTAAATATAGGAGAAAATGTAGAAATTGGTGTTGAAAAATTCCTATTTATGAAATATTTTAACCAAGTGGGAATTACAGCTTAACGACATAGAAAAAAACAACTAGAGATGGAAAATATCATTTCTAGTTGTTTTTATGTCTTAGTTAGAAGAGGCGCTAAGCTCTTCTTCTTTTTTGTGTTTATCGTTGTAGATTTTTTTCATAATACCAATGACGATTGATAGTGCGAATAAACACATTAATCCGATGAACAGATTTCTTGCTCCACCAGAAAGTGTACCACCAACGTATGAGTAAACTATTGTTGCTGGTAATTGTCCAACACCAGTAGCTATGAAGAATCTCCAGAAATTCATATTTGTAAGACCAGCAGCGTAACTAACAAAGTCGAAAGATACGAATGGTAATAATCGACAAATAAGAATAGCTTTGTCTCCGTAGCGTTCGAAGAATACGTCAATACTTGCCATTGCACCTTTACTTGTAAGTTTTTCTACTACATCACGTCCTAATCCACGAGCGATATAGAAACATAACGCAGCCCCTATCATTGCAGTTGACCAAGAAAGGATAGCACCGATTACCCAACCGAAAATAGCGGCATTAGATAATGTGATTAAAAATGCTGGAATTGGCGCTGCTATTGATTGAAGTACCATTAGTACTCCAGAAACAACCGCAGCCCAGGCTCCCCATCCGCGTAGATATTCGATTACTGCATTTGTATCAAATTGAGATAAAGTTGCGAATGCTGTATTAATACCACTTTTAAAACTAGGTACTGTGAAGTAAATTGCGAAGAAGATTGCAAAGCAAGCAAGTGTAATATATCTTACTTTTTTACGCTGTGCTTTTAATTTTTTCTCTTCTTCAGGATTAACTTCTCTTAAATCACTAAGTTTTACCTCTTTTTCTTTTAATACTTTAAGTTCATCTTTAGTATAAACTGTTTGATATTTAGAAAGTGTTAAAATAATATAAAGGTTTATTAAGTTAATAATTATCACAGTGATAATAAATGGAGTCTTGATTTGGTTAAGTGAACCAGCGTGTAACACTTCACGGGCTATATACAGTAATGTTTTTGTTTTTCCTGAAAAAATAGCCATTAAAAGTATTATTGCTTCAATAACAAAGAATGTATACTTGCGATTAATACGTTTGAAATATATCCCCGTCATTATACCATATACAGTCCAAACGAAAATTACAAGACTTTGATCAGCAAGCATTTCAAACTTTGTAAAGAAAAATAGTAAAAATGCGAAGAAGTAACCGACAGCTATACCAACACTAGTAAAATAAAATAAAAGTCTTAATCGTTTCATTAACTCTCTCCTTGAAGTTAGTTATTATTTTTTAATACTGTAGATAACAGCTGCATATGTTCCATCTTCTGGAAGAACATCTTCATTACCTGAAAATTTCACTTCTTTACGAGTTTCAACAGCTCCATAAGTGTAGGTAGTATTTGATATAATACCAACAGGACAACTGTCTAAACAAGATAAGCATCCTGTATTTTTATCAAGAGCGTTTTTCAAGTTACCACCGAAACGAAAATCGATTTGTTTTCCATTGCTATCTTTTACTACTTCGTTGATGTCATATTTTTTGTCAGCACCATTCCAAGTAATTTCAGCTTTAATTGGTGTTCCTTCTACATGCGTAGTAGTTGCATTATTTGCAGTCATATTGTTTCCAGGTTTAGCACCAATCTCGATTAGGGCGTTGTAGAATTCTTCAGGTTTAGCGAATGCTGTAAATATAGATTTAGCACCGTTTGTACCGCTTTGTTCTACTGAATTGTGTCTTGTAGCTTCATCAAAGTACTTTCCATTGATCTTTGTAAGTACTGTTATAGTGCCTGCTTCTTTATCTACTTTTATTGGTTTATCTAATGATACACCTGCTACATAATCTGCAGGTTGGTTAGAGTTTTGTGATGTTGAATTAGATGAACTACTACAACCAACAGCTGTAAAAGTTAATCCAGCAGCCATAAGGACCGATAATATTTTTTTTGGTTTCATGAAAGAATCCCCCTATAGTTTTAATTTATCATATACTTGTATTATAACATTTATATAATGCTGTAACAATAATCTGTAATAAATATTATAAATTTAATAGACAAAAATACTAGAAATTTAATTTAATTATAAAAAAATATTATTTTACTTTTTAAATGTAATATATTGATAAAGAAATAATAAGTATGTAACTGTATTGAATAAATAATTTATTATAAATTTTTATACTCTAGGATATAAAAATAATAAAAAAAATGAATAATTGATATATATTATCAACTATTCTGTGTAGCATATTTGGGATAATATAGATGTAACAATTATTAGCTAAATAATCGGAAATATGGTATAATAGTTCAGTTATAAATGAAAAATATAAGGATTTTATGAAAAAAAGTAAAAAATCAGAGAAAGGAGAAAATAATGTTAATTCAATTAAATAATGTAACAAAAGAATTTCGTTGTCAATGAAATTTTTTCAAATGTGAAATTAGAAATTAATGATAAAGATCGTGTTGCCATTGTAGGAAGAAATGGAGCGGGGAAGAGTACGTTATTAAAAATTATATCAGGTGCTATTAGTTTCGATAGTGGGGAGAGAACTATTTCTAAGAATACAACTGTTGGATATTTATCTCAAGAATTTATCGTAAGAGAAGATTTGTCAATTTATGAAGAGATGATTACATGTTTTGATGAAATTATTACATTAGAAGCAGAATTAGAAAAACTTTCATTTGAATTGACTCCAGAAAATATAGAAAATGATCCAACGCTACTTAATAAATTCGATAGATTACAAAATGAAGTGCTAACACATAAGGATTATCATTATAAAAAGTAAGATAGAGAGTGTATTATACGGATTAGATTTTACAAAAGATGTTTTTGATAAGAAAATTAGTACTTTCTCTGGTGGAGAGAAAACAAGGTTATCAATGGCTAAACTATTATTAAGTGAGCCAGATCTATTAGTTTTAGATGAACCGACCAACCACCTTGATATGGAAAATGTAGCATGGTTAGAAAATTACCTTTCATCATACAATGGAGCAATTGTTATAGTCAGTCACGATAGATACTTTTTAGATAAAGTTGTAAATGTTGTGTATAACTTGGAATTTGGTAAACTTAAAAAGTATGTAGGTAACTATTCAAAATTCTTAGTACAATATGAAGAAGATTATGAAAAACAACTAAAAGAATATACGAGTCAGCAGAAGGATATAAAAAAATTAGAAGAGTTTGTTCAGAAAAATATTGCTAGAGCATCTACTAGTAAAATGGCTAAAAGTCGTCAAAAAGTATTAGATAAGATGGAACTTATTGATAATCCGAAAAAAGATGATAAGGCAGCAGGTATAGAGTTTCTAATTAAGGAGCAAAGCGGTCGTGATGTTTTAACGATTAGTGATTTACAAGTAGGTTATAATGGAACTAAAGTCGGTCAAAGTTATAATCTTTCTGTATATAAAGGTGATAGGATAGCGGTTGTCGGAAGAAATGGTATAGGAAAATCTACGTTAATTAAAACTATAGCGAAGAGACAAAAAGAAATAGCGGGTTCTGTGCAATATGGAAGTAAAGTGTCATTAGGCTACTACGACCAAAAACAAGCAGAGTTTGAATCTTCAAAAACAATATTAAATGAATTGTGGGATGAATATCCTTTAATGAAAGAAGCGGAAGTAAGAACGGTGCTTGGTAGATTCTTATTTAGAGGCGATGATGTTCTTAAGATAGTAAGAGATCTTTCTGGTGGAGAAAAAGCGAGACTGCAACTTGCTAAATTGATGTTAGAGAAAAACAATCTTCTTATATTAGATGAGCCGACTAACCACCTTGATATTACTAGTAAGCAAGTATTAGAAGAAGCATTAAAAAATTACGAAGGGACTATTCTTTTTGTCAGTCACGATAGGTACTTCATTAATAAGATAGCTAATAAAGTACTAGATATTACTGATAATGGTCATAATATGTACTTAGGAAATTATGATTACTATTTGGAAAAAAGAGAACAAGAGAGAATAGCTCAACAACTAACTAAACAAAATGAAGAAGTAGTTGTTGAGAAAGAAGCGAATAACTATATACTAGATAAAGAAGCGAAAAGACGTGTTCGAAAATTAGAGAGAACTCGTGATGAGCTGATGAATAAAATTGAAACTTTAGAAGAAGAAATACAAGTTGTAAATAATGAACTTGCCAAAGAGGAAGTTTATACTGATATGGTAAAAACTCAAGAATTTAATGAGCAGTTAAAACAACTTTCTTCTGAATTAGAAGAGTTAAATGATTCTTGGTTAGAAATTGAAGAGGAATTAGAGAGTATAAATGGATAGTAAAGTAAAAATAACGACTTATGTTGACTCTGAAAAAAATACATGAAGAATCTTATCTAGGAAGTTTTTTTAGAGCAAAACAAGTAGTGAAAAAAATAAGCTATAGTGATAAAAAAATAACAAAAAAAATAGAGATTTTTTTATTGACAAAATAAAAAGAAAGTGTTAGTATAGAAAAAGACGATTCAAAAATGTACTTAGCATATACGAAAACAAGTAATGACTACAGTACGCAATATGGTCAGATGAAATTAGAAACACAGCTTGTAAATATAAGTAAAAAAACAAAAAAATAACCTTACTTTTATACGAAATAGTGTACAATATACATTTCGGAAGTAATGATAAACAGCAAAATAAATTGAAAATATTAGTGAAAAATATATAGTAGGTAATTAGGAGGAATTTTTGGTGAAAAATAAAATAGTAGAATTAATACAAAATTCTTTAGCCAAATTAGAAATTGATGGAGTAGATATTCATGTAGAAACTCCGAAAAACACAGATAATGGAGATTTTTCTTCAAATGTGGCGATGCAATTAACGAGAGTTTTACGTAAAAACCCTAGAGTTATTGCCGAGGAAATAATCAGTAATATAGATGAAGATGAAGCGGTAGAAAAAATTGAAATAGCTGGACCAGGATTTATTAACTTTTTCGTTAAAAAATCAAGTCTTGGAAGTGTTGTTGGAAAAATCTTAGAAGATGATTTTAAATACGGTGAAAACAACATAGGGCAAGGTAAAAAAGTTCTTTTAGAGTATGTATCAGCTAACCCAACTGGAACATTACATGTGGGGCATGCTAGAAATGCTGCATATTCTGATTCATTAGCAAGAATAATGAAAAAATCAGGATACGATTTATCTCGTGAATACTATATCAATGATGCTGGTAATCAAATTAATAACCTTGTAATTTCTGCAATCGTTCGTTATAAACAAGCACTAGGTATGGATGCTGAAATGCCGGATGATGCATACCACGGTGAAGATATTAAAGTTCTAGGTCAAAAACTAAAAGATGAATTTGGTGAATCATTATTAGAAAGAGAAGACTTAAATGAGTTTATTCGTGAGTATGCAGTAGCGTATGAAATGGAAAATATTAAAAAAGATTTAGGTGACTTTGGATTAGAATATGATGTGTTCTTTAGTGAAAAGTCATTATATGAAAATGGTCTTGTAGATAAAGCTTTAGAGTCTTTAAGAGAACAAGGGTTTGTTTATGAAAAAGATGGAGCTTTATGGTTAGAAACAACAGCTTTAGGTACAGGCGATGATAAGGACCGTGTATTAATTAAAGCAGATGGTTCACTAACATACTTAACTAGTGATATAGCTTATCACAAAAATAAATTAGATCGTGGATTCGATTTATTACTAGATGTACTTGGTGCAGACCACCACGGATATATTGCAAGATTAAAAGCAAGTATCGTTGCTATGGGGTATAAGGCAGAGCAATTAGAAGTTCTAATTATGCAAATGGTACAACTTCTTAATAATGGTGAAGTTGTAAAAATGAGTAAGAGAACAGGTAAAGCAATTACACTTCGTGATTTAATAGATGAAGTAGGAGCTGATGCTGCTCGTTACTTCTTAGTAATGAGAAGTGCAGATAGTCACTTAGACTTTGATTTTGCAGTGGCAAAAGAACAATCAAGTGATAACCCACTATACTATGTTCAATATGCTCATGCTAGAATTTGCTCAATCTTACGTCAAGCAGCTGAACAAGTTGAATATGATGTTAATAACTGTGACTATGAATTATTAACAGATGAGTACTCAGTAGACTTATTGAAAAACTTAGCATATTATCCAGAAATAGTTGCACAAGCAGCTAAAAATTATGAACCACACAGAATTTGTAATTATTTACAAAGTCTTGCAAGTTCATTCCACAAATTCTATAATAATAACAAAGTAATAACTGAAAATAAAGAACAAACTCAAAGTTACCTAGCATTAATCACTGCTGTTAAGATAACTTTAAGAAATGCTTTAGACTTAATTGGAGTATCTGCTCCAGAAAAAAATGTAATAAATAAAAAAAGAAGGGAATCTAATATAAATGGTAAAGTTAAAAGATTTAAGCGCAGAAAAAAAATTAAGGAAATGTCATTAATAGATTTATGTTATGCATATATGGTAGAAGAAGGAATTGAAAAATTAAATATTTATGATTTCCTAGATTATATTAAACCATTAAGAAATGTTGATGAAGAAGAATTTACAGCACAAGCTGCATATTTCTACACTGATTTAAACTTAGATGGACGTTTTGTATGCGTTGAAGATGGAAGTTGGAAATTAAGAGATAGTTTATTCGTAGAAGATATTAAAAACTTTGTTGAGCCAAGTGTTCAAAAATTTGAAATCGATGATGAAGATGATATCGAAGAACTTGGAGAAGAAGAACAAGAAGATATTCATGACGAAGTAGATGCTCTAATTGAAGAAGAGGATATGGAAGAAAGTGAAGATGTTTATGATTTTGATAACGATGGTATTGTGTCAAAATTCAACATTTCAACTGAAGAAGAAGAGTTTTAATAAAAAGGCCGTAAGGCTTTTTTATTTTGTGAGTCTTATTAGTTGCATATACTTTCTGTATGAAGTATAATAGGGTAAGTCAATAAAACATATAGTAAAAATTGTAATACAGGTTCTAAGTTTTTTAAGTGAATAACACAATACACATTTATTTTATTTATTATCTTTAACAGCAAGAATACGATTGATTATTGATAATAAAAAATATAAAGGAGATTGTAACTTATGAAACAAGGTACAGTAAAATGGTTTAACGAGGAAAAAGGATTCGGATTTATCGAAGTAGCAGGTGAAAAGGATATTTTTGTTCACTTCTCAAGCATTAAAAAAGACGGATTCAAAACTTTAAAAGAAGGCGATAAAGTTGAATTTGAAGTTGAAGATGGAGCTCGTGGACCACAAGCAGCTAACGTAGTTGTTCTTTAATTAGAAATGTAAGAAGGCTATAATTAGACTTTTATGTCTAGTTATAGCTTTTTTTATAAGTATATATATCTTAGGTTTGTAGTTTTAATAAACTTATTATGATAAATGAAACACACTAATGGAAACGAACGCAATTCTATTGAAAAAAATAATTACATATAAATTATAATTATATTAAAAGTAAAAAATATCAGTATAGAGAGTGTACACAAAGAAAAATGATGAATTCAAGATTGTCAAACTCTAATTTTAGAGGTAAGAGTATAGATATCTTCCATTCTTTAGAACTGAAATTGTGGTATTTTATCTAGAAAAAGGAGATTTATAAGATGAAAATTACAGAAGTAAATACACCAAAAGCACCAAAAGCAGTAGGACCATATGTACAAGCAAACAAAGTAGGGAATCTAATTTTTTGCTCGGGTCAATTAGGAATTAACCCAGAAACTGGAAAAATAGTTGAAGGTGGGGTTATCGAAGAAGCGAAACAAGTGTTTAAAAATATTGAAGCAGTTTTAGAAGAAGCTGGGAGTTCTATGAATCATGTTGTAAAATCATTAGTATTATTAAAAGATATTGCTGATTTTGCTGAAGTGAATAAAGTATATGCTGAACAATTCAATGATGTACTTCCTGCTAGATCTGCTTTCCAAGTAGCAGCACTGCCATTAGGTGGTAATATTGAGATTGAAGTTATAGCGGTAGAAAAATAATGAAATATAAAAAATCAAGGATAGTCATCGCTATCCTTGATTTTTTGCGTTATAGCTTGCAATTGCAGAGTTTATTTCTTCATTTGTAAAATTAGAAATATCACCTTTTAATTCGTTTTCGATAATGCTTCTACTAGTACTGCCTTCTTGAGTATAACGTATTGTATTGTATGTTTCAGGTACTTGTTGACCAATAATTTGAGGATGATTTTGGGTATTTGGTATAGATGAAGCTTTTTTAGAATCTGTAGAACCATGTTTACCAATATTAGAGTTTTTATTAGCGGAAACATTGTCTTTTTTTGAATCCTCTTTAATTGCTATTTCTTTTTTTGTCTCTTCTTTTTTTGTTATATTAGTATTGTGATCTTGTTCAAGGTCTGAAGTTTCAGAATTCAATAGCTTTTTTCTTTTAAAGCTTCGTATTTAAAATTCATACTTAGCTATAATAGTTTTAACTTGATCAGCATAGTTAGGTGAAGTTGTATCTAATTCTAAAAATCTCAGTAAGAGCATTATCATAATTATCTAATTGTGTATCTAAATATGAAATTGCTTTTTGAAAAAAAGTATGATTTGTGTCTAATTTTTTTGCTTGTTTTTAAATGTTCATAAGCAGTTTCTGTGTCTGCGTTATTAAGTGCATTATCGATTTTTACTAGTTCACTAGCAATATTAACTTCGTTATCTATATTTCGTAGTGTTTCTTTTAGCTTTTTTTCTGTGGTTAATATTTCAAGACCGTTTAATCCAGCTTTGAAATCATATGAATCGTTAATTAATGAGATATATTTAGAGTGTTCTTCTCTAAAATTTTTATTTCCAGCATTTAGGTAGTAGTAAGTTCCACCAACTAAGAAAAAAATTGCTAATACAGGCATTAAAACAGAAATTAATTTTTTTCATAAAAGGCTAAACTCCTTTCTTTAATGTCTTTAACTATAATTTATTGTATAATGTTAAGAAAGAAAAAAATCAAGTGAATAAAATAATAAGTAATTAAATTAAATACGTGAGTTAGCTGTTTAATTAATTGATGCACATTCAGTATAGTGAAAAAAATAGTGACTATTAATGTTGAATTTTTGTAGAAAAAAATAATCTTATATACAGGCTAGAATGTTTGGGATGGATTTTAAAAAAATAATAAGATGAAAATATATAATAATTTCTTGACAATAATAATAGTTTGGTATAATATATTTAAAAAGAAACGTGACAAAAAAAAGTAAAAAAAGAATTTTTATTTTTATGTTTTAATTAAAGAGAATTTAATCCCTTAGGCTGAAAGATTAAATATTAATGATTAAAATAAGTAACACTTTTTTTGTAAAAACTTAATAATTTAAAAATAAGGTATCGATATTTCGATATGAATTAGGGTGGCACCACGAATTTAGTTATCGTCCCATATAGTATAGGCTATATGGGGCGATTTTAATTTATATTGAAGTATGATTTGTAGATAAATCATTGAAAGGAGAATGAAATGGTAATTAGTATGCCGAGAGGAACTCAAGATATACTACCTGAAGAAAGTATTAAATGGCAGTATATTGAAGGGAAACTAAGAGAAATTAGCAAGAACTTTTGTTATGAAGAAATTAGAACACCGATGTTTGAATCAACAGAATTATTCAGTAGAGGTGTTGGAGATACTACTGACATAGTTCAAAAAGAGATGTATACTTTCCAAGATAAAGGTAATAGATCTTTAACGCTAAGACCTGAGGGAACAGCTGGAACAGTTCGTTCATATATAGAAAACAAATTATTCGCAAAAACAATTCAACCACAAAAACTATACTATGTTGGTCCGATGTTTAGATATGAAAGAAAACAAAAAGGACGTTATCGTCAATTCGTTCAATATGGAGTTGAGGTTATTGGAGAAGAAAGTCCAAAAATTGATGCAGAAGTAATAAGCCTAGCGTATAATATTTACAGAATGTTTGGTATAGAAAATATCAAAGTAAGTATTAACTCTTTAGGTAACCCTGAAGAAAGACAAGCTTATAATAAAGCATTAGTAAAACATTTTGAACCTAGAATAAATGAGTTTTGTGAAGATTGTAATAATCGACTTTACAAAAACCCTATGAGAATTTTAGATTGTAAAGTTGATGCAGGACATGAACTTATTAAATCAGCACCAAAATTATTAGATTACTTAGGTGAAGAATCAAAACAATATTTTGCTGAAGTACTTAAGCATTTAGATGCATTAGGTGTAAAATATGAAATCGATCATAATTTAGTTCGTGGATTAGATTACTATACTCATACTGCATTTGAGATTATGATAGATAATCCTGAAGTGGAATTAAAAACACTTTGTGGTGGTGGTCGTTATAATGGTTTAATTAAATTGTTAGATGGACCGGAAGACAAAAAAGGTATTGGTTTTGCTTTAAGTATTGAAAGATTACTATTAGCACTTGAAAGTGAAAGTATTGAATTACCTATAGATGATACAATCGATGTGTTTGTAGTTGCTATGGGTGAAGAAGCTTCAAATGCTGGAGTAAAACTTACTAATGATTTGAGATTAGCTGGATATAGCGTACAAAATGATTATTTCGATAAAAAAATGAAAGCTCAAATGAAGATTGCAGATAGATATAATGCAAAATATTCTATAATAATTGGACAAAGTGAACTTGAAAATGGAACACTTGTCGTAAAAGATATGAAATCATTTGAACAAGAAACAATTAACTTAGATAATATTGTTGATTATTTACAAGAGAAATTGAGAGGAGAAAAATAATGAGCGCATACGGAAGAACGGAATACGCTGGTCGTATAGATGAAAAATATGTAGGAAAAAAAGTAACATTAAAAGGTTGGGTTAGTAAACGTCGTGACCTTGGTAACTTAATCTTTATAGATGTAAGAGATAGAATGGGTGTAGTTCAATGTGTATTCTCAGGAGAAAAAAATGCAGAATTACATGAACTAGCTGGAACTTTAAGAAATGAATTCGTAGTTTCTATTGAAGGAGAAGTAGTATTAAGAAATGAATCTACTGTAAACGAGAAAATCGCATCAGGGAAAGTAGAAGTTATCGCTGATAAATTAGAAATTTTATCAAAAGCAAAAACATTGCCATTCGTATTAGATGATGCAAGTTTATCAAGTGAAGAGCTACGTCTAAAATATCGTTACCTTGACTTAAGAAGAACAGAACTTGCAGAAGTATTACATTTACGTTCAAAAATTACTAAAGCAACAAGAGATTATTTAGACAACAACATGTTTGTTGATGTTGAAACACCGATCTTAACTAAGTCTACTCCAGAAGGAGCACGTGACTACTTAGTACCAAGTAGGGTTCACCCTGGTGAATTCTATGCATTACCGCAATCACCACAATTATTTAAACAATTATTAATGGTTGCAGGATTTGACAGATACTATCAAGTAGCTCGTTGTTTCCGTGACGAAGATTTACGTGCAGACAGACAACCAGACTTTACACAAATCGATATGGAAATGAGCTTTATGTCGCAAGAAGAAATTCTTACTATGATAGAAGGTTTAATTGCTCATGTAATGAAAGAAGTTAAAGGTATCGATGTAGTATTACCATTCCCACGACTTGACTATGAAGAAGCGATGGAAAGATTTGGTAGTGATAAACCAGATACTCGTTTCGGAATGGAATTAAAAGATGTTAGTGATCTTGTTAAGAACTTAGACTTCAAAGTGTTCTCAAATGCAGTAGAACAAGGTGGAGCAGTAAAATGTATCGTAGCTAAAGGATGTGCAGAGCAATATTCTCGTAAAGATATTGACGCTTTAGGTAAATATGTTGCAAACTATGGAGCTAAAGGATTAGCATGGGTTAAAGTAACAGAAGAAGGATTAAATGGAGCAATTGCTAAATTCTTTACAGATGAAGTAGCACAAGAATTAGTAGCTCGTGTAGATGCAGAAGTTGGAGATATTATTCTATTTGCTGCAGACAGTAAGAAAGTATGCTATGCATCTTTAGGTGCATTACGTCAAAAATTAGCAGCTGATTTAGACTTAATTGATAAAGATAAATACAACTATCTATGGGTAGTAAATTGGCCTTTATTAGAGTATGATGAAGAAAAAGGTCGTTATAGTGCAGCTCACCACCCATTCACAATGCCAAAAGTAGAAGATGTAGAGTTATTAGAAACTGCACCAGAAAAAGCATATGCACAAGCTTATGATATAGTACTTAATGGATATGAGTTAGGGGGAGGAAGTATCCGTATTTACGATAAAGAAGTTCAATCTTCTATGTTTAAAGCACTAGGATTCACACAAGAACAAGCACAAGAGCAATTTGGATTCTTATTAGATGCATTTGAATATGGTGTACCACCTCACGGAGGATGTGCATTAGGATTAGATAGATTCGTTATGTTATTAGCTGGACGTGATAACTTACGTGATACAATTGCGTTCCCTAAAACTGCGAATGCGGCAGATCCAATGACTCAAGCTCCGTCTCCTGTAGATTTGGAGCAACTATTAGAATTAAATATTTCACTACTAAGAAAATAAATCAACATAGTAATATAAAGAATATCTGAGGAAAAAATTATCTTTTCCTCAGATTTTTTTAAAAATTGTATTGACATAATCTAAAAACAGATGATAGAATAGTAAAAAGTCTTCTCAAGAAGAAGACGAACAATCAAATATTTCAAAAATATTAAATGTTAAGAAATTATAAAAAAAGTTCTTGACAAAATATAAAAGAAATGATAAACTTATAAAAAGTCTTGAAGAAAGACGAAGTTGATTGTTTCAACGAAGTAAACGGTTAAAAAGTTTTTAAAAAAATGTAAAAAAACTTCTTGACAAACATTCGAAGAAATGATAAAATAGTAAAAGTCTTCTGAAAGAAGATGAAAAACATTTTTTTAAAAAAAGTTTTTGAAAAAAAGACTTGACAAAAGAAATTTTAAAAAAATGTTAAAATATAAAAAGTTGTTAATCGCAACGATTTGAACATTGAAAAACTAAACGAATTAAGTCAACGTTAATTCCAAAAAGGACAGTTTTTAAAAAGAAACTATAAAACTTTTTTTAATGAGCTAATCAAGCTGACAAATTTATTTGGAGAGTTTGATCCTGGCTCAGGACGAACGCTGGCGGCGTGCCTAATACATGCAAGTCGAGCGAAGTTTTTTTCTGGTGCTTGCACTAGAAAAAAACTTAGCGGCGAACAGGGTGAGTAACACGTAAAGAACCTGCCTCATAGACTGGGACAACTATTGGAAACGATAGCTAATACCGGATAACAGCATTAACTGCATGGTTGATGTTTGAAAAGTTGGTTTTGCTAACACTATGAGATGGCTTTGCGGTGCATTAGCTAGTTGGTGGGGTAAAGGCCTACCAAGGCGACGATGCATAGCCGACCTGAGAGGGTGATCGGCCACACTGGGACTGAGACACGGCCCAGACTCCTACAGGGAGGCAGCAGTAGGGAATCTTCCGCAATGGGCGAAAGCCTGACGGAGCAACGCCGCGTGAGTGAAGAAGGATTTCGGTTCGTAAAGCTCTGTTGTTAGGGAAGAATGATTGTGTAGTAACTATACACAGTAGAGACGGTACCTAACCAGAAAGCCACGGCTAACTACGTGCCAGCAGCCGCGGTAATACGTAGGTGGCAAGCGTTGTCCGGAATTATTGGGCGTAAAAGCGCGCGCAGGTGGTTTAATAAGTCTGATGTGAAAGCCCACGGCTCAACCGTGGAGGGTCATTGGAAACTGTTAAACTTGAGTGCAGGAGAGAAAAGTGGAATTCCTAGTGTAGCGGTGAAATGCGTAGAGATTAGGGAGGAACACCAGTGGCGAAGGCGGCTTTTTGGCCTGTAACTGACACTGAGGCGCGAAAGCGTGGGGAGCAAACAGGATTAGATACCCTGGTAGTCCACGCCGTAAACGATGAGTGCTAAGTGTTGGTCTCATAAGAGATCAGTGCTGCAGCTAACGCATTAAGCACTCCGCCTGGGGAGTACGACCGCAAGGTTGAAACTCAAAGGAATTGACGGGGACCCGCACAAGCGGTGGAGCATGTGGTTTAATTCGAAGCAACGCGAAGAACCTTACCAAGTCTTGACATACTGTGAGGACACAAGAGATTGTGTTGTTCTGACCTTTGGTTGAGACACAGATACAGGTGGTGCATGGTTGTCGTCAGCTCGTGTCGTGAGATGTTGGGTTAAGTCCCGCAACGAGCGCAACCCTTATATCTAGTTGCCAGCAGTAAGATGGGGACTCTAGATAGACTGCCAGTGATAAACTGGAGGAAGGTGGGGATGACGTCAAATCATCATGCCCCTTATGACTTGGGCTACACACGTGCTACAATGGATAGGAACAAAGAGAAGCGAGCTCGCGAGAGTAAGCAAACCTCACAAAACTATTCTCAGTTCGGATTGTAGTCTGCAACTCGACTACATGAAGCTGGAATCGCTAGTAATCGCGAATCAGAATGTCGCGGTGAATACGTTCCCGGGTCTTGTACACACCGCCCGTCACACCACGAGAGTTTGTAACACCCGAAGACGGTGGCCTAACCTTTTAGGAGGGAGCCGGTCACGGTGGGACAGATGATTGGGGTGAAGTCGTAACAAGGTAGCCGTATCGGAAGGTGCGGCTGGATCACCTCCTTTCTAAGGATAAGGAATACGTTGATAATTCGTTTAGTTTTGAGTGTTCAAGTAATACTCAAGCACAATGAAAACTGAATATATATATTAGATCAAAAATAATTTTCTATAAAGTAAAAGAAACAGATTTACAAAAACCGAGAAAAAAGTAAGTAAGTTGTAAAAACTTATTCACAAAGAGTTCAAGGAAAAGAACGAAGCGTAAAAGCTACACACGATTAAGTAGTAAAGGGCGCACGGAGGATGCCTTGGCACTAGGAGCCGATGAAGGACGTGACAAACGACGAAATGCTACGGGGAGCTGTAAGTAAGCAAAGAGCCGTAGATATCCGAATGGGGGAACCCACCGCTTTTAAAAGGGCGGTACGCGAAAGCGAGGTAACGCAGGGAACTGAAACATCTAAGTACCTGCAGGAAGAGAAAGAAAAATCGATTTCCTTAGTAGCGGCGAGCGAAAAGGAAGGAGCCCAAACCAATGTGCTTGCATATTGGGGTTGTAGGACTCTCAACAAAGCGTATGATGAAGTATAGTAGAACTAGCTGGAAAGTTAGACCGTAGAAGGTAAAAGTCCTGTATACGAAATACTGAGTTGGCGTGAGAGAGCACCTGAGTACGGCGGAACACGAGGAATTCCGTCGGAATCTACCAGGACCATCTGGTAAGGCTAAATACTACCTAGTGACCGATAGTGAACCAGTACCGTGAGGGAAAGGTGAAAAGAACCCCGGGAGGGGAGTGAAAGAGAACCTGAAACCGTGTGCTTACAAGTAGTCAGAGCCCCTTGAGGGTGATGGCGTGCCTTTTGTAGAATGAACCGGCGAGTTACTTTATCATGCGAGGTTAAGTGGAAGACATGGAGCCGAAGCGAAAGCGAGTCTTAATAGGGCGAAATAGTATGATGGAGTAGACCCGAAACCAAGTGATCTACCCATGGCCAGGTTGAAGTTTAGGTAACACTGAATGGAGGACCGAACCAGGACACGTTGAAAAAGTGTTTGGATGAGCTGTGGGTAGCGGAGAAATTCCAATCGAACTTGGAAATAGCTGGTTCTCTCCGAAATAGCTTTTAGGGCTAGCCTCGTTGTGAGTTTACTGGAGGTAGAGCACTGTTTGGACTAGGGGCCCATCCCGGGTTACCGAATTCAGACAAACTCCGAATGCCAGATAAATATCAACGGGAGTCAGACTGCGGGTGATAAGGTTCGTAGTCGAAAGGGAAACAGCCCAGACCGCCAGCTAAGGTCCCCAAATTGTATGTTAAGTGGAAAAGGATGTGATGATGCACAGACAACCAGGATGTTGGCTTAGAAGCAGCCACCATTTAAAGAGTGCGTAATAGCTCACTGGTCGAGTGACATCGCGCCGAAAATGTACCGGGGCTAAACATACAACCGAAGCTGCGGATATAACTAATGTTATATGGTAGGAGAGCGTTCTAACATCGTAGAAGCCGAGCTGTAAGGCGAGGTGGAGAGGTTAGAAGTGAGAATGCCGGTGTGAGTAGCGAAAGATAGGTGAGAATCCTATCCACCGAATGACTAAGGTTTCCAGAGGAAGGCTCGTCCGCTCTGGGTAAGTCGGGACCTAAGGTGAAGCCGAATGGTGAAGCCGATGGACAACAGGTAGAAATTCCTGTACCACCAAATATCGCCTGAGAGAAGTGGGGACAGAGGAGGCTAATTGATCGTCCTGATGGAATAGGACGTCTAAGCACAAAGGTTGAGTAGTAGGCAAATCCGCTGCTCATAAGACTGAAGTGTGATGGGGAGCGAAATATAGTAGCGAAGTCAATGAAGCCAAACTCTCAAGAAAAGCCGCTATCGAGATAAGAGGTGCCCGTACCGCAAACCGACACAGGTAGTTGGGAAGAGAATTCTAAGGTGAGCGAGAGAACCATCGTTAAGGAACTCGGCAAAATGACCCCGTAACTTCGGGAGAAGGGGTGCCTACGAGAGTAGGCCGCAGTGAATAGGCCCAAGCGACTGTTTAACAAAAACACAGGTCTCTGCAAAACCGTAAGGTGAAGTATAGGGGCTGACGCCTGCCCGGTGCTGGAAGGTTAAGAGGAGTGCTTAGAGTAATCGAAGGTATGAATTGAAGCCCCAGTAAACGGCGGCCGTAACTATAACGGTCCTAAGGTAGCGAAATTCCTTGTCGGGTAAGTTCCGACCCGCACGAAAGGCGTAACGATTTGGGCACTGTCTCAACGATGGACTCGGTGAAATCATAGTACCTGTGAAGATGCAGGTTACCCGCGACAGGACGGAAAGACCCCATGGAGCTTTACTGTAGCTTGATATTGAATTTTGATGCAGTATGTACAGGATAGGTAGGAGCCAGAGAATCATGCACGCCAGTGTATGAGGAGGCGTTGTTGGGATACTACCCTTGCTGTATTGAAATTCTAACCCTCGGCTTAGAAGACCGGGAGACAGTGTCAGGTGGGCAGTTTGACTGGGGCGGTCGCCTCCCAAAGAGTAACGGAGGCGTTCAAAGGTTCCCTCAGAATGGTTGGAAATCATTTGCAGAGTGTAAAGGCACAAGGGAGCTTGACTGTGAGACTTACAAGTCGAGCAGGTGCGAAAAGCAGGACTTAGTGATCCGGTGGTTCCGCATGGAAGGGCCATCGCTCAACGGATAAAAGCTACCCTGGGGATAACAGGCTTATCTCCCCCAAGAGTCCACATCGACGGGGAGGTTTGGCACCTCGATGTCGGCTCATCGCATCCTGGGGCTGTAGTCGGTCCCAAGGGTTGGGCTGTTCGCCCATTAAAGCGGTACGCGAGCTGGGTTCAGAACGTCGTGAGACAGTTCGGTCCCTATCCGTCGTGGGCGTAGGAAATTTGAGAGGAGCTGTCCTTAGTACGAGAGGACCGGGATGGACGTATCAATGGTGTACCAGTTGTCACGCCAGTGGCATAGCTGGGTAGCTAAATACGGAAGGGATAAGAGCTGAAAGCATCTAAGCATGAAGCCCCCCTCGAGATGAGATTTCCCACGGATATTAAGACCCCTTGAAGACGACAAGGAGAATAGGTTAGGAGTGTAAGCACGGTAACGTGTTCAGCTGACTAATACTAATAGGTCGAGGACTTAATCAAGTGAAAGTTCTTTGAAAGAAACTGTTGACAAAAAGAAAAAAGATGATATAATATGTATATGAAGTTTTCGTCTGGTGGCGATAGCGAAGAGGACACACCTGTACCCATACCGAACACAGAAGTTAAGCTCTTTAGCGTCGAATGTAGTTGGGCTTACGCCCTGTGAGACTAGAACGTTGCCAGGCTTTTGTTGTCTAGTGCTAAAGCATTAGACTTATTATTCCACAGTAGCTCAGTTGGTAGTAGCATCTGACTGTTAATCAGAGGGTCGCAGGTTCGAGTCCTGCCTGTGGAGCCATTTTTTTGGCCCGTTGGTCAAGTGGTTAAGACACCGCCCTTTCACGGCGGTAACACGGGTTCGAATCCCGTACGGGTCACCATTTGAACGGAGGTTTAGCTCAGCTGGGAGAGCACTTGCCTTACAAGCAAGGGGTCAGCGGTTCGATCCCGTTAACCTCCACCATTTTTAAAAGCCGGGAAGATAGCGAAGAGGCTAAACGCGGCGGACTGTAAATCCGCTCCTTCGGGTTCAGTGGTTCGAATCCACTTCTTCCCACCATTCTTAATATTATTGGGATATAGCCAAGCGGTAAGGCAACGGACTTTGACTCCGTCATTCCCCTGGTTCGAATCCAGGTATCCCAGCCATGAGCCATTAGCTCAGTTGGTAGAGCATTTGACTTTTAATCAAAGGGTCGAAGGTTCGAGTCCTTCATGGCTCATTAATTGAATAAAAGGCTAATTATTTAGCCTTTTATATTTTTGGCCCGTTGGTCAAGTGGTTAAGACACCGCCCTTTCACGGCGGTAACACGGGTTCGAATCCCGTACGGGTCATCTTAACCAAGTCGTAACTTTTTGTTACGACTTTTTATAATTAAGTTTTATAAAGATTAAAGACAAGTCTAATTATACTAGAATTGCTCTTTAGTGGTTCTTCAAAATTTAGGGACTGATGAGAAGGGTCATGAGCTTTAAGCTCATGATTCCTTTAAATAGATATTAAAAAGATAATTTTTTTGATTGAAATTAAATAGTTAAACATTGTAAAATTAGATTTTAGTTCTTGAATTTTTATCTTGTCAAGAAATTATATATTATAAACAATGGATTAAGCTATGAGAATCATATAATTCAGTTTTAAGCAGCTAAATTATCATAATCAATTAGTTCTTTAACATTTCTATCAGTATTAGAATATCCTAAGTTAAATACGATTAAAAACCCTAGCTTTAAGGCTAAAGAAATTTCTATAACCATAACCTGTACGTTTTATATTTTTAACTTTATTAATGATACCTTCTATTGGTCCATTAGATAGATTATATCTCAATGAGTTTTTCAATATATGATTTATTATTAATAAATGTTTTAAATGTAGCTGAGAATTCTTCAGCGATAGTATTTATATTTGAGTCTATAATATCAAAGAATCCTTTATAATTACGTGCATCAAATGCATCATAAAAGCATTTGAGTCGTATAATATGCATCCTTTAATACTTCATCTTGATTAATAAGATGTTTTTACTATTTCTCTACTTGTAATCCATTGTTTAAAATGATCTTTTTTCCGTAATCATCAATAGATACCTCATCTTCACGCTTTAATAATAATTTCCAATATGCTTTTGAATTGTTTATAAATTTGTTCTTTTTCTTTAATTTTTATCTTTAGTATCATCTTTTAAAATAATATTAAATCTTTTCATAACACGTATTCTAAGATTGTTTAATGAATTATTTAAAAGCTTGTATTATATGGAATCTATCAATAATGACAGAGCATTAGGGAAAAATCTCTTTAATCATAGCCATATATCCTGCATTCATATCTGTACAGACCATTTTTTACTTTTTAATCGTTCTTTTAATGGATACCTAGATTTAAAAATGATTTACTATAGTAGCCTTCCTATGATTTGTTAGTATATCAATTACCTTATGGGTTAAAGCGTCGCAATAAATAAAACTTAAAATGACCTTCTACATCATTAGTTGATCTGAATTCATCAAGACATAGGTATTCAGGTAATTTAGAAGATGGTCTTCTAGTTTCTGATTCAAATAATTCTTTTTGAATATTATATACTGTCATATCGCTTATATTACATTCTCTAGCGATAGATTTTCTAGATGCTTCTAGTGTTAATCGGTATATAACTTCTCGTTTTTAATTCAAGTGAAATAGTAGATTTCCCTTTAGTTATAGATGTTTCAGCTGTAGAGTATTGACTACAATTTCTACAATAATAACGTTGTTTATCTAAGTGAAGATATGTATTTGAACCTCCACATTTTTTGTAGTTTAATATGGCTAGTTTTACATCCATTTTTTTAATAACTTTAGAACTACATTGGATACCACATTTTTCACATTTATGATGTTTGTATTCAAGTTTGGCATAAACGACTTTAAATAATACTTTAGGAGGAAGAGGGCTGTTTTTCATGTTTTTGAACAAGTCACGTCTTCAACTCCATTAATTTTTAATATTTTTTTATCGTATACCCTAGTAATTTTTTTATATCTATACTATAATTAATCATGACACAAATATTCCTTTCTTTAGTTTTGGTCGATTAAATTATAACGGATATTTGTGTTTTTCTATGTTTTTACAAATTTGTATATAATTTAATCGGACTGATTTTTCCATCAGTCCGATTTTTGATGAGCCCTTTAATTTTATTTTTTTAATTCTTTTGCTGTGAAGCTAAGTGGTAATACTTCTTCAAAAAAGTTGTATACTTCATATTTATTTTTTGATGTTCCTAGAATTAACTCAAATTCTTCATCTGCAAATTCCGAAATAACTTGTCGACATACTCCACAAGGTGGACAGTAATTCTCTAAATTCCCATTAGGACCACCTACAACTGCTATTTTTTTAAATTTTGTTACACCTTCACTAACAGCTTTGAATATTGCAGTTCTTTCTGCACAGTTAGTAGGAGAATAGCTTGCATTTTCTATATTACATCCAGTGTATATTTTTCCATTATCTGCGAGTATTGCTGCACCAACTTTAAAGTTTGAATATGGAACGTACGCAAATTTTGTAGCTTCTATAGCGGCTTCTACTAGTGTTTGATTTATATCTTCGTAGAATTCATTTTTTTCCTTTAATAATTTCATAACTGAATCAGCAACGCCACTTTCCGAATTTGTTTTCTCAGTGATAAATTTAGAAGTTTTCTGTAGATCTTTATTTCCATTTTTCATCGCAATACTATATTCAACTATATCTAGCATGGCTTGATCATTTAGATTGTCACCTATAGCAATAGCATTTTTTAAGTTGATATCATGTACATCAGCGACTATTTTTAATGCTTCACCTTTTGTAGCTTTTTTGTCCATAATTTCGACGTTATTAGCCCCTGATGATGTAACACTAATATTATCATTTCCTGAAAGTAGTTCAGTAGCATGTTTTAATTTTTTTCTAAATCATTTGATATACCGATTACTTTAATAGCAGGATTATTTTTCTTGATTTAAGTATAACTCTATATTATCAACTTCGGTAATATGACCTAATGCAAGTCTATTTTTAGCTTCTTGTCTTAAGTGTTGTTCATTTGGTTCTTCTCCGTTTGCTCGTATTAGATCGATATAAGCAGTTATATCAGTTTCTATACTTTTTGTATAAATAGTATTTTTGTATAAAGTTGATAACTTATATCTAAACTTTTTAAGATCTCAATTGTATAGTATAAATCTTTTTAATTTCATAGGAGTAATATTAATGATATTTCCATTCTTATCATATATTATGCCTCCATTAAAAGCTTATAACATCACATTTTATATTTTCATCGTTTAAAGAAGGAAGTGCTTCATAATATGCTCTTCCAGTAGCTACTACAAAATTCAATTCCATTTTTGAGCAAATTTTATCAGTTCTATATTATTTTTAGGAATTTTTATGATTACTATTTAGTAAAGTTCCATCCATATCACTAGCAATTAATTTTATCATGTAATTATTAGAAATACGATATTTTATCGAATCTCATACCCCTTTCTTAAGTGTAATTTGATTATATCATAAGTACAAATATATTGTAAGTATTTATTTTTATTATACTTATTTTTGAGCTTAATTTCTATTATAAATCTCGTATTTATGATAAGATAGAATGTAACTATATTGTATGTAGAGAGTGATAAAATATGATAATCAGAGATTTAATAAAAATAATAACTTAGAAGAAGTATTTTCTAATGTTAAAATTGGTTTAGAAAAAGAGGGCAAAAGAATTTTTAGAGGATGGCACAATTTCAAAATCAGATCATCCAAAAGTATTTGGAGTTCGTCATGAGCACCCATATATTCAAACTGATTTTGCAGAATCGCAAGTTGAATTAATTACTACCCCAGAAAAATAGTGAAAGAGATGTTCTTAGAATATTAAATGCAGTCCATGAGGTTACACTTAAACATATGCCTAATAACGAATATATCTGGCCACTAAGTATACCTGCAATTTTACCAGATGAAAGTGAAATAAGAGTTGCTCAATTTGAAAAGAAATCTGATGTGGAATATAGAGAATATTTAGTAGAAAAAAATATGGTAAATATAAACAGATGGTTTCAGGTATTCATTATAATTTTTCAACTTGATGATAAATTTATGGAAAAAGGTAGCTAAGATTACTAAAAAGATTTAGTAGATGTAAAAATGAAATTTATTTAAAGTTAGCAAGACAATTTATAAGATATCAATGGATCTTAATATATTTATATGGAGCTTCTCCACTAGCAGAAGATAAGTATTTTACAAATGGAGTGGAACCTAGTGATTATGTGCGCAGTTTACGTACTAGTCGCTATGGATATGTTAATGATGAGGATATCAAAAGTATCGTACAGTTCATTAGAAAAATATATTGAAGATATAACTGGATATGTAAAAATGGAAATCTAATAGCCGAGAAAGAATTTTTATTCTAGTGTTCGATTCAGAGGAGCGGATACTATAGTGAAATTCCTAAAAGAAGGTATAAAATATATGGAGTTTCGTCTGTTTGACTTGAATCCATTTGCACCTTTTGGGATACTAGAAAAAGATATTAGATTTGTTCATTTATTCTTAAAAACATTAGTTTGGCTAGAAGAGGTTGATAAAGAAACTTCAGAATCTTTAGGATATGAATATAGTGAAAATGTTGCGTTGGCTCATCCATTTAATAATATTCCTTATGAAGATGAGGGAGTATGGTTCCTAAATAAAATGAAAAGAATTAGTTGAGGAGCTAGGATTATTTAAGAGTGATGTTGAACTAATTGATGAGAAAATCAATGAGCTTAAAAATCCTGAGCTAACTCTTGGAGCGAAAATTATTATCAGAGTATGAAAAAGATAATAATATTGCAAGAGTTGGAATAGAATTGGCTAAGAAATATAAAGAACAAGCATTGCAAGAATACTATTCATTAAGTGCATATGATAATATGGAACTTTCTACACAAGCAGTAATTGAGGGATGCTATAAAAAAATGGAATTAAAAGTTACTGTAATTGATGAAAATGATCAATTTATTCGTTTAGAAAATAAAGGTCATGTAGAGTATGTAAAAAATGGAAATATGACAAGTAAAGATAGCTATATTTCTCCATTGATTATGGAAAATAAAGTAGTTACTAAAAAGTTTTTAGATGAAAAAGATTTTTAGAGTGCCTAAGGGATATGAAGTTTCTAGTTTAGATGAAGCAATTCAGAAGTTTAATTATATAAAAATAAACCAATAGTTATAAAACCAAAAAAGTACTAATTTTGGCTTAGGTATAACGATATTTAAAAATGGAACAAGTTCCTTAGAAAACTATTCAAAAAGCTGTTGAATTTGCATTAAAAGAAGATAAAGATATATTAATTGAAGAATTTATAGAAAGGAACAGAGTATAGATTTTTCGTAATTGAAGGAAAAACAGAAGCTGTATTATTAAGAGTTCCTGCCAATGTAGTTGGTGATGGAAAAACATACAATTAGAGAATTAGTTGAGATAAAAAAATTCTAATCATTTAAGAGGAGATGCTAAAAACTCCACTGAAAAATTGAATTAGGAGAAATCGAAAAAGCTTCAATTAAATGAACAAGGTTTAACTTTTTGAATCTATTTTACCTGAGAATAAAGTAGCATATCTTAGAGAAAATTCAAACATAAGTACAGGAGGAGATTCAATCGATATGACAGACTCAGTTCATGATAGCTATAAAAAGTTAGCTGTAGAAGTTACAGATGCTATGATGGCAAAAAGTTTGTGGCATTGATTTGATTATTCCAGATATAACAGAAGAAATGAATGGAGAAAATTACGGAGTAATAGAGGCTAATTTCAATCCTATGATGATGATGCATATTTATCCACATTCTGGAAAATCTAGAAGATTATCATTAAACGTATTGAAAATGTTGTTCCCTGAAAGAAGTATTAAATAATAAAAATTATGATTAATTGAAAATTAATGAAAAAAAGATAGTGATAATTAGGCACTATCTTTTTATATTATACAAAAGAATCAACAATAATATGAAAGCATGAAAATAATATTTTCATAATATTATTTTTAAAATATATATTTACATGAAAAAATAGCCAAAATGTTGTTTAATTTTAGTTGTAAAAAGTGGTACTAATAATTTTTTTATATTTATATTATAAAAATATATATTTTGTATATGATTCAATAAAAATCGATTTCAATATTTGTAAAGTGAGAAAACTAAAAACATTTACAAAAAAATTAATAAATGATATAATCTATTTGTATGCAAAAGGTATACACGTCATAATAAAATAAGTATTATATAAAAGGAGGTACTAAGATGGTAGGAATTATCATCGCGAGTCACGGTGAATTCGCTGCAGGAATTAAACAATCAGGTTCTATGATTTTTGGTGAACAAGAAAAAGTAGAATCAGTTGTATTTATGCCTAGTGAAGGACCAGAAGACTTGCAAAGAAAACTTCAAGAAGCTATCGCTAAAGTAGATTCTGAAGAAATTCTTTTCCTTGTCGATCTTTGGGGTGGAAGTCCATTTAACCAAGCTAACAAGTTATTTGAAGAAGCACCAGAGAAAAGAGCAATCGTAGCAGGATTAAACTTACCAATGCTTATCGAAGCATATGCAAGTAGATTCACTATGACAACAGCTCACGAGATTGCAAAAGCAATCACACCAACAGCTATTGATGGGGTTAAAGTTCGCCCTGAAGAACTACAACCTAAAGCAGAAGTAGCTGAAAACACAACAGCTGCACCACAAGGAGAGATTCCTGAAGGTACAGTGTTAGGAAACGGGAAAATTGACTTTGTATTAGCCCGTATCGATACTCGTCTACTACACGGACAAGTTGCTACTAACTGGACAAAAGCAACTCATCCAAACAGAATTATTGTAGTTTCAGATTCAGTATCAAAAGACGAATTACGTAAAAAACTTATTGAGCAAGCAGCTCCTCCAGGAGTGCGTGCACACGTAATTCCATTAGATAAACTTGTTCAAGTTTATAATGATCCACGATTTGGTGATACAAAAGCATTATTATTATTTGAAACACCACAAGATGCTCTTGCAGTAATCGAAAAAGGAGTAGAGATTCCAGAATTAAACATTGGTTCTATGGCTCACTCTGTTGGTAAAGTTCAAATTAACAACGTATTATCATTAGATCAAGAAGATGTAGAAGTATACAAAAAACTTCGTGATTTAGGTGTGAAATTTGATGTTCGTAAAGTATCAAACGATTCTCCATCAGATTTATTCAAACTTATTGAAGCTAAATCAAGTGAAGGGTTAAAATTATAATTTAATAGTATTTAGGAGGACACTATGGAATTTAGTATTCTAACAGTTATTTTAGTCCTTATTGTTGCATTATTAGCTGGTATGGAAAGTATCTTAGACCAATTCCAATTCCATCAACCAATTATTGCTTGTTCATTAATCGGTTTAGCAACAGGACATTTATCAGAAGGTATTATTTTAGGTGGAGCTCTTCAATTATTAGCACTTGGATGGGCTAATATTGGGGCAGCGGTTGCTCCCGATGCAGCTTTAGCATCAGTAGCATCTGCTATTATTTTCATTAAAGCTGGAGATTTCTCAGCTGAAGGACGTATTATTGCGATTGCAACAGCTGTTACACTTGCAACTGTTGGTCTTGTGCTTACTATGGTAGTTCGTACATTATCAGTAGTTATCGTTCACCAAGCTGACCGTGCAGCAGAACACGGAAATTTCCGTGGAGTTGAATTCTGGCACTATGTAGCTCTTGCGGCTCAAGGATTACGTGTTGCTATTCCAGCAGGTTTATTAATGTTCATTCCATCATCAGTAGTTCAAAAAGCTCTTGAATCTTTACCAAAATGGTTCACTGAAGGTATGGCAATCGGTGGAGGAATGGTAGTTGCAGTTGGTTTCGCAATGGTTATTAACCTAATGGCAACTAAAGAAGTATGGCCATTCTTCTTCTTAGGATTTGCATTAGCACCAATTAGCCAATTAACACTTATCGCAACTGGTATCATTGGATTATGTTTAGCAATTATCTACCTAAACCTTTCTAAAAACAAAGGTGGCGGCGGAGGTGGAAATACTTCATCTGGAGATCCACTAGGCGATATCTTAAATGATTATTAATAAGGAGGAACTACAAAATGTCAGAGAAAAAAATTACATTAAGTAAAAAAGATCGTCGTAGCGTAATGTTACGTTCTCAGTTCCTTCAAGGTTCATGGAACTATGAACGTATGCAAAATGGAGGTTGGGCATTTGCTTTAATCCCTGCGCTTAAAAAACTATATCCAAACAAAGAAGATGCTACATTAGCATTAAAACGTCACTTAGAGTTCTTTAACACTCACCCATATATTGCAGCACCAATTTTAGGGGTTACACTTGCTTTAGAAGAAGATAAAGCAAATGGAGCTGATATCGATGATGCGGCAATTCAAGGGGTTAAAGTTGGTATGATGGGACCATTAGCAGGTATTGGGGATCCAGTATTCTGGTTCACAGTTCGTCCTATTCTTGGAGCTATCGCAGCTTCATTAGCAACTGGTGGTTCAATTATTGCACCATTATTCTTCTTTATCGCATGGAACTTAATCCGTATTGGATTCTTATGGTATACACAAGAATTCGGATATAAAAAAGGTTCTGAAATTACAAGTGACCTTTCAGGTGGTATTTTACAAACTATTACAAAAGGAGCTTCAATCCTTGGTATGTTCGTAATGGGTATCTTAGTTCAACGTTGGACTAACATCAGTTTCCCATTAGTAGTTTCTAAAGTACAATTAGATGAAAAAGCATTTATTCATTTCCCAGAAAAAGGTACACACATTACTGGTGAAGTATTACAAGATATTGTTACAAAAGCAACAAGTGGTAAGTTCTCATTAACACCAGAAAAAGTTACAACATTACAAGATAACTCAAATCAACTTATTCCTGGATTTGCAGCGTTATTATTAACATTCGTTTGTATGTGGTTATTAAAACGTAAAGTAAGCCCAGTAGTAATAATCTTTGGATTATTCGCTTTAGGTGTAATTGCTCACGTAGCAGGTGTAATGTAATAAAGCTTAGGAGGTTGAGGCAAGATGTCTCAACTTCCTTTTTTAAAATTAGTAAGGAATTATTCTAGAGGAGGTAAAAGCTGTGGTAATGTCTATGAATACTAAGGTAGTTTATACAACGAAAGCTAATTGTCTTACTGGATCAATTGGGAACAAACATGGAGATGTTATGGTAGGAGATAAAGCTTTTGAGTTCTATAATCATAGAAATCCAGAAGATTATATTCAAATACCTTGGACTGAGATTGAAAAAGTACGAGCACAGATGTTTTTTAGAGATAAATATATCAGAGGATTTTTTATCGATACAAAAAGAGCTGGGAGTTTCAATTTTTATAGTCAAAAATTCTGGAAAATGTTTAAAAGAAATGAGAGAATTTATTGGTAATGACAAGATAGTAAGGAATAAACCAGTATTATCATTAAAAATTATTTAGAAAAAAAGATTAATACTTTGATATTAGTCTTTTTTTAATTTTAAAAACATTTTCATGAAAACTCAATGCAAACAGCATATTTTTCTTGCATTTTCTGAATATTTATATTAAACTAATATAGTATTCTAGAAACAGTATTATAACACCTTATAGGTGTACTAATTTCAAAAGAGAAAGAAAGAGGTAAATCAATGGAACTATCGCCAAATTCGCCTACTCGAAGGCAAGGTATAATTATGTTTGCACTGCTAATTACAGCATATGTAGTATTTGCTACAAACTGGGTAGCAGGATCGAACTTATCAAAACAAATTACAGACCACTATTTTAATGGAGAGAAAGTATCTCCTATAATTTCTGAGGTTGTAAACTATACAATTACTATAGCAAGAATTATAGCAAACTTATTAGCTGCGTTTATATTAATTAAATTACATCCAAAGAAAGCTGCTACATTAGCATTATTTTGTCTATGTTTTTCATTTTTGCAATATTTACTCACAATTATTGGTTATATACTGTATCTAGAATGATAATGGCATTCGGTGGATCAATGATTATTGTTTTTATAAATTCTTTTTGTAGCAAAATTCATTCCTAATGATAAGAAAAATAATGACAAGTGCTATAATAACAGCTGCATATAATGTAGGAGCGGCTTTTAGTTGCTATTTTTATTCTTATTATTTAAGGAACATTTTTGTTGATGATTGGCGATATACGATGATAGGATTCAGTATTTTTTAGTATAATCTTATTTATAGGATGGTTAATGTTTTTCTCATGATTTTTGAACCAACAATTACATGGAAACACCCGAATTACTTTGTATATAAATTACTGATAGAATCAAAAGAAATTGTTCATGAAGAAGTGAAAAATACACTTATGCTGATGGTTTTAAAGATAAATTCATCTATGTATTTTTCACTTGGATTTGGTGGATTTTTATTCTTATATGTTATGCCATTGGTGTCATTACCAAGAGTAGTTGCAGAACATGCTGGTAATACTCAATTTAAGCCAGAATTTATGATATTAACTGTAACTGTTGGAGGAATAATTGGGACTCTGTTTAGTTTAGTTGTAACTAGAAAATTGAACTTTAGTAGGAAACCATTTTTAATTTCTCATGGTGTATTAATGATTGGATTTATGGGATTAGGATTATATCTTGTATCAACTAATGTTATTTTTAGCATATACTATGTTTAGTTTATCTGGATTTTTTCATGTACTCACAATATCCTGTCTATCTAAACTTACCATATGAGTTGCCAAATATGAATTCACAAAGATTAACAATCATGTTTGGGATTTTCTGAGCATTTGGATATGCGATATATACATTGTTTAATTTTTGTATGGAGTTTAGTACTAAATCACATGGGATATTCTTCATCAATCATGTTCTATTTATTAGGAAGTGTAATCTATATTATTTTTGTTTTTACTTTCCCAGAAACAAGACCGAAGAAATATCTTTTAGAGGTGAAAAATTCCTCTAAAGATTTTTTTATTTGTAAAAAATTATGTTAACTAAAATGAAATGTTATTGAAGAGGGATTACATAACCAGTTTCTAAATTTGGTGCTTTTTGTTTCAAGTTCTTCCATAACTTTAGAATTAAGTGACATGAATTTATAATTTTTCAAGTTTTAATCTTTTTATTTCTTCAATAAGAATATTGATGTAATTACTAGGTTCAGCACCATGAGGTTTTAGTTCTATTACTAGCTTCATATTTAAAGCCTTAGCTTTATTTACAAATTCTTCTAAAGATGGTATTTTACTAGTATGATCCCCTTGTTTTATTTATAGCCCAACAACTTCATCGTAGTTCATATCTTTAACTTGTTTGTTAACGCCAGCAAGTCTTTTAAGGTTATAGTCATGCATGACAACGAATTTATTGTCTTTAGTTAACAATATATCTAATTCCACGTAATTAGCTCCAACTTCTGCGGCACCTTCAAGCGCTTTGATAGAATTTTCTACACCTTTATAGACATATCCTCTATGAGCGATTGTTTCACTATTTTTGTTGACTCCATTTCCATAAATATTAAAACCATTAATAATAGCTACAATAACAATTATTATAGTAGTAAAGGTTGCTACTAATCTAGATTTTTTCTTATTTTCATTAAGATTATTAACTAGTTCTTCTGATATTTCGTTTTGATCTCATTAATACAGTAACTAATGAAGTAATAACAGTTATTTTTTGAGAGTACCCCTATAAAGAAGATAATTGCACTTATTGCTGAGAAAAATAAGGTTTGAACTATAGGATTATTACCATCCTTATCAACACAAATACATAAGAAGGTGATAACACCGATTAAAATTACTGCAATAATGATGTATATTATTTCAAATAAGATAATAGTGATTACAAGTTTTCTTTTACCAGTTTTTGTAAGTTCCCAGCTCCTTTTAATACTATCGAGTATATTCTCATCTCCAACAGCTGTAAGTGGGGAGTGAAAATTAATCTAAGGTTTAGATAAGCAAAAAAACTATCATAATCGATCCCCAAATAATAAAAACCACTATTAGTTTTCATTATTTCACCACTTATAAACTTAGGAATAAATAAGTTTTTTAGCTAAAACAGATTTTACACCTAGGTTAATAGTAGGGATAGTAATTATGAAATAAATTATAAAAAAATAGAGTTTGAAAACCTGCTAAATTTTTTTGTTTTATTCCATGCGTTTTTAAGATCTTTCGATACGAATATTTTTTTATCTGTTAGTTGTCCATATATCGTAAATGTCAGTATAGAAAACTCTATAAACATAAAAATGCTACTATAAGGATTAAAAGATTAAGAATTATAAAACTATAAGGATTAGTTAATATGTGAAGAATATTATTTTTATCAAGATGTTCTTCACCGGAAAGGGTGAGTGCTAGTTGGAAAATTCTAGCAATCAGCCATAAGCCACATACAAGAATTAGTTGAATTATGGCGGCTATTGAGATGTAGGTGAATTTATATCGATTAATGTTTGTAGAAACACTAGTAAATAGATTTTTTTAATTGAAAAAAATCCATATAAGCCTCCTATTTTTATAGTTATTAGATTATAACAAAAATAACACTTTGAAGCAAGGAAGCTCCTATTTATAAATATGGTAACGTTACTTTTTTCTCTTGACATTATGTTTTTCAGAGGTGTACAATAAAAAAAGTAACGTTACCATTTTGAGTTTAGTAATTGTTAAATGTTATTATATAAATTAAAAAAATAAAAAGGAGAAAAGAACTATGGACTTAAAAAGTTATAAAAGAAGTTGTTGAACATAGTGGTGGTCAAGAAAACTTACGCTCTGTTGTTCACTGTGCAACTCGTCTTCGTTTAGAATTAAACGATGAAAAAAAATATAATAAAGAAAAATTAGAAGATATCGAAGGTGTTAAAGGTGTATTCTTTAACAATGGTCAACTTCAACTAATCTTCGGAAGTGGTCTTGTTCAACAAGTTTACGCAGCATATAATGAAGTATTCAAAGGTGCTGCTTCAAATAGTGAAGAAGATTCAAGTGAAACTGTTAAAAAAACAAAAGGAAATCCACTTCAACGTTTTGTAAAAATGTTAAGTGATATTTTCGTTCCAATCATTCCAGCAATCGTAGCTGGTGGTCTTTTAATGGGTATCAATAACGTATTAACAGCTAAAGATTTATTCTACACTGGTAAATCAGTTATTGAAGCTAACCCAGGTATCGCAGGACTTGCAGACATGGTTAACGTATTTGCAAATGCGCCGTTCGTATTCTTACCTGTATTAATTGGATTCTCTGCTACTAAACGTTTTGGTGGTAACCCATATCTTGGGGCAGCACTTGCGATGTTAATGGTTCACCCAGATGTAATGAACTTCTATACATTTGGTAAATTAGATCCATCTACAAACCAACTTCTTGCGCCAGCTTTAGATATCGTTAACCAAAGTGGTCAAGCTGTAGAAGGTCTTCAAAGAGTTACAACTCTTGGGTACTGGGATGTATTCGGATTTAAGATCGCTAAAGTAGGATATCAAGGAACTGTATTACCAATTCTTGCAGCTGCTTGGTTATTAGCGACAATCGAAAAATTCTTACGTCGTGTAACTCCATCATGGTTAGATAACTTAACTACACCATTAGTTTCATTATTCGTAACTGGATTTGTAACATTCGCATGGATGGGACCTGTACTTCGTGAAGCAGGTACATTACTTGGAGAAGGATTACAATGGTTATACATGCAAGGTGGATTCGTAGGAGCAGGTATTTTCGGTTTATTCTACGCACCAATCGTAATCACAGGATTACACCAAAGTTTCTCAGCTATCGAAACTCAATTACTAGCTGCAACAGGATTAACATTTATATTCCCAATCGCATCTATGTCTAACGTAGCACAAGGTGCAGCGGTTCTTGCGGTATTAGTATTCTCTAAAAACACAAAAATGAAATCAATCTCATCAGCATCTGGTATTTCTGCTTTACTAGGTATTACAGAGCCAGCTATGTTCGGGGTTAACTTAAGACTAAGATATCCATTCTACGGAGCTATTGCAGGAAGTGCGGTAGGAAGTGCATGGATTGGATTAAACAAAGTATTTGCATCAGCATTAGGTGCGGCTGGTCTTCCAGGATTCTTATCAATTCCTGCAAATCACTGGTCAACATTTGGAATTGGTTTAGCATTATCATTCATCGTTTCATTCTCAGTAACAGCATACTTCTTCAAAACTAAGAAGGAACTTGTAAATGCTAGCTAATAACTGGAAACAAAATCTTCATTTAGAACCTACTAAAGGTTGGCTAAACGATCCGAATGGATTAGCTTACTTTAAAGGTAAATATCATATTTTTCACCAATATTCTTATGAAGTAGAAGGTGGATTAAAACTATGGTATTACTATACTAGTAGTGATCTAAAAAATTATGAAGATCGTGGCGTATTCCTTACACCAACTATAGAAGAAGAAAAAAGTGGTGTTTATTCAGGGAGTGCCAATATAGAAGATGGGAAATTAGTCTTCTACTACACAGGAAATGTGAAATATAAAGGTGATTATGACTATGTTCATGAAGGACGTGGTCATAATACCATATCTTTTGAAACGGAAGATGGAATTAATTTTACTGAGAAAAAATGTCTATTAACTACAGATGATTATCCTAATATGTCAAATCATGTTAGAGATCCTAAAATATTTGAAAAAAATGGAAAAAAATATCTAGTTCTTGGAGCTAGAGATAGCAATGATTATGGATGTTTATTAGTATATGATAAAGATACTCTTAAACCGTATAAAACTATTTATTCAGAAAAAAATCTAGGATTTATGTGGGAATGTCCTGATTATTTCGAAGTAGATGGAAAAGAAATTTTTATGTTCTCACCTCAAGGTATTACAAGAATGTATCCAAATTATGGGAATATGTACCAAATTGGATATTCTGTAGTTGAAGAGGGGATTGAGAATGTTGATAAATTAGATAACTTCACATTATTAGATTACGGACATGATTTTTATGCATCGCAACATTTCTAGATGAAGATGATAATCGTGTGCTTATTGGCTGGATGTATGTACCAGATAGTAGCTATACTAATCCAACTGCGAAGTTTGGTTATCAAAACTGTCTAACTGTTCCACGTGTAGTAAATTACAAAGATGGTAAAGTTAGACAAACGTTACACAAATCGGTGAAAGATTTATTAGGTAACGATATTAAAACTAATGATTTTAACAAAAATACATGGTATTATAAACAAGAACATGGCGATAAGTTTGAAATTAGCGTAGCTGATTTTAAAGTAAGCTATGATAATAAAGAATTGAAAGTATCTTTTGGAACTAGTGGTTATGGAAGAGATGATAGAAAATATAAACTGGATTTAGAAAATGTGGAAATAGTATTTGATAGTTCATCTATAGAATTATTCGCAAACGATGGATCTTTTGCACTTTCAACAAGATTCTACCCAGAAAATCATAATGTTAATATTTTAGCCACTGATTATTTAGCAAAAGAACTTGGAACAATCGAAATCAGAGAGGAGAACTAAAATGGCAGTTTTATGTATAGGAGAAATGCTAATTGACTTTATTGGTGAAGGTGTAGGAACAATCGATAAAGTAAAATCATTTAAAAAAGAGGCTGGAGGTTGTGTAGCTAACGTTGCGTGTGTTGCGCAAAAACTAGGACATAAGAGTTATTTATTAACATCACTTGGACAAGATGGTTTTGGTGATTTTCTAGAAAATACTTTAAAAAATGAAAATGTTGACTGCAAATATGTAAGTCGTAAAGCTGATAGTTTTACACCATTAGCATTTGTTTCTTTAGATGAAACTGGAGACCGTTCATTTAGTTTTTACTTTAAAGGTTCATCAACATTAAGAATTAGTAAAGAAGATGTTGAAAAAGTTGATTTATCGGAAATTGAAGCAATTCACTTCGCAAGTATTGCTATTCAAGAAGAATCAAAAGATAGCCATCACTTATTACTAAAAAAAGCTAAAGAAGCTGGCGTGTTAATTTCTTTTGATGTTAACTTACGATTCAATCTTTGGGATGATCATAAAGTATATCTTGAAACTATTAAAGAATTCTTACCTTATGTTGATGTTATCAAAGTTGCTGATAACGAGTTAGAATTCCTAACTGGAACTACTAATATCGAAGAAACGTTGAAAAAAGACTTTAGCCACATGAAAGTTGTTCTTTATACTAAAGGAGAACATGGAGCAGAAGTTTATTATGAAAATCACAAAGTAGTAACTGAAATACCTAATATAAAAGCTGTTGATACAACAGGGGCAGGGGATGCTTTCGCTGGTTCATTCTTATCGAAATTACTAAATCATGAAAATTTTAATAACATTTCAGAAGAAGAATTAGCACAAATGGCAAAATTTGCGACAAACTACGCTAGTTTAACAACTACAAAAACAGGTGCAATTTCAAGTTACTTAACTGAAGAAGAATATAATAGTCTAATATAATTTTTAAAAATAAGTCCTAATTAGGGCTTATTTTTTATGCTATAAAAATTTCATAAAATATATAATAATATTTTGTAAGAAAAATAAATAGATAGTCTATTGGTTTACAGATTTAATAATAATAAACTAATATTATTGTATTTATTTTATGTTTTAGAATATATAAAATATAAAAATAAAAGTTGGAATTTAAGATGTATATACATTGTGAAGTAAAAAAATAATTATTAAAAATATAGTTTTAATTCTGATATAATATGTTTATAGAAATAAATTAGGGGGATATTCATGGAGAAATATTCATTAAAAAATGACTTCTTGGGGGAAGTTATTGGTTCATTTATATTAGTTCTTTTTGGAACAGGCTCAGTAGCAGCAGCGGTATTATATGATGCACATCAAAGTTTGTTCCAAATTGGTATGTTATGGGCATTTGCGGTAACTTTTGGTATATATATGACTAGACATTTAAGTAATGCACATTTTAATCCAGCGGTGTCAGTAGCAATGGTCCTTACAGGTAGAATGAGTGCTAAAAGATTACCGACGTATATCGCAGGCCAATTTATCGGAGCATTACTAGGTTCATTAGTAATGTATGGAATTTATAGTTCATCGATAGCACAGTTTGAGGTCAAAAAGAACATAGTACGTGGAACATTTGAATCAGTTGCTACAGCGAAAATGTTTGGAGAGTATTATAATCAACCAGGTGGCTATAATATTTCTATGCCATTGGCATTTGCTGCAGAAGCACTAGGAACGTTTTTATTAGTTTTAATTATATTCTTATTCACAGAAGGTGCTAATGTAGGAAGACCAAATGATAATATGGCTCCTGTACAAATAGGTTTAACTGTTGGATCATTGTTGTGTTTACTAGCGCCAATTACTCAAGCTGGTATGAATCCAACACGTGACTTCGCACCTCGTTTAGTAGCATGGGCATTTGGTTGGAAATCAGCAGCATTTCCAGATGCTAGCGGTGGCTTCTTCTGGGTTTATATACTTGGACCAATAGTTGGTGGAGTATTAGCTGGGTACTTGTTTACTAAAGTGTTAGAACCAGCATTAAAAAAACAAAACGAATTAAATAAATAATATAATAAGGTTAGAGGAGAAAAGAATTATGACAAACAAAACTGATTTAATTTTAGTAGGTGGATTTTTAGGAGCAGGTAAGACGAGTCTTCTATGGGAAGTTGCGAAACGTTTAAATGAAAAAGGACGTAAAGTAGGATTAATTACAAACGATCAAGCAAGTGAATTAGTTGATACTTCATTTTTAGAAACAAACAATTACATCGTTGAAGAAGTAAGTGGAAGTTGTTTCTGTTGTAACTTTGGTGGATTTGCTAATGCAATTGCTCATCTACAAGAAGCAAATAACAGTGATATTATTTTAGCAGAACCAGTAGGAAGTTGTACTGACTTATCAGCGACTATTATGCAACCTTTAAAAGAAAAATACAACGAACAAGTTAACTTAAAACAACTTACAGCTTTAGCGGATCCAACTCGCTTAAAAGCAGTATTAAAAGATCATTCAAATCCTGGAGATTATATTATTTATAAACAATTCGAAGAAGCGGATGTTATCTTAATTAACAAAGTTGAATTATTATCAGAAGAAGAATTAGCTGATTTAGTAGAAAAAACCAAAAAAGAATTTAATAACGAAAATGTTCTAACTGCAAGTGTTAAAACTGGAGAAGGTTTAGACGAGTGGTTCGATTACATTATCAACAGTGAAAAAGGAAGTAGGAAGAAGAATTGTAGAAGTGGATTACGATAAGTATGCTGATGGAGAGGCACTATTCGGATGGTTAAATGGAACTTATGCTATTGAAAAAGAAGAATCTTTTGAGACATTAGCTACTGCATTTTTAGCCAACTTAGGTGAAAGATTTGATTCATTAAATCTAAATGTAGGTCACGTTAAATTCCTTCTACAAGGTAAAGAAGAAGGTTTAGTAGGTAATATTGTAGGTAAGAAAGAAACTGCAACGCTACGTAAATTAGACAATGCAAGTGATAAAGTATTTCTTACAGTCAACGCACGTGTAGAAGTTCACCCAGATAAACTGGTTGAGATCGTAAAAGAAGAAGTTGAACGTGTATTTAGGGTAGTAGGATATAAAGAAGAAACTTTAAATGCTTTAATTCCTGGACGTCCAAATCCAACATTTAGATATAGAGAAATCGTTAAACTTTAATTATAGAAAAATAAACTTCTATGATAGAATGAATATGATAGAAGTTTGGAACTAATTCAAAAGTCCTAAAATTTAAAAAGCGTATATGATTACTCATAGACGCAGTGGTTTATTGATATCTAAATTCGCTTTATAAAAGCTTTTTAGATATCTAATAAACTTTGCGGGGGTGACTCGACAAAATCGATTTCTGCGAAATCGCGATTTTTGAGTCACTCCCAACTATTTAATATAAAGGAATGGTGATAAAATGAATAGTAATATCAAAATAAGATTATCAGTTGATAACTTTTATGATAATATTTCTAAAAATAAACAAAAAGACAAAAATTGATCCAAAACAACTAAGTAAATCGTTAGAGTTATGATGAAAAAAATAATAAATGAATTTCCTGATGAAATAAACATGGGATTGTCTTGTGGAAATCCAATTAATCACTTAAAAATAAAAAGAAGGTCAGTCTTTAATTGATTTAGGATGTGGAGCTGGAATGGATATTTTTCATTACAAAGATGAAAAATCCAAAAGTAGGAACACTATATGGTTTTAGATAGATTAGATTCAATGTTAGAAAAAGCGAAAAAGGTTAGAGATAACAAGAAGTTTGATAATGTTGAATTTATTAAAGGCGAACTAATAAATATTCCTTTTAGAAGATAAATCAGTTGATAGAGTTATTAGTAACTGTGTTATAAATTTAGAGCCAGATAAACAAAAAGTGTATGATGAAATATATCGTATTTTAAAAGAAGACGGAATGTTTGTAATATCAGATATTATCTTGAAAAAGGAATTGCCATTAGAGTGGAAAAATTCCCAACAGATGCACTGCACTTGAGTAGCTGGTGCTCTTCTGGAAGAAGAGATGGTAGATATTATTAAAAAAGCAGGATTCAATAAGTTCCAAATTATAAATTCTGATGTAACAGATGAGTATGCAGAAAAATGGGGATATGGAAAAGGTATGAAAGATTACATACAAAGTGGACTGCTTATTGGAAGAAAATAATTTTGTTGGCTAACGAGGAAAGCGTTAGCCAATTTTTTTGACATGTCTAGTCAAAGTGGAGTACAATGTATACAACAAGGTTATTATAAGAAATATTTTTTTAAATATTAAGAAAAAACTTAAATAATAGTGTTATTTTGGTATAATATATTATATAGATGGAAATAGAGTTTAGTAAAAGTAATGTTTATAGGTAGAATTAATAATTGGGATAAATTTATGTGTTTTAAGAGAATCTACATATTAACTTTAACTAAAATATTTGTTTAAACTTTATTTTAATTAATCTTTGTATAATAAATACGATATAAATTGTATATGATGAAAAGATATAGTGAGGAGTGAAAGACGATGAGGTTATTATTAGCCGAAGACGAAAGAGACTTAGCAGATGCTCTCGAAGCAATGTTAAAACACAACAATTACTCAGTCGACGTAGTAAATAACGGACAAGATGCATTAGATTATCTTATGTTGGATGATTATGATGGAGCTATTCTTGATGTTATGATGCCACAGATGGATGGGGTAACAGTAGTAAAAAAATTAAGAGAGAATAAAAAAAGTACACCAGTATTATTACTTACAGCAAAATCAGAGATTGAAGATAAGGTGTATGGACTAGACAGTGGTGCAGATGATTATTTAACAAAACCATTTGTAACTAAGGAGTTATTAGCGAGAGTTCGTTCAATGACAAGAAGACAAGCGACATTTACTAGTAATGTATTAGAATTAGGGAATGTTAGCTTAAGTAAATACACATTTGAATTAGCAACAGAAAAAGATAAAGTAAGATTATCAAATAAAGAATATCAAATGATGGAAATGTTGATGAGAAATCCAGGGAATGTGATTCAAACTGAACAATTTTTAGAAAGAATTTGGGGATATGATAGTGAATCTGAAATTAACGTAGTTTGGGTTAATATTTCATATCTAAGAAAAATTAAAAGCATTAGATGCAAATATCCATATTAAAGCTACTAGAAATGTTGGTTATACTTTGGAGATGATTGATGTTTAAGAGCCTTAGAAGAAAATTTATTACAACAGCTGTTGGGAGTGTAGCTGTAGTAATAGCCATTTTGGCTATTGCGTTAAACTTTATAAATTATTATAAATTAGAAGAAAGAATTGACACAACATTAGAAGACGCTTCTAGATCTCAGGCATTAATAAAAATTTTTGCAGAAGACGGAGATGATTTAGTAATTACAAAAAATTCATCTAGTACAACAGATTATAATGGTTTTTCTATTGCTAAGGTTGATGATTCTGGAAGAATAATTAAAACATATCGTGATGACACTTTAATACCTAATCAAGATGCTTTGCAGAGTAAGGTTATTGAAGCATTAAAGGAAGGAAAAACTAGCGGATTTATTGGTAGCTACAGATTCTTAAAAGCTGAAACAAACGTAGGAAACTTAATACTATTCTTAAATTGCCAACGTGAACTAGATTCGCAACATTCATTTGAAAAAAATAGTTTATTAATTTCTATTGGAGTTATAGCATCAGTATTTGTTTTAATTGTGTTAATCTCTAAAAGAGTGATAGCACCAATTCAAGAAACTTACATAAAACAAAAACAATTCATAACAGGTGCGAGTCATGAACTGAAAACACCGTTGGCTATTATTAGTTCTAATGCTGATGTATTAGAGATGATGAATGGTGATTCAAAATGGACGCAGAACATACATAATCAAGTAGACCGTCTTACTAGTTTAGTTAACAGTTTAGTTGTATTTAGCCGAATGGAAGAAAAAGACACAGTTGAAAGAACAAGATTCGATCTGACAAATTCATTGGAATCAAGAATAGAAGATTTTAATGAATTAGCAGACTTCCAGAAAAAAAATATTGTTACGGATATAGATCCTGATTTGTATTATTTTGGTGAAGAAGCTTCAATAGTACAATTGATGGATATACTGTTAGAAAATGCTATTAAATATGCACCAGAAGATAGCGGTATATCAGTAAGTCTTAAGAAAAATAGAAAATATGCTATTTTGAAAGTTTCTAATAAAGCAACAGTTCAAAAAGGTGATTTAAGTAAAGTGTTTGAGCGTTTCTATCGTTTAGATGAATCAAGAAATAGCGCAATAAAAGGATATGGTATAGGCTTATCTATGGCACAACTTATTGCGGAAAAACACAAAGAAACAATTCGAGCGTATGCACCAGAAGATGGAATCTTCAAAATAGAAGTGCGTTTTACACTTGATGAAAGATATTAATTAAAGTTAATCTTCCAAACTTATTGGTTTGGGAGATTATTTTTGTTTTTGAAGTAAATTGTAATTACATGATAAAATATTATAGAAAAATTTGTAATTATAAATAATAATAATGCTATAATATAAATAATAAATGAAAATATATTAAAGATTCACAAGGTTAAAAAGGTATCAGGTTTTTATAGGAAACATAAAAGGAGAAGAAACAATGTTTGAAGTATTTTTAGATTTTCTAATTGGGGTTGTTAATGATGCGAAAAATCACTAAAGAAGTTGAAAAATTCCACAAAGAATAATAGCGATTATATTTTACTGTGCTGAGTTAACAAGTCTTTTAGCTATAGCTATATTAACAGTTAATGACTATCAGATGACGAGAGAAATTCTATGTTTATTTGGTTTATTTATTTTTGTATCTCTGTGCCATATATTATTTTATAAAAAAATATCTTAATAATAGTGAAGTTGAAAATTAAAAAGAGGATAAATTAAATATTAATTAGCTAAATTTTAAGAACATCATTTCAGGTATAAAATTTGCTAATTCAGGTAATCTATTATATCTTTTGATAACGTTTTTATGTTATAATTAGTAAAAAGGGAAAAACTTTAATTTTTATAGGAGGAGGGGTTTATTATGAAACCATTCAAAAAGAACAGTGGAGAAAGTGTTAGCATGGATTGCTAATGTCATTTTAATAGTTTTTAACGGGAGTTTTTAGCGTATGGGTCATTCTTTAAAAATTTCAGTTATAAAAGATAATCCTGAGTTTTTTAAATTTATTTAAGTCAGAACTAGAAAAATCCTAATGAGGGCTAACTTAAATGGGGTTAACTTATCAGCTGAACAAATAATTGATTACACCATTCAAGGTTTAAAAATGTATTCAGTTCTGTTAATCGTATTAGTTGTTGTAGCGTTATTAGCGACGTTTTTAATGAAAAAAACGAATATTATCAGGAATACTTTTTCTTATTATTAGCAATAGTGGTAGCTGTTGGTACAGTAGGATTATTAGTGCCGGTATATCTATTCTACTTTTATAGTAGCGATTATGCTATTTGTTAGAAAAAGAAAGACCTGAGGGAATATCAAGAAACAGTTAATTATCTGTAAGAAAAATTTGAGAATGCTTTAGGTTACTGAATTTTTAAAAAAGGTGAATGTGTATGTTAAGTAATATTTTATTGTTTTTGTCAAATATTAATAAGTTTATATAGTCTTTATATAAACTTTAAAAAAATTCGGAGTATATGAAACAATCTAATTGGCATAATAGTATAATTTGTTATGTATTTCTAGGTATGATTAGCAATAATACGGATAATATCTCTACTAAAAGCAATTCTTACATTAGTAATGTTTTTAATATTAATAAGCGAGTTTAATACGATAAAAATATTAGAAATAATAATACAGAAATAGTTTCAGAAAAATATAGCTATTTATTCTGATTAATCGTATAGAAAAATATTATATAAAAAGTGTATACTTTAGAGTAATTTTTAAAATAATGATTTTCATAGAGTCATGATTTGAAGATTACTCTTTTTTCATTATCTCAGTGTCTATTTTAATATATTAAATTTTTTTATCTGAAATTTAGATTATCAAATTTCAATAAATTGGGATATTATGGTATAATTTATAAAGACAAATAATGAAGGATTTATTATGATAAAATATAATTATAATGAGAGATTAATAGAAAAATTAAATATTATTCCTTTTATAGAAAAATATAATTTTAATAATGAAAAATACAATACTGCTATTTTTTTGTGCGTTAAGTTCAATATATAATCATAAAAGCTAATTATGATCATATCGAATCAAAATCGATATTACTTGGGGATTATTATAGTTTTGAGTATTATAGTATATTAAAAGATGATTTGGATAAGTTAAGTATTTTTAACCGATACTATGAAAGTTGGCTATTTTCAACTGGCTACTAAAAGGATGAGTGAGGAAGAATTTTATTTAAGTATAATAAAGACGTGGTTTGATTTTTACGGTGTTGAATTCCAGGAAGCTGACAGGAAAACTGTAGTCTTTATATAAAAATTGATGGAGAATAGAATGTTAAAACAGTATGATACGTTGGTACATGATGTTTTAGAAGATATCTTAGATATCACAAAAATGTGATGATGATAGATTAAATGAGATTATTAAAAGATATTTTTAAATGGTGGAAAGAGGGTAAGAGTCCTTCTATTACTTATATGTGCTAAATTAGGAAATTTTGAATTGAATAGAAAAGATATAATTCGAATGGCTAGTATAGTTGAAATAATTCATACTGCAAGTCTTATTCATGATGATATCATTGATAATGCTGATACAAGACGCGGTAGTATTACAATGAATAAAAGAGTATACTAATGAGTTTGCTCTACATGTAGGTGATTATCTATTTGCGATAGTTTTAAAAGAAGTTGCGAAGTTTAAAGATGACAGAATTCATAGTTATTTAGCTGAGACTCTTAAGGAACTTTGCATCGGTGAGCTTATTCAAGCTGATGGTCTATATAATATTAAAACTAGACGAATAGATTACTTAAAGAAAATTAAAAGAAAAACAGCGATTTTAATTGCATTTGCCTGTGTTGCTGGTAGTATTGTTTCTAAAGCTTCTGATGAAAATATCAAAAGTGCATTTTCGTATGGTTATTATTTAGGAATGAGTTATCAGATTATTGATGATTATTTAGATTTTGCTGGTGGAGCTGAAAATCTTGGTAAAGAAGTGGGACAGGATTTAATGAATGGTAATATCACATTACCAGCATTACTTGCAAGAGAAGAAAAACCTGAATTATTTAATAATTTCACAAAATGAAACGATTACTGAAGAGAAAATTGAAATTATTGATTATATAAAAAATAATGAGAAAATTTTATCAGAGACTCTTGATATAAGTAAACGATATTTGCTAAAAGCACAAAATAGTATAGATAAAAATAGAAACTTCAGTTAAAAATGAATTAACTTTTATAATGAATAAGTTAGCAAGGAGAGATAATTAAATGGATTTACAACAATTTTTAGAAGAATTAAAAGATATTGATTTTTACTTCACTAGATAGAGAACAACAAGAGGAATTTCGTACAATACTTTTTAGATTATGGTTTATTTGATGAGTGTTTAGAACTATCTAAAAGTTATTTACGAACAAAAACAGAGAAGATGATACAGCTATCGAAGGTTATGTTCACAATTTATTATACTTAGATAGAAAAGATGATGCTTTGGTAGTATTATACAATTCACCAAAAACGCCATCAATTTTATATCAAGAAGGTTTAATATATTTAGAAGATGAATTATACGAAATTGCTGAGGATAAATTCTTAGCTGCAAGAGCTGGAACAGACTTTAATGAAGCAATTCGTGCTATTGATAAAGAGTTAGTTGGTATTTATTTAGCAACTGGTAGAGAAGATAAAGCAAAAAATCTAAGTGAAAGAATTTTCTATGAAGAACCATCTTTAGAAAATTTCCAAACAGCGTTTGACAATTTATTTGCATTGGGATTATTTGAAGAAGCTATAGATTTTTATAACCAAAATGGTAGAGGTTATGAAGACGCAAGTATATTATTCTCATTAGCTTTTGCCTATAATCAAATTCAAAATTTAGAAAAATCAAAAATGCATTTATTAAAAACTATTGCTTTAGATCCTGATTTCACTGAAGCATATTTACATTTAGGACATATGTCTAAAGGTGATGAAGCTAAGAAATATTTAGAGAAATATATTGAATTACAAGGTATGGCGATTAGTGCATACTTACATTTAATTTCTTTATATAAAGATGATCAACAATATGACAACATTCGTACACTTATGCAAGAAGTCTTGTCTTCTCAAGGAATTTCTGAGCAAAACACTATTTATTACTATAAATGCTCTTAAATCACTATTTGAGTATGAAAAATCTATGACTTATATAATGAAAACTCATTAATAAAAGATGATCCAATCCTTCTAGGTGCGGCGTTAAATGCTTTATCTGAAGAAGAGGATTATATTGATTTTGTTGAAGAAGAAGTTGTTACTTATTTTTGAAGTACTTCATGACGAACCAACATATAGTAGAAACTTTTAAGAAATGTTTATGACTTAACAGGAAGTGCGAGAGTACGAGATATAATTAATCATTTTGAACATCACCATGGCCCACATGGACATCATCATTAGTATTAAGAAAAGTTAGAGATAGGAGGTGTTAGTTATGGATTTTTAGTTTTAAAGATATATATACTCGAGCTAAGTCGGTAGTTGAAACTGATAGTTATGTAATCTACCAAACCTTAAAGTCAAAAATTATACTTTAGTGGAAATTACTTATTAATGAAAAAGAGCCAACTTCTATAGATGAACTTGAATATTATATTGCATCTTGTAGAAACTTTTTTTAGAGATAAAGGTGTTAATTTTTATTCATTTAGCTGCATTAGAAAATGTAAAACTATTCTTGGAAGCTTTAAAAGATATTTAAAGAAAGAAAGCTTTTAGTGAAATTAATTTACTTTTTATATTACTTAAATATCAAAGACTTCGTAGAACCAGAATTAAGCGAATTTCAGGTAGAATATCTTCAAAAAGTTGACTTAAATAGATATTTGAAGTTTCAGTATAAAAATAGATGTAGAGGCTAGCAATGAAGAGTGGGCTGAACATAATCAAGGTTTATTATACGAAGATATTAGATCTGAAAATATAAAAGCAAACTTGTGGCTAAAGACGGAGAAAAATAGTAGGATCAGCTAATATTATAGTTAAGAGTAACTTCTTTGAAATAGATAATTTATATATAGCACCTGAGTATAGAAATCTTGGGATAGCTAAGCATATTATTACTCACGCTATAAACAGTGAACGTAAGGATAATGTTCTTTAGTAGTTGATGCTAACGATACTCCTAAATATATGTATGAAAATATTGGATTTATAAAAATTTCAGAACAAGATTTCTATTTGAAATCAAAGATATAATTAAAAAGAGTGAGCGACTCATAAATCATGATTTCCTCGAAAATTGGATTGATTGAGTCGTATCTTTTATAAAACATTATTAGGGATGTTGAAGTTCCATGTTTCCTGTTGAGAAAATAGTTAATATGTAGTAAACTAGTAGAAGAAACGTAGAAAATATGCGGAAAAAGGATGTGATTATTGTAGTGAAGAGAAAACTTAAGAGATTTTTAAAGTTTATTATAGAATCGATGGCTGTTATTTTTGGTTGTATATGGAGTATTTTCTACGGGTGGACATCTTAAAGCAAAAAAGGATGCAATTAAACAGCAGGAATTAGCTCAACAAGAGGCAAAAAATAAAGAAAATCAACAAGAAGAATCAACATCTGAGAATGAGAATCCAAAACTTAGCGAGACTGAGCTTTAATAAGACTTTTAATAATATAATAAAGCAGTACAAAGGAAATAATGAAATAGGAATCGTTTATAAGAATTTTTCTACAGGGTATAAATACTCACAAGAAGACAATAAATACTTTACAGCTGCAAGTACAATAAAAAGTAGTGTACGCTATGAGAATATATGATCGCATAAGAAATGGCGAAGTATCAGAAGATGCGGATATATATTATAATGAGAACCATTTAGAAGAAGGAAATGGACAAATCACTAACAATAAGAAAAAAAATAGCTATAAATTAGATTATGTTATTCAAAATATGATACAGTACTCTGATAATACAGCTACAAACATGCTTGTAGGAGATAGTGCCACAGCAGCAGACCTATTGGTGAAGTATTTGGATAGTTTAGGTGTGAATTTATCAATGGAGGAAGCTCAAAAGAATAGAATAACGCCAGCAATGATGGAGGTTGTTTGGACAAAACTTTACAATGAACGTGATAAGTATCCAAAATTAATTAAGTACCTAGAAGATTCTGAAGCTGGAGAAGTAATAAAAGATGGAATACCGAATAAAAAAATAGCTAGTAAGTACGGTGCTTTGGGTTCTAATTATCATGAAACAGCTATAATATTTGGTGATAAGGATTATATGTTGTTAATTTATACAAATAAACTGAATAAGTCAAAACAAGCAATAAAAGAAATTGCTATTGATGAAATTACAAATAACAATATGTAATAAAAGAATTAGATAGGAAATAAGAGACCTATCTAATTTTTGTGATATTTTTAATACATAAAGTTAAATAGATTGTTAGTCAAAATATTAAGGTTACTCATATCCCTTTATTAATTTTTATTTTCATGCTATAATTAACAGGTTATATAAATAAGACAGTATATAAAATTGGATAAATTAAGGAGAAACAAATGACAACATTTGAAGAATTAGGGGTTAGTCAAGAGATAGTTCAATCACTAACCAACATGAATTTCATATCTCCAACTGGTATTCAAACAGAGACAATCCCATACGTATTATCAGGGATTGATATTTTAGCACAAGCGCAAACAGGATCAGGAAAAACAGGTGCTTTTGGAATACCGTTAGTAGATACAGTAAGGCGTAATGATCAATTACAATCATTAATCTTAGCGCCAACAAGAGAATTAGCTCAGCAAGTTGGAGAACAACTTCGCTTAATGTCAAGAGCTAAAGGATTAAAAGTAAGTATTGTATTTGGTGGAACAAGTATTGAAAGACAAATTCAAGACTTGAAAAAACGTCCTCAAATTATAGTGGGAACACCAGGTCGTGTTATCGATCATATTAATAGAAGAACAATTAAATTAGATTCATTAACACATCTAGTATTAGACGAAGCCGATGAAATGTTAAATATGGGATTCATAGAGGATGTTAGATTTATTTTATCTAAAATAACATCAAGACATCAGACATTATTATTCTCAGCGACTATGCCTAAGACAATTATGGAACTTTCAAAAGATTTCATGAAGGATTATAAACTAATAAAAACTATCAGTGATGAGGATTTAAAACCAGATATTACTGAATATGCCACAATCGCTAGAGAAAATGAAAAAACTAGAGACGCTAATTGGATTTTTAGATGTTCAAAATCCTAACCTAGCAATTGTATTCGGTAGAACTAAGCGTCGTGTTGATGAATTAGCAAGTGCTTTAATTGCTAAAGGATATTTAGCTGAAGGATTACACGGAGATATCACTCAATCTAAGCGTTTAGAAATTTTACGTAAATTTAAAAATAACTCATTACAAATCCTTGTTGCAACAGATGTTGCAGCTCGTGGTATTGATATTAGTGATGTGACTCATGTATATAACTTTGATATCCCACAAGATGTAGAAAGTTATACTCATAGAATTGGAAGAACTGGTCGAGCAGGTAAGTCTGGAGTGGCAATTACATTCTTAAATCCAGTTGAGATGCCTTATCTGAAAGATATTGAGAATTCTCGTGGTGAAAGAATGAAAATGTTACGTCCTTATTCACAAGATGAAGTGAAGAAAGCTCGCCACAACAGATTATTTGACGAAGTTGTTTCAGAAATGGATAATAACCATGTTGAATTTAATAGCCTAGCTAATAAATTGTTAGCTGAAACAAATGCAGAAAAAGTAATCACTATTCTACTAAGCAAATTAATTAATGATAAAAAAGATGTTGACGTAGAACTATCATTTGAAAAGCCTCTACCTCGTAAACAAGAGCGTGGAAGACGATCAAATAGAGGAAATGATAGACGCCGTCGTTCAGATAATAGAGATAAGAAAAATCGTAATGAACGTAGGGGAACAGATAAGAAATTCTTTGACAAAAAAGGTCGTAGAATGCAAAACAAATAATAAGGAAAAGATGTCAATCTGTTGATTGATGTCTTTTTGTTATATAAAATTATTAATGTAATTTTTTATGAATATACTGGAGAAATTCTGTAGTTTAAGGTATAATAGTAATGTACAATTTTTTTATTAATTTAGAAGGATATAGCGAGCTCTTTTTAAAAAGATAAATTCTCTATATCTTTTAAAATATGATAAAAACTTAATGAAGGGAATAATAATGAAAAAAATTAGGTGTCTTTTTAGGTGTATTATTTATAGCAATTTGTACATTCTTATTATTTTATGGTGAACCTGCTTACCAAAAATGGCAAGAGTACAATTTTAAATCGCAGGTTAAAGATACTGTAGAAGCTGCTGATAAATCTGATTTAGCAAAAGGTAGCAGTTCAAAAACTGGTTGGTTAGGTGATAAATTTGTAAAAGTTTATTATCCAAACACAAACTCTTCTAATTCAGATGAAATTAAATCACGTTTAGATGAGGAAACAAAAAGGATTAGTTGAAGGGAGCTAGACTTTAACAAAGATATTAAAGAAATTGTTTTCTACGGAAGTAAAGAAAAAGAGAGCAATTTCTCTAATGTATCAGAATTAAGTGTTGAGAAAGTTACTCATAAAATATCTGATAAGAATGTAGAAGCAGCAACAGAGTCTAATTTATCTAGTATTTTCCTAACAAATGATGGGAAACCATTTACTCTATCTAGTCTATTTGCTTCTCCAGATGATGCTAAGAAAAAAAGTTTTTTTATTTAAAATTCAAAAACAGTTAGAAGGTCGTGGAGTACCTGAAGCAGAAGGAAAAGATGCTATAGTTAAGCTTCGTGATCAAGATATGGCTGACTGGAAATTCACTTATGGAGAATCTAAATTTAACATAAATATTGATAAAGTTGGAGAGTTAGTTCAGTAGAAGTTCCGATAACTGATTTATATAAGTATATAACAGAAAGTTATTTAAAAAGGTGCAGATTTAGAAAAATATAAAAGAATATGTTAAGAAAAGAGATAGAAAAAGCTGTGGCATTAACATTCGATGATGGACCAAATCCACAGACTACTCCTGTAGCATTAGAATTATTGAAAAAATATAAAGCTAAAGGTACATTCTTTATGGTAGGTCATGCAGTGGAAGGAAATGAAGATCTTATTAAACAAGTTATTGCAGAAGGTCATCAAATTGGTAACCACTCTTGGGATCATCCTGTTTTAACAAGTATTAGTTTAGAACAAGCGAAAAAACAAATTAATGATACAACTGAAGCATTGAAAAAAGCAAGTGGACAAGATGTTCACATTATGAGACCTCCTTATGGAGCTATCAATGGGGCTATTCAAGCAGCGGTTGATCAATCATTCATTTTATGGGATATTGATACACTAGATTGGAAAAACCGTAATACTGCTTCTATAATGAAAGAAGTTAGAAAAGCTCAACCAGGATCAATTATCTTAATGCATGATATTCATCAGACAACTATTGATGCGTTACCATCTATACTACAATATCTAACTGAACAAGGATTTGAAATGGTAACTGTTGATGAACTTATGGGAGACCAATTAGAACTTCATCAATCATATACTAATAGAGAATAGAGAAGAGCTCAGTTATAAGAATTGATTAGTATACTAAATCCGGGGCATGGAAAAATTCCAGCCCCGGATTTCAATCTTTATATACAAAAGACAAATACCCAATATAATTAAAGTGTAAAAATAATTAACTAAGAAAGGATATTTGTCATGTCTAATTTTATCACAAATTTACTATTAATTAAAGACCAAAAATATAACTATGGAGGATAAACTTGATTTAATTAATGTAGACGGTCAAGATACGTTTATATTCTATGGAACTCTATCATATGAACCAAAGTGTTGTATAAACTGCGGTTGTATAAAAAGGGAATAATATAGTTAAAAATGGATTTGGAGATCCATTAAAAATAGCTTTATTAAAGATGTCAGAATGCCCTACATACCTTAGATTAAGGAAACAACGCTTCAAATGTAGATAATGTAATTCTAAGTTTTGTACTGAAACATCATTTGTGAAAAAGCACTGCAGTATTTCTAAAAATCTTATATTCCATATTATGAAGAATCTATCTAAAAACATTATCTTTTAAAGATATAGCTGAATTAAGTAATGTATCAGTATCTACAGTAGTAAGAATAATGAAATCATGTAGAGAAGCCGTAGAAGTTAAGACACATGCAAACCTACCAGAACACCTATGTTTCGATGAGATAAAGTCAACTAAAGATAGTAAAAATGGAATGAGTTTCGTATTCTTAGATGCTAAAACACATGACTTTATAGATATTGTAGATGGTAGAACACAACATATATTAAAAACAATACTTTATGAGATATCCAAGAAAAGTAAGAAAGAAAGTAAAAACGATCTGTATAGATATTTTACCTTCCTTATATGAATATGATTAGAGAAATGTTCCCTAACGCTGAGATAATAATAGATAGATTCCACATGGTTCAAAAATATTAATAGAGAATTAAATAAAGTCAGAATAAAACTAATGAATCAATATAAGAATAAAAAGGCTCTACTTACACTATTTTAAAGAACTTCTGGAAAGTAATATTAGAAGATAGAGATAAAGTAAATTCAACAAAAACATTCTATTCTAGAAGCTTTAAACGTTTTTGTAACTAGAAAAGAAGTATTAGATTATATATTAGCTATAGATGATGAGTTTACAGCTAGTTATGAGAGAGTACATGAGATTAGAGAAGCTATTAAAGCTAAAGATTCTGTAGAATTAGAGAAGTATATAGATATGGATACTAGAGGATTATCTAAAGGTGTATCTAAAGCTATAAATACTATGAAAAAAAGTACAAAGAGTATATGCTTAATGCTGTTAAATATGAGTATTCTAATGGTCCATTAGAAGGATTTAATAATAAAATAAAACTACTAAAGAGAGTATCTTATGGCTACTCTAGCTTTTAGTAATTTTTATATTACGCATTTTAATTATGTCTAGATTATTTGTTTCTGAATATAAAAATAATATCAAAACTTAAAGAAAAGTAAGAAAAATCTAAGCAGCAAAATGCTGCCTAGATTTCTAGAGTGATATTTTCCCATGCCCCGAACTTGACAAAAGAGCCTAAGAATTTTTAAATATTAGAATTCTTATAACTGACTTTTTATTTTAATAATTATTGCAAGTTAGTATTTGAAGAGATTATATAATTTATTTTTATAGTTTTTGATGTAGAATATAATTGAAAGAAATAATGTGAATATTGTAAGGAGATTATTATGAGAGTTGAATTAGTTTCGGTAGGGACTGAATTATTATTAGGAGATATAGTTAATACAAACACAGCATATCTATCAAAAGAACTTGCTGCTCTAGGGGCTTGGAGTTTTTCGACAAACAACTGTAGGAGATAATAGAGAGAGTTACTTAAGACATTAGAGAGTGCATTCTTAGAGAATGACACGGTTATTATTACTAGTGGTTTAGGGGCTCACTGATGATGATATTACAAAAGAATGCGCGGCAGAATATTTTGAAGAGAGTTTTATTTTCATGAGTATTCATGGGTAAAAATACTAGAGAGACTTACTAGATCAGGTAGAAATATAATAACAGAAAATAATAAAAAACAAGCTATGATTCCTGAAGGAGCAATAGTATTAGAAAACTTTTGTGGAACTGCACCGGGTATAATAATTGAGGAAAAATAATAAACGAATTATTTTACTGCCTGGACCACCTCGAGAGATGCGCGATATGTTTGAAAAGTGTAAAGCCTTATTTGGAAAAATTCAGCAGTAAGCAATTTATTTCTAAATATGTAAGGTTTTTATGGTATTGGAGAATCATTATTAGAGACAAAAATTAAAAGATATAATGGACAATCAAACAAATCCAACGTTAGCACTTTATGCTAAAAACCGGAGAAGTATTGCTTCGTATAACAGCAAGTGGTGATGATAAAGGAGAATGTGAACAACTTATTAATAAAACAATTAGAAGAAATTGAGAAAAAGAGTAGGGGAATATATATATCTTGTAGGTGATGAAGATATATCTAGTACTCAGACTGAAATGAATACTGTAGTAGCTAATCTTTTGATTGAAAATAAGCTTACTATAACAATAGCAGAATCATTAACAGGTGGAAAAATTTCTTCGATGTTAGTAGAAAAAAGTGGAATTTCAGAAGCGTTTCTTGAAGGGATAGTTTGCTATTCAAATAAATCAAAAATTAATACTTTAGGAGTTAGAGAAGAAACTTTAGCAAAAATTCGGTGCTGTTAGTGAAGAAGTAGCTAAAGAAATGGCTTTTAGGAGCAGCAAAAAGATTAGGAGCTGATTTTGCAGTAGCGACAACAGGAATAGCAGGACCTAACAGTGATGAAAGTGGTAAACCTGTTGGTTTAACTTATATAGGGATTTATGCTCAAGGTGATATTAGTGTTAAAGAGTGTTTATTTACTGGAGATAGGGAGCTAATTCGCTATAGAACAAGTGTAGAAGCCCTTGAAGAAGTTAGAAAAAAATATTTTGAAAAAAACTATAGTTTTTACTTGTAAAATGATATACTATTTTGTATAATATTAATAATAAAAAGATATTTAAGGAGATTGATTATGTATACAATGAACTTATCTAGTTTGGAGTCGCCGGATCCCAGGTACGGGCAAGATGATGAATATTCCCAGGACTTCAATACTGAAATAGACTATGAAGATGAAATTTTATCAGATTATGCTGATGAAAGCTACAATGAAGTAGAGTTTTCTGTTCCTGAAGAGGAATTCTTAGATTACTCTAATGAGATGTTCCTGTATAAGGAGTATTCGTACGATTTTTGAAGAAGATTACGAATATGATGAAGTTAGTATATCTAATGATCAAATAATGTTAGAAAAATATAAGCGAAGCTTAAAATAACATTGAGAATGAAAAATGACCCTATAAGTGTTTTTCCACTTATAGGTCAATTTTGTGATGTTATATATTTTAAAAACTTTAGTTTACCTGAATTTATTGAAACGAATACGAATGATTTTTTTAGTTGAATAAAAATGTATTTAGTTTTATTTAAACAATTTTTATATAATGGTTATTAAAGAATATGATATAATAGATAATAGTAAAAAGGTGAAAGGAGGAGAAATATTGAAATATTGTAAAATTGATAGTTGCAGGTTTATTATGTTTAGGCATTACAACTATTGATGATTCTAAAATCAAAGCTGATTACTTTTACAGATTACAACACAACAGTAACAGACACCGTTTTTCAGAGAAAAATATATTTAATTTTGATATATTCAATAATAATAGAAATTATTCTCTTCCTGTAATAAAAAAATAGTGTTATTCACAGTAACATGGATGAACTTGAATACAGTGCTGAATTACTTTAGCTATAAAAAAATTCATATAATTTTTTTAATTTTTTTATTCGTTAGATAGTAACAATATCCCAAAATGAGCTTTTTAGAATACCATTGAAAAAGAGTGGTAATGGGAAAATAGTTGATAAAAGTTTACTAAAACTTTTTCGCTCCGAATACTAGAATAATAATGAATGTAATGACTTACGATATTGACAATAATGGCAGTATTAAGAATTTAGAATATTCAAAATCTAGTAAAATATATTTTTACTAAGAAGAATATTAATTTAGTAGTAAGTGAAGGTAACAAAGAAGTTGTAAATAGGAATATTGAACTTAGAAATATTCCTCAAGAAGATAAGGTTGCAGTTTATCCATACGAGATTGAACAGTATTATAACCCTGATAAATATTATAGTTATAAGAAATCTAGTTATCTTAATTGATGGAAAAGAGTTGAATTCGGAAAAATATTGAGTTACCTTATCTAGCTAAGAAAAATCGAAGTAAAATTAGCTCAAGATAAAGATTATTGGAATAAAGTAACTGTGGAATATCCATCTGAGTTGAAAAAAAGATAATAAAGAATATTTTATAAAACAAGGAACAACTTTTTCAAAGTTTTGTTAAAAGAAAATGATATCAAGGAAATTGCACCCTAAAGATGATAAGTATGAATTTTCTGGTTTCTACCTTGATGATAAAGAGGTAGTGAGTTCACAGGTATTGGGAAATAATATAAAAATTCAAGCTAAATATAATACTAAGGTAGTATTAGATAATGGAAGTTCAAAAAGAGTGACTTTATTAACTAGTCAAAAAAATTAAGTGAAATAGATACTAAGTTCTTTTAGTAAAGAAAAATATCATGTTGAAAGTTATACTATTGTTGATGCTAAAGATAGTTCAAAGACAACGAATGTGAAAGATTTGTCGGAAGCGAAAGTTGACAACAGCGTTATAATTAAAGCTAATTATAAAGAAAATGTCAATACTATTAAAAATTCGTCAAGATGATTACAACAAGCGTTTTTGGTAAGGTTGATGAAAGTATAAAAGATAAAGATATAGAATGGCCTGAAACAAAATTGGAGAATTATTATCTGAATTACGAAAAAATCAAAACCTAGTACAGGATATGAAGTATTATTTAGATCAAATAAAAATGTTATAAATGATGAAGATTACATTACTGATGAAACAGTACTTGAAATCTATTTTAAAAAAGTAGATAGTGAATGGGTTAATGTCAAATTCGTAGGAAGAGGAATAGATAAATTCTTATCAGATGGTCAAGATGTACTAGTTGGTTCAAGAATAGATAGTATGGCTAATTTACCTACGGCTACAGGAGTAACAGATCAAGAATTTTTAGGATGGCAGGCAAATGGTGATTATTTAATTGCTGGAGAAAATTCTGAGAAGATTAGAGTTTCTAAAAATAAACTCCTTCAAACTAATGAATTAGGTGCGGTTGTAACTGAAAAAGGAAAAGATATTGAATTTAATGCTGTTTATAGAAAATTATTTAAAGTTGAATTTGAAAATGCTTTTTCTGGGAATATTAATTTTTCAAAAGATTCATCTAATATATTACGTGTTGACGAATTCAATAGTATTGGTGATGCTACAAAAAATAATAAAATACTAGTAATTCCTAGATCTGGTTATTCATTATCTCATTTTATAGCGAATAAAACTGTGAAAAGTAAATATGGATAAAAGTACTAAAGAAATTTTTGCAAATCAGAAAATTAAAGAAAAATGAACTGTATAATATTGTTCCTACTTCGGATTTAAAAATCACACTCAATATTTAAATTGAGTGTAGTACCATCTACACTTGAAGAGATGATAGAAAATAATAAGATAAAAACTGTTGATGATGCATTGGATATAAAATTTGAATCAACAGAAAATATTAGAAAAATTTTAGGACCATTGTATTACTTGAGGTAAAAAAAGAATGGTTATTAAATATGAGATAATAAAAGGATGTTTATCTGTGCTGAGCAGAGATAAGCATCCTTTTATTTTTATTTAAACGTTATTTATTTAACTTTTTATTATATTAAAAAAATAATAAAAAAATTATTTAGTGTTATTTTTGTATAAAGGTTGATTTTAAAAATTTTAAAAATAATATAAATAATATGATATTATCTTTTTAAAATAATTATTTACTTGATATTAATACAATAATAATTGGTGTATATCAGGTAGAAATCATTTAATGTCCATATTAATATAGACATTAAATGGTATTCTGTCTTTTATGAAAACGTATTATAATATAAACAGGGAGGATGAGGATGATAAGAAAATTAGAAAATCGCAAAGTAGAATTGTTACAGATATTAAAAAGAAGCAGAAGATTTCTTACCTGTACATGTTATTGCAGAAAAATGGGGATATCTACTAAAAACGGTTTACAGGGATATAGAAAAATAGTTAAGGATGTAAAAGAGATTAAACTATTAAAAAACAAGGTAGTGGAATAAAATGTTGTTTTTCAATTTTTCTCATTGAAAAATTCCTCAAAAAGCAATTAGTTAAGTATTCTTTTAGAAGAACGTAGAGTTAATATATTATATTATTTATTAATAAATTCAAAAACTATACTTCTATTGAAGAACTAGCTGAAATGAACTTTGTGGGAAAATCGAGTATAGTAAATGATTTAAAATTATTTAGAAGATAGACTTGCTAATGAGAATATAAAATTAGAAAAACAGAGATTAGGAACTAAAATAATTGGTGATGAGAAAAATATTAGAAAAAAATATAATGAATTTAATTCGAGATTATTCATTTACAGAAGATGAAAATGCAGAAGTATATTATTCCGATAGAATTGAAAAATACATTAAAAAGAACTATCTTCTAAATTTGATTTTTAGAAAAATAGAAATAGTTGAAAGAATTATATCGAAACACGAAAAATCTTCCGTATACAATAGGTGATTTGTATTATATTAATTTAGTAGTTCATTTACTTATTGCAATAGAAAAGAATAAATAGTGAAAATTATTTAGAAAATAATGAATTTCCTAATATAACTGATAAAAAAATTCTATTATGAAGCTGAGAGTATTGCTGCTGATATTGAGAATGAATTCTTCATAAGTTTACCACCCAAATGAAAATTTATTACATCTATCAGTATCTTGTTAGCATGGGAGTAGGGAATTTAAATAATGATGTTGATTTTGAGGTGAAAGAAGAAATTGAAAACATTGTTAATGAATTTCTAGAAGCTGTTTCTAATACAAAATAATAAGGCAAATGAAAATAGAGATAATATTTATTATTTATTTATACTGCATATCAGAGCATTAATGAGACGATTAAAATATGGAATTAGCATAAAAAAATCCTTTGTTAAATAAAATAAAAAGAAGGCTATTCGAAACAGTTCTCCGATGTGAGTGTATTAGCAAGAAAAATATTATCAGAAGAAATAAGTGAGGATGAAATAGCGTATTTAACTGTATATACTGAGTCAATATTAAAATTGAACAATTTAAAAACAAAAAGTAGTATTAGTTTGCAATAGTGGTTTTGGTACATCTCTATTTTTAAAAAAGAATAGAAGATAAGCTTTAAAAATATAGAAGTAGTAGATGTTGTGTCTACTAAAGATATAAAAGTTTTTATGACTTGAGTAAAAATTAGTTTTTATAATATCTACAGTGAAACTAGAAGATAAACAAGATGCTGTTTTCGTAAATGTTATGCTAAATGATGAAGATATTCAGAATATTAACAGAAAGGTGTATGGTAATGGCAATGAAGTTTAGAGTATTTAATAATGAAAAAGTAAGGTTAGAAGATATTTATATTGACGTAGCAAGTTATTTAGAGAATAATTCATGGATATTTTCAAAAGCAAATATTTTTTGAAGGATTTGGAAGCAAGAGAAGAATTAGGTTGTATAAAGGTAGATAAAAATTTTTATTTACCACATTTAATAAATAATAACATTAAAGAAAAATATAGTAGTAAGAGTAGATAATTTTGAAGATGATGTATTGTTTATTTTGATAAAAGAGAATGACAAAGAAGCTGAAGATAAAAGCTAGAAATATTGTAAGAAATCTTTTAATAGAAAATAAAAGAAATATAATATTAAAGAGTAATAAAAGAAAATTTTGAAGAAATTTCAAAATATGTGTAAAGGAGGTATTTATATGTTAGATGAATTGTTTTCGGAAGATAATATATATTTGGGTGTTGAGGGAAATAACTTTTTGGAAGTTTTTAAATAATGTTTCAAAAAGAATTAAAACAAAAAAATATATAAATGATGGGTATATAGAATCTGTAATAGAAAGAGAAAAAACATTTCCAACAGGACTTGAGTTTCCTAAATATTGTATAGCTATTCCACATACAGATTCTAAATATATAAAAAAAGATGCAATAGCCGTAGTAAAACCGAAACAGAGCGTAATATTCAGGGATATGGCTACGAATTCAAAAGATCTTGAAGTAAATGTTTTTTTCTGTTACTGCTAATTAGTAAAAAATGAAAAATCAAGTAAAAAGCACTATCAAGTGTTATAAAAAAATTTTTCTGATGAAGATTTTTTTATAATAAAAATCATACAGATTAATAATAAAAAGCAAAATTTTAAATATTATAAAAAAATAAGGAGATTTAAGAAAAATGACAAAAAGTATTAATTGCATGTGGTGCAGGTATAGCGACATCAACAATAGTTGTATCTAGAGTTGAAGAATTGATAAAAACATAATCTTGATGTAGATATTAAACAAATTAAAATAGCAGAAGCTGCTAGTTTGCAAAATGAGGCGGATTTGATAGTTTCAACTACAATTTTACCAACTACCTATTCAATTCCTAGTATAATTGCAACTAATTATATTATGGGGATTGGTGAAGAAGAGTTAGATGAAGAAATTTTAAGTCACTTAAGATAATTAAAAAAATAAATAAAGGAGAAACGTTATGCAAAAATTATTAGATATAACAAATTATATATTAGGTTTAGGACCTACTGTTATTTTTACCAATAGCAATCTTTATTTTTAGCTATTATATTTAGAGTACCTGTAGGTAAAGCTGTTCGTAGTGCACTAACTATAGGGATTGGGTTTTGTAGGTATTAATCTAGTTGTGGGTATTTTTAACTACTAATTTAGGGTCCCTATTACAGAGCAATTAGTAGAAAAATATAGTATTTCATTAAGTACTATTGATGTTGGCTGGCCAGGGGCAGCGGCAGGCTCTTGGGCATCACCTGTAGCAGCAATTTTAATTCCTATATGTGCTTTAGTTAACGTTATTATGATTGCATTAAAACTAACTAGAACATTGGATATTGATATTTGGAACTACTGGCATTTTATTGCAGCTGGAGCAACAGGATACATAGTATCAGGAGGTTCATGGTCATTCAGTATTTTATGTGCTGTTCTATATGAAGTAATGGTATTATTAATGGCAGATAGAACTCAAAAAATGGTTCAAGATGTGTATGGTCTAAAAGGTATCTCATTACCAACAGGATCTACAGCAGCATTCGGATTTGTAGGTATTCCAATTGGTTGGCTGATAGCTAAAATTCCAGTTATTAAAGATATTCATATAGACTCTGAAACAATTCAAAAACGTTTTGGTATCTTTGGTGAACCAATGGTAGTAGGTACATTCTTAGGTATGATTTTACAAGCATTAGTTAACTGGAGAGATGTTGGTTTAGTATTAAAAACAGGTATTGCGATGGGAGCATTCATGTTATTAATGCCTCGTATGGTTAAATTATTAATGGAAGGATTAATCCCAATTTCTGAATCTGTACGTGACTTTATGAAAACGCGTTACAAAGGTAGAGACCTATACATTGGTCTTGATGCTGCGGTTTCAATTGGACATCCATCTAACATTTCAACAGGATTAATCTTAGTTCCAATTACATTACTATTAGCAATCATTATTCCTGGTAACAAAGTTTTACCATTTGGGGACTTAGCTACTATTCCGTTCTACGTATCATTCATCGTAGCAAGTAGAAAAGGGAATATCTTCCACTCAGTATTAGCTGGAACAGTGGTAATTGCTTTATCATTACTTATGGCAACAGACTTCATCGGAGTTCATACGCAAATGATGCAAGGATTAGAACAATATAGTCATGGACATACAAGTTTAAGTTCATTAGACATGGGTGGTAACTTCTTTAACTGGGTTATCTTAAAATTCTCACAATTATTTTATTAAAAATATAATTGTTAATAATAAATTTCTATGGCACCATAGTTCTATAATCTTTAGTAGAAAGTAGTTGATTATGGTGCTGTTTTTAATTAGAAAAGAGAGGTATATAAAATGAAAGCTTCGGTTATGTACGAGCATAAAAAATTTGAATATAAAGAAATAGAGGAACATAAATTAGGTGAAAATGATGTAAGAATAAAAGTTCATTCTTGTGGAATATGTGGCTCAGATATTCACAAGATGCAAACTAAATGGAAATATGGATATCCAGCAGTAATTGGTCATGAATACTGTGGAGAAGTAGTTGGATTTGGAGATAAGGTCACAAAATTTAAGAAAGGTGATAGAGTTGTCTGTGTTCCTTTTATGCCATGTAATGAATGTGAATATTGTAAACAATCCTTATATTCAATGTGTGAAAATTACACTATGATTGGATCACATAGATTCGGTGGTTTTGCAGAATATTCCGTTATACCTGAGGAGAATCTTTTGAAAATAGGAGATTTAGAATATACTAAGGCAAGCTTCATTGAACCATTAGCAGTTGTAATGCATGCAGTTATGGGAATAGATATAAATCTAGGAGATAGTGTTGTTGTATTAGGGGCTGGAACTATAGGAATGTTAGTCTTACAGGCAACTAAGGCTGCAGGAGCTGGGAAAGTAATAGTTGTTGATATTGATGATAGAAAATTAGAATTAGCTAGAAAGTTGGGAGCTACTCAGATTATAAATCCATTATCTGAAAATTTAGAAGAGAAAGTAAACGAATATACTGATGAAAAAGGTGCAGATATTTCTTTAGAATGTGCGGGTAGTGTTGTTACACAAGAGCAAGCCTTATTATTAACTAAGAAGCATGGTAAAGTTGGTTATTTAGGAATTGCTTATAAAGATATAACACTTAAAGAAAAAGCATTTGAGAGCATATTTAGAAAAAGAGTTGACTTTAAAAAGGTTCTTGGAATTTTTATTCAGCCCCGTTCCCAGGTAGAGAATGGACTAATGCAATAGAATTAATTTCTAAAAATAAAATTGATGTAGAAAGCTTAATTACACATAAAATTTACATTGAAAGATGTTGATAAAGCTTTTTGAAATGATATTAGGAAGAACAGAACCATTTGGGAAAGTCCTTATTCTTCCAGAATTATAAGAAAAGAGGATAATAATATGTTAGCAGCAGTAAAAACAAAAAGTAGGTTATGATAATTTAGAATTATTGGATGTTGAAGAACCTCAAGTATATGGTGATAGGGTAAAAATTAAAGTAGCATACACCGGAATATGTGGGTCGGATATTCATACTTTCAAAGGAGAATATAATGCTAAAGGATTACCAGTTACATTAGGTCATGAGTTTTCGGGAGTTGTAGTTGAAGTAGGACCAGATGTTAAAAATGTGAAAGTTGGGGATAGAGTTACTAGTGAAACTACTTTTGAAACTTGTGAACAATGTATATACTGTAAATCGAAAGATTATAACTTATGTGATAATAGAAAAGGAATAGGTACACAGGCTAACGGTAGTATGGCAAAATATGTATTGTCAAGAGAAGAAAGTTGTCATGTTCTACCAGAAACAGTGAGCTTGAAAGCAGCTTCTTTAACTGAGCCATTAGCATGTTGTACTCACTCTGTTATGGAAAAAACATCAATAAAAGAGGGGGAAACTGTTCTTGTTATTGGGCCAGGGACCAATAGGGTTATTAGCTGCACAAGTGGCAAAAGCTAATGGAGCAAAAGTTATAATTACAGGGATTACAAAAGATAAACCACGATTAGATTTAGCTAAAGAAATAGGAATCGATGTGACGGTGGATAGCCTAGTTGAAGATTTAAGAGAAGTTATATTAAAAGAAACTGATGGATATGGTGTTGATAAAATATTTGATTGTTCAGGATCTGTATTCGCAGTAAATAATGCTTTGCCACTTGTTAAGAAAAAAGGTGATTTTGTTCAAATTGGATTATTTGCTAAAAAAATGAATGAACTTAATCAGGAAAGTATTATTCAAAGAGAAATACGCTATATTGGTTCGAGATCTCAAAAACCATCGTCATGGGATTTAGCGTTAGATTTATTAGCAAATAATAAAATTGCTACAGATAAAATGATTACTAAAATATTTTTCATTAGAGAATACTCGAAATGCATTTGAAGCGGTAATGTCGGGAAAAGAGATAAAAGTATTAATCAAATCAAATGAAGATATAGAATAATTATTAATACAATAATATAGTTACTTAAGGAGTAGTATGGGATTAAGAGTATCATTTTTCATTCGAAATTCCAACTTTATGCAAAAATAACTATTAAGTTTAGTTAATCATTCAGTTAATGGAACTAGGGGAATGGGTATATACTATGATAAAGAAATAGGGCCTATAATGATATAGTAATGATTTTTTTGTTCGATTAAACTCCCTATAGAAAAAAATCTATATAGGAGTTTTTAGTGATACTAAATTTTCTTTAAAAATTCTTCACTTCTTTTTTTGAGTTTTTAGCTAGTCTAGATACAAATCGACTAACTTCTACATTATTTTTGTAACCTACAAAAAGAAGGAATACCAAAAATATCAAGAGCTTGAGCTATTTCCGGATAATCATCACGGTTAACGTAGATGAATTTTTATTTTAGGAAACTTGTTCATCGTTTTTTTCTAAGTAACGGTCTAACATGATGCAATCTGGACACCACGTTGCAGAAAAATACAAAGACAATTTTTCATTTTTCTTCTTTTAATACTTTTGAATTGTTCTATAGAATTTAATTTTTTTCTATATAATTAAACATATAATCACCTCATTTATGACTAAGATTATATTACAAAAATTAATTGTTAGCATGAAGAATGCTTAGTTTCTAATTTTTCAGTTTATGTTTTCATTTTCAATTTTCGATTACAAATGTAAGCAAATATATTGAATTTAATTGCTAAATGTTGCATAATATGTGATATAGAGATTAGATTTGTGTGATATAATTATTTATATAAATACTAAACTTTAATTGATAAAAAGCTATACAATATTATAGAGGTGAAAACATGGCAAAACATTATGATTATATTGCGATTGGTGGAGGAAGCGGAGGAATAGCTTCAATCAACCGAGCTGCAATGTACGGTGTAAAAGGATTGTTAATCGAAGGAAATGAATTAGGAGGGACATGTGTAAATGTTGGATGTGTTCCTAAAAAAGTTATGTGGCATGCGTCACAAATATCTGAGAGTTTAAAATCATATGCTAATGACTACGGATTTAGTTTGAAAATTTAGAATTTGATTTTTCAAAACTAGTAGGTAATCGTTCTGCATATATTGATAGAATTCATGGTTCTTATGAACGTGGTTTAAATAATAACAAAGTGGATTTAGTAAGAGGATATGCTAAGTTCGTTAACAAAAATACAGTTGAAGTAAATGGAGAACAGTATACTGCTGATCATATTTTAATAGCAACTGGTGGACAACCAACTATTCCTAATGTTGAGGGAGCTGAGTATGGTGTTACATCTAATGAAGTTTTTGCATTAAAACAATTACCAAAACGTATTGCAGTAGTAGGTGCCGGATATATCGCGGTTGAACTTGCTGGAGTATTCCACGGTCTTGGTGTTGATACTCACTTATTTGTACGACGTGATCGTCCTTTAAGAACTTTTGACAGAGACATAGTAGATACTTTAGTAAAAGTTATAAATGAAGAGGGACCAACTCTTCACACAAATGCTATTCCTAAAAAAGTTGTAAAAAATAACGATAACAGCGTTACTTTAGTGCTTGAAGATGGACGAGAAACAACAGTAGATTTATTAATTTGGGCAATTGGTAGAAAGCCGTTAACTGAAAACCTAAATTTAGAAGCTGCAGGTGTAGAACTTGATGAACGTGGATTTATTCCTACAGATAAATTCCAAAATACTAATGTAGAAGGAATTTATGCAGTAGGTGATGTAACAGGACGCTTAGCGTTAACTCCAGTTGCAGTTGCTGCAGGACGTAGATTATCAGAAAGATTATTTAATAATAAACCTGAAGAGCACCTAGATTACACTAATGTTGCTACAGTTGTATTTTCGCACCCAGCAATTGGTTCTATTGGATATACAGAAGAACAAGCTATTAAAGAGTTTGGGGAAGAAAACATTAAAGTTTATAAATCATCATTCACTCCAATGTATTCAGCAATAACTAGTCATAGACAACCATGTTTTTATGAAACTTATTACTCTTGGTGAAGAGGAGAAAGTTGTAGGATTACATGGAATTGGTTATGGTGTAGATGAAATGATTCAAGGATTTGCTGTTGCTATTAAAATGGGAGCAACAAAACGTGATTTCGATAATACAGTAGCGATTCACCCAACTGGTTCTAGAAGAATTTGTAACAATGAGATATTTTATAAAAAAATGATTGGCCTTTTTCCTAGGTCAATCATTTTTCTTGACATTCTATTTTTTTATAGGAGTATTCTGAGGGTGGGAGGGATAATAATGAAAAATTTTTAAAAAAACAATAATTATTGTAATATTCACTGTATCGATTGCAACAGGTTGTGTGAGATTCAGTAAAGAGGATAAAGAGACTAGTGCTCCAAAAAGAATCTTCTAATAAAAGTCTTTTAGTGAATGGATTGGGAAGAAAGGGATAAATAGTATTAAAATTAACACATTGAAAAAAATAATGTCAAAATTTATTATCACGATAATGAGACGATTTTTAATACAAGGAAAGTACAAAGGAAATTATGAGTATTTTTATAGATAATAATTTATTAGATATTACTGCTTTTCGCAGAGGAATTAGGTGATAATAGTCTTAACGTATATCTTCCTAATAAAAGTATATAAAAATATAAGTTTGGAAAACAGAGATGCAACTTCTAAAAATATTTGTAAATGTAGAGAATTTAATCATTAATAGTAATGATGAGGTTGTAGTTGATGGAGCAGAGATAGGCAATCTTAAAAATAGCTACTGATAATAAAAAGGTACAGATTACAAAGGATACTATAAATAAAGCGATTATTGAAACTAAAAATAATACAAAAAAATTATAGTAGACCAAACAAAGGTAAATACTATGAATATGCTAACAGAATCTGGAGATATTTTCGTAAAAATTAAAGGAAATAAACAAGATTATCAAATTAATCATAGTAAAAACACAAAGGACATTAAAGATAAACAGATAACAGCAGTTTTCAGATAAAGGAAAAAAATTGAAATTAGCTTTATTTAGATTAGAAAAAAATTTTTTTCAAAATAAAAAAGGGAGTGACTCAAAAATCGTGATTTCAAAAGAAACAAGATTTTGTCGAGTCACTCTCTTTAGCATTGTATTTAAAATTTTTCCATTTTTTTATGAAATTTTCTAGTTTTTCTTCTATCCTTATCGCTCATTCGAATGTGCCTATTTTTTTAATTCACGAGAATTGTGATTTTTTTGTTATTTTAGAAACACTTTGTTTTCTATCTTTTAATTCTTTTTATAAACATGTGACAATCTCGCAAAGATTGCTCCGTATCCAAGAGTAGTGTCACGTTCATCGTGATCGTCACTTACTACTATAATGTCTATAAAGTGATCGATTCTTAATTCTCGAGTTTTTTTCTTTCTATCCATTGGTCAGCCCTTTCACCAGTTTTTGTATAAACAATAGTAATAGGTGATTCTTCTTTAATGTATTCTTTTGAACGTGTTAGATAAGCGTCGAAATACGCAGTAAACGATATAGTTGTTGCCACCTGCATACTCACGCAACATATCAATTAAAATATCTCGTTCTGTAGGAAAGGTAGAGCTTTTTTATTAAGTCATATTCTTTCATACGAAAAAGTAAATTATAACCGTCAATAAATAAATATTGTTTTTTTCATAAAAAAAGTCCTCCTTTGATAATTTAATTAATTTCTTTCCTCATATCTACATGCTCAATACCAGCGTCTAAATATATTTTATCATTAACTCTATTATAACCCTAATGATTTATAGAAGTTTTTCAGCTTGTATTTGAGCACTAAGTTCGATAATTATTTTTTTCTTTTTAAAATTTGCTGTGTGATATTTTTTCGCATCCAATAATAAGTTCACGTCCAATTCCTTGACCGCGGTATTCTTTATCAATAACAACGCGTCCAATGTGAATAACGTCTTTATCAAGATCTATAAGTCGTGCAACTCCGATAAGTTTATTGTTATCAAAGAATCCAATATGAACCGTATTTTTCGCTATTATCTTTTTCATCAAGTTCAAGTTCCATTGGAACTTTTTGTTCTTTAACAAATACTTTCAATACGAAGAGCAAAACCAAGGTTAAGCTCTTCTTTAGATTTTAATATTTTTAATCATTAGACTTAATTCTTTTCGTACATTATTATACCAGCTGCTACAGAAGCGTTTAAGCTTTTGGATTTTTCCCTAACATTGGTAGGTGATATAAGAAATCACATTCGTTAGTAACAACTTTACTCATACCTTCACCTTCGTTACCGATTACGATAGCTAAAGGTACATCTTTTGCAATTTTTGTGTAATCTTCAGAGCGTTCTGCTAATGTTGTTCCAGCAATCCAGAATCCTTTTTCTTTAAATTTTTTAATAGCATCAGTTAGGTTTGATACACGGATAACAGGCATGTGTTCAATTGCTCCTGCAGAAGCTTTAACTGCAGTTTGGCTAACTACAGCGGCACGACGTTTAGGAATTATTATTGCTTTAACACCACTTGCTTCAGCAGTTCGAATTATCGCACCCTAGGTTATGTGGATCTTCAATATGGTCTAAAATAAGTAGGGTAGTATCTTTATTAATTTCTAAGTTATTTACTACTTCATCAAGTTCAAAGTAAGAGTATGGCGCAACATAGGCGATAACTCCTTGGTGACGTTCAGTAGTAGAATTGTCTAATTTACGTTTTGGAACTTCTTGGCAAATGATTTTTTTCTCATTAGCAATAGCAAAAATAGATTTTAATCTTCCTTTTTCAATCCCCTCTTGGAATAGAATTTTATTAATTTCACGTCCTGATTTAATTGCTTCAAGTATAGCATTACGACCAGCGATTACTTCTTTATCCAAATCAACTTCATCAGTTTGAACTTGAGGTTTTTGTTCTTTGTTTTTCAGTCTTAATTCTTTATAGCGTTTATTGTTTTTTTCTTCATATAATTTTTATTATGTAGTTAAACATTTCCTCCAATCTTTCAAAGTTTTTCTAAATATAAATAACTGAATACAGCCTCTAAACCAGTAGCTAGTTTATATTCCATAATACTAGCATTTTTGCTTTTAGAGTTGTTTTTGATTTTTTTGCACGGTTATAAATCTTTTTCTTCTTGTTCTGTCAAAATACCATTATTTAGTATGTTTTTCCATAAAACTTGCTTGAGCTCTAGCAGATACGATTGTAGAAACTGTTTTATGAAGATTATTTATTTTTCCTAAATGATTTTTCATAACATATTCTCTACTCATTATATCGTAAATACTATCTCCAATATAGGCAAGTGTTAAAGCTTGCATTTGATTTGGATTAGCGAAGTTTTTTTCAGTAAATTTAAATGTTATATTTTTTTCCATCGTACACCTTGTTTTGTATCTTCTAGGATGATTCCTTGTTCTTTTAAGTCATCTCGGATTTTGTCAGCTAAAGCGAAATCACGGTTTTTACGAGCGGCTTCACGTTCAGCTATTAAGTTTTCGATATGCTCACTATCAAGAGTGTTATCTTCTTTTACATTTATACCTAGAATTGAACTATACGTTTCGAATGCAGCATTGATTAGTTCTAGTGTTTCTTTGTTAACAGCTTCTTTTGCTGTATATGAGTTTGAAATTCTTACAATCTCATACCATGAAGAAAGGGCGTTTGCTGTATTGAAATCATCTTGCATATATTCTTCAAATTTATTTAGTTCTTCTGTAACTAATGCTACAACTTCTGTATCTAATTTTTTTCTTCAGTCATTTCGTTATTTAATCTAAATTGTAGATTTTGATATGAAGTTTTAATTTTTTTCGAAGTTTGTTTTTGCTAATTCAATATTTTTCTAATGTGTAGTTAATTGGTGTTCTATAGTGAACTGTCAACATGAATAAACGAAGCACCATAGGGTCAATTTCAGCAATAATATCTTTTACTAAGCGAAAGTTTCCTAAACTTTTACTCATTTTAACATTATCAATATTTATAAATGCATTGTGCATCCAATAATTACTAAATGGTGCATGGTTATGACACTCAGATTGTGCAATTTCATTTTCGTGATGAGGGAATGTTAAGTCTTGTCCACCAGCGTGGATATCGATTGTTTCGCCCAGTGTTTCTTTAGCCATTACTGAACATTCGATATGCCAACCAGGGCGTCCTTCTCCAAATGGACTATCCCATTTTACTTCACCTGGCTTAGCTTTTTTCCATAGTGCAAAATCTAGTGGATCTTCCTTGTGTTCTCCAACTTCGATTCGAGCACCACTAATTAAATCATCGATAGATTGTTTACTTAATTTTCCGTAGTCTTCTTTTTTACGAGTTCTGAAATAAACATCACCGTCTGCTTCATAAGCAAATCCTTCTTCAACTAATTTAGCTATAAATTTGATTATTTCTTGCATATATTCAGTAACTCTAGGGTTTTTTGTTGCTCTTTTACATCCTAATGCATCGTAATCCTTAAAGAAGGCATTGATGTACTTTATCTGTAAGTTCACTAGTAGAAATTCCTTCTTCATTACTTGCTTTAATAATTTTGTCGTCAACATCAGTAAAATTAGAGATGAAATCTACTTCATATCCACTATGTTCTAAATATTTTCGTACAACATCAAAGACGATAATAGGTCGTGCATTACCAATATGAATATAATTGTATACGGTTGGTCCACAAACATACATTCGTACTTTATTTTTCTTCTATTGTTTTTTTAAAATTTCTTTTTGTTTTGTCAATGTATTATAGAGTTTAATCATAAATAGCTCCTTTTTTTAATTGGGGGCAAAATATGTAAGTGATGTACTCCCAAAATTCTCAATTTTTTTAATAATTAGAAAAATCTATTACTTAAATTTTTAACACAAAATGTTAATAAAATGAATTATTTATTAATATTTCATTAGAGATAGTTGATTTTTAATTGTTTTTAAAATTTAATTTGTATTAAAAATATAGTGGATAAAAAAATAAAGGATAAGGATAACATGAAATTATCGGATACGATTTATACAACTGATCAACATAAACAATCAAAAGATATATTTCTAATAATACTAGGAACAGTTTTTATTCTCAATTTATGCTGGATTGTTAATACCTGTTAATAATATTGGAGCAGGGCGGCGCATTAGGATTAAGTTTAGTAATTAATAAAATAACTGGGATAAAAAAATAGGGACTGCACAATTTGTTTTTAAATGTTCCATTATTTTATTTAGGTTATAAATATATAGGAAGAAAATTTGTAATACTAACAGGATTAGTAATTAGTATCTCATCTTTTTAATTAACAATTTACCTAAGATAATAACTCCTGTTAACCTTGGAGATTCGCTTGTAGCAGCAATCTTCTGTGGAATTATTTCGGGATTAGCTATGTGTTGTCTGTTGGTTGCTGGAGCTTCAACGGGTGGAACGGATATAACAGGTAAGTTTATTACTAAGCAGTTCAAATATAACTTACCAACAGTTTTTTTAATACAAGATATAACAATATATACAATAGTGTGGATATTTTTTGATATTAAATATGTAATGTATGCACTTGTAATGAGTTTTGTACGTAATCAAACGATGAAAGGTGTTCAAAAAAATTCTTCTCAGCATATATACAATGTACGATAATTAGTAGTAATCCAGAAAAAATGGTAGAACTTATTAATAATACTCTACATAGAGGTTCTACAATAATGGATGTTGAAGGTGGATATTCTCATAAGAAAAAAAGAATGATTATTGTAGTTATTCAACAAAAATGAGATGCATCTTTTAAGACAATTAGTAGCAAAAAAATTGTCCAGAAGCATTTATTACAGTAACTGCAGTTAATACTATTGTAGGTAATTTTAAAGAACATTCATATAGATTATAAAATAAATAATTTACGGTTTTAAAAAAACAGTTGTTTTTTTAAGCCGTATTTATTATAAATTAGTGGAGAATTTATTGAAAAATAAAGAAAAGTTAAAAAGGGGAAATAAGTTGATAATTGACCATATTTGATATATAATAACAAGTGAAAAGAAAATTAGGAGGTAAGAAAAATGAATTTAATTCCTACAGTAATTGAGCAAACTTCTCAAGGAGAGAGAGCTTATGATATTTATTCAAGATTATTAAAAGATAGAATCATTATTTTTAGGGTCTGATGTTAATGATCAAGTAGCTAATTCAATAACAAGTCAACTTTTTATTTTTTTAGAAGCACAAGATAGTGAAAAGGATATCTACTTCTACATAAATTCACCAGGTGGAAGTGTAACAGCTGGATTTGCAATCTATGACACTATGCAACATATTAAATGTGATGTTGTAACTATCTGTATGGGAATGGCAGCGAGTATGGGAGCATTCTTACTTGCAGCAGGAACTATTGGTAAACGTTATGCACTACCAAATGCTGAGGTAATGATTCACCAACCATTAGGGTGGAGCACAAGGTCAAGCAACTGAAATTGAAATAGCAGCCAAACACATTTTAAGAACTCGTGAAAAATTAAACAAAATTTTAGCGGACAGAACTGGACAAACTATTAAAGCTATTGAACGTGATACAGAAAGAGATAACTACTTAACTGCTGAAGAAGCATGTGAATATGGATTAGTTGATAAAGTGATGTATCCAGAAAATAATAAACCACAAGAAAAACCAAAAAAAGCTACGAAAAAGGTTGCTAAAAAATCAGAATAAATAAAAAAAGGAATTGGGCATGTAACCCGATTCCTTTTATATTTTCCATATTTTCCCAATGGCATTACGAAACTCGTAATTATCCATAAAGTATTCTATATTTCCGTTAAAATGACGCTTGAATTGAAGAACACTATAATCTGTAGCATCTTCTGAAGTAAACTCTTTAGAAGTTCCAAAGAAGTTGAAAATTCTAAAGTTATTTTTTAATAGCGTATTTTATCATTGTGTACATTACTAAATATGAACCATTGAATCTAGAAAAATTCTTTTTCATGCCGCCAGTGAAGTAAATAAGATCTTGTTTTTGTCTCGATAAAACTTGCGCAAGATAGATAAATTATATTTTCATTTTCTTCTTTTTAAAGAAGAGATTTTTGCTATTTTATCATTATTAAAAAGCAATTGATTCATCTATTCTAGTTATTTTTGTTTATAGTTTTTTTCAGGATTTACTTTCCCACTTTCAAGTTTTTTTCTTTAAGTTTATTCTTTTTCAGTATTAAAATCTTCAATCTCTTTTATTTAATTTAGAAATAAGAGAATCACAATCTAAATATGAAACCATAAGATGAAGCTTTATTACCTAGTGCAGTTTTTAAATTTCTAAAAGTATTTCACTAGTTCTAATTTGGAAATTTATTCTATCTTCTGTACTTTTTGTTTATTGAATCAAATATTGCAGCATCTTCATCGTTGAAAAATATCGATTTCTTTTTACAGTTATTCCTTCTTTTTATAGCTTTGTTTATTGAACGTTTAGCCATAGTAGAAACAGTTTTTAATAAATTATCTTCTGTAAGAGATTCTTCTAGTTCTCTTGAATATATACAACGAGAAGCTAGAGTAGGGTTTGTGAATAAATCATCATTAAGTGGTTTTATACCCAAGTGAAGTTAATATTTTGTCTGTTTCTATTGATTCTTTAGTAGTTTCAATATATTCGATATCTTTATAAATACGTTCGTTTAAGAATGGATTCACCCTTACACAAAGGACACGAAAGTCTTTTTGAGAAATATTTTTTTAATTCTGTCATATAAAAATCTTACTAACTTTGTGTTAGAATAATCCATTATTGGACCATGTTGAGCTGTTACTTTATAGAAGATTTTTTTATAAGGGAAGTAAATAAATGTTGCATATGCTAACACTTCGTCATTTTCTTTTTACAGCAAGGATTTTTTTGTTTTTAAGTTATTGAAATCCTGCATTTTACTATATACAGCAGCTTGTTGTAAGTAGAAACGACTATTGTTTTTTTCTTGAACCTTTTGTAGTTCATCACTGCTAATTTCTGTAAATATCATTAATATGCTCCTTAGAAAATTTTTTTAATACATACCCATACGATTATATAACAAATTTTAGAAAAAAGCAATATACTGTAATTATGCTGATATGAGGATAAAAGTAAATTAGTTGTAGTGTATAATATGCTTGAATTTATACAGATAATCAATATAAGATAAAAAGGGTTGTAATTATTAAAAAAACAATTTACAACCTTTTTTTCTATATTTTTTTGATTTTTTTATATTACTTACCATCAGATAAGAACATATAATTACTAATATTAACGTAGCAATACTTGGTAATTTTATCGGAGCGATAATTGCAAGGATTGTTCCACATGTTGTGATAGGGACACCTTGGTAGTACCCATTTTTCATTTTTGTAACGTTGAATCTGGCTAAACGATAAGCACCGCAACATACGTATGCTCCACAGATTATTGCAACTATTGTTGTTAGAATAGCTGATGGTTTTTCAGTAGTAACAAATATTTCAAAAACAAGCATAGCTGGTGCTACTCCAAAACTAACTACGTCACATAGAGAATCTAAGTCGTGACCAATTTCAGAAACAACACCAAGTTTTCTTGCGACGATACCGTCGTATCTATCTGCAAGCATAGCTAATATAATAAAGACAGTTCCCCAAATGAAATATCCGTGAGATGTTGTCAGAATAGACATGAATCCACAAAATATATTACATAAGGTAAGATAATTTGGTATGAAGTTTTTATTCATTTTAAAAGTCAACCTCCAATATTGATATTATAATTATAGTACAAATTTGAAATAATGTCTAAGAAAAATATAAAAATTTCTAATAATTAAGGTTTGAAAATTTATATTAGTACGGTGTTGTTTATCACGTAATAAACTGTTATAATTAATGTACAGTCGAATTTTTGGGAGGTACACTATGGAAAAAGAATTTTAAAAAAATTTAAATTTCATAAAAGATTATTAAAAGAGTTATCTATTATTTCTTTTTGGATGTGCAATTTATTCTTTGCTATTATGCATTTTTAATGTTCCAAACAAACTTGTGGAAGGTGGAGGAACAGGGGGTAGCATTGTTATTTTTATTATGCTATTGGTATACCAGTATCTATCGGGACTATATTAGTAAATATTCCCTCTTTTGATTATTGGATATAAAATGTTAGATAAAAAAACTATGTTGTATACAGTATATGGAATTTTTTTATGATAACATTTTTGGATTGGAATATTTGAAAAAGTATCATATAGCTATAGATATAGGGGGAGATAGACTTACTGGCTTCAGTATTTGGAGGTATAATAGCTGGAATTGGTCTTGGAATAGTCTTTTTTAGCAGGTGGAACAACCGGGGAGTAGATATTGTTGCTAAGATTGTTCAACTATATACAGGGAGTTCTATTGGGAGAATAATACAGATTCTTGATGGAGTAATTATAGCTTTAACATTTGTAGTAGTTAAAAAGTTTTCCTGCGATATTATATACATTAATTTATATTTTTATTTGTACTAAGATGATTGACTATGTTGTTGAAGGTGGTGTTCCTGGAAAAGGAGTAATGATTGTTTCATCTGAGATTGAGCTAATTACAAAAACGAATACAGGAAGATATGAATCGAGGATTGACATATATTAAAGGTCAAGGAAGTTATTCTAAGAAAGATTTGAATATAGGATATTGTGTAGTCTCAAGAAATGAAATAGGGAAAGTGAAAATCCATCGTTTATAATATTGATCCACGAGCGTTTGTAACAATCACCGAAGTGCATGACATTATTGGTGAAGGATTTAGTTTTGATCAACCTAAAAAAATGAGATTATCATTTAAAAATAAATTATAAAAAGGATGTATGGGAGCGACTTTATAAAAAAATGATTTGTTGTTAATCATAAAGTTAAGTCGCTCCGTTGCTATTTAATATAAGGAGAAAAGAATCAAAAATAATATGGTTTAAAAATTATTATATAAGATTAGTAAGTTTTAATATTATTAATAGCTGTTTGTTGTTCAGTATTTGGACAGGTACTATTAAAACTAATAGAGATGACAAGTGGTTATTATAAGTATTTGATAGTGTTGACACCTATAATATTACTTTTTACAAAATTTAGTAATAAGTATTTAAAAACTAATACGATAGGAATGAAATATTTTATTGAAGCTGCAACTGAAAAGAAAGATAAGGTATCATGGAGCTTTTCCGTTTATACTAACATTAAATACTTTATTAGCACATGGTTTTTGGAGTAAGTGTCGGACGTGAAGGGGTTGCTGTACAATTAGGTGGAGCTATTGGAGGTAATCTTGCTGGAGAAGATTTTTAGTAAGGACAAAAAACAATTTTTTGTTAAATTGGGAATGATTTGCGGTTTTGCAGGATTGTTTCAGACACCACTTGCTGCGGTAGTATTTATTTTAGAAGTTGTTAGTGAAAGATTTAATTTTACAGTGAATAAGGTATATGAGTATATAACATATATCATCGGAGCATATATTAGTGCCTTTGTTTCGCATAAATTAGGTTTAGAGAAGTTCTTTGTAAGAATAGACATAAGTAAGGTAAATATAAATATAGAATTTTTATTAAAGATAATTTTAATCGGTATAGTTTTTTGTATTTGTAGGAATTTTTCTTTGTTGTTATTCAAAGAAAAATTAAAGAAATAGTAGCATCAAATAATAAATATTAGTTGGATCCTTTTAGTTGTTTTTATTTTAGTTAGTATTTTTTTCGAATATAGATACGCTTCGTTAGGAACAAATTTAATTGGCCTTTCTTTCACCAACTTTGAACAAATTCAAATTTATGATTTTATACTGAAGATTATTTTTAACAGCGATTTGTACAGGTATTGGTTTTAGTGGTGGAGAAGTTACGCCACTATTTGCAATAGGAGCTACATGTGGAGTAATTCTAGGAACGTATTTAGGTTTACCTATTTTAGTAACTGCAGCCCTAGGATATTGTCTTGTATTCTCTGCAGCCACTAAAACGTACATTGCTCCTATACTTCTTGCTTTAGAGGTATTTGGTTATAAGCTTTATGTTTTTTGCAATTGTACCTGCATTTTTTTAATTTATTTAATAAATAAAAAAAGTATAGTATATATAAGTAATAAAGATATAGAAGAAACCCTAGTGTGATTACTCACATTAGGGTTTTGTTTTTAGAGTCCAAGTATATTAAGTATTTCTTTTTTTATATTTTTAATTTTTGTTCATCTTGATTTTTCTTTATCAAGATTTATTTTTAATTTCTGATACTATTTCACCGGGTTTGTTTTTATGATATAAATTCTATCACTAAGATCGATGGCTTCATCGATATCGTGGGTAATAAGTAGAGTAGTTAGGTCAAGTTTATTCTTAATTTCTAAATACCAAGAGTGCAGTGAAATTTTAGTAATTGCATCGAGTGCACTAAATGGCTCATCTAGTAAGAATAGTTCTTCTTTAAACATATATGTACGAAGTAACGCGATTCTTTGACGCATACCTCCACTTAACTCGCTAGGATATTTATCTTTATATTCGTAAAGGTTAAATAATTTAAGATTCTTTATCGCTTCTTCTTCAGCTTCTTTTTATTGATTTTTTTCTTATTAAAAGTGGAAGTATAATGTTTTGAATAATAGTCTTATGTTCTAATAATAAGTCTTTTTGAAGCATGTAACTTACACGACCTTTATAGTCTGTGTTACCTTTTTATAGAAATTTCGCCACTTTGAAGAGGATTTATACCTGCGATAATATTGAAAAAGGGTAGTTTTACCAACACCACTTCCACCAAGTATAGAAACGACTTCACCTTTATCGACATGAATGTTTATATCTTTTAGTATTTTTATTGTTAGGATAATTGAAAGATAAGTTTTTTTATTGATAATATATTCATTATTTTATATAGTCATTGCTGAATCCAGTATTTTCTGCAAGAGGTTGTTTTGTAATTTTATTTTCGTTAACCCAACGGTAGAATGTGTTCCATCTGTTAGCGTCAAATTCACCCCAGTAATCTTTTGTTTGTTGCATATTGTTTAGATAGATATTTTTTTGAGATTCAACGATGAAATCTTTTTATCTTTTTAATTCTGGAGCATTTTTAATTAAAAATCTCTGCAGCTTCTTCAGGATGTTCTATAGCGTAGACATATCCTTTCTTAATAGCTTTAAGAACTTTTTTTAGCTTCTTCTTTATTTTGTTTTTAAGTAATCATTATTAGCAATAATTACTGGAGAATAGTAGTCTAAATCTTTATTGAAATCTTTTAGATAGAAGTAGTTAATATCTAATTTTATACTTTCAGCTAATTTACCATCCCATGCATAGTAAATCCAAGCAGCATCGAAAAGACCATTTTCTAGAGGAGTTACAGAGTTTGTATCTGTATTTGGAGCTAGATTTAATTTATTAGCATCTCCACCTTGTTTTTGAATTAGTGATTTAACCATTGCTAATTCTACTGGATCATTCCAAGTTCCATATTTTTTACCTTCAAGGTCTTTAGGTTCTTTAATATTGTTTTTTTTAAGCGAAATAATACCAGATGTGTTGTGTTCGATAATGGCAGCTACAGCAGTGATTCCTGCTCCTTTAGAAAGTTTGTTAGCCATTGAGTCTTGGTAATAAATTCCAAAAGGTGCTTTATTGTTAATAATTAAATCAGAAGTACTGTCTTCAGGTGCTGGTTTAATATCAAGATCGATACCTTCTTCAGCAAAGTATCCTTTTTCCTTCGCTACATATAGACCAGTATGGTTAGTATTAATCGCCCAGTCAAGAACGAAGTCAACTTTTTTAAGTTCTTTTTTCTCTGCATTTTTATTAACTGTACTACATGCAGTTAATGAAATAGTTAAGATAAACGCAAAAATGCTAGTTAATATCTTTTTCATGATTTTCTCCTATATATTTCCATTTAATAAATTTTTTCTCACTTAGTTTAACAAGTTCAATACTTAGTAAACTGATAACTGATACTAATATGATAATTGCAAAACATAGTATCATATTCAAAAAGTTTTTTTGCTTTAATCATGTATACTCCAAGTCCTTCGAATCCTCCAAGCCATTCAGCTACTACTGCAGCGATAAATGCATAAGAGACGCTGACTCTAAGCCCTGCATAGAAATAGCTAAGACTAGTAGGGATTTTAACATGCCAAAGTATTTGGAATTTACTCGCATTCATAAGACGTAATAGAGTAATCATATCTTTATCACAGTTTCTAAATCCATCTAGAATACTAACAACTATTGGGAATGTTGTCGTTAAAACAATTAATACAATCTTTGGAGTTAGTCCATATCCAAGCCAAAGAACAAGGATAGGGGCTATGGCTATAGTTGGAATAGTTTGAGTTAATACTAAAAGTGGATAAATGGTCTTATTAAATATTGGTATACTATCCATAATTAAAGCAAGAAGCCAAGCTATGACTATTCCTAGGAATAATCCTATTATAGCTTCGAGTAGGGTGATTTTGCTGTGAAAAATTAATAGTTGATAGTTTTTTATAAATGCTTTTACTATTTCAATGGGTGTTGGAATAATGTATTTAGGCAATAAACCAAGGTTTCCGGCACCTTGCCAAATTATGATTAAACACAACATAGAAATAGTTGCAGCGTATTTGTTAATTAAATTTGCTAATTTTCTCATCAATTGTTAAAACATCTCCGTAGTTAATTTTCACATTTGCAAAAATATTTTTGCTGTCCTCACCCGCTAGGACTAAACATTCTTTTAATGTATCCATAAGGTCATTAAATTCTCCTTCGATGACTGTTTCAAAGGGAGTTACCTTTAAATTAGAATGTTTATTTTGTAGAAAATAGATAATTTTATCTATAATTTCTATTCTTCCATCATGCTTATCAAGTGGAAGAATTTGTAATGCAATACTGCAATTTATCAAAATAAAAAACCTCCTTACAATATAAGGGGGGTCTAAGTTTTGTCTTTAAGCTAAGTCTACCTACGCTGGCATTATCCAGATCAGGCGCGGTCGAAATATTGATATTTCCTCTCAGACTGTTCACAGACTCCCGTATAAATAATTATAGCATAACGGTAAAAATAATTCAATAAAAGTGCTTTCAAGGGATTGGCTCAAAGAGTGCGATTTCAGAGAAACAAGATTTTATCGAGTCATCTTCGCAAAGTTTATTAGATATGAAGAAAGATTTTGTTGAATTTAGATATAGATAAACCACTGCGTCTATGAGTTCTCTATATGAACTTTGTTAGATTTTAGGACTTTTGGATCAGCTTCAAATAAGCAAGTCTTTAAATTAGGTGATATGAGTAGATTTAATATAATATAAATGCTTTTATTCTTAAGTATAAAGGTCTAAAAATCATAGTAACGTTAATAATTATAATAACAATAGTATAAAAGAATAATTTTTGATTTTTCTTATGATATATGATAGAATTATTAATCATAAATAAAATAAAAGAGGGATATACCAGTGAAAATTTTAAGAGAAATTATGGAATGGGTAGTAGTTGTTGTAGTTTCGATAGCTATTTATCTTGTTCTAAGCACTTATGTTATTGCACCTTTCACAGTAAAAGGTCATTCAATGGATTATACATTCGCTGATAACGATAAAGTTTTCGTTAATAAATTTAGTAAAAACTTTGAACGTGGAGATGAAGTTGTTTTCCACGCTAATGAAACTGATGATTATATTAAACGTATAATTGGAGTTCCTGGAGATACTATTGAGTACAGAAACGACGTATTATATGTAAATGGTCAAAAAGTAGATGAGCCTTACTTAGCTCAGAAAATAAAAGAGGCTAAGGCTTCAGGAACAGCACCATTTACACCGGACTTTAATATTGAATTTTTAAGTAGTACGAAATCTAAGACTGTACCTGAAGGAACATATTTTGTACTTGGAGATAACAGACAACATAGTACGGACAGTCGTGTATTTGGATTTGTTAAAAAAGAAGCGATGATTGGAAAAGTAAGTTTAAGATACTATCCATTTAGTTCGTTCAAATTCTTTTAATATTCAATCATAAAGAAAATTATATATATCGAATTATTTTAGTTGCTAAAAATATTGCGTTATGCTAGAATAATATACGGGCACTCTTAAAGAGTGATTTAAGAAACCACCCCCTGCGATAAATTCGTAGGGGGTTTATTATTTTTAATAGAAGGAGAACACAATGACAAAGTATATTTTTGTAACAGGTGGAGTAGTTTCATCATTAGGAAAAGGGATTGTAGCGGCATCAGTAGGTCGTGTATTAAAAAATAGAGGATTAAAAGTAACTTTACAAAAGTTTGATCCATATTTAAACGTTGACCCAGGAACAATGAGTCCATATCAACACGGAGAAGTTTTCGTTACAGAAGATGGAGCAGAAACAGACTTAGACTTAGGGCACTATGAGAGATTTATCGATGTTAACTTAGGACAATATTCTAACGTAACTGCAGGACGTGTTTATTCTTCAATTATTGAAAAAGAACGTCGTGGAGATTACTTAGGAGGAACAGTTCAAGTAATTCCTCACGTAACAAACGAAATTAAATCACGTGTATTATTAGCAGGAGAATCTAGTGATGCGGATGTAGTTATCACTGAAATCGGTGGGACAACAGGAGATATCGAATCTTTACCATTCTTAGAAGCTATCCGTCAAATCCGTAGTGATTTAGGGCGTGAAAATGTATGTTTCATTCACTGTACATTATTACCATACATTAAAGCTGCTGGAGAAATGAAAACTAAACCAACTCAACAATCAGTAAAAGAGTTACGTGGATTAGGTATTCAACCAGATATTATCGTAGTTAGAAACGAGCTTGCTCTAAACGATGAACTACGTGCTAAAATTTCATTATTCTGTGATATTCCAAAACAAAACGTTATTGAAAGTCGCGATGTAAGTAATTTATACCAATTACCAGTAAATCTTAAAGCTCAAAAAATTGATGATATCGTATTAAAACACTTTGGTTTAACAGCACCGGAAGCTGACATGACAGAGTGGTTATCATTAGTAGATAGAGTAGATAATTTAAAAGAAAATGTAAGAATCGCATTAGTAGGCAAATATGTAGAACTTCATGATGCGTATATCTCAGTTGTAGAATCACTTAAACATGCTGGTTACAAACACAATGCTAAAGTGAAAATTGATTGGATTCAATCTGAAGATATTACAGAAGAAAATGTACATGAATATCTAAAAGATGCAGATGGAATTTTAGTACCAGGAGGATTTGGTGATCGTGGAGTAGAAGGTAAAATTACTACTATTAAATATGCACGTGAAAACAATGTTCCATTCTTTGGAATTTGCTTAGGTATGCAACTTGCTGCTGTTGAGTTTGCACGTAATGTATGTGGATTAACTGGAGCACATTCATCTGAATTAGATCCAAATACACCATACCCAATTATTAACTTATTAGCAGATCAAGAAAATGTTGTTGAAATGGGAGGAACTTTACGTTTAGGAAGTTACCCATGTACATTGACAGAAGGATCTGTAGCACACAAAGAATATGGAGAAATCAATATTACTGAGCGTCACCGTCACAGATATGAATTCAACAACTTCTATCGTGATCGCCTAACTGATAAAGGAATGGTATTATCAGGTGTGAGCCCAGATGGAAAATTAGTTGAAATTGTTGAAATCCCTGAGCACCCATGGTTCGTTGCTGGTCAATTCCACCCAGAGTTCAAATCACGTCCAGAAAAAGCGCACCCATTATTTGCTGGATTCATTAAAAGCAAGTTTAGAAAATAAAAGATAAGAAATAGAGATTTAATATGGAATTATCAGGTTTAATAACAGAACTTGAAGAGAATCGTAACGAACTTTTTAGCTGAATCTATGGAAAAGTATATGCAGGATAAATTTAGATTTCTTGGTATAAGAGGACCTAAAAAGAACAGAATTATATAAGAAGTATTTTCCTACAGCTAGAAAAACAAAAAGTAATAGATTGGAATTTTATTGAAACCTGTTGGAATAAAAGAGGAAAGAGAATTTCAATATGCCGTAGTATATTATCTAAAAACGATGCAAAAGTTTTTAAAAAAAGGTGATATTTCTAAGTTGAAGTATCTTGTAGTTACTAAATCTTGGTGGGATACAGTTGATTTACTATCTAAGATTATTGGTGATGTTGTGAACCGTAATAAAGAATTAAAAACTTTGATGCTAGAATGGTCTAAAAAAGAAAATGACATCTGGTTAAGAAGAGTTGCAATTTTGCATCAGTTATCATTTAAAGAGAATGTAGACAAACTTCTACTAGAGACGATACTAGAAGATAATTTGTGTGATAGTGAATTTTTCATTAATAAAGCTATAGGATGGGCACTTCGAGATTATTCAAAAGTTAATCCAGAATGGGTTAGGAAATTCATAGAAAAATAGAAGTGAAATGGCGAATCTTAGTTTAAGAGAAGCTAGTAAGTATTTAATTAATAAAAAGGAAGAGTGATTTATAATTACTCTTCCTTTTTAGATCATAATTGACAAGTCAACTATGATTAAGTCATAATAAAACTATCAATAATTGACTAGTCAACAAAAAGAGGGGTTATGTGAATGGACATAAGAGAATATGTAAATCTATTGTATGATTTGAAAGTGTTAGAGAGAAAGATTGCTCATATATTTGAGAAAAAGATTAGGAATAAGTCTAACAAGATTTCAAATTATAAAAATACTTATATGAAGTTGATGTAGCAACCACTAAAACAGCTATCTAAGATTTTTAGAAATAGACGCAGCCGCAATAACTAGACATTTGAAAAATTAGAAGAATCAGGATATATTAATAAGCGTCGTAATAAAGAAAACAATAGAGAAATCTATGTAGAAATAACTGAAGCTTCAAAAACAAAATTGATAGTTGTACTAAAGATACTGATATCAGAAATATTATCAGTGAGGATTTTACAGATGATGATCTAAAAATCTGACTAAATTATTAGATAAATTTAATAAAAGTTTGATTTAAGAAAGAGGTATAACAATGAATATAATATCAATTATTTTAACAGTGTTAGTAGCAGTACTATTTTTCTATATATAATGTACTTAGAAACTTTTTGCAAACAGATTCAGATAGTACAAGTAGAGTATTTAATATTTCAAAAAGAAGAATTGAGAAGACCGAATTTAAACACACTATTTAAAAATCAAAGGTGTATATAATGGATTATTAGGTGTGGCATTATTATATGGTTCATTCATTTCAAAAATCCTAAAGAAATTATAGGAATGTTATTGGTTTATATTATTTTAGTAGCTATTTACGGTGGTGTAACAAGTGATAAAAATTATTTTGAAGCAAGGTGGATTACCAATCCTAACTTTAATTACATTATTATTTTAGAGAGGTATACGCATGAAAAATACAGCAGTAATTATTGGTGCTACTGGTGCAGTAGGTAGAGAAATTTCAAATGAAATATTATGGTGAATATTATGATAGAATTTATATAGGAAGAAGTTCTATTAATAAATTACCTGATGACAGTAGGTTGACAAAGATAATTATAGACTTTGAAAATATTAATTTTTGATACGAGTATATTAGAAAATGCTGATGTATTTGCAAGTCTTGGAACAACGATAAAAAAATTGCAGGATCAAAAAGAAAATCAAAGAAAGATAGATGTAGATTATACAGTTAATTTTTCTAAACTATGTGAAGGTAAAGTAAGAAGTTTTAATGTAGTTTCTGCAATTGGTGCTAATAGTAAATCGAAAAACTTCTATAATTCATTAAAAGGAGAGTTAGAAGATAAATTAAAAGTAATGAATCTAGGAGTTCTTAGAATATTTCAGCCATCTCTTCTTATAAGTAAACGTGATGATAAGAGATTTTTAGAATAAATGTTTATGAAAGTAGCGCCGATTTTTTCAACTTGTATTAAAAGGAAAAGCTAAAAATATAGTCCAATCGAAGTTAGTGTACTAGGTAGAGAAATTGTTCGCTTTGCAATAGAGAATAAGGAACAAGGAACATATACATATAAGGATTTTTAGAAAAATGGGATTGACCAAAAATTCCTAAAAATTTAATAAAGTGTTATAAGAGAACTCACAGACGCGAGAGGTTTATTGATATCTAAATTCGCTTTATACAAGCTTTTTAGATATCTAATAAACTGTACGGAGGTGACTCGACAAAAATCGATTTCTCTGAAATCACGATTTTTGAGTCACTCCCAATAGTAGAATTAGAGATTTAAAATCCAGAAATAATCGATAGTTATTATCAATTATTCCTGGATTTTTATTTTTCATCTTATTGTACAATGAAAGTATAATATAAAAACGCGGAGGGTTATTATGAAAAGAAAATGGGGCATAAATTTTTACTAGGTAAAACTAGATTAAGACCTGGAGGGGTGAAAGGAACTGATTTTCTACTTGCACATATAAAGTTTGAAGCTGGAAATCGTGTTTTTAGAAGTTGCATGTAACAGAGGAATAAATCTAATATCTTTAGCCAAACGATATCCTAAAACTACCTTTATAGGTATAGACGTGGATAAAGAATCTATTTTAGAAGCACAACTTGAAGTTGTAAGGAATAATCTTAAGAATATCGAGTTTATGAGGGCGGATGCATTTCATTTAACGTTTTTCCGATAATAGTTTTTGATTATATTATAAATGAAGCTATGCTAACTATGTTTAGTGATAAGAGTAAATCTAAAAGCCTAAAATGAATATTATAGAGTATTAAAAACCAGAGGGCTTACTTCTAACTCACGATATACTGCTGTTGAATAATTATGAAGAAACGAGAAAGACATTGTCTGATGCAATTAATATGAATGTTTCTCCGTTACCGAAAGAAAATTGGCTATCATTATTTGAAGAAGCTGGCTTTAAGACGGTTAATAGTCTTCATGATAAACTTACCTTACTCACTGTATCTGGACTTGTAGATGATGAAGGTATTTTAAATACGTTAAAAATAATAAAAAATGGATTTAAGAGAGAAAATAGATCACAGTTTATTAAGATGGGAGTAGTATTTAAAAACTGGAAAAAGATATGAATTTTATTTGTTTTGTTAACAAAAAGTTCTATAATAAGAGTGTAAGCGTAATAAATATAAAATAGTTTTTAAATAAAGGAGAATTAATATGAGCGTAGGAATAATTTTGAAGAAGCAGGTTTATTAAAAAACACGATAGATTTAAATTAGTAAAAAGTAGGAAAACAAGGTGATGTTGTTCCTAAACACAATCACCCTAGAAGCTTTAGTAGTATTCACTTGTGTCAAAGGTGAAGTTAAAGTATTTTTAAATGATGAAGAAATTCATATCGTAGAACCAGGTAAGGTATTACATTTTGATGGTGATAATTATATTAATGCAGAATTTTTGAAAGATGGCGAAGTTTTTGTTACTTTAATTAATAAATAAGACTAAGATAATCTTCCTAATGTTTTCATAGCAATCTAGATTACTATTTTAAGGGAGGATAAATTATGTTAAATCAAGTAATTTTAATAGGAAGATTAGTAAAAACCGGAATTAAAAAGAAAGTGATAAAAAGTGTTATATTAATGCTACTATTGCAGTTCAGTCTGATTTTTAAGAATAAAGAAGGGAACTATGATACTGAATTTTTCGAATTTACTGCTTTTGGTAAAATCGCAGAAAATACAGCTAGATACTGTGAAAAAGGAAGTTTACTCAATATAGTAGGTACTTTAAACAATAATGTCTATAAAGATAAAGATGGAGTGACCCACTGTAGAATTAAAAATCATAGCTAATAAAAATTTCATTTTTAACTAAAGGATCTAAAAAGAAGAAAAGAAGCAGAAGATGTTTTTGTTCTAGGGGCAATAGAAACATAAAAAGTAAACTAGATTGCAAAACCTCTAACATGGTATAAACTGTGTTAGAGGTTATTTTTATACTTGTTTTTATTTTATATAATATATATAGTATATAAAAATAAATTTGAAAGGAAAGTGTAATATGGAAGAAGTAAAAATAAAAATATTTTTAAGAATGATAAATTGATGATGATACCAGATAAAGCTTCTTTGTTCTTCAAATAGTTTTAGAGATGTTGAAAGCAAAATCAATAGAGTTTACAGAGAAGGAATTAACTGAAGCAATTAGGAGATTTATCCAGATTATTCTCTTATCCGTAGATATCTTGTCGATTATAAGTTCTTAGAAAGAGATAATTATGGAAGAATATACAAAATTGTAGGAGAAAAAGATGAATAATACTAAATTTTTATTATTTGTATAATATATTATTTACGGTAGCATTATCATTTTTTTAATCCAATTTTATATATTTATTTGTTGTCAAAAGATTTTTCTTTTGATAGTAGGGCTTTATTTATCAATGGTTGGTTTCTTTTTATGACAGAACTTCCTTGTGGGGCGATAACAGATAATATAGGAGCAAAAAAATAGTATTCTTCTTAGTTCAGTTTTTAAGGTTATAGGTTTAATCTTATTGCTAGTAATAGTTTAATTTTTACTGTACATTTCTGCAATTTTATCTGCAGTTGCAGAATCGTTTCAATCTGGAACACTAACTAGTTGGTTAGTAAATGTAAGCAATAAAAATAATGAAGAGATAAATATAGATAAAATTCTTTCTAGAAATTCATTGTATGCATTATTTTTCTCAGCAATTGTAGGCTTTATAAGTGCTAAATATGTGTATGTTTATTATAAAAAGTTTGTCGATAATATTGAGTATGTCAGTTTTTTATTATTTCGTTTTTATTTACATATTTATTTATGCAAAATTAGAACAGACACATATCTATTGAGAAGTTAAAAGGTTCAATAGTTACGGTGAAGAATTCGTTAAAAAGAAACACTATATGTTAAAAAGTAGTATTTTTCTTATGATACTGTTTGTTATTCCTTCTATCCTAGATCTTGGACCATCAAATCAGTGGCAAGCTGTATTTGAAAAGTTAGATGCTAGATATTATTGGTTATGTTTGGATTGGTATATCAGTTAGTGGGATGTTCGAAGTGTTATATATGAAAAATTATCAAATAAATTATCAAAGTTACGTATTTTATATTTCTTTTGTAATTGTAAATCTTGGAATGCTATTAATGTTTATTTTTATTCAAAAATGTATATGCTAAGTTTATACTATTTATGCTATATATTGTATTTTCACTTTAATGAGTATACAGGTTAATGTATTTATGCATAAATATCTAGTAAAAAGTGATGAAAATAGAACGACTACAGTTTCTATATTTTATCTTTTGAATCTATTATTGTAGCAATACTATTATCAGTTAATGGAGTACTAACTGACAAAAGTTGGAATAGAAAATACATGGCTAGCATTTATGGCATTGGTAGGAGTAATTATTTTCATCATTTATGTTGGTAAAGCTGAAAAAGGAAGAATTAAATAGTTTAATTATTGATTATAAGAATCTTCAATATAGAAAAATCTATATTGAAGATTTTTCAGGTAAACAATTAATGTTGCTTATTAGTTAGATTAATAGTAAAATAATTAGTATAAACTTATATACAAGGAGTTCATATTGTGAAAAATACAAATTATCAATATTATTAGCAAGTGCAGTATTAGGGAGGTAGAGGGCAACTTATTTATCAGCTGGAAGCTAATGAGTTTCTGCAGCTGAGGTAAAAACAGAAGTAGTTGCACCGGCTACTACAACAGGAAAAATGAAGTAACACCTGCTGAGCGACTCAACAAATCCTCAAGTTACTGCTCCAAAAGAAGTAAAAACATAGGGGAAGTACAAGGTGAAAGCCATGAAAGTCCTTTAGCTGGGAAAAAGAAGTAGTAATAAAACAATGTTGTTGTAACTATGACTGATAAAACAGGTTTTCTATGTTCAAGATAAAGTGTCAGACAACAATCCAAGAAACATCTGATGCGTATATGTTGCTTCAAAAGATAAAGTAGAATCAGGTGATTTATTAAAAGTTCAAGGAACTGTTAAAAGAAGGTTATATGGAAGAATATTCTGTAAAAACCAGGACAAACTTTTAAAAACCAGCTGGAAGCCCAACAGTTACTCAAATTATTAACGCAACTATAACAAAAATTAGGAAAGCAGATTTACCAAAAAGCATTAAATATTTCTGAAAAATGCCTAAAGATATAGTTGATAATACGCCAACTAAATATAATCCAGAAACAGAAGCTTTAGATTATTGGGAAAGTCTAGAGGAATGCGTGTAGAGGTGACTCAAACCAAAAGTTACTGGGCCGCAATATAAAGGTGATATTTATGTATTACCAGGTGACTACAAAGGTCAAAAACCTAACAATATTGGTGGAGTTAATCTGCGTCCAGGTGTGCAAAAACACAGAAGTACTACCTATTACAGTAGGGAATAAATTTGTAGCAAAAGCAAAAGACTACTTTAATGAAAATATTACAGGGGTAGTTACTTATAAAAATAAAACATATAAAATTGATCCATCTAGCGTACCAGCAATTCAAGATGGAGGATTAAAACGTGAAGTATCTAAAATTTATCCTTCAGAAGATAAATTAACAATTGCTTCTTATAATATTGAAAACTTCTCAGCAAACAACAAAGGTCATGATGAAACACCAGAGGAAAAAGTTGATAAGATTGCTAATTCATTTATAAAAGAAGTTCACAGTCCTGATATCATAACTCTTATTGAGGTTCAAGATAACAATGGTGGAGTAAATGATGGAACTGTTGATGGAGTTAAGAGTGGGGAAAAATTAGCTCAAAGAATTAAGAGTCTTGGTGGACCTGATTATAAATATACTGAGATAGCTCCAGTTGACGGAAAAGATGGTGGTAAACCGGGCGCGAACATTAGGGTAGCTTATTTATATAATCCTAAGAGAGTAACTCTAATTGGTAAAGAAAAAGGTGGAAGCGAAGAAGCTGCACGCTTTGTAAATGGACACCTTGAGAAAAACCCAGCTAGAATTGATCCAACAAGTGTTCACTTCGAGAAAGTTAGAAAATCATTAGCGGCTGAATTTGAATTTAAAGGTGAAAGAATAGTAGTAATTGCAAACCACTTAAAATCAAAATTAGGTGATGATGCAATCTATGGTTCTAACCAACCATCAGTAGAAAATACAAAAGCAAAACGTATTGAAGAGGCTAAAATTCTAAATGCCTTTATTAAAGAAGGATTACGTCAAAATCCAAACTTAAAATTTGTTCTAACAGGTGACTTTAACGATTTTGAATTCTCAGATAGTGTAAGAACAATCGTAGGAAATGAACTAGTTAACTTAATGGCTGAACATGAACAAGGAGATAGATATTCATACTTCTACCGTGGAAGTAACCAAAGTTTAGACAATATTTTAATTTCTAAAAATATTAAGGATAAAGTAGTATTCTCTCCAGTTCATATTAACGCTTCATTCATGGAAGAACATGGGCGTGCTTCTGACCACGATCCAGTAGTTGTACAAATTGACTTCAGTAAGAAAGAAGTATCAACTACATCAACTCAACCAGGTGCATCAGTAAATCCAGTTAACCCTAATAGTTCAAAAGATTCAGCTAATTTAGCTACTTCTGAAAAAACAGGAAAAGATTTTGTCCGTACTGTTACATTAGCTGATGGAGTAACAGTCTCAGTTGAATATGATGAATCAAAAATCAACAACGTTGATAAATTTGTTGCTCAAGATATTACAGGAGAAAGAGCTAAAGAAATAAAAAGAATTGGTTAAAGAACTTAATTCAGAATTAAATGTAGTAAGAACTCTAGAACTTCATTTTGAAGATAAAGATGGTAACGAGCTAAAAGCTACAGGAGAAAATCGTGTTGTTACTTTAGCAGTGACTAAAGATGAAAATCAACAATTGAAAGTATATCACGTTAATGGTAATGTGTTAGAAGAAAATAAAAGATACTTCGTATACAGATGGAAAACTTACTTTTAATACATCTCACTTTAGTACATTTGTTATTGCAACCAAATCATCAGCTTCTAAAAAGAATAATTTACGCAAGCGGATGCTACAAATACAATATTACCAAAAACTGGATTAAATTCTTCTAGTTCACTTCTATTTGCTGGATTAAGTGCAGTTGCTGCATCTCGTTTTAGGAAGGAAAAAGTAAAAACTAAAACTAAAAATATTCAAATTTCACAGTAAAAATACTAAGAAAAATTGATTTTTACTTAAACGGCTTAAAAAGAGATTTTATTAAATCATACTAAGTCGTTTTTATTGATATGTAAGTATAATCATTAGAGAAATAAGGTGAAATATGTTAAAATTTTATAGTTAAGCAAAATAATGATTGAGAGGTATATTAATCATGAAGACGAAATTATTTATAAATAATCTTGAAAGTATTTACTAATCATGGGTTATTTGAAGAAGAAAAATAGATTAGGTCAGAAATTTATTTTTTTAGCATTGAGTGTGAGCTTGATTATAAGAAGGCGTTGTTTAGTGATGAGATGACAGACAGCATAAGTTATGCTGATATTGCAGATGTAGTAGTAGAGACTGCAACTCAAATACGTATAATTTATTAGAACGCTTAGCTGGAGAAATTTTTAAAAATATTTTTTGAAAAGTTTCTACAAATTGAAAATGTTAAGCTAGAAATTAATAAAACCATCTGCACCTATAAAATATCATTTTGAACAATGTGGGAGTAGTTATAGAAACAACACGTGAGGAGTTTGGATTATAATGATTATACTAGCATTAGGAACCAATATAGAGCCACGAGAACAATATTTAAAAGATGCTTTAAGAAAAAAATAGAAGCGAGTAATCTTAAAAATTATAAAACTAAGCAGTATTTACGAAACACCTGCATGGGGTGGAGTAGCTGATCAAAATTTTCTAAATATATGCATAGAAATAGAAACTTCGATAGAAGCTTATGAACTACTAGATACTATTCAAAAGATAGAGTTAGGACTTGGTCGTATTAGAAAAAGAGCACTGGGGAAATAGAACGATAGATATCGATATAATCACATATAATAATTTAGTTTTTAATGATGATAGATTGATTGTACCTCATAAATATATTCATGAAAGAAATTTCGTACTAGCTCCATTAGTAGAAATGTATGGAGATATAGAGGTTGATGGTAAGAGTATAAAAGCAATCATTAGACAAAAATAACAGAAAAATTAGTTTGTATAAAGAAAAAAATTGTAAAATGAAAGGATAGAAGATGTTTAAAATTAGAGAAATTGAAATACCGAACAGAGTAGTTTTTAGCACCGATGGCAGGTGTGTGTAACGCTGCGTTTCGTTTAACAGCTAAGGAATTTGGTGCTGGATTAGTTTGTGCTGAAATGGTTAGTGATAAAAGCAATTTTATTTAATAATAAAAAGACGATGAATATGTTATATATTGATCCAAGGGAGCGTCCATTAAGTTTACAAATATTTGGTGGAGAAATCGATACTTTAGTGGAAGCTGCGAAGTATGTTGATAAAAATACAGAAGCTGACATTATCGACTTAAATATGGGATGTCCAGTTCCAAAAATTACAAAAGTAGATGCTGGTAGTAAGTTACTTCTTGATCCCGATAAGGTATACGAGGTAATTGCCCGTCTTGTAGACTCAGTGTCTAAACCTGTAACTGTAAAAATGCGTATGGGATGGGATGATGAGCATATTTATATAATGGATAATGCAAGAAATGCAGAGCGCGCTGGAGCTAGTGCAATTGCTATCCACGGTAGAACAAAAGTTCAGATGTATAGTGGGAAAGCTAACTGGGATGTTATTCGTGATGTGAAAAAAGAACTTAAAATTCCTGTAATAGGTAATGGTGATGTAACTACACCTGAATTAGCTAAGAAGATGTTAGATGATACTAACTGTGATGCGGTTATGATTGGGCGTGCAGCTTTAGGAAATCCATGGATGTTATATCGCACAGTTAAATATCTTGAAACTGGGGAATTAACAGAAGAACCAACACCAAGAGAAAAAATAGATGTATGTTTATTACACTTAAGAAGACTTATGGAAATTAAGCCTGAGAAAGTTGCTGTACATGAAATGAGAAAACATGCTGCTTATTACATGAAAGGTATTAAAGGTGGAGCAAAAGTTAAAAAAGAATTAAATACTTTAAACTCATATGTAGAGATGGAAAAATTTATTTGGTGAATTTTTAGATTATCTTGAATCAGGAGTAGCAACACCTAAAAAAGAAATTATAATTTAATGTGTTGAATTATTGATTAATTGAAATGTAAAATATAGAAAAAGAAATTGTACGTATTAATGTATAGTTTCTTTTTGTTATTGTAATATGTAGACTTAGAAATTTTATTAATGATTCTAAAGAATGAATATAGTTGAAAAATTAACGTTTTACAATATTAAAAGAAGATGAATTATAATTTCAATAGAGAAAAGAGCACAAAAGTAATAGGAGCTAAAGACTACAAATTTATAAAACTGTCTAGAAAAATAATAATTTGATGTGTTATAATAATTTTTAAAGGAAACGTTTTAAAGATAAGGTAGGTATATTATGACTAGAAAGGCAAAAATTATCGCAACTTTAGGAAACAGTACAGAAGAACTATTAGAATATATTATAGAAAATGGGGCGGATGCTGTATTAATTGATAATTATTATGGATGTACAGAAGAGTGTGATTTTAGAATTAGTAAGATAAAAGAATTAAGAGAAAAACTAAATAAAAATACTGCAATAATTTATGATTTAGATCATATATATGCAGAAAGTAAGTATAAACTTATAAAAATTGAAGAGAACAATGTTCATTTTGCTTTGTCAAAATGATGTTGACTTTGTCGCCTGCCCATTTGTTAGTAATTTGGATGAAATTAGAAAAGTAAAAAGTATACTTCAAGCTAATGAGAAGAAAGATATTGGATTAATTGTAAAAATAGATTGTAAAGAAGCGTACGAGAATATTGATGAAATTATTCAATTTGCAGATTCAATAATGATTAATAGGGATGAGCTAGGTATGGAATTACCTTACCAAAATTTACCTAGTATCCAAAAAGAAATTATTAGAAAAAGCTAATGATTCGACAAAAAGAAGTAATATTAACAACACAAAATGCTTCATTCAATGATTTATAACCCAAGACCAACACGTGCAGAAGTGTCTGATGTAGCTAATGCAATTATAGATGGTGTTGATGCAATTATGTTAATTGAAGAAACAGCAATAGGGAATTACCCTAAAGAAGCATTAGAAACAGTTGATAGAATAATTACCTACATCGAAAATCAAGATATAGTAAAAAGACGATGATTCGGAAGAATATAAACATCACAAAATGAACATTGCGCATGCAATCTCATTATCAACTAAATACCCTACTTGATTCTGTTGATGTAAATAATATCGTAACTTATACGAAGTCAGGAAGTACTGCGAAGTTTATCGCAAGATATCGACCAAAAGTTCCAATATTAGCAGTAGTGTCAACTAAACAAAAAGCTAGAAAATTAGCATTAACACGAGGTGTTATCTACATTCATAGAAGAAAAACACTATCAATGGAAGAAATGCTAAAATTGTGAACCGAATTTTTCTAAAGATTCTGGTTTAGCAAAAAGAAGGAGATTTAATTCTAATCACAGCAGGACAACTAGATTTAGGAAAAGACAATGTTCCACCTACTGACTTTGTAAATATTAGACAAGTTTAAAAATAATAAAATAAACCATAATAAGGGTGATTTAAAATATCAACTGATTTTTAAATCACTCTTTTTGAATGCTAAAAAGAATAATTCTAGATGAAAATTAAATAATACATAAATCAAAATTAATTTTCAAACTAGTAATATAGTCTTTTGAAGAAATTTATGTAAATATGATATAATCTAATTTGTGATTTAGACAAAAAGAGATAATTTATAGAAAGGAAAGACTTAATGAAAAATAGTAAATCAATATTCAAAAATATAGTAAAATATCTACTACTAGTTATAATTTTTAATTGGTGGTTCATTTGGAGCTTACTCATACTTTTAATTCTGAATACAGATTCAAGTGAATCTTATACTCAAGTTGAGAAAAAGAAAAATGTAAAAACAAGAAGAAAAGTATGTTGTAGATAAAGCGGAGAAAGAATATCTAGAAAAGAAATTTAATGAGTTGAAGGCGATAAATAAAGAGGTTATCGGTTATATGTATGTACCAGGTGATGGGAAAGATTCTTTAAAAGAACCGATGTTGCAAACAACTAATAATTCAAAATATCTGGAATATGATTTGAATAACAAACCAGCACCTCTTTTAGGAGCAGTTTTCATGGATTATGAGAATCAACCTGATTTAACTAAGAGTGATGTTAAATGGGTTTTCGGACATGCAAGAGCTGGAATTGAAGAAAAGAAAATTACTTTAGACACTAGAGTGTTTAATAATATGAACTGGTTTGCAGATTATTTTGATAGTCATAGAGTTATTGTTATGGAAACTCCTGAAAGAAAAGTATTATTATGAAGTAACTGGTGTAAAAGTTGTAAATGAATTTACGAATTTATATCAAATTCCTACTACTTCAGATAAAAAAAGGAGGAATTTATCAAGCTGTTTAAAAGAAGGTGCTAGAAATTGGTTAGAAAATAGTAAAATTTCTGGAGAGGATAATATGACTGTTTTCTGTACTTGTAGAATAGACGATGTTGCATTACGAACACTAGTATTAGCAAAGACAAGTACCAGATAATGAATTAAAAGAATTTTTAGAGAAAAATAAAGAGCTACTTAATAGTTAATAAAAAGGAGAACATCTAAGATATTAGTATCAAAGATGTTCTCCTTTTATTTTATTTCTTAATACTGTATAACTAACTAATGTAGAAATTAGCATTAGAGCAGTAGTAATGAAAAATGGTGTTGTATATTTTTCTAAGTGTAGGGCTTCCGGTATTTTTGTCAGCACTACAGGGAGTAAGGATAACACCAATATTTCCACCAACTAAAATTACACTTGTTGCAAAATTGATAAATTTATTATCTAACTTGTTTGAAAATATAGAAGAAGTTAAATGACATAGTTCCTACGAAGCTTATTCCAATAAAAATAGCTGCGATGTAGAAGATAATAATATTATTTGTTAAAAGCAAAATAATACACTTCCAACAGTCATGAAACTTAGCATAATTGGTAAAGTTAGATTTTTAAATCTTTTAACTAGAATACCAAAGATAACTCCAGAAAGTATACCACTTAAAGCTAAGATTGTAAGTAGATTTCTAGCTACATCTGGTTGATAATGATATTTTTCTGCTAGTAGTAGGGATTTTTAATAGTTGCTCCCTATAAGAAATTCCTACTAAAAATGTAAGGAGAGTTAGAACGATAGTTTCTTTATGAAACTTAATACTTACTTTTTATTATTTACATTTTCAGCGTTAGGTACGAATAATAGGAATATTATAAATAGGAAGTGCTAAAGCATAAACTAAAAATGTATATTGAATACCATAGATTAATAAGTATCCTGAAATAAAGGTAGTTAAAGCTTTACCTATATTTAAAAATGCAGTTCTTAATCCGATCATAGTACCACGGTGTTCTTCATCAAAGAAATCACTAATCATACTGATTGAAAGTGAGTTGAATAATCCGATACCAGCACCAAGAAGTAATCTCACTGATTAAGACAACTTTGAAGTTAGTTGTAAAGGCTGGTACTATACCAAAGATAAAGATAAGTATAAGCCCAAGAAGAACTGTGTTTTTCTTTCCGATTAATTTAATAACACCATTGCTAAGAAGAACGAAAATCGTAATCATCATAGCTGGAATTGTTGCTAAACTCTCTACAGAAGCCAGACCTATGTTTGGGTTATTAGTATGATAAAAATTATATAGGTTTGGAATTACTGGAGAAATAGCAAGGTGTGACATTAATAATATTGAAATACTAAGTAATGAAAACTTAGCGAATGAATTTAATTTCATTTTTGTATCTCCTTTTCTTAGATATTTAAACCCGACTTTTCATGAAAAAGTTAGGAAAAAACTAAGTTTCTTATGAAAACCATACTATTCAAGTATAAAAATATTAAATAAGGTCAAGAGAAGAGAGGTTATATAAGTAAAGTAAAAACTACTAACCAAGACTTGTTAATAACATAATAATAGGATAAAATAAAGATAACAATAAATATGGAAAGGTTTTTGAGAAAATGGCAAAAGCAGAAATTAGAAGAATAGTAATGGATATGGTAGATGAAAACTGCTATATAGTCTATAAAGATGGACGCGGGGTTATTGTAGATCCAGGTGAAGGTTTTGATAGAATACAAAAAGCTGTAGACGAATTAAATGTAAAGATTGAAGCGATATTATTGACTCATGCTCACTTCGATCATATTATGTCATTAGATGAGTGTAGAAAATACTACGGAGTGCCTGTATATATTTCAGGACATGAACGAGATTGGTTACAAAATCCGGATTTTAACGGTTCAACATTGTTCCGTTTAAGAAGACCACCAATGACTGATCCAGCAGAATTTGAGTTTGAAGAAAATAAAAAATACGAAATTGCTGGTTTAAGTTTTACAGTTCTACCAACACCAGGGCATTCTCCAGGGGGAGTATCATTTGATTTTGGTAAGTTTGTAGTAGTTGGAGATGCATTATTTAGAAGTGGTTTTGGTCGTTATGATTTATATGGATCAGATTATGATGCCTTGAAAAATTCATTAGGAAATGTATTATTCAAGCTTGATGGTGCAAAAATAGTTTATCCAGGACATGGTGATGAGACTACAATTGAAAGAGAAAGAGATCTAAATCTTATAGGTTTCTAATTTTTAAAAAGTTATATTATTAATTTTTAAAAATAGGAGAGGATTTTGTGAGAAAAATATATAGGAAGAATAACCATAAATTATAGTTTCTTTTATTGATTGGTCAATAAGTCTAACGGTTATTATGCTGATTTCAATAGTTTTTAAATTTATTAAGTTTGAAGAAGTTTTTCGGCATAAATACCTATCTTGCATTATGGATAATTATAGGGTGGGCTAACATTTTTAAATCAGTGTGTTGTAATGTTGTTAAGAGATAAATATGAGTACATACACATTTTTGAAATTACAGATGAGCATTTTTAAACTAGCATCAACATCAATATATATACATTCTTTGAGTTGGAGAAAGTAGCACCACTTAGGAATATACTAGATTACACAATTAAACAAAAATATATTATCTAAAAAGTTCAATATTTATAAGGTTAGTATAAACACTGGTTCGGAAAAATTAGGATTCTATATTTCTAGAAAAGGATGTAGAACAACTAGAAAACCAACTGTTAATAATACTAGAAAAATAATCTTAATTATAGGAGGTATAAAGATGAATAATATTAAAAAGTCGAGTACACCCTATGGTTATTATGGATTCTGTAATTACTGGATTTAGGTTATTTGGTATTTTTATGATACTGGCATTAAAAAGAGCAAAAATTGGAAATATTATTTACTAGTTTTAGCAGGGTTTCTTCTACTAATAGTAATAGGTATATTTGATTATTTCTTAAAAAGTTATGAAGTCCCGCGATGGAGCCTTAATTTATACAAAAGGAATAATAAATAAAGAAACAAAAATATAAATCTTGAAAATATCCAGTCGATAGATATGAGTTCTAATGTATTGTATCAAGCATTTAATCTACTTTCGGTGGATATAAATCTTGTTGGAGGTAAGATTAGGATAAAACCTCTGAAGAAGGAAGTTGCATTAAATTTAATTGATATACTAAGAGAATTAAAAACAAGATGCATCTAGAAGATATAGCTTTCAGATCGAGAAGAAAAATGCAGGAGTCTCAAAAAGAAATATTAAGATTATCTGTTAAAGATCTTGCATTTTATGGACTGCTTAGGGTTAGGTTCTTTGCTGCTTTAGGGTTAATATTAGCATTAAATGGTAAGATTCGAGATGTATTCAAATATCTTTTCGACAATGAAGCTTATTTTGATGAACTTCTTCAAAAAAATGCTAAGTCAGTCGCGGGAAATATAACAGCCATATTTTTAATAATTGGAATTTTTATGATTTTAGTAGTAATTGCATCAATTATTCATACGATTGTAAAATATTATAATTTTATCCCTGACGACTAAAGACATAATCTACTATGTAAATATGGATTGTTAAATAAAAATCACTAGTTATCGATATTGATAGAATTCAAAGTGTAAAATTGATATATCCTTTACGTTACCGTTTCTTCGGACTTGCGAAATTATCTGTTGAAACCTTGACTAATAACGTATCAGAAGATTTAAGTGAGCAAAAATCTACGATAGATGTCTTACCTTTAGTCAAAAAGAATTTTGCGCAGAATTTTGTAAAAATAATCTAGGAATAGATTTAGAACATTATGATAATTTAGAGAGGAAAAATACAACGAAGAGCAAGGCTTGCAATGTATCGTTGGAGCTTGTTTAATTGTAGTTTTTACCGATAATAGTCTTTGCAGATTTTATATTTTGCTAATATTGATTTGATGTTTGAGTATAAGATTTTAAGTTCGATTGCCTTTTATATTGCCTTAGTTTCATATAGTATTTTAGTGAAAAACTATATGATGAAATATAATGAGCTTTCTTACGATAAACATTTCTTTAAAAAAATACGTTTATGAGACAATTCACAATAATAACAGAATTTATTAAGGTGAAAAAAAGTAGGAACTATAAATAGTAGAACAAACTATTTTTATGAATAAAAGAAATCTTGCTCATTTATCAATAAATTCTATTGGAGTAAACTCAGATATTAAGTTGAAATATTATGATAAAGGATATAAAGAAAAATTAGAAAGAGATTTTATAATTTCGAGGTAGATTATGAATAGAATATTTGATCGAGTAATTTACCACAAAGATCCATACAATATGTGAGAATACATTTTTGGGATATATGCTCTAGTTTTCTTGTCACCAGTTATTGGTAAAAAGTGTATATGATTATTTTAAAACTGAAAATAAATTATACATTTTTAGGTCTAGGTATATTAGTGATATTAACAATATACGCTATAGTGGCTTTAGTTATTCCACCATTAGTAATTAGAAATTATTCTTATGAAGCAGACCAGATGGGTGTGTCGGAAGTTGAAGGAGTATTTTTCAGAGTACTTTGCCGTATAATACGATTCAAGATGTTACGATACATACAGGTCCAGTTTAAATAAGTTTAAATTAGCTAATATACAAGTAACGGGGAATATAGTAAACTATCGATAGACTATCTTCAATAGAGGAAAGCGGAGAAATTAAAAAGAAAAATTCTTAAAGAGAGAAGTAAGTATAATATTGAATATTAATTTTATACTTTATCAATTGACAAATGACAGAAAGTATATTAAAATCGAATATGCTGATAAAAGAAATATAAATACTTATCAAGAGTGAGTGAGGGATAAGGCCCGATGAACTCCAGCAACCTAATCAATTGATTAAGGTGCTTTCCTTAGCAAAGTTTACTTTGAACGATGAGGTATACATAAAGACCTTGTCTATAAGATAAGGTCTTTTATTTTTATAATTAAGAGATATTAAGGACTTAGAAAGATTTGTATTAATATCAGACAAAAATATTTTAGGAGAAGAAAATGAGCAAAACATATTTATTTACATCAGAATCAGTTACAGAAGGACACCCAGATAAAATCGCTGACCAAGTGTCAGATGCGATTTTAGATGCGATTTTAGAACAAGATCCATACGGACGTGTAGCTTGTGAAACATGTGTAAACACAGGATTAGCAGTACTTGTAGGAGAGGTTTCTACAACAGCAAATGTAGACTTCCAACAAATCGTACGTAATACAATTAATGAAATTGGATATAATGATCCTAACAAAGGATATTCAGGAGATCACATTTCAGTTCTTGTAGGTTTAGATAAACAATCTCCAGACATCGCTTTAGGAGTGGATAACTCATTAGAAACAAAACAACAAAAAGAAGAGAATGAAGTAGGTGCTGGGGACCAAGGTCTTATGTTTGGATTTGCAACTAACGAAACACCAACATTTATGCCACTACCAATTTACCTAAGCCAAAAACTTTCAAAACAATTAGCAGAAGTTAGAAAAAATGGAACTCTAACATACTTAGGTCCAGATGGAAAAGTTCAGGTTACAATCGAATATGATGTGAATCATAAAGTAAATAGAATCGATACAATCGTAGTATCGACTCAACACGATGCAGATATAACTCAAGAACAAATCCGTGCGGATATTAAAAAATATGTAATCGAACCATGTTTAGATAAAGAATTATTAGATGAAAACACTAAATACTTTATTAACCCAACTGGTAGATTCGTAATCGGTGGACCAGTAGGAGATGCTGGACTTACAGGACGTAAAATTATCGTTGATACATACGGTGGATTTTCACGTCATGGAGGTGGAGCATTCAGTGGGAAAGATGCGACTAAAGTAGATAGATCGGGAGCATATATGGCTAGATATATCGCTAAAAACATCGTAGCTAGTGGTATCTGTGATAAAGCAGAAGTTCAGTTAGCTTATGCAATTGGAGTAGCTCACCCAGTATCTATTTTTGTTGAAACATTCGGTACTTCAAAAGTTGATGAAGGTGAAATTGTTAAAACAATCAAAGAAGAATTCCGCCTAACACCAAACGGAATCATCGAAACTTTAGATTTAAGAAAACCAATCTTCAAGAAAACAGCAGCATATGGTCACTTTGGACGAGAAGATGTTGAGTTTACTTGGGAAAGAACTGACAAAAATAGAAGCATTTAGAAAATTATTAAAATAATAAAAATTAAAGCGTAGAATAGGTTTATCCTATTTTACGCTTTAATTATCTAATGATAATTTTAAGAAATTTTGGTTTATTTTTAATTGCAAAAATAATACTATATGTAGTTTAATATAAATAAGGACAAAACGTGATATGTACAAATTATGGAGGTTATGATGAATTTATATGACCAAATAGGAGAAGAAAAATTGATCAGTTAGTTATGTATATAGATGATGATATTATACCCTAATGATGATAGAATTAATCTTTTATTTATTGAAGGATTTGATAAAATTAAAAATAGAACAAAAAGATTTTAGATTATTTCTAGGAGAACCAGGTCATTCTGTATTCACACTCCAGATTTAAGAAAAACATATGAAACTTCCTATCTCTATAAAAAGAAGCGAAATATTGGTTAGAAGATTTCCGAATTAGCCCTAGATAGAATAGAGCTAGATCCTGCAATTAAAAAGTTTTTAGTCAAAATTAACTCATTAACGATGCAGATGATAAATACAATTTTAAATTATTTAAAATATAAACCCGTTTTTATTGAATACATAACATATTCAGTAAAACGGGTAATTATTATGCTACAACTTCATCTTCATCTGATCTAGAGAAAATCTCTCTAAGTGTTTCAGGAGAAGAGGTAGAAACAAATTTAATTGAAGATTTTATATTGAAAAGGAATGCTTCGTCTTTATGTATTCTATTGGCAGTCAATGCACCTTGTATACTAGTGAATAGCCATTCGCTAACAGGATTAGCAAACATCCTCTGGTAAATTTCTATCGAATAAACCATCTGCAAGTAATAAACGCCAATTTTCAAGTATATCACTGCATTTTTCAGCGATAATTGGAGAAAGTTCGGCAGTCTCCATCGCTAATAATGTAAGTGAAAAACCACTATGTTTACAAGCCTTTACCTTTGATATAAAAAGATCAAAAACAGTTGTTAAATACTCCTCTAAAGTCCCTAATTTAGGAGAAATTGTTTTAAACTCCTTTTTCACATTACAGTTAATTTTATCTAGTGCTTCTAGATAAATTTCATCTTTTCCTTTTGGAAAAAATAGTAGTATACGCTTCCTTTAGGGGCTTTTTGCTTTTTAATTATATCCTGAACACTTGTCAGAGAATAGCCCTTAGTTCAAACGTTTTTGGACAGTTGTTAAAATAATGCTTTACTTTTATTATTTAACGTCATGTCATTTCCCACTTTACATTATTATTATAATTTTATTATACAATTTTATATTGCTAAAATCAATATTTTATAATAAAAATTTTATTTAAATTTGAATATACAAATATTAAAGTAAGTATAATGATAACGTATAGCATAATGATTGTTATATAATTAAATGTGTAAGAAAAATATAAAATTTATAATGTGATAATTATTATGAAATATAAGTTGAGCTAAATTTGATAATTAGGATGATGATTTTTAGCTTTTTCTTTTGCAATATTTGTATTTAAACGATTTTATAGTAAAAATATAACATGATATTCAAGAAGGAGACGGGTATGTTAAAAAGAAAATGTTTCAACTTTGTGTTGAATTAACTAATGGAAATATGAGTTCTAAAGCTCTAAAAATTAACAAAATCTAATCTAAGTCGATTAATGATTCAACCTTTGTTAAGGTATATGATATTAATACTGATGAAATTTTAGATGAAATTGATGATTTTAAAAATTTAAATGAATTCTTTATTAGAAAGCTGCGCCCAGATGCTCTGACCAATCAATCAAGATGAAAAATTCATTTGTAAGCCCAACAGATGGAGTAATTTCTGAAGTAGGTGTTATCGGTGAAGATAGTACATTTGTTGTTAAAAATCAAGTTTATAACGTTCAAACATTAGTTGGAGATAGTGAGTTAGCTGATAAATATAAAAAGATGGTACATATATGATAATATATCTTAGTCCAAAAAGAATTATCACCGTATTCACTTCCCGATGAATTGCCAGGTAAAGGATGCATATAGTCTTGGTAAATATTCATATCCAGTTAATAACCTTGGACTGGAAATTAGGAGATAATATACTAAGTTATAACTACAGACAAGTGTATAGATTAAAATGGAAAAATCAATTATACATTAATACCAGTAGGAGCTCAAAATGTCAACTCAATAATTCCTACATAGGAGAGCATTTATGTGAAAAAAAGGGGAAGAGTTAGGGTACTTTTGAGTTTGGTTCAGCAGTAGTATTATCTGTTCGAAAAAGATAACTATAATCTTAGAGGAAAAACTTAGAGAATAAAAGAAATCAAGATGGGAGAAAATAGCAACTATTTTTATAGGCTATTGGTAGAAGAAAATGGTACTAAGAAGATATTTTTCACCTGATGATTTTGTAGAAAAGTATGAGTTTATTGATGTTGAGTATATGAATATGCACAACAAAAGTGATTATTTCAGATTTAGATAATACTTTAATATCATGGGATAGTAAAAAGATACTAAAGAATTAAATAAATGGCTAAAGAAGATGAAAAAGCTGGTTTCTGATATTATTGTTGTATCTAATAATACTGAAGAACGGGTTGAAGAGTTTTGTAAAAAATTAAACCTTCAATATGTTGCGGGTGCAAAGAAACCTTTAACTATCGGTTTTAAAAGAGCACTAAAAAAATTAAATAGAAAACCAGAAGAAGCAATTATTTTTAGGGATCAAGTTTTTAACAGATGTATTAGGGGCAAAAAGTTTTTGGAGCTATGAGCGTACTAGTTAAGCCAATTTCAAAGACAGACGCTTTTAAAACTAGAATTAATAGGTTTTTTGAGGCACTGATTATCCATAATTTAACTAGAAGAAAAGCATTCCCTAAAATGAAAAAAGTGGGCTATAGATTAAAACATAAAAAAGAAAAAAATGGAGGCCATATTGAGTAATAAAGTTTATTGTATAGGTTGTGGTGTTGAAATTCAAAGTGAAGATCAAAATAAACAAGGATATTTACCAAAAAGTGTTGTAGAAAAAAGTATTGATGGTAATCTTGTTTGTAAAAGATGTTTCAGATTGAAAAATTATAATGAAGTATCTGATGTTCAACTAGGAGCTGAAGATTTTTATCAACTTATCAAAAACATTATCAGATGCATTAATAGTAAAAAGTTGTAGATATCTTTGATTTTTCTGGAAGCTGGATTGAAGATGTGGTTGATATCGTAGGAAATAATAAAGATATTGTCCTAGTAGCTAATAAACTAGATTTATTACCGAAAATCAGTTAAACAAAAACAAGGTGAAACAATGGTTGTTTAAGATGCTTAGGCGAAAGGGATTAAAGTAAAGATATTCTTCTAATTAGTGCAATATCAAGGTGTAGAAGAAGCCGCTAGTCGTATAGATGAGCTTCGTAATGGTAGAGGATGTATATATCGTTGGTGCGACGAACGTTGGTAAATCTACATTTATTAACAAACTTATTGAACTTACAACTGGGGATAAAAATGTTATTACAACATCTCACTTCCCAGGTACAACATTAGGGATGATAGAGATACCTTTAGATAGAGCTACTAGTATTTTATGATACCTGGTATCATATTAGATTACGATATTGCTCATTATCTAGATGCTCAAAGTTTAAAATTAGTAATGCCTAAAAAGGAGATTAAAGCTCGTGTATTTCAATTGAATGCTGAGCAAAGTTTATTCTTTGGTGGTATGGCTAGAATGGACTTTGTAGAAGGTGAGCGTCAAAGTTTCACTTTATACGCTTCAAATTTAGTAGAAATTCATCGTACAAAGCTAAGTAATGCAGATGCATTATTTGAAAAGCACTTAGGAACTTTATTGAAACCACCATTTGAAGGTAATGTTTCAATTTTCAACAAGCAAGTTAAGAAAAGTTTCACTATTGATAGTAGAAAGATGGATATTGTAATTTCAGGATTAGGTTGGATTACAGTTAATAGCGATAGTGGATGTAAGATTGATATTCATGTTCCAGAAGAAATTGAAGTATTTGTACGTGAATCGATAATATAGTATTAAGAAAAGAGGATAAGATGTTAAAAGGAAAACAAAAAAGACAATTAAGAGCATTAGCACATCACTTATCACCGATTTTCCAAGTTGGAAAATCAGGTGTGAATAGTGATATGATCCAAGGAATTAGAGATGCGTTAGAAAAACGTGAATTATTAAAAGTTAGTATTTTACAAAACTGTGAAGAAGATAAAGATGAAGTTGCAAAAATTTTATCTGAGCGTACTTCATCTGAATTAGTTCAAGTGATTGGACACACAATTGTATTATACAAACAAAGCTCTAAGGAAAAGTATAGAAAAATAGAGTTGGTGAAGTAAAATGTCAATTGCACTTTATGGAGGTAGTTTTGATCCAATACATATTGGACATTTAATTACAGCCGAAAATGCATTAGAAACTTATAATTTAGATTATCTTATACCATCATATATTACACCTTTAAAATGCAGAGAATTAGAGGCTAGTGATAGGAATAGATTCGAGATGACTAAGCTGAGTGTAAAAAGATAATTTAAAATTTGAAGTTAGTGATTATGAAATCTCAAATGAAGGGATAAGTTATAGTTATAATACCGTTAAGTATTTTAGTGAACCATATAAAAATAAAAATCTATTTTTATTATCGGAACAGATAGAGCGAAAGACTTAAAAAGATGGTATAATATAGAAGAACTATCTAAACTTGTAACATTTATTTTCTGTAGCACGAGACGAAGAGGATTTGTATGAGATAGTAAATGGAGATGTATTTTATAAATCTATAAGTTATGTGATAATGAAATCACCAATAATTGAGATAAGTTCTAGTTTGATTAGAGATAATTTAAAAAATAAGAAAAGTATTAAATATATGATTACTGACGAATGTAAATCATATATAGAGGAGTTGAGTTTATATGGAATATCAAGAAATTCAAAATAGAGTAAAAGAAATATTACCAGAAAAAAGATACGAACACACTTTAAGAGTTGTAGAAGTAGCAAAACATCTAGCTGAGGTTCACGGTGCAAGCGTGGAAAGAGCGGCATTAGCAGCTTTAGTGCATGACGTTTGTAAACCTATGGATGAAGTATTAATGAAAAAATATGTAATTTTACATAATTTAGATGTTAATTTATTAGATTATCCTGTAGAAGTTCTTCATGGTCCTGTAGCAAGTGCATATATCGAAGAAGAATTTGGTGTAGCTGACGAAGAAGTTAAGCTTGCTGTTGCGAATCATACTTTCGGTAGAAAGTATATGACATTATTAGAAAAAATAATTTTTATTGCAGACTACATTGAACCACAAAGAAAACACCCGCATTTAGCCGAGGTAACTGAAGTATCTGAATATGATCTTGATGAAGCGGTTAGACTTGCGGCAAAATACACATGGTTTACGTAATTGACAATGATGAAAGAATTTATCCTTCATTATTAGAATGTTATAACTACTATAATATTAAAAATTATCGTGTTGGATTTAAAAGAAAAATAAAGATAAAATCTTAACAGATGAAAAAAACGATCACTATCAGAAAATAAAAAGTGAAGCGCATTTTCAAGAAAAGGTGATTTATTAGAAGCTACAACTTATGAAAGATCCAGCACAGTTTTTGCTACATTAGAAGTTGATTTAGTTAAACCTGTGACAAGAGAAACATTAACAGAGCGTTACGCTAAATATTACGGAGTTACTTTAGATGAGTTAATCGAAAAACTTGCGAAAAGATATCCAGAAGATGACGTACTATACGTAGTAATGTTCCATATTATAAAGAAATAAACAAAGAAAGAGGATGAAAATGGAAGTAGAAAACTTATTAAAAATTGTTGTAGATGCATGTGACGATAAGCACGGATATGATATTGTTGCTTATGATTTAACGTAAGCTGGAGTATTATACGATTATTCTGTAATCTGTCACGCACCTACAAATAGACAAGTAGAAGCAATTGCACAAGAAGTTAGAGAACAAGTGTTAGAAAATGGTGGAGAAATTCATAGTACAGAAGGTCTAAGAGAAGCTAAATGGGTTCTTATGGACTTAGGAGATGTTGTAGTTAATATTATGACACGTGACGATAGAGAATACTATGAATTAGATTCATTATTTGAAAAATACCCTCATCAAAAGGTGTCTAATATGTATGAGAATTTAAGTATTGTTTATGATAAACTAATGGATGTTGACTACGGTGCTTATAAAAATATTATTAATCAAGAATTAGAAGATAGATCTTCTAGTTCTTGATTTAGGTGCGGTAGTGGAACAATGCTACCAACACTGAAAAATATGGAGAAGTATTCGCAGTAGATAATAGTGAACAAATGTTAGCTGATAGCGAGTGAAAAAGTTTCTGGATGTAATTATTTTGCGATGGATTTATTAGAAATTTCATCGTTGAATATAGAATTTGATTTTTATTTTTAAGTGCATTTGATGTATTTAATTATTTATTAGATTTTGAGGAATTTTAAAATTAGATTAAAAAGAAGTATATTCTTCTCTAAAAGAAGGTGGAAAATTTATTTTTGATATTCACACACCTAAAAATTACTGATATGTTGGAAAAACAAGTTTTTGGTTATGAAGATGAGGAAATAAGTTATCTATGGTTTACATATGAAACAGAAAATTCGTTAGAGGTGGAAAGTGAACTGTCATTCTTTATTAAAGAAAAGAATGGTTTTATATAGAAAAGCTTGAACAGTTTCATTCACAAAGGACTTATGAAATAAATGATGTCCTTGGAGAAATTCAAAAATACTGGATTTAAAGTGAAAGATTATTTCTGTGATTTTGATAAGAATAATAAAATTATTCTGAATCAGATCGAATAATCTTTATTTTGGAGAAATAAAATGGCAGTAGATTTCAAAAACACTAAGCATTTATATGCACCTAAAAATAAACCTTGTATAGTAAATGTAGATAAGGCTAATTATATAGCTGTTAGGGGAGCTGGTGATCCCTAACAATGAAAAATAGTGAATATAAAAATCAATAAGTTTATTATATCCCGTAGCTTATGCAATAAAGATGAGTAAAAAGGGAGAGTATAAAATTCCTGATTACTTTGATTTTGTTGTTCCACCATTAGAAGGTTTTTGGTGGCAAGATGGAATAGAAGGTGTTGATAATACTAATAAACAAAATTTTAAGTTTATTTCATTGATACGTATGCTAGATTTTTGTTACCAAAAGAGGTATTTGATTGGGCTATTGAGCAGGTGACAGAAAAGAAAAAGAAGATTTCTCAAAGGTTGAATTTTTTAGCTATGATGAAGGAACTTGTGTTCAATGCATGCATATAGGTTCATATGATTTAGAGCCAGAAACTGTTGCTAAGATGCATGAATATATGATTTCTGAAGGTTATGAGTTAGATATAAATGAGAGCAGATATCATCATGAAATTTATATTTCAGATGTGAGGAAAATAGTGCCAGAGAAACTTAAAACTGTAATAAGACATCCAATTAAGAAAAAGTTTTTAAACTTGATTTTTAGCATTGCTAAAATCAAGTTTTTATGAATTGACATTATATGTTTAACATAGTATTATAGTTACAGATGTAACTGAGAAAAAAGGATGAATGGAAATGGATATTAATATTTCAGAAGCTGAATGGGAAGTAATGCGAGTAGTCTGGAGCAATAAAGAAACTACAAGTAAATTTGTAATAGATACTCTAGGGTGAAGAAAAGTCTTGGACTCCTTCAACTATCAAAACTTTACTTTCAAGGTTAGTAGAAAAAGGATTTTTAGAAACAAGAAAACAAGGTAACAAATTTCTATATTCAGCAAAAATGTGCAGAAGACGAGTGTTTAGAGATATTAACACAGAACTTTTTAGAAAGAATTTGTGAAAGAAGAACACATATTATCGTTAAGAATATAATTGAAACAGATAATTTAAGTAAAAGTAATATTGATGAAATTATTGAATTACTTAAAGAAAAAGAAAAACTGCAGCTGATGTTATTACATGTAAATGTTTAAAAAGGGCAATGTAGTTGTGCTGCAAAACATGGTTAAAAGAGGGATGTAAGATGGATGTTGGTAAACAAAGAATACTAATTACTGGAGCTTCAAGTGGCTTAGGTCGTGAATTGGCTCATCAATTCGCACAAAAAGGAAATGTAGAATTGATATTAGTTGCTCGTAGAAAAGAAGCGTTAGAAAAAGTCGCTAAAAAGTGCAGCGCTTTTGACAATGTAAAAACTAGAGTTTTTAGCGTTGATATTGGTTCTCAAGAACAAGTAGATAATTTACTTTCTTCTGTTAGTGATATCGATATTCTTATTAATGGTGCGGGATATGGTATTATGAAAGACTTTAATGAATTTAGTGATGCTGAGGTAGTTAATATGTTTGATACAAATGTAATTGGAACTATTCAATTGACTACAGAAATAGCTGAGAGAATGAGAGAAAAAAAATCTGGAACAATAGTTACTATTGCTTCATTAGCAGGTAAGATTTCTACGCCAAAAAGTTCTGTATATTCAGCGACTAAATTCGCTTTAATTGGATACTTCAATTCTTTACGTTTAGAGCTAAAAAAAGATAATGTTCACGTTATGACAGTAAATCCAGGACCTGTAGCTACAAATTTCTTCAATATAGCTGATGAAGATAAGAGTTATCAAAAAGCTATGGGTGGTAAAACATTAACACCTAAACTTGTTGTAACAAAGATAATAAAAGGAATTGAAACAAAGAAACGTGAGGTAAATTTACCGTTTAAATTAGTTGTTGGTGTTAAAATTAGTCAATTATTCCCAAGGTTAAGTGATCGAATTTTAGCAAATATGTTTAAATAATAAAGAATAAATATAAATCAAGGTTAGAAGAATCTAATCTTGATTTTTAATTTTATTCTAAAGTTTTTGATTTCAAGAAAAATTCGTTTTTTAATCGTTATCGTTATTTTGTATATATTTTAGTATTGAAAAACACGTACGTTTATGATATTATGTAAAATTATAAATTATAAAATATGAAAGTGAGAAAAAAAGTTATTATGAAGAAAAATTACACGTTAGCGTCAGCTACAATTGTAGGATTAGCCATCGCAACTTCAGGAGGAGCTGCTGTTAGACGTAAACTTTCTGAATAATTAAGTAAATAAACTATAAAAATCAAAGAGTATGGATATTTTCTGTACTCTTTGATTTTTGAAGATTTTATTGTAGTGTTCAGTAATAATTGTTAAAAACGAATGATAAAAATATTGACAAGGGTTTATAACTTGATATACTTAAATCACAATAAAAATTACACTTTGAAAAGAAGAGTAGTAGTTGATGTTTGCTTAGAGAGTCTCCGTAGGGTGAAAGGAGATCAAAGATGATACTATGAAGATGGTCTTTTCGTGTTAGTGGTTGAATAGTTAAACTACTACGGGATAGCCCGATATAGCTGGAAAGTATATTTTAGTACTTTATGAGCTAGTATTTGTGAGGAATACTATAAAATCAAGGTGGTAACACGTCAATAGATACGTCCTTGTAGAAGTAAATAACTTCTACAGGGACTTTTTCTTGTGTAGGAAAAGTGAGGTATATTTATGAAAAATAATAAAAATATCAAAAGTTGTGAGTTCAAGTTTAGCTTTTAACATTATTATTAGCAGGTTGTGCTACAAATCAAAGTAAGAAAACGGGGGATATTACAAAACCATCGGTAGAATTTAAAACTTTAGTTCAAAATGAAGGAAATGCTATATCAGATAGCCATCTAAAAGTTGGAATTTTATCAGCAGATCCACTTACAGGGAATGTTTAATCCGATATTCTTCTTACAAGCAACTGATTATTATATTATGAGAGACACAATGTTATATACATTTGCATTAGATAAAAGACTATAGATTAAAAACAAGATGATGAAAATGCTCCTGCAAAAATTTCATTTAGATAAAGAGAAGAAAGAAGCGACAATTACTTTAAGAAAAGATTTAAAATGGAATAATGGTGAAGACGTTACAGCTGATGATATCATTGCTACTTATAATTTAATGGGAAATCCTAAATATGTGGAAAATGTTAGATATTCTTCTGATTACGAAGTGATCGAAGGAATGAAGGAGTATCATGAAGGAAAGCTTCATCTATTAAAGGTATAGTAAAAAGATGATAAAACTGTAGTAATTAAATATACAGATGTGAGACCATCATTACTTTGGGGTAATGGATTTATAACTGTATTTTTAAATAAAGCTCAAGTAGAAGAAGCATCTAAAGATTTTTACTAAGTTCTCTGGAGCAAACCTTAATACAAAACCATTATCATATGGACCTTATTACTTAGATAAACAAATTAATGGAGAAAGTGTACTAGCAAAACAAAACCCTCATTTCTACAATAAAGATAAGGTTAAAGTAAAAGAAATAGAATTTAAAGCTGTGTCACCATCTCAAGCAGCATCAGTTATTAAAAATGGAGATGTTGACTATATTCGTTCACTTAGTCCAAATATTTGGGAGGGTATAAAAGATTCTAAAAATGGAGATATCCTAGGGCAAACTGATCTTTATGTGTCTTATGTAGGATTTAAATTAGGAAAATTTGATAAAAAAGAAGGAAAAGTTCTAACTGATACAAGTAGTAAATTAGGTGATGTTAAATTAAGACAAGCCTTTGGATACGCTGTTGATTGGGATCAAATCAATGATAAACTATTTAAAGGATTAAGATATACGCCGACTGGTTCAGGGTTTTTCCACCTAGAATTGAATTAGCAGTTAACCCTAATGGTAAAAAAATTCAAAAAGATATAGAAAAAGCTAAAAATTATTAGATGAAGCGGGATATAAAAGATACTGATGGAGATGGATTACGTGAAAACAAAAATGGTGAGAAATTAGTATTCAACTATGCAGCAAGAAATACAGGTAGTGAAGTAGATCAAGCGTTAGCAGATAACTTCATTAAATCATGGAAAGAGGTAGGACTTGATGTTAAATTAGTGGATGGTAAATTATTGTCTCCTAAAGATTGGTCAACAAGAGTACAAGCTGATGACTCTTCAATTGATATTTTCCAAGGAGCCTGGGGATTCTTTAATAATCCAAATCCTAACTATATAGCCGGTGGAACATCTAAAATTAAACTTACCTAGATATATAGATGATACTTTAGCAAAAGATTTGGAAGCTATTGATTCGAAAAGATTCATTTGATGACAACAAAAATAAAAAGAAGCATTTAATAAATTTGATAATGATTTTTGCAGAGGCTACTCCATGGTTGCCTTTAAGTTGGAGTACAGATATTGTATGGGTTAATAAACGAGTTAAAAATATAGATCTTACAAAAATATAATACTTTTTGATCAACAATTTTATGAACTTGAATTAACTTCAGATAAAGGAATTAAAAACTAATAAGATAATAAGAAAAAATTAGGAACGAATAAATCGATATTTATTTTAAAATAGTAAATATTAAAAAGATTTATTTGTTCCTAAATATTATACAAGTTTTTTAAAAATGATGTTCAATTAAATGATATTGGAAAATAATGAAATAATAATATTTTTATTAGTTTTTCATGGCGATAATAGATATTATTAGATGGAAAAATTTTCTTAAATATGATAGAATAAAGTATTGAGAAATCAACGAGTAAATTTCTAATGAAAGAGATTAAAGGAGATTATATGATTAATAAATTAGGATGGAAAATTGGTGGAGAACAAGGTGAAGGTATTGAAAGTACAGCCGAAATATTCTCACTGTAGTAAATACACTTGGATACCACATGTATTCTACAAGAGACTTTGCGAGTAGAATTAAAGGTGGTCACAGTAACAGTAAAATTTGTATTTCAGAAGAAAAAATAAATGTAATTGATTATAAGACAGATATTCTTATAGCATTCGACCAAGCTACACTGGATAGTTATATTTTTAGAATTAGATGAAAATAGTATTATCATTGCGGATGCTAAAATTAAACCTGAAATTTCAGAAGAAATTAAAGGTTTAGTTGCAGTATTCCCACTACAGAATTAGCTAAAGAAATTGCTAATCCGATTATCAAAAACATAATTACACTTGGAATTTGTTCGGCATTATTAGATATTGATTCAAAATTATTTTATGATATGATTGATTCAAAATTCGCAAGCAAAGGTGAAGAAATCGTAAATATTAATATCCAAGCCTTTGATAAAGGGCGTGAAATCATGACTGAATTCATGGAAGAAAATGATATTAAAGACAAGTATTATCTTAAAAAATTAAATCCAACTCATAAAAATATGTGGTTAATCGGTAACCATGCAGCTGGTCTTGGTGCTTTAGCAGCAGGTTGTAGAATGTATGCTGGATATCCTATTACACCAGCAACAGAAATTATGGAATATTTATTTGATAAGCTTCCGTTAGTAAATGGAGCATATATTCAAACAGAAGATGAAATTGCGGCATTAGGTGTTGCTATTGGAGCTAACTTCGCAGGGGTACGTGCTATGACAGCCACATCTGGGCCTGGTATTTCACCTATGACTGAGTTCTTAGGAATGGCTGCTATGGCAGAACAACCAGTTGTTATTGTAGATGTTCAAAGGGGTGGTCCTTCTTCAGGGCTTCCAACAAAAACAGAGCAATCTGATATTTTCCACGCTGTCTACGGTGGAACTGGAGATGCTTCTCGTATCGTACTAGCTCCAACATCTGTAGAAGATTGTTTCTACACTATGATAGATGCATTTAATATGGCAGAAAAATATCAAACACCAGTTATTGTTTTAATGGATCTACAATTAGTATGAACAAAGAAACAGTTCCTAACTTTGACTTTAGTAAAGTTCAAATCGATCGTGGTAACTTATTAAAACAAGAAGAAATTACAGAAGAAGATATTATCTACTTCAAACGTTATGCAACTGATGTGTTAGTTTCAAATAGGACTATCCCTGGTCAAAAAGGTGGGATTCACAATGCGAACAGTTATGAACACTCAGTAGTTGGATTACCTTCAGAGGTGAAACGTAATACAAAACGTCAAAAAGAAAAACGTGCTAACAAGATTGAATCAGCTTTAGTTGAAAGACCATTTGTATTAAATGAATACAATGATGAAAAAGATATCTTATTAGTTGGTGTTAACTCAACTTATGGAGTACTGAATAAAGCTGCTAAACAACTAAAAGAACAAGGATTAAAAATTGATACAATGCATATTCGTCAAATTTATCCAGTTGCTCAAGCTGTTCGTGATACATTTGATAAATATAGAAAAATATATATTGTTGAACATAACCATAATAAACAATTACGTACGGTAATTGCTAGTAAGTACCATAATTCAGAAAAAATTAGTAGTTTACTAAAATATGATGGAGATATTTATTATACTCATCAACTTGTTGAACAATTACTAGAGGAGGAGAAATAGTTTGAAAGTAACATTAAAAGATTATAAAAATGATGTTAAGCCCGATTGGTGTGCCGGTTGTGGAGACTTCTCGGTACTTGCGGGTATAAATAGAGCTGTTGTTAACTTAGGGATTAAACCAGAGAACGTTGTAATTTCTGCAGGGATTGGATGTTCTGGTAAAATTAGTGGATACACAAAAGCGTATGGTGTACAAGGACTACACGGACGTTCATTACCAATTGCACAAGGTATTAAATTGGCGAACCAAGATTTAACAGTTTTTGCAATGGGTGGAGATGGTGATGGATATGCCATCGGTATAGGGCATGCTGTTCATGCTATGAAACGTAATGTTAATATGACTTACGTAGTAATGGATAACCAACTTTATGCCTTAACTAAAGGGCAAATGTCTCCTAAGTCTGATGAAGGTTTAGTAACGACTACAACTTTAGAAGGGGTAATGGAAAAACCATTATCAGCGATGAAAATTGCATTATCTTGTGAAGTAACATTCCTAGCACAAGCATTTACTGGTGATATGAAAGAGATGATGCAGATTTTCGAAGAAGCGGTTAATCACGATGGTTTCTCACTAGTTAACGTATTTAGTCCATGTAAAACTTACAACTACAAAAATACACCGGCTTGGTATAAGGAAAACTTAACTAAACTTTCTGATATCGAAGGTTATGACAATACTAATAAATTAGAAGCGTACAGAGTATTAGAAGAGTACAATGACCTTGTAACAGGGGTAATTTATAAAAATGATAAAAAACCTCATTATGAAGATACTTTACGTAATTATAAACGAGATGAACCAATTGCTCATCAGAATTTAGAATTTAGTGAGGAATTATTTAACTCGTTATGTGATGAATTCAGATAAGAGGTAAAATATGAAATTTAGAAAAATATTAGTTCCATTAGCAGCAGCTTATGCTGGATATCGTATTTATCAAAAAACAGAGGAACAAGAGTTAGATAACGATCATATAGATCGATGTAGAAATAAAATTAATTGCATTAGGTTATGATGTAATTGATAGTTATACGTTGAATCTAAAAGAAAACTCATACTTAATGTTTTATTTTGATAATGACAATATCAAGTACGAAGTTCGATACGATAAAAGAAACGGAAAATAATAGAGTATATAAAAGAGTATAAAAAATGAGTAAATCAATAGAAAGATTCAGAGAATTAACAATGTTAGACGGGACATCAGGATTTGAAAGTGAAATTTCAAAATATTTAGAAGAAAATCTATCTAAATATGCTGATGAGATTAAGTATGATAATCTTGGTGGAATCTATGCTATTAAGAAATCAAAAAAAGAAGATGCTAAAACTGTTATGATTTCAGCGCATATGGATGAAGTTGGGTTTATCGTGACTAAGGTATTACCAAATGGTATGCTTAAGTTTGAAACACTTGGTGGTTTTAGAGAAGATGTTCTTTTAGCTCAAACATATACAGTAACTTCATATGAAGGAAAAAAATTCACAGGTGTAATTGGATCTATTCCTAAACACTTTACTGCAGGTGTAGCACAAAATGTAAAAATTAGTGATATGACTATTGATGTTGGTGCTTCATCAAGAGAAGAAGCATTAGCGATGGGAATTTGTGAAGGTGCTTTTGTTACTCCAAAAACAACTTTTGAACAACTTACTGAACACAGATTTATGAGTAAGGCTGTCGATAATCGTTATGGATGTGTAATTATTACAGAAATCTTAGAACAATTTACTGAAAAAGAATTAGATTTTAATTTAGTAGTATGTGCAACTGTTCAAGAAGAAGTAGGTCTTCGTGGAGCAACTGTGGCAGCTAATATGATTAAACCTGATGTATGTTTCGTTGTAGACTGTAGTCCAGCTAATGATATGGACGGCAAAGAAATAAGTAATGGTCGTTTAGGGCAAGGTTTCTTAGTGAGATTAGTAGATAGAACTATGGTTCTTCGTGCAAATATGAGAGAAAAAAATCGTAGCTCTTGCAGAAGAGAATGGAATTAAATATCAATACTTCACTTCACCAGGTGGGACAGATGCTGGTAACATTCACCAAGCTTTAAATGGAGTTCCAACTACTGTAATTGGTATTTGTGCTCGTTATATTCATACTCATAATGCGGTATTTGATATTCGTGATTATTATGCTGCTAAAGCAATATTAGGGAAACTAATTGAAACTATCGATGATAAATTCATTGAAGATGTAAGAAAATAGAAAAATGTGGATAGAAATTTTTTTCTATCCACGTTTTTTATCTTTTTCTTTTACTTCGGCGAAATTGTTGAGGTTCTTCCTCATAATATCTATTGTTGTTATTTTCGTATACAGGTTCTAATGGATCATAGTCGTCCTCATATTGAACCGCATCATAATCTTCTTCGTAGTTATCATAGTATTCATCTTCCATATATTCTTCTTGTATTGTCGCATGAATTTTTAATATTATTCCGAATAGAATACTATTTGCGATAAGGGAACTACCACCATAGCTAATAAACGGCATACTAATACCGATTACCGGGATAATGCTTAGCGTTGAGAATATATTGATGAAAAATGAGAAACAAAAACTACAAATACTAAGAAGAATAAAGTAATAACTATAGTTACCTTGTTCGCATTTTTCACTATATTAAATAATCTCAGAACAAAGATGAAGAAGATAAATAAGAATATTGCTGCACCTATAAATCCAAAGTTTTTGCGATTATAGAGAAAATAAAATCATTAAATTGTTCATCTATATAATTTTTATTTTTAACAAATGTACCAGTTAATCCACCTAGTTTAATTTCCCTAAGAACTTGAGTAATCTGGTAAGAATAATCTAACTTATATGCTTCAGGATTTAGCCATGATAAAATACGATTTAGCTGATAAGATTTTTAAACCAACTAAGCTAAGTAACCTCAGGAAGTATAAAGCAGCTAGAATAATAATTGCTAGTCCTGCTATAACTACTGAATAAATTCTAAATAATGTTTTACCTTTGTTGCAAAACTAAGAAGACTAATCCTAGGAATAAAAAGATGAAAAATAATCCATTTCCTAAGTCATTTTCTTTTTAGAACTAGTATAAAAAGGTATAGAGATTATTAAAGCTATTTTTTAAAAGTTTAATTGTATCTGTGTTTTTCTTTTAAAACTCTTTTCTTTAATAAGCATACTAACCATTGCTACAGTGGCTATTTTTACTAAATTCTGAAGGCTGTAATGTAAATATTCTAAAAGTTATACCAACTTCGAGCACCGTTAACTATTGGGGCAAGAGTAGGTGGGACTAAAAATATACCAACTAAAAGAACTAAAAGCAAATAAATAAAATGCTATTGAAAAATTTTTTTCGATATAAGTTATTGGTATTTTTGTAGTAGATATATTATTTCAAAACCAATTAAGTAAAAACAAATTGTTTTTAGAAATAGTGTTGGTGTTTTATTGTTGTTATATTCAGCTAGTAGTATAAATAGTAAACTAGAAAAGCTAAATATAAAATAAAAATATCAATATTGATAAATTTGTTTTATATGAAAATTTAACATAAGTCAACTCCTTTGATGTAATTATACAATGGAACAACTTATTCTTAAAAATAAATAGTTTATATGTATATTTACTGTTTATCAAAAATATTGCATTATAAATTTATTTATGTTAGAATAAAAATATAAAAAGAGAGAGCCGTTTTCAAAGACGGTGACTCTGATTAAAAATGTTATTAAAAATAACCATCTTAACCCGTTCAAAGTTTAAAAAGATGGTTATTTTTATTGTCTTTTTAATGCTGAGATACATACTCCAACTATTGTAACAATCAATAGATTTATTCCAATAATTGTCTGTATGATTTCGTAAGCTGACAATTTCTACTCCTTTCTTCAAGATTTTTGATACTTATGAGCATAAGCATCAGCCCCTTTCACATTGAAGTAGCCACCATCTTTATTAGAAGATATTACACTCCTTAACTTCTCTCCAACTTGATTATATCAAATAAAAATTCAATAATCAATTGACAGAAGAGTTATTCTAAAAACAGTGCGGAGAATATAAATTATTCTGTCATCTATTTTTAGTTTTTTTATATGTCTTATAATATAACGGATTGAACGAGATAATTAATTGAAAAAGTGGTATAATAAATTCTAGATATAAAAGAATAATACAATACAATGGAGTGTTTCCGATGATAAACAAAGAGGATCTATACAAACTAGATGAACTTTCTCCAGACGGTACATTTACAACCGGAGAAGATATACCAACACATTTAAATATAGGAAAAATTAAGAGAATACGTGAAAGAGAACAATATATCCTTAGATGATTTAACAGATGAAGAGAAATATAAAATAATGAGCACCTAATGATTTTTATAGAGGAGGAATAACTATGTTGCTTTTTGAAATTGATTAAAAATTAATAATAATGTTGTTGTATATAATTATTTTCCCAGAGAACGCTGGAAGACTATGGAACAATAGAGTTAGACCTGGTCTCAAAAGACGTTAGATTAATTAAACGAGCGGAAAAAAATACAAACAGTCGATGTATTTAATGCATGCATATCAAGGATTATTAAGAATGTTAGATGAAAATGATTTTTCAGATACAAGAGTAGTTGCTTGGTATTAAAAAAACGTAAAAGAGGAACGTCTAATAAATTTACCAAGTGTCTTTTTATTTTATTATCTAGGAAGTTCGAAACCAGGAGAGGAGATTAAACTTTCAAATTTTTTCTTGGGCTTTATAAATTATATTAGGAGTTTTCATCTTTTGAAAACTTTTTTTCAACTCACCGTTTATTACCTTATAACTAATATAAGGATCGCACATCTCTATTAAATATGAATATTGTTCATATTCGTTCATATTTTCTAAATTAAACATATTCTTCATCACCTTTCAAAACAATCTTTCATTTATATTATAATCATTTTATACTATGTTTACAACATAAATTAGTTTTTTTGTTGTATTAATCTTTTGTAATTTGAAAAATGTTATTTTTAAATTATGTATATTTTGTGAGAAAATGTTATAATTAATGGGATTATATAGAGTATTATAAGGAGAAAATATTTATGATTGATGATAAATTACTATATGAGTTCGATGAACAAGCAACAGATAGTAGATATACAGCGTCAGAAAATCTTTATCCCGAGCTTGACATGGGAAAAATTAAGTAAATATAAAAAAATAAAAATTTAAGATGGAAAGACTTAACAGAAGAAAAATAATAGAAATATTAAATATAAGAGGTGAAAATAATAATGTGTAATAAGAAATTATTTGAAAATGATTTTTCAGATACAAGAGTAGTTGCTTGGTATTAGAAAATGTAAAAGAGTAACACCTGGTAAATTTACCAAGTATCTTTTATTTTTATTATCTAGGAAGTTCGAAACCAGGTGAAGTTATTAGTTCTTCAAACATTTCTTTTTGCTTTTTCGTGCTATTAATGGAGTGTCTTTTTGAATTCGCAAAACTAATTTTTCCATCTTTTTATTTTATCAACAATATAAGGTTCAAAAATATCAGATAGATAAACGAATTTTTGAAAATCATTCATTTTATTATAGTCATCATTAAACATATTCTTCAGCCTCTTTCAAAATAATCTATTATTTATATTATAATTATTTTTATACTGTGTTTGCAACATATATTAGTTTTCTTTAGTATTAATCTTTTTGTAAATTGAAAAATGTTATTTTTAAATTATGTGTATTTTATGCTAAAATTATATATGTTATAAATACATGGAAGAAATTAAGAGAAAGGAACTTTTGAGATGAAATATACTCCAATGATAGAACAATATCTGAAGATAAAAAAAGATTATCAAGATACGTTTGTATTTTACCGTCTTGGTGATTTTTATGAGATGTTCTTTGAAGATGCGACTAGAGCGTCAAAAATATTAGAAATAACTTTAACTGCTCGGGATGGAGGAGCTGAAAAAATTCCTATGTGTGGGGTTCCATTTCATTCATCAGCAACTTACATTGATACTTTAGTTAATAACGGGTACAAAGTAGCAATATGTGAACAAGTTTCAGAACCTGGTCAAGGGAAAATCGTAGAGCGTAAGGTAGTTCAGGTAATCACACCAGGGACTTATATGAACTACAAAAACTATGATGAGAATAACTATCTAGGTAGTGCATATGTGAAGGATAATAATATCTACTTCGCATTTTGTGATATTATGACAGGTGATAGTCGTTGTACTGTACTTAAAAATATGACTGACCTACAAGATGAGGTATTAAAAAATAATATTAAAGAAGTAATAAGCATAAAAGATCAAGAGTTAGATATTAGTGCTTATATTACTGAAGTTGAATTAACTAATGATATTACTAAGGAAAAAACGAGTAATATTACTGATAGTAATCTACGTGTAGCATGTGATGTTCTTTTAGATTATATTGAAAGAACTCAAAAACTAAAGATATTTCAAGCCTTAAAGATTTTTGAAGTATATTTTAAAGATAAGTTTGTTTATATGACGAATTACTCGTTAAAAATTTAGAAGTTACTCAAAAATATGGCTAATGGTGGTAAGAAGGGTTCTCTTCTTAGTATTGTGGATAAAAACATCAACAGCAGCGGGGTCAAGAAAAACTTAAAAAATGGTTAGAAAATCCATTGCTGATCTTAAAGAAATTAAAAACGTCAGGAAATCGTAGAAGATTTTACAAAAACATTATTTTCGAAAAAAAGCGGATGTTAAAAACTAGTTTTGAAAAGAAGTATATGACCTTGAGAGGATTTCTACAAAAAGTTTCTTATAATATTGTAAGTCCTAAGGAATTATTGAATCTAAAAAACATTGGCTCAAATACCAGAAATTAAGAAGTTGTTATTAGGGTTTGAATCTAATAAATTAAAAGATATCGCAGAGAATATCGATGAATTAACAGATTTATACGACTATCTTGAAGCAACAATCCATGAAGAAGCTGGTCAGACTGTTAAAGAAGGTAATGTAATTAAATTAGGCTTTAATGAAGAGTTAGATAGTTATAAAAATGCTAGTAAAAACGGAAATAGAATATTATTAGAAATCGAAGAACGTGAAAAAAGAGAGAACAGGGGTTAAAAATCTAAAAAGTTGGATACAATAAGATTTTTCGGTTACTTTTATCGAAAATATCTAAAAGTAGGACTTAAAACTATAGATCCAATAGAACTAGGTTATCATAGGAAACAAACACTTTCTAATTGTGAGAGATTCGTATCTGAAGAACTGAAAAAAGTTGAAGAACATATCGTAAATTCTAAAACGAAAATAGAAGAGTTAGAATTACAATTATTCCAAGAAGTTAAGACGAAGATTCATAATTATATAGTAAGACTGCAAAAGAGTTGCGAATACTCTAAGTGATATTGACGTTTTTGTTTCGTTATCTGATGTAGCGGAAGAATATGGTTATGTGAAACCTGAATTTAATGATAATAATATTATTGATATTGTTGATGGTCGTCACCCGATTGTTGAGAGAAATGTAAGTGCTGATAGTTATATTAGTAATAATTGCAAAGTGGACAAAGATAATAATATCTTGCTTATTACAGGGCCTAATATGTCTGGTAAATCTACTTATATGAGACAACTTGCTCTTATTGTGATTCTTGCACAAATTGGGTCTTTTGTTCCAGCGGCTTCTGCGAATTTACCGATTTTCGATAAAATATTTACGAGAATAGGTGCGAGTGATGATCTTGCTGGAGGGAAATCAACGTTTATGGTTGAGATGATTGAGGCGAAGAATGCCTTAGTCGAATCTACTGCAAATTCATTATTAATTTTTGATGAAATTGGTCGTGGAACATCGACGTATGACGGTATTGCCTTAGCTCAATCAATATTAGAATATATTAATAATACTATTAAATGTAAAACATTATTCTCAACTCACTATCATGAGCTTACAAAGTTAGAAAATATTACCCAGGGAATAAAGAATATCCATGTTTCTGCAAAAGAAGATCATGGAAAACTAATTTTCTTATATAAAAATTAATGAAGGACCTATCGAGAAGAGTTATGGTATTCATGTTGCTCAACTTGCCCATCTACCAGAAGATGTTATCGTAGGTGCTAATAAGATTTTAAGAGAATTAGAAAGTGGGAATAAAGGTAGTGAGGACCTTGTTGATAATGCTAGATATAATAAGGTATTATTAAATGAAACTTCATCACAAGAATCTGAAGAAGAACTAAGAGAAGAAATACGTCAAGAACTTGAACAAGAATACAGCAGTCGAGTAGTTAAAGAAGAGGTTGTAAAAGTAGATGAAGAGTCTCTAAGACTACAGCTTCTGTTCTGAATTAGAAAAAGAACTTAAAGAAGAGTTAGAGAAAACTATTAGAAAACAATTAAAAGCCGAAGAGAAATCAAAGAAAAATTATGCAAAATTACAATTGGATTTCGATGGAGATAATGAGAAATTTGATGAAATCAAAAAGCAATTAGAAAGTGTAAATTTCTTAGAAACAACACCAATGCAGGCTTTCAATCTTCTTTACGAATTACAGAGAAAAATAAGTGAGGATGTGAAATAAATTAAATGGGAAAAATAAATATATTATCTGCAGAATTATCAAATAAAATAGCGGCAGGAGAAGTAGTCGAAAGACCTTCTTCTGTTGTTAAAGAGCTTGTAGAAAACTCTATCGATGCAGGGAGTACTAATATTAAAGTTATAATTAAAGAATTTGGTATTCAACAAATTAGAATTATAGACAATGGTAGTGGTATTTCTAATGATGATTTAGCGCGTGCTTTTTTACGCCATGCGACTAGTAAGATAAGTGCTGACTATGATTTATTTCACATAGAAACGCTAGGTTTTAGAGGTGAGGCATTAGCGAGTATTTCATCTGTGAGTAAAGTAATGATAAAAAGTTGTGCAGGAGAAGCACAAGGGAAGATGCTAGTTCTTGAAGGTGGAAAAATAGTTTCAGAAGAATATTACGCTCCTATTAAGGGAACTGATTTAAGTGTAGAGAATTTATTCTACAATACCCCAGCAAGGCTGAAATATCTGCGCAATCCTCATACAGAACAAGCTAACATTAGTAATATTATTCATAAGTTTGCCCTATCTTATCCTAATGTAGCTTTTGAATTGCATGTAGATGGGAAGATTACCTTTAAAACTTATGGTGATGGTGATGTTCATAAGATTTTATCTAAAATCTATAACATGGGTGTCGCTAGAAATATGATTGAATTCAGTGGAAGTAACGATGATTACAAAGTATTCGGATATATTTCTGTTCCTGAGGAGACGAGAGCTAGTAAGAATTATATAAATATTTTTTTATCAATGGTCGTTATATTAAAAACTATGGAATTCAAAATGCTATAATCGATGCTTACGGAACCCTATTAATGATAAATAGGTATCCATTATGTGTTATTAATATAGAAATGGATCCGATATTATTAGATGTTAACGTGCATCCAACTAAGCAAGAAGTAAGATTATCGAAAGAAGCGGAGTTAATACGTTTAATAAAAGAAGTTATCGCTGAAAGATTAAGTAATTATACATATATTCCACAAGGAATGAATAATGTTCTTACGAAAAAAGAAAAAGCGAAAATCGAAAAATAAATTTCTTAGATGAACTTGATAATAAGTTTGGAAATGTTGAAGATGAGGGTATTTCCTCAACTGAGCAAAGAGGAGTTGCGGACAATGTTCAAGGTGAGAATAGTTTCTCTGAAGAGTCAAAGGAACTAGGTATAAAAACAGAAGATGATAGTAGTTTTTCTGGTAATCAAGAAGAATCTGTGAGTCATGTTATTCATGAAGATGAGTTCCTTTTTGGAGGAGATTTGTTAACTAATTCTGGTGAAGAAGAAACACCCGTACAAAGTAAAGAAAGTACGTTTAATCAAAGAAGTAAAACTCAAAAAATAAAGAGTGACTTACCAGATTTAAGTTACAGTTCACATCCTCGTGATAATAGAAATAAGTTCGGTGATAAACCAACTAAAAAAGAGATAGAGAACTTCATGAACTTCTCTAAAAAAGAAGACAACGCGAGTTATGATATCAGTACTGAAGAAGTAGTCTCTAATTTAGTAACAGATGATAGTCATTTCAATGAAATTAAAGATGTGAAAATCGTTCAAGATGATGATACAAAGGTTCGTACACTACCTGATTTAAAAGTATTGTCTCAAATCTTTAAAACTTATATTCTATCAGAAGCTGATAATAAGTTATTTCTTATGAGATCAGCATGCTGATGCAGAAAGATATAATTATGAGAAATTGCAACGTGAATTTATAGAAAGAAAGAATTATAAAAAAACAGATGTTAATACCACTTATGTTTGATTTTTCTGTAGATGAAGCGGCTGAGGTTCGTAATAATTTAGAAAAATTTGAAGAACTTGGTATTGTATTTGAGGAGTTTGGAGATAATTCTTATGTTGTTCGTGAATTTCCTGGTTGGATAGAAGAAGACGAAGAGCAAATGATAAAAATTATTGTTGAGAAGGTTCTTAGAAACAATAATATAACTTTCAATGAATTAAGAAATGATGCAATTGCTATGGTGTTGTAAAATGTCTATAAAAAGCAAAACCAAGTACTTACAGATGTCGAGATGAATAAAGTAATAAGTGACCTTTATGAATGCAAGAATCCATTTACGTGTCCACATGGACGACCGATAATTACAAAAATGGAGAAGAAAGATTTAGAAAAAATGTTTAAGCGTATAGTGTAGGAGGTAAGATGGAAAAAATACCTTTAATAGCGATAGTCGGACCAACTGCAGTTGGGAAAACGGCACTAGCATAGAACTTGCAAAAGAGTTCGACTGTGAAATAATCTCTATAGATAGTGTTCAAATTTATAAGAAGTTTGATATTGGTTCTGCAAAGGTGAAAAAAGAAGAGATGGATGGGGTAGTTCATCATTTAATAGACGAACTAGAGCCTACTGATACTTGTTCTGTCTACGATTTTCAAAAACTTGCACGTAAGAAAATTGAAGAAATACATGATCGAGGGAAGATGCCTTTATTAATCGGTGGAACTGGGTTTTATATGAATGCTGTTCTAAATAATTATGAGTTTACTGATTTAGAGGAAAAAACTTATGATATTGATGTCGATATGGCAAGAGAATATCTAAAAGAGAACTATCCAGATACATATAATGCGATTGACATAGATAATCATCGTCGTGTAATTAATGCGTATAATTATGTAATGAATGAAAAAGAAATCTGTAACGACAAACAACAATGGTGATACTGTTCTTGATTGTTATAATCCATTTTTAATAGTTCTTAATACCGAAAGAGAAGTTCTATATAATCGTATTAATAAGCGAGTTGAATTGATGTTTGAAGAAGGGCTTGAGCAAGAAGTAAGAGGGATTATTGATGAGTATGGTATGGAACTTCAAGCTCTAGGTGCGATAGGATATAAGGAGATGATTCCGTATCTTAAGGGTAATGTTTCTAAAGAAGACACTATTGTAGCTATTTCTCAGAATTCACGCCGTTATGCAAAACGTCAGTTAACATGGTTCAGGAATAAAATGGATGGAACTTGGTATGATGCTGCGAATAAGGAACTATTGATAGATGTAATAAGAGACATCAAAGAGAAATTTAATTTATAATAATATTAGTAATTGTCTCATGGCTTGAAAAAGTAAATTTTCAAGCCTTTTTTTAATTTATAACAAGATAAAATTTATTATATAATAGGCTAAGCTCTAGTTGTTAGAGAATATTTTATGAAATTTTTAAAAATATTTTAAGAGTATTTCTGATTTAACTAGAGTTTTTGTTAGTTATGTAGCTAAACTAGTAATACTAAAAGATTCTCAGGAAGTAGGAGGAGAAGATGAATTCATTTAAATATCTTAAGCCGAAGTTATTTAGTGTAATGAAAAATTATACAAAGGAACAATGCTTAAAAGATATAATTGCTGGTTTAATAGTAGCTGTTATAGCATTACCTTTATCGATTGCTTTGGCGATAGCATCTGGAGTGAATCCGGAACAAGGTCTTTATACTGCGATTATAGCAGGTTTTTTTATTTCGTTTTTAGGTGGAAGTAGGGTTCAGATTGGTGGACCTACGGCTGCTTTTGTCGTTATTATTTATGGGATAATAGCTGAACATGGAATTGCAGGATTAACTGTTGCTACACTTATGGCAGGAGTTATGTTATTTTAATGGGATTATTTCACTTTGGGGACTTGATTAAATTTATTCCTAAAACTATCACTATTGGATTTACACTAGGGATCGCTATGGGAATAGTAGTTGGTCAGGCGAAAGATTTCCTAGGGTTAAGTATGGGAGCAGTTCCTGCAGAGTTCGTTGGAAAATTAATAGCTTATGGACAAAATATAAAAAGTATTAGCTTTGTTACTTTGGGTATAGGTGTACTTGCGATATTAATCCAAGTATTTTGGCATAAAGTATCGAAGAAAATACCAGGATCTTTAATTGCAATACTAGTTACAACATTTTTAGTAGCTATTTTTAAATTGCCAGTTAAAACTATTGGTGATCTATATACGATTAAAGCAGGGCTTCCTAGCTTTACAATGCCGTCAATTTCATTTTCTCTAATAAGAGAGATGATTTTACCGGCATTTACAAGCAATATTAGCGGCTATAGAATCACTATTATCAGCTGTAGTGTCTGATGGTATGACAGGAAGTAAGCATAAATCTAATGCAGAATTAGTAGCCCAAGGTGTAGGAAACTTTATGTCGGCACTTTTTGGTGGTATTCCTGCAACAGGTGCCATTGCGAGAACAGCGGCTAATGTGAAAAATGGTGGAAGAACACCAGTAGCTGGAATGGTACATGCATTTACTTTATTATTAATATTGTTATTTTTAATGCCATATGCATCATATATACCTATGAGTTGTTTAGCGGCAATATTAATAATTGTGGGTTATAATATGAGTGGTTGGCGTATTTGTGTACGTATGGTAAAAACTGCACCGAAAAGTGATATTGCTGTGTTAATTATTACTTTCTTATTAACTTTATTCTTCGACTTAGTTATTGCAATAGAGTTCGGTATGGTATTAGCAGCTTTCTTATTCTTAAAACGTATGTCGGATATTGCAGAAGTTAGACAATGGACATATAAAGGTTCATCTGATGATGACAAACTATCAGAAGAAGTTGATTTAAAATATGTCCCTAAAAATACTGTAGTTTATGAAATATTTGGAGCGTTGTTCTTCGGAGCTGCTAATGTATTTACTAACTTTGAACATGGAGAAGGGAAAAATGTTTTAATTATAAGAATGCGTAATGTTCCAGCTATGGATATTTCGGGATTAGAAGTACTTGAAGAAATATTGGAAACATGTCGAAAACGTGGTCTAACATTAATATTATCGCACGTAAATGAACAACCTTATCATGTTATGGAAAAAGCTGGCTTTATTGAAAAAATAGGTAAAGAAAATATATGTGAGAATATTGATGCATCTCTAGAGAGAGGAGAGAAATTAAGAGAACTATAAATTTAAGTAAATTTTTAATTATAGTCTAAAAGTTTATATAAGGTTTAAGATATATAATATAAACATAACAAAACTTAATAATATTTTTCATAATATACGGGACTGATTATTTTTATCAGTCCCTTTCTCCATTTCTAGGGGCTTTTTAATAAGTAGATAAAATGGATTAATTTATAAATTACTTTCTTAATTCCAAGTTATATATGGGTAATTTTTGTACAGATGATTTGGTACAATAAATTAAAATGGAGGTGAATATTATGAGTACATTAGAATTTTTTTGTTAGAATATTCTCATTAATTATTTGTATTTTTTTATAACACTATTTGTAATATCTATAAAAACTATAAAAAAGAAGAACTACTTTTTAGAAAAGTTAACAGATAAAGAAATAGAAAAATTAGACTAGAGGAGAATTCTACCCAATCTGCTTTATTATTAAATTTTAGGTATAACTATAGCATGTTGTATATATCTACTCATTTTCAATAATAAATAAAGGGTTATTGATAAGTTTTTGGGAAAACACTAAACAAAGTAATTAATTCAATTATTATTGTTATAATTTTACTGCCACACTTATTGGAGAGAATTAATGTTATTCGTCGTTACAATAAGGTGAAGAAGCTCGTAGAGAAAAATAATAATAATAAAGTTCCGCTATAACTGTAAAACGTGAAATATATTATGTTTTTCTGCAAATTAATGGTGTTTTTGAAAAGTTATTGTTTTGTGATAAGTTATTACTAAGAAATTATTTAATTAAAAAAATATTTAGACATAAGGGTATCTGACCCAAAAAGTACTAGATTTTAAAAATAGCTTACATGAAAACCCATAGACGCAGTGGTATATAGATGTCTAAATTCGCTTTTATAAAAATATATATTTTATAAATTTTTCAGGGTGGCTCAAAAAAATTGATTTTTTCGAAATCATGATTTTTGAGTCACTCCTTTTATAATTGCTTTAGTTAGTAGAGGAAGTAAAGTCCTCGGAGCTAAAATAGCCACTATGTAAACACGGATAAAAAGTTAAACGATTGAAAAACATTTTTGATGGAAGGGGTATTTGGAGCTTTTAAAATAAAGTGAGAGTGATTTTTTTATACATTTATTTCCTATTTTTTTATACATATAACTTGTCTATGTTATCTCAAGTATGTATTTTACATAAAAAAATGTAAAAATCACGTATTAATATTATACTAAAATAATTTAAAAAGATGAATTCAATGGAAAATAGTAGATGTCTACATAGAGTGAATAAAGTTTTTAAATACTTAATAGAAACTGTTCACAAACTCCCTTAATATGTCTGTGTAGTCTATATGCGCTAGCTAGTGATATGTCTAAAGCATTAGCTGTTTTTTAACATTTAACGTTTTTATATATTTTTCGAAATAATTCCATTCAGATAATTTTAAAGTCTTTTTAGATAGCTAATAAGCTCAATGTACAAGAAATCATAATCATTACTGATGACATCAGAATTGTTGTCGAAGATATCTAAAAGGTACACTTTTATTCCTATTTCTTCTGCGAATTTCATCTATAAGTTTTTCTTTTGATAGTCGTAAAAGGCGAATCTATCAAAAATCATTTGGTGTTATACCTCCATCTTGTAAAATGAGAAAGCTAACAAGAAGTCCTTCCATTCCGAAACTATAAAATTCACTATGAAGTTGTTGAGGAATATGTACCTTGTATAGAGCTTTTTGATAAGAGTCTTTTTAGCTTCTAATAACTCATAAAATCTTTTAGTATCATCCTCGTTTAATTCTGTAAAACCTTTCATTATAGTTACCCTCCTAAATCTTTCCTCTATGTAGAACATCTCCTAATAAGGACAAACTTTATAATAAATGAGAAAAATGGTTTATTTTAAATGTAAAGATTATTAAAGAATTTTAATATTAACAATTAACAATTAACTATGATAGAAAAATCACACGTGGATAATGTGTATGGATGTTTATTATTTGTATCGGAATAATTTCTGAGAATAATAATTCTATAACGATAATGATAATTTATAGTTACTTTTCTAATGTGTGAAAAATATAAAAATTATAGCTAGACTCCCACTCTTACAGAAGATAAAAATCTCCCTCATTATTATAAGTGAAAAAAACAGCCTTTTTGTCACAAAAAATTAAAAATTTTTATCTAGTAATACTATCAAAAATCTTCTTCGTACTCGTTTTAACAAAAAGAGCCAATTTTTCAGTAATGCTTCTTGATGTCGTTTGACCTTTGTAGGATGATTAAGGTTATTTTTCATTGCCCCACGTAATGAAGAATTATTAACGTATAGCTCGTATAAGAGTAGCTGATCATCTATAGAAAGAGTAGCTAAAGCATCATATAATGCAGTATATAACTGTTCTTTAATAACAATTTCTGTAGATAATGCAGAATAGTCCTTTATTCTACTCTCTCCAGTATTATTCTCAAAAGAATAATCTTCATAATAAATTAATCCACTTTCTTTAAGTTTTTATTAACATAGTTTGTACGATTCTGAATAGAATTTATTTGAGAATAAATTTCTTTGCTAACTGGAACCTTTATATTATTTTTATTTTTAAGTAATTCATAAGTAAACTCCTCCCATATGTACATCTGTAAGAGTGGGGAGGGGAATATTGATTATATAAATTTATAGAAAAACTGTAAAGAGGATAAAAAGAAATTAAAGGAGAAAAAAATAATGGAGATATAATTTCAAAAGTCTAAAAATGCGATTAATAATAAATAAATTGAGTGCTGAGGATAAAATATTTAAAGTTGGTCTTCTAAACTAATAAAGTACATTTAAGTCAATAGTTCTAAGTATTTATTCATAACAATATTTTTGAATAGCAGAATTTTTGGAAGGAGTAGTATTATAAATCTTGGTATTATTTCTTGTAAGTGAGTTATTATGTGATTTTTAAAGTTATATGAAAAAGCTTGATAGTCGAATGTATTTTTTTCTATCGACTATTTTTCTTTGATTTATTAGCTATAACTATTCAATTATTATTTTACTTTTAGACAAAAAAATTTTATGATTTTATGACTTTGGAGTAGGGAGTTTGTCATTGGATTAGGGATTATAAAAAGATTTGCATAGTGTATGTTATAGGCAATTAGTAGACTAAAAATTCTACTTAAAATATACTTAAAAATATACTTAAAAATAAAAATTTTTTTATAATCTTAAAAATAAGAATAATTATATAAAAATCATGGTTTTTCATAATGTTGATACGGGAAAGCTTTTGTTAATAAGGGTTTCATGAAGTCTCTTAATATTAAGTTAACTTAAAATATCACTATATTTTCCATTTTTTATTTTTGATGTTTCTTATTATGAGCTAAGACGTTAATAAATACAGGTTTTTCGATTGATTTAAGGTTCATGGTGTATTATAATTATTATGTTAGGATTGTTGAAAATATATACTAGATATTTATGTATATATAGCCTAAATATCTAGATGTATTTATGCTAACGTCTAATATCAAAAATAATAGAAAAATATAAAGGAGATTCAAGTTGATATATGAGATATGACTATAAAAACGGTGAAAAAATAACACGCTTTTCTATAAGAAAATATCACTTTGGTGCTGCTAGTGTGGCTGTAGCATCTCTTATTTTTCTTTGGTGGTGGAATGTCGGCTAAGGCAGAAAATATTCCTGTATCACATGATACCCAAAATAGTGGAAATATCGCAAATGGTGATAAAAAAATGCCAGCGGGGATTCTGGAAAACAAGCAACAGCCGATAGCAAGCCTATTACAGTTGATGTGCCACAAGCCGCATTATCAACTGCAAAAGTAGATAAAAGTGTGTTGAATAAATTAACACTTTCTTTAGATACATCAATTAAGAGTGCGGGTAAAGAAAAATTGCTAGTATTTCTAATGAACTTGATAAAGTTTTTAGCTGATGCTAAAGAAGTATTAAAAATGAAAAAGCTACTGTAGAAGAAGTTAATAAACAAATCGATGAATTAACTAAAAGCTAAGAAAAATTAGAAGATACTGTTGCTGAAGCTGATAAAAAAGCTGCAGAACAAAAGAAAGCAGAAGATGCTAAAAAGGTTGAAAAAAACAACGGAACAGAAAAAAGTACGAGCGTTTCAGGAAAAGAAGCAGAGTCTAATGCTACAATAGGAAAAGAAGAAACACCGATAAAACCTGCAGTACAGTCTGAAAAGAAAAAACTAGAAGTTCTTGCAGGAAATTTAGAGAAATATTATAAAGCTGCGAGTGAAATAACAAGACCTGAAACAAAAGAAATGCTTAAAGGTGTAGATGAAATTGTACGTTCTGTTGAAGCTGGATCAAAAAATCCGGAGCTAACAGTTTCTGAAAGTGAAGAATTGCTGAAACAAGGGAAACAAGCGGAGAGAAAACTTGCATTAGCCGTTACTCGCGAAAACTCAGGGAAACGTGATGTTATAAATGGGAATAGAATGGAGAGAGGTGCTGATTTTAGAACTAATCCAATAGGACTTGATACAAAAAGAGCATATATTGTGCAAAAATGGGAGACGGTTCTGGTTTGCCTGCTGAGACTTATTTGTATGCGTTGCATAGAGGGATTACTGATAAAGCCTTCTGAAAAGCAACTTTAGTGCCAGTAAGTACCGTTTTGGATGAGGTTAAGATTACTGTTACAAATTTAGGTAATGGTGACTTTAAATGGGATTTGACTTTTAATGGTGCAAATAAAGGCCACCAAAATGCTTTTTATTGGTTTACATTACCAAAAGGGCACACTATTACAGAAACTCTTGGAATTACGAGAACACATGGAGGTAGTAGTAAGTCGTTCGTAGGAGGAACTCGTACTTTTAATGAAGAATGGGGAGAAAAAATAAAAGAAACGATACAAGCAGGGAAAGCTACTTATGGTCCTGCTAGCGGAAAAGACGGGAATTTTGATACTAACTTTGGTAGTCTTGAAGATGTTACAGATTCTAAGTTTCTTGCAAGAGTCGGTTCAGCTCAGAGGGTAGATAGTGCTCCTACAGATAGTAGGAGTTCCGATGGATATTATTACTTAGGGCCTACTAGGACTAGATTTAATCAATGGCCGCCATCAACAGCAGTTTCTGGTGAAGTGGTAGCTAGAGCAAATAGGAATATAAAAGGGTTAAAAGATAAAACTGATTTATTATATTATTTCACTCTTGATTCAGGAAAAATACAAATTTCTTATAAAACACGTACAGATACACCGTATGCACCGATTTATTACAGAGCAGGTATGAGATCTCTTGAGCATAGTACAGCGAATATGTACTTCATGGCGAGAGGTTTACAAGAAAAGCCGAGCGCACCGACAGTTAGCGCTAATAATGAGGGTGCTGTGACAGTAAATCCTTACTCTAATTCTAATCCTGATAAGAATAGAAAACGTGGATAAGATAGAGGTTTCTTATACAAATGAAAACAATCAAAATAAAAAGGTAACTTTAATACGTAACCCTCAAAATGGAACTTGGACTAGTAATGGGGATGAAATTCAAATCTCAGGGGATTCAATTTCGTTAAAAGCAGGGTATGCTAAACCAGGTACAGAAGTTAGCGCAATATCTTACTTTGGGAATAGTGATCCTAGTGACCTTGGTGCAAACAATAGAGTGACTGTGCCGGTGGACAGTCTGCCACCTGTAGTTAAAAATTAGAACGGGACAAAGTACTACAGCACTTCCGGATGCAAGACCAGCAGAAAGCGATCCTGCTGTGTACGAAGTAGTCCAAGGTCAGCCATTTGCACCTAGGCTAGCAGCATTTGATAATTTAGGCAAAAATCACCAAATTTCACAATTGAGGAGGCAATCTTCCAACAGGTGTTAGTGTGTCAAAGTTCTGTATCACCAACAGCGAAGTATGACGAAAAATTCTCCATATCAACCAACGTTTGCAGGAATGTTCCTGATAATTTTGGTCCTGGGTCATATACACGAGAGATAACAGTTACAGATGCTAATAGAAAATAGTAAGACATATTACTTCAAATACAAGGTTCTGCCAGTAGCTCCAACTGTAAACAATACTACAAGTGAAAAATCGTGTATTATCAACAGATAAAACTCTAACAGGTAGAGGGATTGTAGGAGCTAAAATTACTGTAAAAGTAAAAGACCAAGTTTTAAAAGAAACTACGGTAAAACAAGATGGAACATGGGAAGTAAGGCTTGATAGAAGATTAAATAGTAATAATGCTTCACATGTAGGGCAACTTGTTGATGCAGATAGCGTAAAAGTTACACAGACTGTATCAAATGCAGAAAGTAGGGAAATAAATGTAACAGTCGCATTAGGAGAATCCAAAATTCAACCTTCTGTAGCTGGAGAGACTAGTGTATATGCAGGTGCTAAGAAAATCGTAGCCCTCAGTTCCTCATGATACAGGTATCTTCTATGTGAGTATACTGACAAAACTACTAATACAGAAAAAGAAATTGCTTTTAAACGTGATGACATCAATGGAAATTGGACTTCTAATCATGAAGATTATGCAGTTATAACAGGTACACCAACAAAAGACAGCTTTGTAGAAAATGTCACTTTTGAAATGAAAGAATCTGTCAAAGAAGGTACAGCAGTAAAAGTTATTGCCAATATTAAGGAAAGAGGATACTCTAGCCCGACAGGTTGGAAAGAAACTCCAGTTACTAATGAGAAGCCAACTCTTGCTGCTAATTACACTGGAAATAAACAAGTAGTTGAGTTTGGTTCGACTTTAGACCCTAAAACTCTAGTTAGAGTAAGCGATAAAGAAGATGATAAGCAGCTAACAAGAGGTAATGGTACACAAGTCGAAGTAATATCAGTAAATGGAAATACAGGGGTTAAGACTGTTAATACAAATGAAACAGGCACTTACACAGTTAAATTAAAGGCTACAGATAGCCAAGGTAAGCAGTCTGATGAAATAACAGTTACTGTAGAAGTTACTAAAAACCACCAAGCTGTAGCTAAACCTATTATCAACTTGATACAAGGTGAAAGTTTATCAGATGCTGATAAACGCAGTCTGATTGAACTAACAAAAGGAAATGGAAAAGAAGCTCTACCGAATGATGCTAGAGTTGAGGTTGCATTAGATACAGCTAGTGTATCTAATGGAAAAACAGCAACAGCAAAAATTACTTTTAAAGATGGAACAGTAAGAAATGTAAACTTAAATTATAAAGTTTACAAGAATTTCGAGACCGTTACTAAAGTGTACGATTTTGTAGGTGTAGGTCGTGATGATAACCCAGCCTCTTATTATCTAAATCCAGGTGGACTTCCTGATGGAATGAGCTGGGTATTTAAGAAAGGTAACGGAACAGTAGGAACTGCAGATAATAATAAATTGAAAGATAGTCTAAATGCTGATGGAGTTGGAACAACTACTTATGCCTTTGGTGCTAAGTATCCACGTGGTAGATTTACAGATAACCCAAGTGAAGCAGAAAGACTTTCTTATACACCAACCTTTACACATGAAGTGTTCGATGTAACTGCTAATACAACAAGAGTTGTGGCAAATCATGGTACAAGTTTAACTGCAAGCCAAGCCCAAGCTGCTGTAAGTAAGACTAATAATTCAGCAAATCTTCCTGCAGGAACAACTTACGAATGGGTAAAAAGTGCGACTGATGCTACTGCACTAACTGATGCAGAGAAAAATGTTACAGAGTTTGGAGAAATCACACGCTATGTAAAAGTAACATTACCAAAAGTATCTGAAACAGGTCCGAATGCCAACAGAGTTCAAAAATACAAAATAATTCCTGTAACTCTTAAAGTGAATGAAACGGTTAAACCAACAGTGAAATTAGTCGGTGATAATGGTCAGGATGTTTCATTGACAGAAGGAACTTCTGATGCAAACTTACCAAAAGTGACGGTATATCGTGGAGAAAAAGCGAATGTTACGGTAAAAGCATCAGATAATACAGGTAAAATTCTGGAACTTCGTGGAAGTGGGATGCCGAATGGTATTTGGTTTAATAAAGTTGGAAGTAATGAACAATGGTTAACTAGCGATAATGCTACAGAAACAAATCCGCTAAGTCATACGATTACAGGTGTTGTAGAAACAGGTAACAGCATAGAAGAAAGAACTGTTACAATAAAAGCAACTGATAAGACTGACCCAGCAAACGTGACAACTGTTAAATTCAAAATGGTTGTGAAGGAACAAAAAGAAAAATATACACCAACAGCACCAACAAATGCAGTAAATTTCAATAATCTTGGAACATCTGTGACATCAGCAGAAGATGTGGAGAAAATTACAGACCTAGTGAATGTGCCAAATTTATCTGAAGAAGCAACAAATGCAGGTGGAGTGACTAAGACACTAAAAGATAATGGGGCAATTAAAGAAGTCGGTGGTAAAAAGGTTGTAACGGTGATAGTTACTTATCCAGATAACTCAACAGATGAAGTGACTGTACCTGTAACCCAAAACTATAACGTAGTAGCACGTCCTATTGTGAACGTGAAACAAGATGAAACTCTATCAGATGCAGATAAACGCAGTTTAGTACAATTACAAGATGGTGATAGGAAAGTAGACATTCCGAGTAATGCGACAGTTACATTTACTAATTTAGATACAAGTATGCCTGCAAATCATGATAAAATTGTTAGTAAAACAGCAGCAGCAACAATTACATTTGCAGATCGAACTGTTAAAACAATAAATGTAACTTATAAAGTTCTAAGCAAATTCCCGATTGCTGAAACGATTTATGATTTTAAAGATGTCGCACGTAATGATGGTGATTCTGATTTTTATCGTAATACTGGAAAAAATATTCCTGATAATATGACATGGATTTATAAAGCGAGTGATGGAGTTGAAAAATCTGCTACAGGTTTTAGAGCAGCACTTGCGGCTGATAATGTAGGCACAACAACTTACACATATGGTGGTAAGTATGGCTACAGTCGATTTGGAGATAACCCATCAAATGCTACGGAAAAATTAGAACATACAGTCAGATTGACTCACAAAGTGTTCGATATACAAGCTAATGCAACAAAAGTTACAGTTGAAAAAGGTGCTACTTTAAATTCTAATAATGCTAAAGCAGCGGTGACAACTGTTACAGGTTCAGACGTATTACCAGATGGCACGACTTATGAATGGGTAGAAAATAAAGACACAAGCATACCAGGAGTAAGAACGTATAAAGTGAAAGTGACATTACCACCGTCACAAAATGGAACTGATCAACCAAATGCGACACAAAAACGACCTACTAAAACAATCGAAGTAAAAGTTAATGTGAAACCAACAGCTCCGACTGTAACTGCTGAAACTAACGGCGATGTTACCGTAACTCCAGCGAATGAAACAAATGTGAATAAATTGGAAGTGATTTATACTCCATCTCCGACTATTAGTATTTTAACGGAAACAGAGAAAGATACGTTCCAAGAACATAATCAAACAATTGTTAAGGCGATAAAAAATAATCAGAATAGATGGAGTATTACAGAAGGTGCGAAAGATGATATTATTAGCATTGATGAAACTTCAGGTAAAATTACGATAAAAGATGTGGCTGTTAAGGATGGCAGCAATATTGAAGCAAAAGTAATAACTTCTGATAATATAGAGAGTGATAAAGGAAATGCAATTGCTACAAATGGAGATCAGAATAAACCGGAAATCGGTTTAGGGAATACTATAATTCAAACTGAGAAACCAATCAATTTAAGTTTGAATTTATCTGATTCAGGAGTGGGGGTAGATTACACTAATGTAGAAGTGAAAAATTTACCACAAGGATTGAGTTATGATAGTACAAATAAAACTATTAAAGGGACACTCGCTACACCATCTAAGACTGATGTAAAAATTCTTGTTCGTGACAAAAAAGGGAATAAAACTATTAAAACGGCTTCTTTACTTGCTGTGAAGTCTAAGCCGATTTATGCGATTAAAGGTGGTACTATTCCGAATGTAGCTACTGCAAGTAACTTTGTGGAAATGCCTACAGGAGTAACTTTAAGTTCTGCAACGTGGAAAAATGGCGCACCTACAACAGCGACAGTAGGAACTACGACTAAAACTGTGACGGTTAGTGTGAATGGTTATACTCAGGCAGATATAGATGTTCCGGTGACGGTATATCCAACAGCTGTAGCTAAAAAAGATAAATTTACAACGCTGTTAAATAAAGGATTACCTGAAGGAGAGGATGCTTCAAGTTACATTCAATTTAAAAATCAAGAAAATGAAAATGTAAACAAACCAGCAAATGGAGTGACAGTAGCGTGGGATAATAAGCCAAGTACATCGGTTCAGACTGACACTACTGGAAATAATACAAAAGGTAGCGTAAAAGTTACTTATAGTGTTACAAATGCTGATGGAACAGTAGGAAGCGTTGAGAAAATTATTGATATCAATCTGAAAGTTTATCATGCTACTCCTAAATATACAGAAGTGACGACAACTTATGGAGTGAATTTCAATAAGGCGCTAGAATATTCTAACAATTCACAAATTTTCTTTACTGCAAATTCTCCGAAGAATTCTTCTTTCTGGAAGTCGACTTCAGATTCTAGTCGTTCAGAGTATGCAAGATATCAAAGAGATGAAGCTCGTCAAAATGCTAATTATCTTGGTAAGTATAGAGATGGTATTGAAGTCTATATGTCAGGAGATAATGATGAGGTTATAGATTGGAATCGTTCAGAGAAATTCGATGTAACATTTACTGTTAAGCCATTAACTCCGCAAGTTCAACCAGTGACAGCGGGAGCTAATAGTGTTACGGTAAATAATGTTAACAGTGGAACAACGGTAGAGATTTATGATGTAACTGACCCTACAGTAGCTCCTGTTAAAATTGGTGAACAAGTAGTCGCTAAAGAAGGAGAGTTCACTAAGAAGGATGGTATCTCGGTTCCATTAACTCAAGGTCAAACATTAAATCCTGGTGCGAAAATTGTAGCTAAAGTGGTATACATTTCTGGTAACGATAAAACTGAATCAGATAATAGTAATAAAGTAGTTATTAAGTATCCGAAACCTACGAATTTGACTTCAACTGCAAAAATGAATGGTGATTATGAGTTTACTATTCCAACTGATGCAGATGAAGTAACGTTTAAAATTTCTAAAGGAAATGAAACTGCAACTACATTAGTAGCTAAAAAATCAGAAAATTGGTCATTACCGAATGGACTTCTTACAAAATCTTCAGAGAACAAATGGAAATTTGGCTCTCATGAAGATGGAACATATACAATAACAGCGGTAGCTACAGCTGGAAATGGTGAAACGAAGAGCGATGAAACTACAACAGTAATCACATCAAACTCACATAAAGTTACAAAAGTAGATATCATTAAAAAACCAAAAGAAAGTTTGAGTGGAACAGATTTATATTCAGCAACAGGGATTACAGGTGTTATTGATAATGGTGTAATAAAAACTTATCAAGATGCTGAAATTACATCTGTAACATCTGATGGAGCATTACCAACATTAACGCCAGATAGTGAAACTCAAGTACCAGTAGTAATTACTTATAATGATGGATCTAAAGAAAATACAACTGTCATGCTAAAAGTTGCCCCAGCAGCCCCTAACGTGACTGTCCAACCACAGAATTCTACAACAGGAGACGTAACACTAACGATTAAACGTCATAACGACACTAATTATCCGGATGATTCTGTAGTGACTGTCCCAGGAATAGACGGAACGTTTAAAGTAAAAGACGGTACAATCACGATTAAGAATGAACAATTAAGAGACACAGTACAAACCGGAAAAGTTATCGTAACAGAAAGAACAAAACTCCCAGCAGAAAAGCTGAGTGGGACAGGTGATCCAGCAGGTGATGACCAGCGAAGAAACAAGATAGTGCAAAACCAGTCTTAACGCAAACAAGCCGAGATGACAATGGAGATGTACACTATCGAGTGACAACGCCAGAAGGCACAGACTACCCACAAAATACGCCAATCACACTAGATGGAGTAGGAACGTTCAACGTAGGAGCTAACGGAGAGTTAACAATACCAAATGCGAACTTACCAGAAAGCGAAGGAAACAAGGTTCCAACAGCAACCGAAGATGGTAAAATTAGCGACAGCAGGGCGAGTCAGTCTCAGTCCCAGCGAAGAAACAAGCTAGTGCCAAAACCAGTCTTCACGCAACCAAGACGAGATGACAATGGAGATGTACACTATCGAGTGACAACGCCAGAAGGCACATCTTACCCACAAAAATACGCCAATCAAGCTAGATGGAGTAGGAACGTTCACGGTAGGAGCCAACGGCGAGTTGACAATTCCAAATGCGAACTTACCAGAAAGCGAAGCGAACAAGGTTCCAACAGCAACCGAAGATGGTAAATTAGCGACATCACTACGAGTCAGTCTCAGTCCCAGCGAAGAAACAAGCTAGTGCCAAAACCAGTCTTCACGCAAACCAAGACGAGATGACAATGGAGATGTACACTATCGAGTGACAACGCCAGAAGGCACATCTTACCCACAAAATACGCCAATCAAGCTAGATGGAGTAGGAACGTTCACGGTAGGAGCCAACGGCGAGTTGACAATTCCAAATGCGAACTTACCAGAAAGCGAAGCGAACAAGGTTCCAACAGCAACCGAAGATGGTAAATTAGCGACAGAGTAGCGAGTCAGTCTCAGTCCCAGCGAAGAAACAAGCTAGTGCCAAAACCAGTCTTCACGCAACCAAGACGAGATGACAATGGAGATGTACACTATCGAGTGACAACGCCAGAAGGCACATCTTACCCACAAAATACGCCAATCAAGCTAGATGGAGTAGGAACGTTCACGGTAGGAGCCAACGGCGAGTTGACAATTCCCAAATGCGAACTTACCAGAAAGCGAAGCGAAACAAGGTTCCAACAGCAACCGAAGATGGTAAATTAGCGACAGCAGGAGAGTCAGTCTCAGTCCCAGCGAAGAAACAAGCTAGTGCCAAAACCAGTCTTCACGCAACCAAGACGAGATGACAATGGAGATGTACACTATCGAGTGACAACGCCAGAAGGCACATCTTACCCACAAAAATACGCCAATCAAGCTAGATGGAGTAGGAACGTTCACGGTAGGAGCCAACGGCGAGTTGACAATTCCAAATGCGAACTTACCAGAAAGCGAAGGAACAAGGTTCCAACAGCAACCGAAGATGGTAAAATTAGCGACAGCAGGAGAGTCAGTCTCAGTCCCAGCGAAGAAACAAGCTAGTGCCAAAACCAGTCTTCACGCAAACCAAGACGAGATGACAATGGAGATGTACACTATCGAGTGACAACGCCAGAAGGCACATCTTACCCACAAAATACGCCAATCAAGCTAGATGGAGTAGGAACGTTCACGGTAGGAGCCAACGGCGAGTTGACAATTCCAAATGCGAACTTACCAGAAAGCGAAGCGAACAAGGTTCCAACAGCAACCGAAGATGGTAAATTAGCGACAGCAGGGCGAGTCAGTCTCAGTCCCAGCGAAGAAACAAGCTAGTGCCAAAACCAGTCTTCACGCAAACCAAGACGAGATGACAATGGAGATGTACACTATCGAGTGACAACGCCAGAAGGCACATCTTACCCACAAAAATACGCCAATCAAGCTAGATGGAGTAGGAACGTTCACGGTAGGAGCCAACGGCGAGTTGACAATTCCAAATGCGAACTTACCAGAAAGCGAAGCGAACAAGGTTCCAACAGCAACCGAAGATGGTAAAATTAGCGACAGCAGGAGAGTCAGTCTCAGTCCCAGCGAAGAAACAAGCTAGTGCCAAAACCAGTCTTCACGCAAACCAAGACGAGATGACAATGGAGATGTACACTATCGAGTGACAACGCCAGAAGGCACATCTTACCCACAAAATACGCCAATCAAGCTAGATGGAGTAGGAACGTTCACGGTAGGAGCCAACGGCGAGTTGACAATCCCAAATGCGAACTTACCAGAAAGCGAAGGAACAAGGTTCCAACAGCAACCGAAGATGGTAAAATTAGCGACAGCAGGAGAGTGCAGTCTCAGTCCCAGCGAAGAAACAAGCTAGTGCCAAAACCAGTCTTCACGCAACCAAGACGAGATGACAATGGAGATGTACACTATCGAGTGACAACGCCAGAAGGCACATCTTACCCACAAAATACGCCAATCAAGCTAGATGGAGTAGGAACGTTCACGGTAGGAGCCAACGGCGAGTTGACAATTCCAAATGCGAACTTACCAGAAAGCGAAGCGAACAAGGTTCCAACAGCAACAGAATCTGGAAAATTACCGAAAGCAGGAGATGCAGTAGCAGTACCAGCGAAGAAACAAGATAGTGCAAAACCAGTCTTAACGCAAACAAGCCGAGATGACAATGGAGATGTACACTATCGAGTGACAACGCCAGAAGGCACAGACTACCCACAAAATACGCCAATCACAGCTAGATGGAGTAGGAACGTTCACGGTAGGAGCCAACGGCGAGTTGACAATTCCAAATGCGAACTTACCAGAAAGCGAAGGAACAAGGTTCCAACAGCAACCGAAGATGGTAAAATTAGCGAAAGCAGGAGATGCAGTAGCAGTACCAGCGAAGAAACAAGCTAGTGCCAAAACCAGTCTTCACGCAAACCAAGACGAGATGACAATGGAGATGTACACTATCGAGTGACAACGCCAGAAGGCACATCTTACCCACAAAAATACGCCAATCACAGCTAGATGGAGTAGGAACGTTCACGGTAGGAGCCAACGGCGAGTTGACAATCCAAATGCGAACTTACCAGAAAGCGAAGCGAACAAGGTTCCAACAGCAACCGAAGATGGTAAAATTAGCGACAGCAGGAGATGCAGTCTCAGTCCCAGCGAAGAAACAAGCTAGTGCCAAAACCAGTCTTCACGCAAACCAAGACGAGATGACAATGGAGATGTACACTATCGAGTGACAACGCCAGAAGGCACATACTTACCCACAAAAATACGCCAATCACAGCTAGATGGAGTAGGAACGTTCACGGTAGGAGCCAACGGCGAGTTGACAATCCAAATGCGAACTTACCAGAAAGCGAAGCGAACAAGGTTCCAACAGCAACCGAAGATGGTAAAATTAGCGACAGCAGGAGATGCAGTCGCAGTCCCAGCGAAGAAACAAGCTAGTGCCAAAACCAGTCTTCACGCAAACCAAGACGAGATGACAATGGAGATGTACACTATCGAGTGACAACGCCAGAAGGCACAGTCTACCCACAAAATACGCCAATCACACTAGATGGAGTAGGAACGTTCAACGTAGGAGCTAACGGAGAGTTAACAATACCAAATGCGAACTTACCAGAAAGCGAAGGAAACAAGGTTCCAACAGCAACAGAATCTGGAAAATTACCGAAAGCAGGAGATGCAGTAGCAGTACCAGCGAAGAAACAAGATAGTGCAAAACCAGTCTTAACGCAAACAAGCCGAGATGACAATGGAGATGTACACTATCGAGTGACAACGCCAGAAGGCACAGACTACCCACAAAATACGCCAATCACACTAGATGGAGTAGGAACGTTCAACGTAGGAGCTAACGGAGAGTTAACAATACCAAATGCGAACTTACCAGAAAGCGAAGGAACAAGGTTCCAACAGCAACCGAAGATGGTAAAATTAGCGACAGCAGGAGATGCAGTCTCAGTACCCAGCGAAGAAACAAGCTAGTGCAAAACCAGTCTTAACGCAAACAAGCCGAGATGACAATGGAGATGTACACTATCGAGTGACAACGCCAGAAGGCACAGTCTACCCACAAAATACGCCAATCACACTAGATGGAGTAGGAACGTTCAACGTAGGAGCTAACGGAGAGTTAACAATACCAAATGCGAACTTACCAGAAAGCGAAGGAAACAAGGTTCCAACAGCAACAGAATCTGGAAAATTACCGAAAGCAGGAGATGCAGTAGCAGTACCAGCGAAGAAACAAGATAGTGCAAAACCAGTCTTAACGCAAACAAGCCGAGATGACAATGGAGATGTACACTATCGAGTGACAACGCCAGAAGGCACAGACTACCCACAAAATACGCCAATCACACTAGATGGAGTAGGAACGTTCACGGTAGGAGCCAACGGAGAGTTGACAATTCCAAATGCGAACTTACCAGAAAGCGAAGGAAACAAGGTTCCAACAGCAACCGAAGATGGTAAAATTAGCGACAGCAGGGCGAGTCAGTCTCAGTCCCAGCGAAGAAACAAGCTAGTGCCAAAACCAGTCTTCACGCAAACCAAGACGAGATGACAATGGAGATGTACACTATCGAGTGACAACGCCAGAAGGCACATACTTACCCACAAAAATACGCCAATCACACTAGATGGAGTAGGAACGTTCAACGTAGGAGCTAACGGAGAGTTAACAATACCAAATGCGAACTTACCAGAAAGCGAAGGAAACAAGGTTCCAACAGCAACAGAATCTGGAAAATTACCGAAAGCAGGAGATGCAGTAGCAGTACCAGCGAAGAAACAAGATAGTGCAAAACCAGTCTTAACGCAAACAAGCCGAGATGACAATGGAGATGTACACTATCGAGTGACAACGCCAGAAGGCACAGACTACCCACAAAATACGCCAATCACACTAGATGGAGTAGGAACGTTCAACGTAGGAGCTAACGGAGAGTTAACAATACCAAATGCGAACTTACCAGAAAGCGAAGGAAACAAGGTTCCAACAGCAACAGAATCTGGAAAATTACCGAAAGCAGGAGATGCAGTAGCAGTACCAGCGAAGAAACAAGATAGTGCAAAACCAGTCTTAACGCAAACAAGCCGAGATGACAATGGAGATGTACACTATCGAGTGACAACGCCAGAAGGCACAGACTACCCACAAAATACGCCAATCACACTAGATGGAGTAGGAACGTTCAACGTAGGAGCTAACGGAGAGTTAACAATACCAAATGCGAACTTACCAGAAAGCGAAGGAAACAAGGTTCCAACAGCAACAGAATCTGGAAAATTACCGAAAGCAGGAGATGCAGTAGCAGTACCAGCTAAACTTACTAGCGCTAAAGGTAAACCAGCAATTGAGTTTAGAGTTGAAATTCCACTACCACTTGTAGTTCCAAATCCTGAACATTTAACTCCGACAGAAATAGCGGAATTAGAGAATAGAGTTAAAAAAGCTAACCCAGATAAGGAAGTTAAAGTTGATGATAAAGGTAATGTAACTGTAACAGATAAGAATACTGGAGAATCAACATTAATACCTGTGGAAGATTTAACTGTTAAAGACTTCACACCAGTGAAACCAACAGATAAAGTTCCAGTCAAAGATAAAGCACACTTAACTCCAGAAGAGAAAAAACAAGTGGCAGATAAAGTCAAAGATAAGAACCCAGGTAAGGAAGTAACAGTAGGAGATGATGGCACAGCAACTGTCAAAGATCCAACAACAGGAATTAGTCATACAATACCAGGAACAGACTTAGTGAACCAAGACTTCGAACCAGTGAAACCAACAGATAAAGTTCCAGTCAAAGACAAAGCACACTTAACTTCAGAAGAGAAAAACAAGTGGCAGATAAAGTCAAAGATAAGAACCCAGGGTAAGGAAGTAACAGTAGGAGATGATGGTACAGCAACTGTCAAAGATCCAACAACAGGAATTAGTCATACAATACCAGGAACAGACTTAGTGAACCAAGACTTCGAACCAGTGAAACCAACAGATAAAGTTCCAGTCAAAGATAAAGCACACTTAACTTCAGAAGAGAAAAAACAAGTGGCAGATAAAGTCAAAGATAAGAACCCAGGTAAGGAAGTAACAGTAGGAGATGATGGCACAGCAACTGTCAAAGATCCAACAACAGGAATCAGTCATACAATCCCAGGAACAGACTTAGTGAATCAAGACTTCGAACCAGTGAAACCAACTGGTAAAGTTGAAAAACCTACAAAACGTTTAGCAAACACAGGTGAAGCTGAAACTAATACAGGATTAGCAGGTTTAGGATTAGCTGCATTAGGAAGTTTATTAGCGGTAGCTAAAAGACGTAAAAAAGATGAAGAGTAGAAATTACTAAGTCATCAAAAATAATTCTTTGACATTATCTGTTTAGATAATCGAGAAGGGCAAGAAATCCAAGAGAGAATCGAAAAGGTTCATTTCTTGGATTTTTGTTTGATAAATAATTAGAATCTTATTAATGTTATCATTAGAAAATATAGCTTTCATGGAGTATAATGAAGGTAAAGAATTATCAGGGATTATGAAAAAAATAATAAATAGGGTGGTTTTCAAAAATGGAAAATATAAGACACAAAGACGCACGACCAATGATGGATTTAATTGCGAAAAAAAATATTCAGCGATACAGAAATAACAGCAGAGTTTATTCGTGATATTTTAGAATTACCAGTCGAAAGTGTGAAAATATTAGAAGGAACGCAAATACATGTAACAACTGGTAAAATTTTACCAGATTTTACTACACAGGTAGATGTACTTGCGGAACTAAATGATAAAACACAAGTTGTCATAGAAATTCAGGTAGCTATGCAGGTTGATTTTATAAAAAGATTGTGGTTGTACATCTGTGAACAAGTATCGCAAAACTTAGATGAGTATAAAAAAGCCGGAATAGAGACACATTATCTATCTCAAGAATTAATACCCGTCTACGCTGTAGCGATAACAGAAGAGAACTACTTTGAAGATGATAGAGCGATTCACAATTTTAGTTTAAGAGATAGTGAAACGAAAGAAGAATTGAAAGTCAGAGTAAAAGGAATAGAGGAGAAAAGAAATCTAGTACAAATAGCATTTTTAGAGCTAAAAAAATACAAGCCAGAGATGAAAGTAAGTTATAATAAAGTGCGTTGGATGGAGTTATTTGGTAACAAACCATTTACACACCAACCAGGGAACATAATAACGAAGGCAGATAGAATACTAGATGTAAAAGAGTGGAATAAGGAGGATAAAGCTATGTTTGATGAATACATAAGAGCTTGGGATGGCTGGAATGCGAATTTGGCGTATGTGAAAGAGGCGAAAGAACAGGCGTTAGAACAAGGAATTGAACAGGGACTTCAACGAGGACGAGAAGAAGGTATCGAAGAGGGGAGAGTAGGTACACTGATAGATTTAGTAAAAAAAGGTGTGATAACAAAAGGATATGCGTGTGAAGAACTAGGGATATCTGAACAAGAATTTGAGAAGTATCTATAGTTTGAGTGGAGAAATACCACTTAAGCTAAGTTGTAATGACAACGTAAATTCGAAATAAACTATTGAAAATTCATTCAGAATGTAACGTAAGAACAAAGGACAGGAAGTAAAATTGTTACTCTCTGTTCTTTTTTTAAATTATATTAGTTTAAAGGACAATCATCTTGTTAGTTTTAAATACTATATTATTGTAATATGATTGATAGAAAAATACCATTTTCTAGAGCATAACAAAGATGTATATACAAAAATAAAAGAAGGAGGAAATAATTATGTTGATGTTTGATGAATACACGAGAATGGTAGAATGGCTGGCTTGTCCATTTGGCATATTTGTAAATGTTAATATAAAAATGTACAAAAAGTGACAAAATAAAATGTACAATTATTCAAAACTAACATGATTTTTTCGATAAGAATTACCTATAATGGGTACTCCTGACTTTGACAGTTTCGAGGGAAAAATATCGTTATAAAGTGCTGATTTTATCGGAAAAATCAACTTTTTCCCCACTTTACTATTCCCTATATACAAGCATATGTGGTATAATATATATGAGGTGACAAAAATGATAGTTCAAGTATACACAAACAGAGGAAATAAATATGTAAGAGTGGTTCACTCATATCGAGATTCAGAAACCAATAAACCAAAAATGAAAGTTATAAAAATTATGGGAATTTAGAAAAACTATTAAAACAAGATAAAACTTCCTAGAAAAAAATTAGAAAAAGAAATCAAAGAAAAATGAAAGATTAAAAGAAAGCGCCCTAGACAAAAATATTGAAGCAGATAATTTTGAAAAAGAAGGTTTAGTACGTAAAAATTATGGATACTTAGTATACGAGAAGATATGGCAAGAATTGGGAATAAGTAGATGGATAAAAGATATAAAAACTAGAAGTAAGATAGAGATTGAAGAGATATTAAAAACAACTGGTATTTCAAAGACTACTTACTCCATCATCAAAGAAATCAGCATATGATCATAGAGAAAATTATGTAGATTTTCGAAATGATTTGATTTTAGAAGACTACTACAGAGTTTTTAGACATAATTTATGATGAAAAGAAAAATTAGAAAACATTTAAATAATACACTCAAGAAAAATTTAACAGAGAATTAAATGTAGTATTATACGATGTAACTACATACTACTTTGAATCAGTTAAAAAGACGAAATAAAAAGGCTTTTGGATTTTTCTAAAAGATAATAAAGTAAATCAAGTACAAGTAGTTATGGGATTATTAATTGATAATAATGGAATACCAGTCAGTTACGAACTATATCCAGGTAATACAAGTGAATTTAGTACACTATATCTCGTCATAAAAAGATTTAAAAGAAAAATACAAATTAAAAAGTAATAGTAGCCGCAGATAGAGGACTTAATTTTGGTAAGAATCTATTTTATTAAAAGAACTAGGATTAGATTATGTTATGGCATATAAAACTAAAAGGTGCTAAGAAAGAAATAAAAGAAAAAAATTATTTGAAGATGGATATATAGTAGAAAAGAGTTTAAATATAAAACTTATAGAACATGTAAAAGAAATTAGAATTGATGGTAAAACTGAAAAGATCCAAGATAATCTACTTTTTAGGATATTCTGAAAAAGAGCCAAAAAGACAAAGCCGATAGACAGAGACTTCTAGACAAAGCTGATAGACTACTAAATAATCCATCTATGATGAAACAAGAGTTGAAAAAGGTGGTAAGAAATTTATAAAAAGTAACTAAGGGAACTTAGATATAGAATTAGATGTTAAACAAATTGAAGAAGCAGAAAAGATGGATGGATTCTTCGCAATAGAGTATTCACAAAAAGAACTTACAGGAAGAGAAGTAAGGAGATTTATGGAAGTCTATGGAAGATTGAAGATAGTTTTAGAGTATTGAAAAACTAACCTTGAGGCTAGACCGATATTTGTGTGGAGTGAAAAGAGAATAAGAGCTCACTTTTTAATTTGTTACTTAGCTTTAGTAATAGAAAGATATCTTGAGAAACTTCTAAAAGATAATAATGTAAATTTATCGACAGCTAAAAATACAAGAAGCAATAAGAAATACCACTTTTAGGAAGTGTTGAGACATTAATGGAGATTATTATATAAAAGATGCAGAATCAAAAGAGTATCTTGATATAATTAATTCTGTAAAGATGAATAAAATTCCTCTCGTAGGATATGTTTCTGACATAAAAAATGTATAGGAAAATTATGTTATTTTCACCCTTATGAAACGCTATAACTACGCCTTTCATAAGGGTTTTTACTATGCCTGAAAGTGTCAAAGTCGGGAAGAAGGAGGAAATAATTATGTTGGCGTTTGATGAATACACGAGAATGGTAGATGGCTGGCTTTGTCCATTTGGCATATTTGTAAATGTTAATATAAAAATGTACAAAAAGTGACAAAAATAAAATGTACAATTATTCAAAAACTAACATGATTTTTTTCGATAAGAATTACCTATAATGGGTACTACATAAGTGTGATGAAGTAGCCTGCCAAACATAGCTGAATCCACTTTCTCATCACTAAATAATGTCGACCATTCGGAGAAAGGAATATTAGATGTGGTTATTATGCTCTTTTTTTCATAACATCGGTCTATTAGTTGAATAATAACCGCTCATCACCTTTTTCTAAAGGTAACAACCAATTTCGTCTATAATCAATATTCTATACTTTGAATAGTGTTTTAATTGTTACTCTAGCCTATTTTTCAGCTAGAGAGGCTTTTAAATTTGCTATTAAATCATGACATTTTATAAAATATGTTGAATATCTAGAACTAGCTGCTAATCTTCCAATCGCTGTTGCTAAATGAGTCTTTTTAATACCACTATTACCTATAAAAGATTAAATTCTTATTGTTTTCTATAAAATTTAACCTAGCTAAGTTCCTTTATCTCCCTCAACTTTTTAAAACTGCATTTTCCGCACGTAGGTACTCAAGTTCCTCTCTAGTTGCTCTACTTTTGATAATTCATTTTTTCCATTTTTATTATTTTTCATCTTACTAGTTCTTCTCGGTTTCTAGTATATTATACCCGTTTTCTTTAAATTTTGAAACCAATTACAAAAGTAAACTAGTATTTTTCTAATGCGTACTTTTAATGAAGTAGCACGTATAAAATTTCCTATTATTAAAACTCCATTGATTATATCTAGTTTTAATTCTAGTGGATAGTGTATTTTTCCCTCTTAATCAGTACTGTTTCACCATGTAAATCAGCTAATTTGACTATGTATCTCACATTACTAATATTAATTTTAAATTTTTTAGATAGTTCCCTTGTATGAGTATCCTTCTTTATTAAGTCTATACATTTCTATCTTATTTTCATCTGTTAATTTCTAATAAATAGCCTTCCAAAAATTTTTTCAAATTTTTAGGGGCTATTACCCTAGGTGAAGGTCTCTTATTCAATATACTCGTTATTGGGTGATTACGTTGAATTATATATATTCAAGGAAATATCTTTAATAATATAAAAATATTTTTATTTAGTATTTTTATGCAGAAGATATATATATATATATAACGTATAATATAAATTAATCACTTTCTTTATGGTGTATTTTTATATATTTATGCAACTTAAAGTATATTTTTAAGTAAAAATAGTATAATGATAAATTGGAAAACATAGATAAATAGGGGACTGTTTGGTAAGGAGCTATTTATCATGTATAACTTTAGTTGATAGAATTGTTTTTATTTATCTTTAGTAATATTAGGAAGGAGAAATGTACGTGATAGGAAAAACAACAAATATTTATAGGGATACTAAAAAGGTGGAGTAAAGGTTGAAAGTTACTCCATTAAAAAGTTTAAAGTTGGAGCAGCTTCGGTTGTAATTGGTGCTAGTATATTTTTTGCTGCTGGTATAGCCAATGCAGGAGAAGTTGTAGAGAAAAATGTTGAAGTAGAAAAATTAGAAGGTACAACTGGCAAAAGAAGAAGTGAAGCCTCGTAAAAGAAGAGGTGAAACCTGCTAAAAAGAGGAATTAGCAAGTGGAAACATTCCAGCTGTAAACAACAATGCTAATACTGAAAAATAGTAGAAAAACAAGTATTAGACAAAACGAAATTACAAACTAATATTGAAAAAGTAGAAGAACTTTTAGAAAAATTAACAAAGATAAAGCTCCCTGCGTCTACATTAGCTGCGATTAAAATAGATTTAGAAAAATGCTAAAAATACACTTTAATAGCACTAGTACTGAACTTACACAATCTGAAATTGATGTAGTAGCTAAAAACCTTAATGAGAAAATCTTTGTGTTGTCTTCAATGCCTAAGGTTAATGCGCCCAAAAAGGTTGTAAAAGAAGGAGAAAATACAATTGCTAATACTGGGTCACGTGATTCACGTAATGGGTTAAATATGGGTGAAGGTGTTGGATTTAGAGCAACTACGACTAATGAGGGACGTGTAGAAGGTGCGTTAATTAATGTAAAAGAGTATATCTCAGAGGCTGCAGGACAAGGTTCTACAGTTGAAGGACAACGTACCCGAACAATTGAAAAAACATTCATGACAGCAAAATATAGTAAGGAAGGTAATAAGAAATTTATTACTTATGATGTTTACTTCCAAAATGATGGTAAAGCTTTGATTGGAAATACCGGAAATGCATTTTGGTTCTACCCACCTCGAGATCTGTTGTATAGCGGTGGTAACTATGTAGGAGATACTATTGCTGAAGCATACTATGAACGTTATCGAAATCATGTAGGTACTGGAATACTTTCTGAAAATCCTAACAATTTTACTAAAGTAGACACATATAATGCACTTGAACAGCTTCGAAGAAACGGTGGTGTTCAGGATGATAGTACGAGAAGACAATGGAGCGATAAGATTAGTCTTTATCAATTAGATGGTGGTCCGAATAATAATAATAAACGACAAGAAATGTTGAAAAATTAGAAAATAATGAAGATTAAATCGTATTATTCGATTAAATAATGATCCCAAATGGACCTTATCCTAGTTGTCATATTCTCACGTATTAACGGTTAGTGGTGGACAAAATTATGCTTATAAATATCACGTTAAGATGCGTTTAAGAGATGATGTTACGCCTGAACAAGCCAAAACAGCGGGAACTATGGCTGTAACCGCTAAAGAAGGGAAATCTATAACTGCGTATGCGGCATATGTGTATTCTGCTACTGGAACGAGATTGGAAAGCAGACCAGATGCACAATTGTATCCTATCCAAGGTGGTAGTCATATAAAAACAGTGGGAGATGTAATCCCTAATACAGGTAACCCCGTAGCGGATGGATATATTACGCGTAAAGGGTCAGGAGAATTTCCTGCAGGAATGAGCTGGAGTTGGGAAGGAAGTAACTCTCCAAGTACAGCAAATGCTGGGAAGTTCACTTATACAGCAATCGCAAGATACCATGATGGAACTACATCAAAAGATGCAAATTCAGGTTCAGATGGAAGAGTTAGTTTTACGGTTAACCCTAAAAAACCTGTGATCACAGCCAGTGATGTAGAACATAAAAAAGGTTTAACTGGACAATCGATTAGAGTGAATGTAGGAAGTGGAGTTAAATCTGGTTCTACAGTGAAGTTGTATGATGGAAATACAGTTATTGGAACAGGGATAACAAATGGTGAAACAGCTACTGTTGTTGTTTCTGGAGCGTTGCCTGGTAAACCTATCACAGCAGAGACAATCGTAGATAATGGTAGGGTAGTCACTTCTGTTCGAAGTGATGCTGTAACACCAACAGAAGTTCCTGATAATGTTGCTCCAACAGTATCAATTAACGGAAAAGCATTAACAGCAAATGCGGATGATAATCGTTTTATTATTTATCGTGGAGCAACTTTCAATCCTACATTTAGAGTTCAAGATGATAAGAATAATGTCACATTATCTATTACAGGTCTTCCTAATGGTGTGGAAAATATTTCGACAAATGGAAGTAAGGAGTTCAATTATACAATTCCAGATAATACTGTAGGAAATGACGCTCCGTTTGGAGAAAGTACTGCAACTGTGGTTGCAAATGATGGTCGTAATAGTGCAACATATAAATTTAAATATCGTATAGTTGACGTACAAGCGAGGAGCACCACTCCAGAAAATCGTCCTATAGGAAGTGAATTAGGAGATCCTCATAGTTATCTTAAAGTGGCAGACAGCGCTACTTCTGATAATGACAAGTACTATCCAACTGGTATGCAGTTTAAATGGAAGGAATTCAATTCTAGTACTTTTTCATTTACTGATGTTGCTAATAATACGAAATTAAATGAGGTAGGAAGTGTTACTAAGTATATTGCTACGGCTGTATTCCCTAATACTTTAAATACAAAACGAATTGATAATGTAGATTATACAATCTATACACCTGCTCAAAAACCAGTAACAAAAACTTTTAACGTGACGGATTCTGTTGCTCCTACTGTGAAATTAACAAATTTAATTGCAAAGAATGAAACAGTATTAACTAATACGGTGCCAACATCAACAGATGGAACAGATGGAACAGCTATAACAATTTTCCGTGGGGCTAGGTTAGTTTTACCTTTGAAATTTTCAGATAATGCCTCAGAAGGACGTGTAAATGTTCAATATGTTTCAGGTTTACCAAAAGGAGTTTCGTTTGGTGGAAGTAATAATAAGTTGATGTTCACAGGCGCAAATGAAACTAATCCAACTACGCATACAGTAGAAGGAAAGGTGGCTGCTGATGCAACACTAGGCTATTCTACAGTTACGCTTAAAGTATCCGATTCAAAAGATGGGGATGTATCTAAGGGGAATAGTTCAGAAGTGAAATTCCGTGTAAGAGTACTAGATTTAGACTTTGAACCTGGGCGTGTGGCTGAACCTAATCAATCATCAACAACGATAAACGCTACAAAAGGACAAACTCTTGAAGATGCAAATAATTATTTAACGGTTAATTCGGGAACAAATCGTCAAGATCAAAATAACTTCCCAGGTGGAATGACATTCCGTATGGTGGATAGTACGACGAATACGGTTATTTCTAAGTTACCTGATGCTCCAGGACGTCATGTAGTAAAAGCAAGAGCTTATTTCCCAGTAGATTATGCTGGAACAAATGAAGTAAGCGAAGTAGTAACAGGAAATAGTGATAAACAGCTTAATGGACGTCGTTATTTGGAGAAAACTATTAATTTTGTTGTAAAACCAATAGCTCCAACAATAGCTCCACAAACTAATGGAGATGTTACAATTACACCAGCGAATGAGACGAATGTTAATACATTAAACTTCACTTACACATCCAAATAATTCTACACAAAATATTACAGCAACAAAAACAGGTAGCACATGGAGTTTAACTAATGCACCAGCAGATGGTGTAACTATTGATGGAAATACAGGTGTAGTTACAATCAAAGACCGTGCTGTAAAAGATAGTGAAGTAGTAACTGCTAAATCTGTGACAACAGATAGTGTAGAAAGTGATACAACTAATGGTACTTCGCCAGCAGGGGATACAGAAAGACCAAAATTTGTATTCCAACCTGATACTAATCCTAATACTGGAGAAAAAGTAGTTGAAGGTGGTAAACAAATTGTTTATGTAACACCAACTGAAAGTACAGATATTACTATCGGTAATGTAACAGATAATTCAGGGAAATTATTAGAAGTAAAAATGTCTGATTCTAACTTAGGTCTAGGAGAAGTAAGAGTTACAGGAGAGGTTAGCCGTAGGGATAACACAGAAATAGATGCTCCAAAAGATATTACGATTAGTGGTACAGTTTCTAAATTAAATGGAAATAATCCGTGGAGAAATGGTGATGTACTCACACGTTATGTTAACGCTAAAGACGCGGCAACAAACGAATTACAAGGGACTCAAGCGAATCCAAATGAAATTAAGTTTAAAATCTTAACACAAGCTGCAAAATACACACCAACAGTTGGAACACAACTGTTGAATAAAGATGTTACAGCTCAAGGTGCAAAAGTAACTTCAGAAGAATTTAATACGATTAAAAATGCAATTACTTTCACAGCAGAACGTGGTACTGTGAAAATCAGTAATGCAGCTAACAATAGAACTACTGGTTTAGATATTGCCATGAAAGATGAAGGAACTATTAAGCATGATAACGCAGGTTACTATGTAGAAGCGATGGTTACTTATCCTGATGGAACTAGTGAAGTAGCTAGAATTAATGTAGATAAATCTGACAAAGAAGCTCCAAAAGTTAAATTACATGGAGTTGAATTAAGAGAAAATAGTACAGGAAATCCTAAATTTATCGTATTCCGTGGCGCAAAATTTGACCCAACATTTGAAGTAACAGATAATGCAAACCCAATCACTTCACTAAGTGCAACTGGGTTGCCAACTGGCACTTTCTCTAAGACTGGAAGTTTCGCTAGTAGAACAGGACTTCAAATTACTGAAAATAACATTGTTCCAACAGGCGATGCATTGACATTAGGAGAACATGAAGCGTCAGTTACTGTTAAAGATGCATCAAACAACGAAAAAACATATAGATTTAAATACATCGTTGCAGATGTAGAAGTAAAAAATACTCCAGAAACAGTGGCTTTAGGTACGAAATTAGTTGATGCTGCAAATTCGGGCAATGGAAAAGATGCACATGACTATGTAAAAGCAGTTATTGAATCAAATACAGATGGTAATGATAAATATTATGCACCAACTATGTCGTTCAAGTGGTCTAAGAATGATTCAATCGTATCAACAACTACTACATTTAACACACCAGGAATCGTGAAATATAAGGCTGTAGCAGATTTCTATGGTCCGGGTGGTATCTATACTAAAACTGTAGACGGTGTAGGAAATAACATTAAAATCTACGCACCAGACAAGATTGAAAGAGAAGTAACATTTAAAGTACAACCAACAGCACCTACTGTTAAACCAAAAGATAACGGTGATGTAGAAGTTACAAATGAAAATCAACAAAATGTTAATAAGATTAAAGTAACTTACACTAAACAAGAAGGAGCCATACCAGTAGAAGTAACTTATACAGCTACTAAAAAAGCTACTGGATGGGAACTTGAAGCAGGTGCACCATTAACGATTGATTCAACAACAGGAACAATCAAAATTAGTGACGCAGAAGTAAGAGATAAAACAATAGTTAAAACAAAAGCAATCACAACTGATGATGTTGAAAGTAATGAAGCCAATGGAACTGCAAAAGGTTCTGTTATTACATTAAAAACACCAGAAGTTTCATTCAAAGCAGCGAAAGACAAGAATGCACAAGGTTCAGTACCAGTGTCTGAAAACAATAGTATATTTGATAAACTTGTAATTCCAGCAGGTGATCCAGTACCGACAGGAAAAGCAATTAAAGACAATGGAAGTATTAAAGAAGTAGATGGTAAAAAATCCGTTACAGTAGTGTTAACATATGCAGATAACACAACGAAAGAAGTAACAGTTCCAGTTTTAGAAGTTAAACCAATCGACATTACAACAACATTTAACGAGTTGGATAATACGGTAACAGTTAAACCAAATACAACAGTTGAAAATGGCGACAAATTACATGTAACAATTCGTGGCGTTGGAATGCAATTAACAAAAACAGCGGCTGGGTATACAAACAGTCGTAATGACCGTAATATTACTGTGAATTCAGATGGAAGTATTACAATCAACCTATTAAGAAACGAAACATTCCAAGCAGGAGACCGCATTGTAACACGTCACGAAAGCAATAAGAACGGCAAGGTTGATTCATACGAAACAGAAGCATTCGCTGGATTGAAACCAGTTGAGAAAGTTCCGGTACTAGAAGTTACAGCATTAACTAACAAAGAAAAAGAAGACGTTAAAGCAGCCGTGAAAAAAGCGAACCCATCTGTTAATACTGCTGAATTAGAAGTAGCAGCAAACGGGGACGTAACTTACAGACATAAAGGTGCAGGTGTAGGAACTAGTGACCCAACACCAGAGATTAGGTTGAATGGAAATGTTATTAAGAAACCGTTAGACTTCACAGTAGGAACACCAGCAGAAGCGAAGGAAAAAGCAGAGTACACAAGTGCAGTAGTGGTAACACCAAACAAACCAAACAGTACAATCACATCACAACCAGTCAATGGACTAAGAGTAGATGAGACAGGTAAGGTAGTAGGAACACCAGAAATTAGCAACTGGGGAGATGAAGAAGAAGAGCGTAACGTTACAATCTCAGTAACTGTAAGCCATGATGGAGATACACCAGTTACGAAAAACGTAGTCGTGAAAGTATTGAGAGATACAGATGGAGATGGAACACCAGATAAGACAGATAACGACGACGATGGCGACGGAATCGATGATAATCAAGATTCAACTCCAAAAGTTAAGACTGCGTTAGACTTCACAGTAGGTACACCAGCAGAAGCGAAGGAAAAGCAGAGTACACAAGTGCAGTAGTGGTAACACCAAACAAAACTAAACAGTACAATCACATCACAACCAGTCAATGGACTAAGAGTAGATGAGACAGGTAAGGTAGTAGGAACACCAGAAATTAGCAACTGGGGAGATGAAGAAGAAGAGCGTAACGTTACAATCTCAGTAACTGTAAGCCATGATGGAGATACACCAGTTACGAAAAACGTAGTCGTGAAAGTATTGAGAGATACAGATGGAGATGGAACACCAGATAAGACAGATAACGACGACGATGGCGACGGAATCGATGATAATCAAGATTCAACTCCAAAAAGTTAAGACTGCGTTAGACTTCACAGTAGGTACACCAGCAGAAGCGAAGGAAAAAGCAGAGTACACAAGTGCAGTAGTGGTAACACCAAACAAAACCAAACAGTACAATCACATCACAACCAGTCAATGGACTAAGAGTAGATGAGACAGGTAAAGGTAGTAGGAACACCAGAAATTAGCAACTGGGGAGATGAAGAAGAAGAGCGTAACGTTACAACTTCAGTAACTGTAAGCTCATGATGGAGATACACCAGTTACGAAAAACGTAGTCGAAAGTATTGAGAGATACAGATGGAGATGGAACACCAGATAAGACAGATAACGACGACGATGGCGACGGAATCGATGATAATCAAGATTCAACTCCAAAAGTTAAGACTGCGTTAGACTTCACAGTAGGTACACCAGCAGAAGCGAAGGAAAAAGCAGAGTACACAAGTGCAGTAGTGGTAACACCAAACAAAACCAAAACAGTACAATCACATCACAACCAGTCAATGGACTAAGAGTAGATGAGACAGGTAAGGTAGTAGGAACACCAGAAATTAGCAACTGGGGAGATGAAGAAGAAGAGCGTAACGTTACAATCTCAGTAACTGTAAGCTCACGATGGAGATACAACCAGTTACGAAAAACGTAGTCGTGAAAGTATTGAGAGATACAGATGGAGATGGAACACCAGATAAGACAGATAACGACGACGATGGCGACGGAATCGATGATAATCAAGATTCAACTCCAAAAGTTAAGACTGCGTTAGACTTCACAGTAGGTACACCAGCAGAAGCGAAGGAAAAGCAGAGTACACAAGTGCAGTAGTGGTAACACCAAACAAACCAAACAGTACAATCACATCACAACCAGTCAATGGACTAAGAGTAGATGAGACAGGTAAGGTAGTAGGAACACCAGAAATTAGCAACTGGGGAGATGAAGAAGAAGAGCGTAACGTTACAATCTCAGTAACTGTAAGCCATGATGGAGATACACCAGTTACGAAAAACGTAGTCGTGAAAGTATTGAGAGATACAGATGGAGATGGAACACCAGATAAGACAGATAACGACGACGATGGCGACGGAATCGATGATAATCAAGATTCAACTCCAAAAGTTAAGACTGCGTTAGACTTCACAGTAGGTACACCAGCAGAAGCGAAGGAAAAAGCAGAGTACACAAGTGCAGTAGTGGTAACACCAAACAAACCAAACAGTACAATCACATCACAACCAGTCAATGGACTAAGAGTAGATGAGACAGGTAAGGTAGTAGGAACACCAGAAATTAGCAACTGGGGAGATGAAGAAGAAGAGCGTAACGTTACAATCTCAGTAACTGTAAGCCATGATGGAGATACACCAGTTACGAAAAACGTAGTCGTGAAAGTATTGAGAGATACAGATGGAGATGGAACACCAGATAAGACAGATAACGACGACGATGGCGACGGAATCGATGATAATCAAGATTCAACTCCAAAAGTTAAGACTGCGTTAGACTTCACAGTAGGTACACCAGCAGAAGCGAAGGAAAAAGCAGAGTACACAAGTGCAGTAGTGGTAACACCAAACAAAACCAAAACAGTACAATCACATCACAAACCAGTCAATGGACTAAGAGTAGATGAGACAGGTAAGGTAGTAGGAACACCAGAAATTAGCAACTGGGGAGATGAAGAAGAAGAGCGTAACGTTACAATCTCAGTAACTGTAAGCCATGATGGAGATACACCAGTTACGAAAAACGTAGTCGTGAAAGTATTGAGAGATACAGATGGAGATGGAACACCAGATAAGACAGATAACGACGACGATGGCGACGGAATCGATGATAATCAAGATTCAACTCCAAAAGTTAAGACTGCGTTAGACTTCACAGTAGGTACACCAGCAGAAGCGAAGGAAAAAGCAGAGTACACAAGTGCAGTAGTGGTAACACCAAACAAACCAAACAGTACAATCACATCACAACCAGTCAATGGACTAAGAGTAGATGAGACAGGTAAGGTAGTAGGAACACCAGAAATTAGCAACTGGGGAGATGAAGAAGAAGAGCGTAACGTTACAATCTCAGTAACTGTAAGCCATGATGGAGATACACCAGTTACGAAAAACGAAATGTGAAAGTATTGAGAGATACAGATGGAGATGGAACACCAGATAAGACAGATAACGACGACGATGGCGACGGAATCGATGATAATCAAGATTCAACTCAAAAGTTAAGACTGCGTTAGACTTCACAGTAGGTACACCAGCAGAAGCGAAGGAAAAAGCAGAGTACACAAGTGCAGTAGTGGTAACACCAAACAAAACTAAACAGTACAATCACATCACAACCAGTCAATGGACTAAGAGTAGATGAGACAGGTAAGGTAGTAGGAACACCAGAAATTAGCAACTGGGGAGATGAAGAAGAAGAGCGTAACGTTACAATCTCAGTAACTGTAAGCCATGATGGAGATACACCAGTTACGAAAAACGTAGTCGTGAAAGTATTGAGAGATACAGATGGAGATGGAACACCAGATAAGACAGATAACGACGACGATGGCGACGGAATCGATGATAATCAAGATTCAACTCCAAAAGTTAAGACTGCGTTAACAGCAGAGCCACATAATCCAACAACTCCAGTGGTAGAAGGGCAACCATATACAAATACAGATGTAGTGGTAACAGCAAACAAACCAGGAGTAATAATCAGCTCAACGCCATCGCATGGATTAAGCGTGAATGATAAAGGACAAATCACCGGAACACCAAGTTTCACAAAAGAAGAATGGGGAACAGATGAAGAGAAAACTGTGACAATTCCAGTAACTGTAAGCCATGATGGAGATACACCAGTAACGGTGAATGTGGAAGTAAAAGTACAAATTTCATCTAAAAAAGGTGAACCAGAAGTTCAACCAGAATTACCAGAATTTAACGGTGGAGTAAATGGAGAACTTCCAGATCCGGTAGAGTTACCAAAAGTTAAGTTAATCATTACTAAATGGGTTGATGAAAAAGGTAACGAATTGAAACCAGCAGATGCGAAAGTTCCATCAGTATTAGGTGAAGTGAATGAAGCATTCGAAGCCGGTGAAATTGAAGGTTATGTATTTGTAAGAACAGCAGCTAAAGATGATGTTGTAACTCATATCTTCAGAAAAGTTACTCTAACTAAACCAGGAGGTAATGGAGAAGAGCACGGTGAAGGAAATAAACCACAACCAACTGCTAAAGTTGAAAAAGCTACAAAACGTTTAGCAAATACAGGTGAAGCTGAAACTAATACAGGACTAGCAGGTCTAGGATTAGCTGTACTAGGAAGCTTACTAGCAGTTGCTAAAAGACGTAGAGAAGATGAAGAATAAAAATATTTAGAATATTTAACTATAAATCTTTCTATAATAATTAAATATTGAGTGAGAAGTTCTAGAGTATTAAAGGTACTCTTTTAGGACTTCTTACTTTTTAAATCTAAGTTGTTTGCACCTGTAAATTATAAATGGAGGATAATATATATAGTAAGTTAAATAAAAAGAATGCTATCATCCTAGTTCAAATTGACATTTAGTTGTGGGAAAAGATTAAAAAAATAATGTTATAATTTATGTAGATGATAACAGTCAAGATATATTTTTAGATGCTACAAAAGCAGTTTTAAAGAAATAAGTTGTTATTCTTAAAAAGGACAAGAGAGTGTTAGAATACGAAAAGGTAGATTATATTATTTTTCAGTTAAGAAAAATATAGAGTAAAGATTAAAAGTTCCAGAGATTTTGATGAGGAGAATATTCAAAAATACTATTATACTTTTTAGAGATGAGAAAATTATGAATAAGAATAAGTTAATAGAATATAATATGAATGAAGGAGAAAATAATCGTCAGTTTGATGATATTGTTAAGATTGTCGAAGGTGCAAATGAACGAGCTTATAGGAAAGTCAATGAAGAACTGATTTTGATGTATCAGGAAGTGGGCAAGTATATAAGTGAAAAGCAAAGAAGGAGTTATGGATCAAATTTTGTGGATAATGTAGCTGAGTTTTTCTCTGAAAACTATCCTCGAATTAAAAAGGTTTACCCTGCAGAGGTCTTTATAGAATGAAGCAATTCTATGAGTTATATAAGGATGATGAAAAAGTGTCACCACTGGTGACACAATTGAGTTGGACTAATCATTTGAAAATAATGTCAGGAGCTAAAAGTAAAAGAAGAGAGAAGATTTTATATTGAATTATCGATAAAAGAAAAATATTCGAAGCGTGAATTGGAAAGACAGATGGATAGTGGTTATTATGAAAGATATATACTTTCTAATGGTGAGAGTTTACCTGCTATACAAAAGATAAAGAATGAAACAAATAATTTGTTTATGGATAGGTATGTATTGGAATTTCTGATGTACCAAAGATAGGGAATTAAAGAGATTTTTCAAAAATCAGTTCTCGAAAATCTGAAGAATTTTTATATTGAAATTGGTAAAGATTTCTCATTTATAGGAAATGAATACAGAGTACAGGTAGGCGTTAATGATTATTATATAGATTTATTATTCTATCACAGAGGATTATCTTGCTTAGTTGCATTTGAATTAAAGATGGGAGAATTTAAACCAGAATATATAGGAAAAATGAATTTGTATTTAGAAGCATTAGATAGAGAAGTGAAAAGGAAACTGAAAATCCAAGTGTAGGTGTTATCCTTTGTACTTCAAAAGATGCTGAAGTAGTAGAATATACACTTAGTAGAAGCTTTCGCCCTACAATGGTATTATACATTGAAGCTTATTGATAAGAACTTGCTACAAAGAAAATTAAAAGAATATGCTGAGATTGCTGAAGAAAATAATGAATAACTCATGCATATAATATAAAAAGGGTTGATTCAAAATCTTAAATTTTTAAAAAGTTTATATGAGAGAAGTTGTTTATTGGTATCTCAAATTCTCTTTATAAAAATCTTTCTATATACCTATTGAACTTTGCAGGGTGACTTGACAAAAATCGATTTTTATGAAATTACGATTTTTGAGTCACTCCTATTTTTTATAATCTATAAAAGTATATACTGGTTATCTATATTTGTGAAATTCAAAATGTTGACAGTTGTAGATTTAAAAAGTTAGAATATTATATATAGGGAAAAATAAATAAAAATGTTTTTAAAATTGCTTTGTCCTAGATTAGATGATAAAAATTTCAAATGAGGTAATTTTATTGCTTTGATAGTTTAAAGTAACCCAAAAAGTAACTAAGATACTGTGAAGTGCATACTTGTTTATTATATTAACTTAATGATAGTATAAAGATAAGTAGTTGAAAAAGATTGAAAGTTTTGTGATTATGAAGAAATAAGGAAGAAGGTATAAAAAAATGATAGAATATAAAAATGTATCGTTGTGTTGTTCCACAAATGGTTTAATACTTGATGGATTAAAGTTTTTGACATACAAGAAGGAGAATTTTTTTGTTCTTGTAGGGACCAAGTGGAAGTGGAAAAACAACAACTTTAAAAATTAATAAATAGATTGATAGAACAAACTGACGGTGATATTTATTTTTGAAGATAAGAGGTTGAAAAGATTATGATTTAAGAGAATTAAGACTTAAAAACTGGATATGTACTTCAACAAATTGCACTATTTCCGAATCTTACAGTTGCAGAAAAATATAGCACTAATTCCAGAAATGAAAAAAACTTTGATAAGAAAGAAATTAAAGAAAAAAACAGAGGATTTATTAACAAAAAGTAGGACTAGATCCCAAAAGCATTACATGAATCGTCTTCCAAAGGAACTATCTGGAGGAGAAAACAGCGTGTGGGAATATTACGTGCGATAATCGCTAATCCTAAAATTTTACTGATGGATGAACCATTTTCTGCATTAGATCCTATTAGTAAAGTTCAATTACAAGATTTAATAAAAACTTTGCACAATGAATATAAAATGACAACTGTTTTTTTGTAACTCACGATATGGATGAAGCAATGAAACTTGCAGATAGAATTTGTGTTTTAAAAAAATGGTAAAGGTAGTTCAAATTGCTACACCAGAAGTCTTAAAAGAAAACCCTGCGGATGATTTTGTTCGTGAATTTTTTGCAAGGGGGATAAATAATGAATTTAGTAAATACATTTTTAGAAAGAAAAAGTGATTGGATAACTGGATTATTTGAACATCTGCAGATTTCATTATTATCACTTATTATAGCTATTTTTATTGCAGTTCCATTAGGAATAATTATCTCGGGGAATAAAAAGACAAGTGAATGGTTTTTACAAATTACTGGTATTTTCCAAACGATTCCTTCTCTTGCATTACTAGGTTTATTCATTCCATTTATGGGGATTGGTACATTACCAGCAGTTGTGGCATTGGTAATTTATGCAATATTCCCAATACTACAAAGTACGATTACAGGATTATCAGAGATTGATCCATCATTAGAAGAAGCAGCAACAGCCTTTGGTATGACAAAACTAGAGAAGTTGAAAAAATTTAAACTTGCACTTGCTATGCCAATACTTATGAGTGGTGTTAGAACTGCGAGTATTATGATAATTGGTACAGCAACACTTGCTGCTTTAATTGGAGCAGGAGGATTAGGTTCATTTATTTTACTAGGAATAGATAGAAATAATTCAGCATTAATTCTGATAGGGGCAATTTCATCAGCAATACTAGCAATTCTATTTGGATTATTAATTAAGTTTTTACAAGATAAAAAACCAAAAACTATTTTAGCATCATTACTTGCGGCTGTAGTAGCTTTAACTATTAGCTTCTTTCCCAATTGGAAAAAAATGTCTAATGATAAATTAGTTATTGCTGGGAAACTGGTGCTGAGCCTGAGATATTAATTAATATGTATAAAATACTTATTGAAGATGAAACTAAAATCGATGTTGAGGTTAAACCTAATTTTGGTAAAACTAGTTTCTTATATGAAGCCTTAAAAGGTGGAAGTATTGATATTTATCCAGAGTTTACAGGTACAGTTACAACAACATTATTAAAAACACCAGAAATTGTACCTTCTAATGATCCTGATGAAGTGTATGAAGTTGCACGTAAGAAAATATTCGAACAAGATAAACTAGTATATCTGAAACCTACGAAATTCCAAGATACATACGCATTAGCAGTAACAGAAGACTATGCTAAAACAAATAAGATTAACAATATTTCAGACATAAAACTAGTAGAAAGCTCTGCAAAAGTTGGATTCTCGTTAGAATTTAACGATAGAGAAGATGGTGGAATAGGACTGAAAAATCTTTATCACTTAAATCTAAATGTTAAAACTATGGAACCAGCATTGAAATACCAAGCAATTGTGAATGGTGATGTAAATATAATTGATGTGTTCTCTACGGATAGTAAAATAATTACTAATAAACTTAAATTGTTAAATGATGATAGACGTTTATTCCCACCATATCAAGGTGCACCAATATTAAGAGAAGAAACTCTAAAAAAACATCCAGAACTTGAAAAAAATCTTTAAATAAACTTGCTGGAAAAAAATAACAGAAAAAGAAATGACAGAGATGAACTACAAAGTTGATGTAGATGGAAAATCTGCGTATGATGTAGCAAAAAGAATATCTACAAAAAAAGAAGGATTAATTAAAAAAATAACGTAGTATCTTAGTTGAAAATAAAAAAATTCTCAAGCCTTATGGTTTTGGGAATTTTTTTTATAATTCACCAGTTTAAACTTTAATAAATTACATATGTTTATCACTATTTTACAACTTATCAAAAATTTAAAAAGGATTTGGGAGCGACTCGAAAAATCGAATTTTCGAAGAAAATCAATTTTTGATGAGCCTCCTGAAAAAGTTTATCTGCATTCTAGAAGATTTTTATAAAGTGAATTTAGTTGTTAATAAATCAATGTGACTATGAGTCCTCATATAAATTATTTTAAAATTTAGGACTTTTTGGATTAGCTTCATATATGTTTCTTGATTTTTTTTCTATATTTTTGATTGTATTATTAATAATAGTATAGGAGAATATCATTATGGAGATTGAAAAGATTGTAAAGTTAATAAACAATATAGGAGAATATCATAAGACTTTTTTTCGAATAATTTTTATAGGAATAATGATAGTAATATAAATCTTAAAAAAAGACAACGATAGATAAGATTTTTAAAGGAAACAAGTTATAATGGTTTATTTATGGATTTATTATATGAAAATAACAACTAATTTCAAAAGAGATCACTAGTCTTTCAGAAATCGATCGAATTCTAGTAAATTTACTATAAGGTTTAGAGGGAAGAATAGGAGTCAGTACTAAATAAATTATATTATTATCGTTTTTGATAGGGATGAATTTCAAACCCCATTCAAAAAAATGTTTAAATGATATTATGGGATTTAGAATAATACTAGAATCAAATTTAAGTTATGATGAATTGCTGAGAAAATAGAAAATTCAAACTTATTAAAAGTACAGCTTTTTTTCGACAATATGTGAGAAAAGATGAAAATTATCATGCGATTCACATATATTTAAAGAGTTCAAGTAATATTTATTTACCTTGGGAAGTTCAAATTTGGAAAAAAAGAAGATGAACAAGTTAATGAAAGTGAACATAAAAAAATCATAAATCAAAAACGAAAATATATAAATTGGATTGATATGTATAAAAGAGAAGAGTAGAAGGAGGTGTTTATATGTTCGAACATATAATTTTATTTTCGAGTTCGTATAGAACTAAAAGAAGAATAGGGTGGCATTATGCGTCTGAATATATTAGTAAAGATATAATAAACTATATTTTTTTGAGAAAACCTCTGAAATTATTTTTAGAACCAAAAATATGCAGTACATAGATTAACAACAAACTCTCCTAAATGGGAAAGCGTGATAGAAATGGATAGTTTTTTTGAGGATATTCATGTTTTTACTGATTTAGAGGAATTTCTATTAGAGATGAAGGAAGATTCTCAAATTACGGCTTTTAGATGTTTCGAAATTTTTGCTTAGTCTTAAGTCAATGACTAATTTGAAACTTCAAAAAATGATTTATTTAGTATATGCAGAGTATTTAGAAAAAACAGGAAAAAAACTATTCAAAGATGATATAATTGCATTTAAGTATGGACCTGTTGTTCCAAGTGTTTATGAGTACTATAAAGATAATGGACGAAATGATATACAAGTAGATAAAGATGAGGAAATTGTTGCTAAAGAGATAACTTTGCCAATGGTATTAGCGAGATTTCTTCAATCTTTAGATGAAAAGAATGTAATTGATTCTATCCAAAGTACGTTTGAAAAATATGGGCACTTTACAGCGAGTGAATTAGTTACAATTACTCATAGAAAAGGAACACCTTGGGACCATACAGACATAAACGATATTATTACTGATGAGAATATATTGAAATATCATCATGTAGAAAAAAAATAAAAAAAAGGTTAACGAAACTAATTTTTTTGTACTAGTTAGATTTCGTTAATCTTTTTTTCTAACATTTCCTTTTTTTATCTAATTTTTTTGATAAAATTAAAGGTAAGAGTTTTTTTAGTGAGGAATGTAGAAAGTAGGTGTAAATTTGCAAAGTTACAAATATAACAAAGCTAAAAAGTTAAGTATAAAATAGACTTGGAAAATGGTAAACATTTTTTTATGTTTCTGAAGATACGATTATTAAATATGGACTTATAAAAAAATAGATTTATCAAAAGGAGCAACTAAAAGAAATTATTGCTCATGAAAGTATTGAGAGTGCTTATAGTAAGGCAGTACATTATTTACAATTTGGTCTAAGAACTAAGCAGGACATAAGAGAATATCTTCAGAAAAAAAGAGATTGCTAATAATGTTATTGATGAAGTAATTGAGAAGTTAATAGAAATTGGTTATCTGAATGATGATCATTATGTAGAAGCTGCTGTAACAGATTATTTTAATCTAAATTTAAAGGGGCCATACTGGATACAAAGAAAATTATTAAAAAAAGGCTTAGATAAAGATGTTATAGATGAAAATATTGCCAAGATTTGTACAGAAGAAGCAATGATAGAAATGCTTTTATAAAAATTATTGAACGTGAGTATAAAGTAAGAAGAGAAACGAAAAATAAAAAAAGTTCAAAAAAATAACACAAAAAAACTTTATACAAATGGCTTTACATCTGATATAATAAGAAAGGTGTTTGACATATTTTTCGAAGACTATGAAGATGAAAATGAAGACGAAATATTAGATGAGCATTTTAGAAGGGCTTATCAAAGTTATAGTCGCAGATATGAAGGATATGCACTTAAACAAAAGCTGATTGAAAAGCTAATAAGGGATGGTTTTTCGTATTATGCAGCTAAAGACTACGTAGAAAAACAAGATTTGTAAAGGAAGAATAAAATGGATAAAAGAAATGAAAGGCAAAAGAAAATAAGGAACTTTTCTATAATTGCACATATTGACCACGGGAAATCGACTCTTGCGGACAGAATTTTAGGGAAAAAACAAAGGCGTTAGAACAACGTGAAATGAAAGCACAACTTCTTGACTCAATGGATATTGAGCGTGAAAGAGGTATTACAATTAAACTTAATGCAGTTCAATTACAATATACTGCCAAAAATGGAGAAGAGTATATTTTTCACTTAATCGATACTCCAGGGACACGTAGACTTCACTTATGAAGTATCACGTTCTCTAGCAGCATGTGAAGGGGCTATTTTAGTAGTTGATGCTGCTCAAGGTATTGAAGCGCAAACATTAGCTAACGTATACTTAGCATTAGACAATAATTTAGAAATTATTCCAATTATTAATAAAATCGACTTACCTGCAGCGGATCCTGAGAAGGTTAAGACTGAGATTGAAGATGTAATTGGCTTACCTACAGACGATATCGTACTAGCTTCTGCTAAGGCGGGAATTGGTATTGATGAAATCTTAGAACAAATCGTAGAATACATTCCGGCTCCATCTGGTGATGCGGCTGCGCCACTACAAGCATTAATCTTTGACTCATTATACGATGCATATAGAGGAGTTATCGTTTCAGTACGTATTAAGAACGGTACTGTAAAAGCTGGAGATAAGATTAAGATGATGGCTACTGGCGGTGTGTTCGAGGTTACTGAAGTAGGTATTCACACACCTAAAGAGAAAATAGTTGATGAACTTACTGCAGGTGATGTAGGATTTATTTGTGCATCAATTAAAAATGTAAGTGAAACTCGTGTAGGGGATACAATCACATTAGCGAATAATCCAGCTAAAGAAGCATTACCTGGATATAGAAAATTAAATCCAATGGTATTCTGTGGATTATATCCAATCGATTCATCAAAATATAATGATTTACGTGAAGCATTAGAAAAATTAGAACTTAATGACTCTGCTTTACAATATGAAGCGGAAACTTCTCAAGCACTTGGATTCGGATTTAGATGTGGATTTTTAGGAATGTTACACATGGAAATCATTCAAGAGCGTATCGAACGTGAATTTAATATTGATATCATTGCTACAGCACCATCGGTTATTTATAAAGTTGAAAAAACTGACGGAACTTTAGTAGATGTGTCAAACCCATCAGAAATGCCAGATCCACAAAAAATCAATAAGATAACTGAGCCATTCGTTAAGGCGAGCATAATGGTGCCAAATGACTATGTAGGTGCTGTTATGGATCTTTGTCAGAAGAAACGTGGTATCTTCTTAAATATGGAATATATTGATGATACAAGGGTTAATATTACTTATGATATACCTTTATCAGAAATCGTCTTTGATTTCTTCGATCAACTTAAATCTAATACAAAAGGATATGCATCATTTGACTATGAATTAACAGGATACAAAGATAGTAACCTTGTTAAGATGGATATTTTATTAAATGGTGAACAAGTCGATGCTTTAAGTTTCATCGTTCACAGAGAATTTGCTTACCAACGTGGTAAAGTTATTGTAGAAAAACTTAAAAAACTTATTCCAAAACAACAATTCGAGATTCCTATCCAAGCTGCAATTGGAAATAAAATTATCTCTCGTGAGACTATTAAAGCGATGCGTAAAAACGTGCTTGCTAAATGTTACGGAGGGGATATCAGTAGGAAACGTAAACTATTAGAGAAACAGAAAAAAGGTAAAGAGAGAATGAAAGCTGTTGGTAGCGTAGAAGTTCCTCAAGATGCCTTTATGGCTGTTCTTAAAATGGATGAAGAATAATGAAAAGTTATCCACACGGAGTATATATTCATATTCCATTTTGTAAGTATATTTGTTCATACTGTGATTTCAACAAGTTTTATATACAAAGACAACCTGTCGACAAGTATATAGATTGCTTAATCAAAGAAATCGAGAGTATGGAAAATATTCAAAATGTTGAAACTATCTATATTGGTGGTGGGACACCGAGTGCATTAAATGATGAACAATTACATCGATTATTAACTGCATTAAGAAATAAAATTCCACAACAACTGCGTGAATTTACTTTTGAAGCTAACCCTGAGGATCTTGTTGATTCTCGGGTTGCTTTGGTAAAGGGCTACGGAGTAGATAGAATTAGTATGGGAGTTCAGACTTTTAATAATGAACTGTTAAAAATTCTTGGACGCGGACATGTTGCTGATGATGTAGATATGGCGATTGCTAATTGTAAAAAACATGGTATTGAAGACATAAATGTTGATTTAATGTTTTCACTACCGAAGCAAACTATGGATGACTTGTATGATAGTATGAAGAAGGTTGCAGAATATAATATTAGTCATATTTCATGTTATTCATTGATTCTAGAACAGAAGACTAAGCTTTATAATCAGGTGAGAGATAAGAAAGTTACATTACCTTCGAATGAGACAGAAGAGAAAATGTACAATGAAGTTATTAACTTCTTAACAGAAAATGGTTATGAGCAATATGAAATTAGTAATTTTGCTCGACCAGGTCATGAAAGTGTTCATAATAGTAGTTACTGGAAGAATATTGAATATTATGGTCTTGGAGCAGGTGCACATGGTTATATTGATGGAGTACGTTATGCTAATCAAGGAGCATTAAAATTCTATATCGACAGTATGTTAGAAAAAGGGCACGCTAGACGTGAAGAAAATATTGTAACGCCTAAAGAGAGAATAGAAGAGGAAATGTTCTTAGGTCTACGCCTTTTAGAAGGTGTAGATTTAGATATTTTTGAAGAAAAATATGGAAAAAGAGTAGAAGAAATATTCAAAGATGTTATTGATAAAAATGTAAGAGAAGGGTACTTGGAAATTGAAGGTAATAAACTTCGATTAACTAGAAAAGGATTATTCTACGGAAATGATGTCTTCTCTGAGTTTTTTTATTGGATTAATAACATATTTAAAAATAAATGAGAATAATTTTTGTGGGAGGAACTTGATTAATTTATATAAAATTATTGAGTTTCTCTCAATAATAAAAAGAAAGGAGAATTATTGTGGAACGAACATATATTGAAAGATTGCTTAATAATTTGAATGTAAAGTATGGTTTCAATTTGAAATTCAGCGAGAATTTTAAAAATGCATTTTCTCATTCTTCTTATACTAATGAGAAAAGAATAGCCAAACATTTAAATTATGAACGTCTGGAATTTTTAGGCGATGCTGTTGTTGAACTTACAACAAGTGAATTTTTATTTAAGAAATTTTCTGAGCTTCCTGAAGGTGAGCTAACTAAGTTACGTGCATCTATTGTTTGTGAAAAAACATTGGTTAAATATGCTTTGCAACTCGGTTTAGATAAATGTATTTACCTAGGGAAAGGTGAAGAAAAGATGGGTGGAAGAAGTCGAGCAGCTTTACTTGCTGATATTTTTGAATCTTTCACAGGAGCAATGTACCTAGAGTCAAATCTTGAGGTGGTAAAAACTTTCTTACATAATACGTTATTTACAGAAGTTCAAGATCTTGAATATCATAGCTTTGTAGATTATAAAACTATACTACAAGAGTACATTTCAAAAATTAAATTGGGTGAAATTGAGTATATAGTACTTGATTCTAGAGGTCCATCACATTCTAAAACTTTTACAAGTGCTATTTTAATTGGTGGAAAGCAGTATGGAAGTGGAACTGCAACGACTAAGAAAGAGTCTGAACAGCTTTCAGCCAAACAAGCATTAGAAAAACTAGGATACAAAGATATTTAAAAATAATGAAAGGAAACGAAGATGAAATTAGCAAAGGTTGAAGTTACAGGTTTTAAATCTTTTCAAAAGAAGACAACGTTTGAATTTAGAAAATAACTTAATCGGTGTTGTTGGACCGAATGGTTCGGGAAAAAGTAATATAATTGATGCTATTCGTTGGGTTTTAGGGGAGCAGTCTGCTAAAAATTTACGTGGTAGTAGCATGAAAGATGTTATCTTTTCGGGGACTGAAGATGCGAAAAGAAAAAACTTTGCTGAAGTAGCAGTAACATTTTCTAATGGAGAAGATAATTGTGAAATTAAAAGACGTTTGTATAGAAATGGTGATAGTGAATATTACATTGATAATAAACGCGCTAAATTAAAAGATATTACGGATATCTATCTTGATTTTGGGATTAATAAAGAGAGTTACAGTATTATTACTCAAGGTAAGGTAGAAGATATTATTTCATCTAAACCTGTCGATCGTCGAGCGATTATAGAAGAGGCATCAGGGGTATTAAAATATAAAAAAAATAAGAAGAAAAGAAACTAACCTTAAATTAGAAAAACAAATGACAATTTAATGAGGTTAAATGATATTTTTTTCTCAGAAATATCAGGTCGTTATGAAATTTTAGAAAAATCAGAAAAAAATAAAACTCAAAAAAATATTTAGATTATTCTAATGAGCTTGAAGAAAAAGATATTCTATTAAATGTCTATAATATTGCTGAATATCAAAAAAAGGCTTTCTGATTTACTTCAAGTTAAACAAGAAAAAGAATCAGAAAAAAACTTGGACTTGAAAGTAGACAAGAAGAACTTATTAAAGATTTAGAAAGTATCAAGAATAGCTTTAGTTTCTCTAGATAGAACTTACATGAAATATCATGATGAAGAGTTAGAACTAGTTCAGAAAAAAAGGAGTCTCTTCAATCACAATTAAGTGTAATTCAGGAAAGAAAAAAATAATAGAACACTTAGAAGTGAAAAAAATTAATGATGATATTAAATATCTTGAGGAAAGAAAACAAAACCTTGAAAGTAAGTTAGCAGAAAGAGAAAATCTAAACGCTGAAACTAAGGAGAGAATACAAAAAGATTAACAAAGAAATATCTTCGTTAGAATCAGGTGAAGAGAGTAAATTAGAATTAATCGAAAGAAAATATAGAAGAATTAAAAAGATAACTACTATAGCTTAATAAACGAAGAAACTAAACTGGAAAAATAGTATAGAGTTTGCTAAGAAAAATCTTGAGAGTGTTGATGAAAATACTAAAGAGATACTTGATAGTATTGAAAGACAAAAAAAGCAAGTTTTAAGTGTAAAAGACAGAAGAATCTTTATAGCAGCTACAGAAGAACAAAAAGGTATTAAATGAACAATTATCTAATCTTCAAAAAGAACTTGATATATTAGTTGAGAAAAATATTTTAATTAATTCAAATGGGAAAAAAATATCGAGGAGCAAATTCGTACTGGATACAATTTCAAGAGTAACCTGGAAAAATCGTAAGAAGTTCTTAGAAGATCAAATTAATAATTTAAGCTTTTTATAATATTGGAGTTAAAGAGATTCTCGCAAATAAGGATTCTATAGCAGGTGTTCACAATAGTGTAGCAAATATTGTAGAATTTTCTAACGAATATGCCGTTGCACTTGATATTGCTTTAGGGCAAGCACAACAGAATATTATTGTAGAAAATGAGAATGTTGCTAAAGAGTGTATTAATCACTTAAAGAAAAACTAATAAAGGTAGAGTTACATTCTTACCATTAAATAATATTAAAGCAAAAAGCTATAGCGAGTGATGTTTATAGAACAGTTGTAAATGAAGAAGGATTTATTAATATAGCTGAAAATCTTATAACTGTTGATAGTGAGTATAAAAAAATATAATATCTCACCTATTAGGGCTTGTTCTTATCGTTGATAATATGGATAATGCCAATAGAATAGCTCGTAAGATTAATTTTAGGAATAGAATTATTACCCTTGATGGACAAATTATCAACAGTGGTGGATCTATCACTGGGGGAGCTATTAATAAAAAAATAACAATTCATCTATTAAACACAAAGCTGAACTTGATGAACTTTCACAAAAATCTTGTTAAAATTAATGATAAGATTGAAAAATTAGATAGAGAAAAACATCAATTAGAAAATCAACAACAAGTAGTAATGAATGAAATTGGAAGTTTAAAATCGATAAAAAGAAGAAACGATTTTTAAAACTTAAGCAATTAGAATTAAGTGTAAATCATAAAACTTCTGAGATTGCTGATATTAAAGCAAATATAAAATTTAATGAGAAGAAATTATTAGAATTTAAAGATAATGAAGATGATTCAAGTAATATTATAGAATTAACTCAAAAATCTTGAGGGAAAATTAGAGTAAAACTGCAAAAACTTGATGAAAAAATCAAAGAAGAAAGTAGTAAGAAACAAAATGCTCAAAGTGCTGAGGAATTATTCTTAGAGAAAATTGCTGAGCTTAAGATAGAAAAATCAAAATTAGAAGAAACAACTAAGCATGGTTTAGAGTTAATAGAATCACTATTAGCAGATATATCAGATGTGAATGAACAGTTGACAAGATTAGAAATGTCTAAAGATGCAGAGTCTTTAAGTGAGGAAGATGAGCATAAGATTCTAGAAAATAATTCTAAGATTATTACTGAGTGTAGTGAACGTTTAACAACGCTTAAGACGTTATTATCAGATCTTGATATGGAAAAAACAGGATTGTTTAAACGTGAAAAAGAAATTACGGTAGCTCAACAAAGAAATAACGAAAGTCTACGTCAAAAAACTTCAGAATTTGAAAAATTAACTGTAGAACAGACGAAGATAGAAGTTAAAATTGATGAATATCTAGAAAACCTTGTTACTAATTATAATGTAACGTATGAGAGTGTATCCAATAGATTAACTGCCGATATTATAGATGAGGTACCTTCATATAAACACGATGTAGCAAGACTTCGTAAAGAGATAGTAGAATTAGGTAATATTAACCTAAATGCTATAGCAGAGTTCGAAGAGGTTAAAGAACGTTATGACTTTTATAATGAGCAAATTACCGATCTTGTAGAAGCGAAAGAAAAACTAGAAGAGACTATTGCAGAGATTGATAAAGAAGTAAAAGAACGCTTCTTAACAACATTTGTTAAAGTAGCAGAGAACTTCAATAAAATATTTAAAGAATTGTTCAAAGGTGGTTATGCAGATATGACTTTAGAATCACCAAATGACATATTAAATACTGGAATAGTAATCGAAGCTTCACCTCCTGGTAAAAAACTTCAAAACCTTTCATTATTATCAGGTGGGGAGAAATCTTTAACTGCGATAAGTTTATTATTTGCGATATTGCAGGTTAAAAATCCACCATTTGTAGTACTAGATGAGGTAGAAGCGGCACTAGATGAAGAAAATGTTAATAGATTTGCTAAATTCTTGAAAGTTTATTCAGAGAATAATCAGTTCTTAGTTATTACTCATAGACGAGGAACTATGGAGGCTATGGATACTTTTATATGGGATAACAATGCAAGAAAAAAAGGTATTAGTTATATCTTAGAATTAGAGTTAAAAGATGTTATCGAGAACTTTCAAGAAGTAGTAGAGTAGATAAAAAAATTATAATTTATAATTCAAAAGAATGAAGACACAGTTAAATTTGATCTGACCCCCAAAAAGTTAGACTTAGGATAGCGTAGTAGTTATAATGACTGCTACGCTATCTTTTTATATTTATACAGTCATATGTTTTTATTCTATATTGCTTAGGACTTAACCATCCTAGTTTCTCTTTTATTCTCTCTTCATTATAGTATTTTTATATTTTTTTCAATAGCTAATTTCAGTTCCCTATAACTATTATATGTTGTTCCATAGTATATCTCTTGTTTTAATATTCCGAAGAAATTCTCCATTACCGAATTATCCAAACAATTTGCTTTTCTAGACATACTTTGGTAAATACGTTCTTCTTTTAACCTTTTCGAGTATTCCTTCATTTGATAAGCCCATCCTTGATCAGAGTGGAAAGTTCTCCTATAAGGGGATTTAGCTGTGACTTTAATAGCTTTTTCTAGCGCATCCATTATATTTCTAGCTGATGGACTCTCACTTATACTATAGCTTATTATCTCACCATTATACATATCCATAAATGGATCTAAATAAAGTTTCTTTACTACTAATTTACCTCTCTCATTAACTTCATAATATTTAAATTCAGTTGTGTCTGTAGTGATTTTTTGATGTGGAATATTAGTATTGAATCGTCTTCTAATTCTATTCTTAGCTGTTTTTTTCCAATTTTTCCCTTTATATGAATTGTATTTTTCTACTTTTTTCTAGTGAATGATGTAACCTGTAAGCCTAATTTTTTGTATAATTTTTTTGAACTTTCTTTTTATTTATTATATATCCTAAATTACGTAACGCACCATATATACGTCTATAACCATAATCTTTGTTATTCTTTCTTATTTCTAATATTTTCTCTTCAATTTCTTTATCTGGATTAACTCTATCGAATCTCTTCTGCCAGTACATATATGTTGCTTTTTGGCATTTTTCGCATATAAAAGAAGGTCTTTAAGTATGAATTCTCCTCGGAGACTGCTTATAATTCTCGCCTTCTTTTCATTTCTGCTTCTTCCGCTAAACGCAGTCTCCTCGCTTCTTTTAAAAATGCATTTTCTATCCTTAGTTGTAGTAATTGATCTTCTAATTCTTTTACATATTCTTTAGATATATTATCATTTGTGGTTTGACTTGTTGTTTCTTTACTTAACTTTTTTTAGGTGATTTAGCCATTAAGATTTTTCCGACCTTTCCTTCGTTCTCTCAATGCATCAGGACCAGCTACTCTAAAGCGATTAACCCAGTTACAAATAAGTGCTGGATTATTTATACCTTCTTGTAAAGCTAAGTCATTGTATGAGAGTTCACTTGTTAAGTATAATTCTACAACATATATCTTTTTCGAAAGGATATTCTTCATTTTTTTCTTGAACGATATAATCCTTCATCTCCATATTTCTTATATTTGGCAACCCAAATTTCAATATTATTATGAGATTTTTATAGCATACTTTTTCGCTAACGATCTTATGCTTATGTTTTTCATTTATATACTCTAGTACGACTTTCTTTTTTTAAATTCAAAAATTATATTTAGTCATAGAAAATACCGACCTCCAAAAAGTTAGATTTTTTTGGTCTAACTTTTTGGGGTCGGTACAATTTAAACTGTGTCTTTTTTTAATCATATAAAATAAATAGTAAATAATAATAATAGAATACCAATAAAAGCAAATATATAGCCAACTCTTTTAGAGACTCTTTTCCATTTTTTTCTTTTTTTCTTTAGGTATTTTTTTCTATTCTTGTAAATTTCTCTTCAGTCATACCAGCGAGTATATTATAGCTTTTTTTATATATAAGTAGATAAGATGTAAAAAGCAGACAAAAGAGTATAGACAGTGAATTAGTATAGAGCCTATATGTTCAAATTTAGTATTATCTATGTATATACAGATAGGGATTACAGGAATAGTAAATAATAATATAATGATAATGTATTTTTTTCTACTCATACGAACCATCTTCTTAAATATTTTTATAAAATGTAGTTTAATTATTTATATGATAAATTCTTAATAAATCCATACCATACATAAATTACAATAATTATTGCCAGCAATTCACTTAGATGAATTAAAATATTCAGAATAGAAAATTCAGCTAGTTGATAATAAATTCCTGTTTTTTGAAATGCTATCGCGCAAATCACTAATGGGAATGTAAAAGCAGAAAAGCTAGGATAGAATTTTCTTTTTAGTAGATATGGTAATTGAATTAAGACAAATATAAACAATAATATTGTAAGTGGTATTAAAACTGCTAAAATTATGTTGCTTTTTTTGCGTTACTCCAATCATATAACTAGCTAGTAATAGTCCACCAGGTGCTGAAAATACAGTAATAGTAGGATAATCACCATCTTTATAATGTTTATATTTATAAACTCTATAAAGAACAAAAAGGTAATAATACTAAATAGTTAATATAAGAAAAAGTAGAAGTAAATTAATCCTAGTGTTTCTAAGTTGTAATTTATTGCTGTTACTGTCACAACAGCTGGCCCAACGAAGGTGATAAACCAAGTTGGATAGATATTGCTTATATGTCTTTCCTTTATTATAAAAATTATAAATTGCATAACAAACAACAAAAAAATCTAGAATAATTCCAATTATCCAAAAAGGGAACACTGTATACACCGATAAATTTTTTTCGAAAAATGAACTTAAAAGCATAATACTCATTGGATAAGTTGCAAGAACCGTTGAAACTACAGGATTCTCCATTTCTTTTTAATTTGCCAAATCCCTAACACAAATTTAATAGTTAAAAAGTACAATTATTATCAAAGATAAAAAGGCTAAATAATAACTGTAGTGAAGAAGAATATGGTTGTAATAGGTTTCCTAATGCAACAGAACCTAATGCTAAACCTGCAATTGGTGTAGGTAAATTTTTAATTATATTCATAAATAACTCCTAATTTTTATTCTACTTTTATTGTATACAATTTCATGTAATAATTCAATAATTTTTTTCTGTTGACATTTCATATAAAATAATCTACAATAAGAAATAAGTGTTACCTATCGATGGAGGTTTGAATATGGCACCAAAATTTAAATTTACTAAAGAAGAGGTCTTGACTGTAACTATAGACTTTATAAGAGAAAAATGGAATAGAAGCATTAACTCGCAAGAGAGTTAGCTAAAAAAATTGGAGTCATCTACTAAAGTAATATTTAGTTTGTTCTCTAACATGAAAAAAATTTAGAAGATGAAGCAAAGTTTGTTGCAGAAAATATTTTTTTCAGAAAAAAAGTTAATTTAGCTTTTAAAAGATGATAGTCCATTTAAACGATTAGGAGTAGAGTATATATTATTTTCAAAAAAATGAACCTAAATTATTTCAATGGTTATTTATGAGAAAAGGTATAGAAGTAGAAAGTTTTAAAGATTTTTCTTCCAATGCGAGACTATGAATATAAATCAGTAATTGAGTCTATAGATAAAGAGTATAAAATTTCAATAGAAAATTCAAAAAAATTTTATGAGCACTTATTTATATATAGTCATGGTATTGCAACATTAACAGTTACGGGAATATATAATTTTACACAGTCTGAAATTATTGAGTACATGAAAGAAGTAGCTAAAAAGTTTAATAGTACAATATTTAAGGGAGATTGATTAAATGATTACAGCAAAAAAATATTAAGAAAAAAATATAATGATCAAGAAGTTTTAAGGGGAATAGATTTAAAAAAATTGATAAAAATGAATTTGTTGTTATACTTGGGGCTTCAGGTTCAGGGAAATCTACATTATTAAATATTTTATCTGGTTTAGAAAAAGTCAGATTCAGGAGAAGTTGTATATGATAATGAGTCTATAAGTGATTACTCAGAAAAACAATTAACAAAGTTTCGTAAAAGACAAAATAGGATTTGTTTTTCCAACAATATTATTTATTAAATAATTTAACAGTAGAACAAAAATGTTAAAGTAGGAGCTAATTTAGCAAATAATAAAGAGTATGTTGATATTATAAAGGAATTAGGTTTAGAAGATAAATTAAGTAAATATCCTAATGAGTTATCTGGAGGAGAGCAACAGCGTGTTTCAATTGCGAGAGCATTAGCTAAGAAGCCAAATGTACTATTTTTAGATGAACCAACAGGAGCTTTAGATGAGGCGACTGGAAGAAAAATATTAGAGTACTTATTAAAACTAAAAGATAAATCAAACTTTACAATGATAATGGTAACTCATAATGAGAATATTGCTGAACTTTCAAATAAGATAATTCATGTAGGTAGTGGTAGAGTAACTTCTATTGAAGAAAACCGTACACCTAAATCTGTAGAAGAGATAGGGTGGTAATTATATGCTAGTACAGTTAAAAGATTTAAGAAAAGCAATTGCAGTAGTGATAGTAAGTTTTTGTGCGGTATTTATAACTACACTTTTTTCTAACTTATATTTAGATTTGAAAGGCCTAGATATTACGGGATTTAATATAATGCAGAAAAAGTTTTATGATGCTCAGCTTATTGTCTCTAAATTTGTAGTTATTATAACAGGAGCTGTCTTATCAATAAGTGCAGCCGTAATGTTAATATTCTATATAAAACAATTTATCGATGATTCTAAACATAAAATTGGAATATTAAAAAGCTCAAGGTTATAGTAATAACTTTATAGCATCTAAGTTTTTCTATTTTTTTGGATTTTTTTAGTATTTTTAGGTTCATTATTAGGGTATAGTAGTTCGCATTTATTTATGCCGAAATTTTTATGAGAGTAGAAATACAGATAATATATTATCTGAACTTACAATGAACTTTCATCCCCAACTTTTATTAATAATGGTTATATTACCATCATTATTGTATTTAGTGATATCAATTTTTTTATGTACTTTTTTTAATTTAAATGTACCAACGATTCACTTACTTTAAACAAATAAATTTAATAAATAAAAAAATTTAAAAAAAGAAGATTTAGACAATATAAAAAAACTTTTTTTAAAGAATTAAGAGCAACAGTATTATTTAGTAATAAAACCCTATTATTCTTTGTTATTTTTTTGCTGCATTATCATTTTTCTTCAATGATTCAAATGGCATTTGGTATGAGAGATTTTGTTGATGGAACAATAAGAATTATGATGATGATAATAGGTGTGATATTATCGTTATCTATATTATTAATTTCATTAGAAGTGATTGCTAGTAGTAATATAAAAAAAATATATCTATTTTTAAATATTATGGGCTTTTTTCGAAAAGTGAATGTTCAAAAAAATAGTATTATCAGGTTATAGAGTAGCAGCATACATAGGGTTTGCTGTAGGAACAGTTTATCAGTATTTTTTTAATAAGAGCATTATTAAAAAGTTTTATCTAAAAAAATTAGATAGCGAAACAACATATAACTTTGATTTAATTTCAGTAATTGGTAGTTTTATAGCATTTGTATTAATATATGAAATCTTTATTTTTATACTATAGTAATAAGATAAAAAGGTTTAAATGTTAAAAAAATTATGATGGAATAAAAATAACAACTCCTTGTATATTTATACAGGGAGTTGTTTTAGGAGTAATTATTTAGCTAATCCTTCAGAAATTTTATCTAAGTTCCATTTCATCATGCTGTAGTAGCTATCTCCATTTTGTCCTGGTTCAGCAATTGAATCAGTGAAGATTTTTTCGTAAATTGGAATATTAGTATCTTTTGATACTGTTTGCATTGGACGTTCGTCAACACTACTTTCTACAAATAGAGAAGGTACTTTAGTTTTACGTAATTTTTCAACTAGAGTTTTGATTTGGTCTGGAGTTCCTTCTTCTTCAGTATTGATTTCCCAAATGTAAGCAGATGGTACGTTGTATGCTTTAGAGAAGTATTTGAAGCATCCTTCACTAGTTACTATAGTTTTTTTCTCTTTAGGGATGTTGTTGAATTTATCTTTAGCTTCTTTATCTAATTTAGAAAGTTTTTCTAAGTAAGTTTTAAGGTTAGCTTCGTAGAAATCTTTATTTTTTGGATCTTTAGATTCTAATTGCTTTGCAATGTTTTTAGCATAGATCATACCATTTTCAAGATTTAACCAAGCGTGTGGGTCTTCTTTACCTTTTTCGCTTTGACCTTCAAGGTAAATTACATCAACACCTTCACTAACTGCGTAGTAATCTTTGTTTTCTTCTTTTTTAGCATTTTGAACTAATTTAGTAAACCAAGCGTTACCACCAGTTTCTAAGTTAATACCGTTGTAAAAGATAAGATTAGCTTCAGATGTTTTTTTAACATCATCAGGAAGCGGTTCGTACTCATGAGGATCTTGTCCAACAGGTACGATACTGTGTAAATCAATTTTATCACCAGCGATATTTTTAGTAATATCAGCAATGATAGAGTTAGTTGCTACTACTTTTAATTTAGTAGCATCATTAGACCCTGAATTTTGTTTAGCACTAGAACATGCGAAAAGTCCAACTGCTAAAGTAAAAATAAGGGCTAGAAAACTTAATTTTTTAAAACCTAATTTTTTCATATTATAGGCCTCCTTTATTATTTTTTTTGTAAGACAGAGAATAAAATAGATTTACATAACTAATAATAATCATTATCAATTAAAACTTTTTTGATAACACCTTTAAATAAACTCACTTTTGGAAGTATTTTTTTATATTTTAACAAGTTTATTTAAAGGGGTTATTATATTAAATTATTATTATATAAAAACTAGTTTATTCTTTGTATATTATTACCTTAATTATTTTTTTATGTTTAACAAAGCGTTGTTTTTGGTGCAATGAAGAAACTTATTGCAAAAACAATAGCTGATGTTAATACGATGCTAGATCCTGCTGCTATATTGAATGAGTATCCTATAAATAATCCTAGAACTGAACAACATGCACCGATTGTAGATGATAAGAATATCATTGTTTTTAAACTATTAGCATATAAATATGCAGTAGCAGCAGGTGTAATTAGCATTGCTACAATTAGTATAGTTCCTACACTTTGCATAGCTGTTACAGAAACTAAAGTTAATAATATCATAAGTAAATAGTGATAGAAGTTAACTTTCATACCCATTGCTTTAGCTAGTAATTCATCAAATGAAGTTAGAAGTAATTCTTTGAAGAATAGTGTGATAACTAATAATACAAAAACTCCAACTCCAATAGTAATATACATATCTACATCTTGCACCGCTAGGATGTTACCAAAAAGGATGTGGAATAAGTCTGTAGAACTTTTCGCAACACTGATTAAGATAACTCCTAATGCTAAGAATGAGCTGAATGTAATACCTATAGCGGTATCACTTTTAATTATCGAATTACCTTTAATAAATGTTATGATAATTGATGCTAATAGACCAAATACAATTGCGCCTATGAAAAAATCTATTCCAAGAATAAATGATAGGGCGACTCCAGGAAGAACAGCGTGAGAGATAGCGTCTCCCATAAGAGACATTCCTCTAAGTACTATAAAGCATCCTACAGCCCCAGCTACAATACCTATTACAATTGCAGTAATAAGAGCATTTTGTAAGAAATGGAAATTATAAAGTCCATCAATAAATTCTTTAATCATTTTCGCCACCTCCCATAAAGAATAGGTCGGTACCATAAGCATTTGTTAGATTTTCTCTAGTGAAAGTTTCTTTAGTATTACCATAAGCAATGATTTCTTTATTTAGAAGAAGAACATTGTCAAAATAAGAATGCACTTTTCTTAAGTCATGGTGTACTATTAATATCGTATGGCCCATATTTCGAAGATTTCGTAATGTCTCCATGATTATTTCTTCACTTACTGAGTCAATACCAACAAAGGGTTCGTCTAAAAATATATACTTTGCCTCTTGTACAAGACAACGAGCTATTAATACACGTTGGAATTGCCCCCCTGATAGTTCACTGATTTGACGGTTAGAGAATTTTTCTAAACCAACTAATTTTAAAGCATCATCAACTTTTTGCCAATCAGATTTTTTTAATTTTTTAAGAATACCAATTTTCGAATACAAGCCAAGAGAAACACATTCTCTTACCTTTATTGGAAAGTTGTAATCGATATTAATTTTTTGCTCAACATAAGCAACATTATCTAAATTTTCTTTTGATATTTTATCATCTATTTTTGCAATCCCTGTTGAGGGGATTATATTTAAAATGGCTTTTATCAATGTAGATTTCCCTGCACCGTTAGGCCCTATTATACCTGTAATACTAGGTCCTTTAATTTCTAAATTAATATTAGAAAGGGCAGGAGTTTGGTTATAGGTAACATTTAAATTTTCTATTTTAATCATACTTTGTCCCTTCTTTATTTTATTTTTCTCTATACATTAAAGTTTACCTTAGGAAAGAAAAATAAGTCAAGTAAATTTTGTTGTATTCAGAAAAAAACATGTGAAAAATCTAAAAAAAATACAGAAAAAAATAAAGATTATCAGAAAAAAAATGAAAATATTTCAGAAAAATAAAAAAACCCTACCTTACAAAAAAATATTGTAAGGTAGAAATAAGGAGTAAATATGAAAAGTCTTTATTATAAGCTAGGGAGACTTATAATAAAAGAACATATGAAGTAATATAATATTACTTCATATATAAGTATATCAGAAGTATATACAAAAAAACAAGAGGAAAAATACAAATTTTTTTGAAATAGTCTCGTTTTTATTTTTGGTAAAATATTAATAAAACTCGATTTATAAAAAAAGATTAAAAATTTTGATAATAATATATTTATAAATTTGTAGTTTAACTATAAGTAATACTATTATTATAGTAAAAAAATAGGGAGTACTTTGTTTACTGTAAAGATGTAAATATCTTGTTTATATATATACATTAAAAATAGTCCTAATTAAATATTAAAAAATTAATGTAATATTAAGTTAAGTATTATGAGAGGGAAAAAAACCGTAATATAAAAAAATGTTTGAGATAATATATATAAAAGAGGGATAAATTTTTTTATATGTAAATTGATTTTATAGATTTATTAGAATTACAAGTGTTTGCTTTTGAGGATACAAAATAAAAAAGAAGTTAGTTTTTAATGCTAACTTCTTTTTTATTTATTTTACTTCAAATTTTTCTCGAACAATTTTAGCTACTTGTTCACAATATTTATCAGTAAGTTCATCACTACTTGCTTCGACCATTACTCGAATCAGATTTTCAGTACCAGAAGCACGTAATAAAATACGACCATTACCTTCTAACTCTTCTTCTACTTTTTCACATTCAGCTAAAATCTCAACATCTTCCATAGCAGATTTTTTATCTATTACTTTAATGTTTACTAATTTTTGTGGATATATACTAACCTCACCAGCTAGTTCTTCTAGTGATTTACCAGAAGTTTTGATGATATCAGCAAGTTTCACTGCTGTAAGTATACCATCACCAGTAGTTGCATAGTTCATAAGAATAATGTGACCTGATTGTTCTCCGCCAAGAGAGTAGTCGTTATTTCTCATTTCTTCAACAACATATCTATCTCCAACAGCTGTTTTTACTGATTGTAATCCATTTTCTTCTATTGCTTTATAGAAACCTATATTGCTCATTACAGTAGATACTACCATGTTATCTTTCAATTCACCTTGTTCTTTAAGGTGTTTTGCAAGAATAAACATTATTTTATCTCCATCGACAATATTTCCTTTTGAATCAACAGCTAGAACTCTATCACCATCACCATCAAAAGCAAAACCTACATCTACGTTATTTTCTTTTACGAAATTTGCAATAGTGTCTATTTTAGTTGAACCAACGTTATCATTAATATTAATACCGTTTGGTTTACATCCTATAGTTTCAATGTCAGCTTCTAAATCACCAAAGATAAATGGAGCAACTCCAGTTGTAGCACCGTTAGCACAATCTAAGGCGATTTTTATTCCAGAAAGATCTCCGGAAATTGATTGTTTTATATGTTGAACATATTTTTGAGTTAGCTCATTTCCACTATATAATTTTCCGATTTTTTCAAAACTAGCATTTTTAATTTCATCAGTGTTATCAATTAAATGTTCGATTTCTAATTCTTGATCATCAGTAAGTTTGAATCCATCAGGTCCAAAAATCTTTATTCCGTTATCTTGATAAGGATTGTGAGAAGCAGATATCATTATTCCACTATCAGTTTCAATAGTCTTTGTAAGATATGCAATAGCAGGAGTAGGGATAGTTCCTACTGTCATTACATTAACACCAGTGCTAGTTAATCCAGCTGTTAATGCTTGTTCAATCATATCACATGAAATTCTTGTATCTCTACCTATTATTACTTTTGGATGTTCTTTTTTTTCAGTAAGTAATTTACCAAGAGCTTTACCTACTTTAAAACTTAAATCGGCAGTTAGTGATTCTCCTGCGATACCACGAATACCGTCTGTTCCAAAATATTTTCTCATAAAAAAATGACTCCTTGTTTTATAATCTATATGAATATTACTATATAAAATCAAATTAGTCAAGGTTTAGGGTTGTTTTAAGCGTTTTAGTGGGGAATTAATATCATATAAGTAGTTATTTATATTTATAAAATCAGATAGGTTTAGTGTGTGATAATATAAAAATAAAGAGGCGACTTAAAAATATAGATTGATTAAAAAAATCATATTTTCAAGTCGCTTCTTTTAGATTTTTTTAGTTTTTTCATAAAGTTAAAAAGTGATTTATAATTTTTAAATGCTTTTTAACTTTTTGATAAGCTTATTATTTATTATTTAATTTTTTTCTATATCTTCTATAACTTTCTTAGCTTCATCTTTATTGTTTTTAGAATATACATGTTTATTATATATTATTGCACTTATAGAAATCATGTGTGCTGAAACCGGAGCAGCCAAGAATAAGAATCCAATTGCTAATAAAAATTTTAATTCAAATACATGTAGATATCTATAGAAATAAACAAATCCTGCAATAAGAACTAATTCTACTGCGAAAGAACCAGTAACCCCGGCAGCGTGAATTTTTAGTCAACTCATCTGGTAATCTAATGAACCCAATGACAGTTGCTAACATCGCAACAATCGAAACTAAAATTAGAAGTATTATAATAATGTCTAAAATATTATTTAGTATCATCACTGAAAACCTCCTTTTTAGCTAAGAATCTAGCGGTAACAACGGTACCAACTAAACAAATAATAGCTATTATAAGTATAAGAGAAATATATGAAAAAGTTTTTATAGTACATACTTACCAAAACTATTAAGCACATAAGAGGCATAGCAAGAAGATCACTTGCTATTAATTTATCAAAGATGCTAGGCTTTTTAACGATATAAATTAGTAAGAAAAATATCATAGCAATACTAGCGAAAATCCCCAATAAAACAGAATACTCTACAATTTTATCCATCTAAATCAACCTCCAATATTGCTTTTTCAAAGCTATTTTTTATCCCCTCAATCTCACCTTCAATATTATCAGTATCTAGACAGTGAATATGTAAGACTTTACTATCGTGTCCAACATTTACAGTTAGTGTACCAGGTGTTAAGGTAATCATATTGGCTAATAAAGTAATTTGCCAATCTTTTTTTACTTCAAGAGGATATTCAAAGATAACAGGATTAACATCAAGATCTTTTTTTGAACATTAATTTTAAAACATTTATATCTGCTTTTAATAATTCGACTAAAAAAACATTAAGATTAGTTTTATCCATTTATAAACGTAGATGTAGTATAGTTGTTCTCCTAAAATATTTTTAACAAAAGTCTTTCTGAAGATGAATAATAATACCATTCCCCAGAAAAATCCAACTGCAAAATATTCAGTGTTGTAACTTCCTGAAAAGAACATCCAAATTACACCAACTAATATGTTAATTAAAAAAATTGTAGTGCCATAATTATGCTCCTTTCTTAAGTACTAAATCGATATAATGTTGAGGATTTAACACCATTTGTATTCCTTTATCAAAGAAACTATCTAATAGGTTGGTAGTAACTCCAACTATTAACGCAATCGCTACGATAGCAATAAGAGGGATTTGAACTCCTTTAGGAAGTGGTTTTAGAATCAGACTCTTATTAATGTTATCATAAAAGACATTTAAGAATATTTTAATTAATGAGTAAAACACAACTAATCCAGATAAAGCAACAAGTATTGCAATAAATGTATTGTTGTTTGCTACTAATCCTTTAATTATTAAAGCTTTACCATAAAATCCACTAAATGGTGGTACTCCTGCTAATGATAAGACAACAATAAAGTATGTCCAACCTAGAAGAGGGTATTTGTTAATTAATCCACATTTTTGAATGTATTTAACACCACTAACGTAAATTATTAAGCCTACGATTATGAATAAAGCAGCTTTAAGTAGTATGTCATTAACAGCGTAGAATAGGGCACCTTTAACACCAAATGTATTTAATGTAGCTGTTCCACAAACCATTACTCCTAGAGAAATTACAATGTTAAATACTACTATTTGTTTTAAATCTTTTTGGTAAATAGCCCCAATACATCCGGCTATTATAGATATAGCACCTAAGATTAATAAGTATGATTTAATGAAGTTTGACTCGTAGTAGAATAGTCCATAAGTTCTAATGATCGAGTATAGTCCAACTTTTGTTAATAGCGCCCCAAAGATAATTGAGACAGCAATTGGAGGTGCTACATATGATCTATTCATCCAAGTGAATAGTGGGAATAATGCTCCTTTCATACAGAACACAAATATCATTACTGCGCCAATAAGGTATAATCCTCTTCGATCTGACATAGAAGAAATTGTTTGTGATATGTATGCCATATTTAAACTACCAACAATTGTATATAGATATCCGATACTAATAACAAATAAACTACCAGCAAAAACATTCATTAGTACATAACTAATAGAAGACTTAAGCTGTTCTTTATTTATACCTACTAACAATAGTAAGTAAGAAGACATAAGTAAGATTTCGTAGAAAACAAAAAGGTTAAAAAAATATCTCCTGTAGTGAACGCTCCGTTAATACCTACCATTATTAATAAAAAAACCAGGATAGAAGAAGCTAAGTTCATGAATTTTTATCTATTGTTTTTAAAAGAATATAATAAAGTTGCTAAAAAAATACTAATGATGAAGTTGTAACTAAAAACACTGTTTAGTCCATCTAAAGTCAATGTAATACCGAAAGGACTAGCCCAGTTACCCATTTCTAATATTAGTATTTTTATGTTTATCTACAAGATAGATGTTGTAGATTGAAAATGCTAAGACTAACAGAGTAGCCAATGTTGTTAGTAAACGTTGCATGGCAATTCTTTTTCTAAATAATACTGTTATCGCAGCAAATAGAAGGGGTATAAATATCGGAATAACAGGTAAATTACTATGCATTATTTCTCTCCTCCTTCATATTTTCAACATCTTCAAGATCAATTACATTATCGCTTCCTTTTAGTTTGTAGTTAGCGATATAAATTGAAATTAATAAACAAGTTACTGCAAAACCAATTACGATAGCAGTAAGAATAAGTGCTGCTGGAATTGGGTCTATATAATTTTTTCCTAGTTCTGAGATAATAGGGATATCTCCATCATATAAACCACCTGCGATAAGAATAATTAGGTTAGCAGCATGTCCGAAAAGACCAACACCGATAATTATTCGCATCATACTCTTAGAAAGCATAAGGTAAACACCAAAACCAACAAGAATACCGCATAAGATAATCATATAAAATTCCATTATTTACCATCCTTTCCAAAAGCTAAAATTACTGACATTAATACACCAACAACTACGAAGTAAACACCTAAGTCGAAAATCGCAGCTGTGTGTAATTCCATCTCTCCCATAATTGGAACATGGATATGAGTGAAGTGATGTTTAAAGAAATTTTTTCCAACAATGACTCCACTAAAAGCTGTTCCAATAGAGAAAAGTAAGCCCATTGCTGTTACATAAACGTAATTAATTGGAAGTAGTTTAGTAACCTTGTCTATTCCATATGTGAACATAGATAAAGCAAGAGCCATTGTACAAAGGAGTCCACCTACGAAACCACCACCTGGAAGGAAGTGCCCACCGAAGTATAAACTAAGTGAAAGTAGAAATATACAACCTGAAATAATTGCAGATAATGATTTTAAAATTACATCATTAGTTTTCATCTTTTGGTCCTCCTCTTTTAATGATTTTGAACATAGCATAAATTATTAGAGCTACCATTGTCATAACTGTGATTTCAAATAGGGTATCAAATCCCCTGAAATCAACGATAATAACATTTACTATGTTTCCTCCACCAGATGCTACAACATTGTCGAAATAAAATTGGCTGATTTCTGATGGATTTTTGTATGCATAAGATACAAGTCCTACAATTACAAAACTAACACCAGTCAGTGTTGCAATAATTGCGTTTGTAAGTTTGAAACTATTTTTTTCTACTTGTTTTGTTTTATCAGTTAATAGAATGAAAGCTATTAAGAAGATAATTGTAGAAATTGACTCGATGACGAATTGTGTCATTGCCAAATCAGGTGCTCTGAAAGTTACATATAAACCAGTCATCATAAATCCGACACCAGACGAAAGGATTATAAGTACTAATCTATTGTAAACTCTTGTAAGAGCTACACAACAAAGGACAATACATAGTCCAATGAATATATTCATATAATGAATAGTAGAGAAGTTATTGATTATCATAGGTCTACCAATTGCAAAATAACCACCGATAATAGTCGCTGATAGGCCACAGAAGATATAACTCATATTTCTTCTTAGTTGATTTGTGATAAATGCATCATGAAGACTACCACTAACTTTATGTAATAATATACCTAAATTGTTGTATACACCGTGAATAGATACAATGCTAGGGTTTATTGAATAAATCCCATTACCACTAGCGAAAACTTTATAAATTACAAAGCTTGCGATTATAACAAAAATAGAAGTAAGGAGTTCGCTTGATAGGAAACTATCGTGATGAACATGAGTTATTATCTCGTTATTTGTTGTTTTTACTGCAAGAGCAGCTTGTTGAGCTGGAATTACTATATAATCTTTAATAAATGTGTTAATAATCACAAAGATTACTAGTATTATTGGAGATATAAAAATACCATTTTCAGGTAAATGAAGTTTTTTATCTCCAAGTACTTTGCTATCGAAAGTACCTAGGAATGGTTTGAAAGCTAGTATTAGTGAATATACAGCTGTTCCTAGAGCACCGATTACAACAGCTATAACAATTATCATGTATAGCATACTAGTATTTAATAAGCCATATACAGCTGTTAAGAAATATTCTTTTGAGTAGAATCCACTTAATGGTGGAATTCCTGCCATAGAGAATCCAGCAATAATACTTAATATGAATCCAAGTGGCATATACATTCTTACTCCTCTTAGTTGCTTAATATCTCTAGTATGGAATGAGTGATCTATTATTCCAGTTATCATAAACAAGCTGGCTTTAAATGCTGCGTGGTTAATAATATGGAAACATACAGCATAGAATGCAAATGTATAAATATAATGATTATCATTATAAAGTCCTAAGTTTGCAATACCAATCATAAGAGTCATCATACCTAATTGACTGATAGTTGAATAGGCTAAAATACCTTTTAAATCTTTTAAGAAGATTGCAGATATTGATCCTATTAACATCGTAATTGTTCCAAAAATAATTAAGATATTACCGAAAGTAGTTGAAAATGCGAAAACAATTCCGATTCGAAGTAATAAATAAATACCAGCTTTAACCATTGTGGCTGAATGAAGGTAACTACTAATCGGTGTTGGAGCAGCCATCGCATCAGGTAGCCAAATATGGAATGGAAATTGTGCTGATTTAGTGAATGCACCAAATATTATTAAAATCATTGCAATTACATATCTATTGTTATAACCATGATTTTTAGTAAATTCAATAATTTCACTAACATTAAAACTACCGGTAATATTATTAAGAACAAAAAAATACCTGCTAACATTAAAACACCACCGAAAACAGTAATTATTAGTGATTTTAATGCACCTCTTCTTGAAGCATCGTTTTCGTGCCAATAACTAATAAGAAGGAAAGAAGATACAGAAGTCATTTCCCAAAACATGTACATGCTTAACATGTTATCAGATAATACAACTCCTAGCATTGCTGACATGAATATTAGTAAAAAAATATAAAATTTATGTAGTTTTTTTCATCTGTAATGCTCATATAGTAACATGAATATAAGATTACTAAGGTACCAATTCCTGTAATTAGTAATGAGAAAAGGAGTGATAAACCATCAAGATTTAGGTTGATATCAAGTCCTGCATTAGAAACAAATGCTAATTTTTTTATAGATTGTCCCACCTGAATAGATATTTTTTTAATATTTGAAACAAAATATCCAAACAGAATTAATGGCACAATTATAACAAATTTTTCCAGTATGGATATTTTTGAAGTTTTTTTCCTTAAAAAAAGGAATGAAAAAAACATCGCAATTACTGGGAAAAAGACAGCTAATTGTAACATAAAAAAACCTCTTTCTAATTTATTTTTTTATAACATTAATTATATAACAAAATTGATTAAATTACTATTAATATTCAATTTTTTTATCTAATTATTTTTTTCAATAAAAAAATTGTTGTATATAACAAAATAATATTATGAATTCTTAAATAAACGATGAAATTAAGTGTTAATTATTTTTTTAAAAAAAGAATAAATATTATCTTATTTATAAAGATTTCGGAATATATGAGTTTAATAATTTCTTAATGAAAGTATTGATGAAAACATCGTGGAAAAGTTATTGTTTTCAGAATATTTAGTGGAAAAATATAGATAATTATTTTTTTCTAATATTGCTTGTTTAAGATAAAAAGGTATAATAAAGTTATTAATATATTTACAGGGGGACTAACTGATGTCACATAAACAAACACCACATATTAAGCCAAACGGAGTAGAAATCGCTGAAACGATTCTTTTACCAGGGGATCCGTTAAGAGCGAAATTTATTGCTGAAACTTTCTTAGAAGATGCGGTTTGTTTTAATGAAGTGCGTGGTATGCTAGGATATACTGGAACATATAAAGGTAAAAAGATTTCTGTAATGGGAACTGGTATGGGACCAGCTAGTATCGGTATTTATTCTTACGAATTAATTCATACATTTGGAGTGAAAAACTTAATTAGAATAGGAACTTGTGGAGCATTACAACCAGAAGTAAAATTATACGATGTAATCTTAGGTATGGGATCTTCTACAAATTCAAATTACATGCATCAATATAATATCCCAGGAAACTATAGCTTAACAGCTTCATTTGATCTATTATTAAAAGCATACAATAAAGCTCAAGAAATGGGACAACAAGTACACGTTGGGAATATTTATGTAGTGAGATTTTCTATAATGCTGATGAAAAAGCTATGGAGAACTGGATTAAAATGGGAGTTTTAGCTGTTGAAATGGAAAGTACTGCATTATACGCTAACGCTACTGCAGCAGGAGTTAATGCTTTAACAATCTTAACAGTAAGTGACTCTTTAGTAACAGGAGAAGAAACTACTCCTGAAGAAAGACAAACAGCATTTACTAAAATGATGGAAATTGCTTTAGGTCTAGTATAAAATTAAAATTTAAGAGATAATTTAGAGGTAATATTATATGAGTAACTATCAAGAATTATATGAAAAATGGTTAAACAGTTCAGCTTTAACTGAGGAAGAAAAACTTCAATTAAAAAACGTAGCTGATGATGAAGTAGAAAAAGAAGATAGATTTTATAAAGAATTAGAATTCGGAACTGCGGGATTACGTGGTAAAGTAGGTATGGGTTCAAATAGAATGAATAGATTCATTATTGCTCGTGCTACAAAAGCGTTAGCGCAAACTATTATCGACAATGGATTACAAGAAAAAGGTATAGCTATTGCACACGATCCACGTCTTTTCTCAAAAGAATTTGCTAAACTAGCAGCATTAGTAATGGCTAGTAATGGAGTTAAAGCATACTTATTTGAAGATTTACGTCCAACTCCAGAATTATCATTTGCAGTTCGTTACTTAGGAACGGCTAGTGGTATTAACATTACAGCAAGTCATAATCCTAAAGAATATAATGGATATAAAGTATACTGGCAAGAAGGATCTCAAATTAAATCTGACATAAGCGATAAAGTTTTAGAATACATTAACTCAATGGATATCTTTGACAACTATGTTACTTTAACAGAAGAAGAAGCTCAAGAAAAAAAGGATTGCTAGTTTACATTGGTCAAGAAATTGATGAAGAATTTTATAGAGAATCTTTAAATTGTGCAATTAATGATGAAAATATTGATAAAGACATTTCTGTAGTTTATACACCATTAAATGGGGCAGGGTACAAAGCTGTAACAACAGTTCTTGCTCGTCGTGGATTCAAAAATGTTCATGTTGTTGAAGAACAAAAAGATCCTGATGGAACTTTCCCAACAATTGAATATCCAAACCCAGAGGATACAGCAGCATTTGAATATGGTGAAAGATTAGCTAAAGAAGTTAATGCGGATGTAATCATCGCGACTGACCCCGACTGTGACCGTCTTGCTGTAGAAGTAATTCACAATGGTAAAGTAGTTTCTCTAAATGGTAACCAAGCTGGAGCGGTATTAGTTCAATATGTTATTGAAAATCTTGCTAAACAAAATAAACTTCCTGAAAATCCAGTATTAGTTAAATCTATCGTAACTTCTAAAATGGTTGAACCACTTTGTAAAGAATACGGAGTAGAAGTAATTGACGTTCTAACTGGATTCAAAAACATCTGTGCATTACCAAATGAATGGGATATTACAGGTGAGAAAAACTATGTAATGGGATATGAAGAAAGTATCGGATACAACGTTGGTACATTCTTACGTGATAAAGATGGTGTAACTATCGCTATGTTATTAGTAGAAGCTGCAGCATTCTACAAAACACAAGGTAAAACATTAGTTGACGTACTTGACGGCTTCTATGAAAAATATGGGTACTACCTAGATAAAACTATTTCAATCGTTTTAGAAGGTGCAGCAGGTGCTCAAAGAATTAAACGTATGATGGAAAAATATCGTGAAATCTTTGCTCGTGAAATTGCTGGAAGTGAAGTAGTAGCTATTACTGACTATCTAGTACAAAAAGAAAAAACTGTAGCTACTGGTGAAGAAAAAGATATCGAAATTGAAAAAACTGATGCTGTTAAATTCAGCTATTCAGACGAATCTTGGTATACTTTACGTCCAAGTGGAACAGAACCAAAAGTAAAACTTTATATCTACGTTAAAGATGCAGATAAAGAAGTTGCTAAAGAAAAATTAGTTAAATTTGAAGAAAAAGTATTAGAATTACTTTACTCAATTGATTAATAATGAGAAAAAAGGAAGTGAGAAAAAATCTCGCTTCCTTTTTTTGCTATTTATTATAATATTTTAGGTATTCTTTACAGAATTGTCTAGCTGATAATTTCCCACTTTGTCTATCTGCGTATGAAGAACTAACAAATTTTGAAATTTCGTCAGTATATTCTACTTTTGGTAAAGGTTTCTCAAGGACAGTTTCTCTACTAATAGCGAATGTTGAGAAACAGATTCCAACTAGACGAGTATGTCTAGTTTCATGATTAAATGCACTTAGTTCTGCAAAAATCTCTACACTTCTTGTACCAACTCTAGAAATATAACTATCAATAATTAATGCTTCGTGTCTATGGACAACATCTAAAAATTGATATGTATCAATACTTGCTGTAAAGAAGGGTAGGTGTGTATATCTACGTATTACTAAACCTTGTACATCGTCAAGCCAGTATAGAGTTTGTCCGCCGAATAATGTGTCATGTCTGTTCATATGGTTAGGATAGATAGTATGGAAGTTTTCAATCCTAGTATCTTTATAATTCATAACTTCTTGCATGAAAAAGATCTCCTTAAAATTTAATTTTTACTAATGTCTAATATAAAATTAGAATACTTATGTAATTGTAACATAAATATAAAGATTTATTAAGTAAGATTGTTTATAATATTATAAAAAGATATATGATTATAATCTTTACATTTTTGTTAAAAAAAGTATATTATAATAAAAGAAAATATAAATGAGGTGAAGAATAATGAAATATGAAACTATGTTAGAACGTTTTTTAGGATATGTTAATTTCAAATCTAGATCTAATGCGGCTAGTACAACAATCCCGTCTACTCCAGAGCAAAAAGATTTCTTACGTATGTTGAAAGGTCAACTAGAAGAACTAAATCTTAGTGATATAGTTTTAAATGAAGAAAATTGGTTTTTAACTGCGACATTACCAGCTAACACTGATAAGCCTTATGACAAAATAGGTTTTATTTCTCATGTAGATACAGCTGATTTTAATGTAGAAGGAATAAATCCACAAGTTATTGAAAATTATGATGGAGAAGATATAGTTTTAAATAAAGAATTAAATATTGTAATGACTAAAGAAGAATTCCCTAATTTAAGCAATTATAAAGGTCTTACATTAATTACTACAGATGGTACAACATTACTAGGTGCTGATGATAAAGCAGGAATTACTGAAATAGTAGAAGCTATTAAATACCTAAGTGAACATCCTGAAATAGAACATGGAGACATTCGTATCGCATTCGGTCCAGATGAAGAAATTGGGCGTGGAGCTGATCATTTTGATGCAAAAGGATTCGCTACAGATTATGCTTATACTATGGATGGTGGAGTTTTAGGAGAGCTTCAATATGAAAGCTTTAATGCTGCACAAATTACATATAAAATTACAGGAGTAAGTGTACATCCAGGTACTGCAAAAGGAAAAATGAAAAATGCTAATATGATTGCTGCTGAATTAGCTTCATTATTCCCAGAAAAAGAAGTACCTGAGCATACAGAAGGGTATGAAGGATTCTACTTACTACATAATATGCAAGCGAGAATTGAGGAAGCGGAAATGGTTTATATTATCCGTGACCATGATAGAGAGAAATTCCTAGCTCGTAAAAAATTCGCAGAAGAAGTTGCTGCTAAAATTAATGGAAAATATGGTAATGTTGTTGAATATGAATTATATGATCAATATTATAATATGGGTGATGTAATTAAAGAAGATAAACGCTGTGTTGACGTAGCTGAACAGGCTATAAAAAATGTTGGTGTAACACCATTGATTATTCCAATACGTGGAGGAACTGACGGTTCTAAAATTTCATACATGGGTATTCCAACACCTAATATTTTTCGTTGGGGAGAAAAATTTCCATGGACAATATGAATTCAGTTGCTTAGAACATATGACAAAAAGCGGCTGATACAATAGTGGAGATTGCTAAATTAGCAAAAAAAGTAGAAAAAAATAACACCGTGGTGTCAAAGATAATTTATGAAACTATATAATATATACTCTATTATAATAATATTAAGTTTATTGTGAGAAAATTAGTTCAAGAATTAATTTAAAAACTTAATAGAAGAGTAGTTCAAAAGCAAGGTTTGTAACGAATCTTGCTTTTTAGTTTTTTTCACTTAAGGAGTGATGTCTTTTTATATAAAAGTATTTTTGAAATTTGAAAAAAATGATAAAAAAATCATGCAATAGCCTTCAATATATGGTACAATAGTAATGTATATTAACTAAAAAAATTGAAAGAGAGGATGGTTGTAAGATGACTAAAAAAACATTTTTATGTTACAACTCCTATTTATTACCCAAGTGGTAACTTACACATAGGACATGCCTACACAACAGTTGCTTGTGATGCATTAACTAGATATAAAAAATTAAGTGGATATGATACATACTTTTTAACAGGTACAGATGAACACGGTCAAAAAATCCAACAAAAAGCTCAAGAAAAAGGGATTTCAGAACAAGATTATGTGGATGAAATGATTAAAGACATTAAAAAATTATGGGAAGCTATGGATATTAACTATAGTAAGTTTATTCGTACTACAGATGATTATCATGAAAGAGCAGTTGCTGAAATTTTTTGATAGATTAGTTGAAAAAGGTGATATTTATTTAGGCGAGTACAAAGGTTGGTATTCTATCAGTGACGAAGAATATTTTACAGAAACACAACTTCAAGAAGTATTCAGAGATGAAGAAGGTAATATGATTGGTGGTATTGCACCAAGTGGAAATGAAGTAAAATTAGTTAGTGAAGAATGTTATTTCTTCAAAATGAGTAAATATGCTGACAGATTAGTTAAATACTATGATGAACATCCTGAATTTATTCTACCTGAAAGTAGAAAAAATGAGATGCTTAACAACTTCATTAAGCCAGGATTGGAAGATTTAGCAGTTACTCGTACAACTTTCGATTGGGGAGTGAAAGTAAAATCTAATCCGAAACACGTTGTATATGTTTGGATTGACGCTTTAGTTAACTACATTACAGCTTTAGGTTATGCAACTGGAGATAGTGAAGAATTATTTAATAAATATTGGCCTGCAGATGTGCAAGTTGTTGGGAAAGAAATCGTACGTTTCCACGTAATTTATTGGCCAATATTACTTATGGCATTAGACTTACCACTACCTAAAAAAGTTTTTGCTCATGGTTGGTTATTAATGAAAGACGGAAAAATGAGTAAATCTAAAGGTAACGTAGTAGATCCTTATATGCTAATAGAACGTTATGGTTTAGATTCAGCACGTTATTATTTATTACGTGAAGTTCCGTTTGGTCAAGATGGAATTTTCACTCCTGAAAGCTTTATCGATAGAATCAACTCAGACTTATCAAATGATTTAGGAAACTTATTAAATAGAACTATTTCGATGATTAATAAATATTGTGGTGGAGTTATTCCAAAATTTGTGGAACCAACTACAGAATTTGATAAGGAATTAATAGAATTATCAAAAGAAGTTATTGCTGAGTACGAAGAATATATGGAAAACATGCAATTTTCTAAAGCGTTAGAAGCTGTGTGGAGATTTATTTCTAGAACTAATAAATATATCGATCAAACAACACCTTGGATATTAGCGAAAGATGAATCTAATCAACCTGAATTAGATAAGGTAATGAACTACTTAGCTGAGAGTCTTCGTATAGCAACAATTTTAATAGCTCCAGCTTTAACAAAGCTCCAGTAGAAATTGCTAAGCAATTAGGAATTAAAGAAGATTTACTAGTCTTTGAATCAGCTAAAACATTTGGCGTGTTTGATGGAACTGTAAAAGTTGTAGAAAAACCAACACCAATATTCCCAAGATTTGATAAAGAAGTAGAGGTAGAGTATATTAAAACTCAAATGTCTCCAAAAGCTTTAGAAAACCTTGAAACTGAAACTAACGAAGCACAAGATGATACTTATGTTGAACTTGCCGAAGAAATCACAATTGATAAATTCTTTGAAACTTCTTTAAGGGTTGCAGAGGTATTGGAATGTGAAAAAGTTAAGAAAAGTTCTAAACTTTTAAAATTTAAATTAGACTTAGGGAATCATCAGAGACAAATAGTATCCGGTATTGCTAAGTACTATGATCCAGCAGAATTGGTTGGTAAAAAAGTAGCTGTAGTAGCTAACTTAAAACCGGTTAAATTATGTGGAGAATTAAGTGAGGGAATGATTTTATCAGCAGAAAAAGATGGAATTTTACGTGTAGTAGAAATTAATTCTGAAATTCCTAATGGTGCAGAAATTAGATAGTAAACAAGAGAATGTAGCTTAAAGCTATGTTCTCTTTTCTTTTATAAAAAACCACCTTGATATATAGTACCAAGGTGGTTTAGTTTGTTATCTCGTTGTTCTTTTTTGACTGTTTTGTGAATTGGTTGTATTAGCAGTATTTTTATTATCATTCTCGGTATTCTTTGGTTTAGGAGATTCTCTGTTAACTTCGGTTACACGAACAGGATTTACAGGAACAAATGTTCCATCAGTTACATGATAAACTAATCTGTTGTTTTTAGAGATACCTATACCATTAATGTTTAGCTGTGCTCCATTACCATAAGTTGATCTAACGCTGCTAAGTGATTCATCAGAATAAATATTTTGTGTAGTTAAGAATTTAATTGCTACTGGACGAGAAATAAAGTTCTCAAGTTGATCATTTTTCTTATCAACAGAGACAAATTTTTCATTAGCCGTAATGTATTGACCTTGATGGTCTCCAGAAGAAATATGGTACATAACATAGCCAGCAGGTGAAATTATTTTATCAACTGTTAATTTAGTTCCAGGTTCAATTACATCACCAGGTTCAGACCAACCAGCAGATTTAAATGCATGAATTTTCTTATTAACAGTCACTTCGCGATCTACATCAAAAGAATATGATGTAAATGTTCCTGCAAGTTTAGCAGTTATTTCTTCGTCTTGTGCATCTGAATCGATACGAACAGCATCAGCTTGTTCTTGAGCTTTCAGAATTTTAGCTTTTTCTTCAGCTTCTTTCTGTTTCTTCAATTCTTCTGTTGTATCTACAGATGTAGTATTAGTTTCTCCAAAACTTACATAGTGTTCTTTTGCAGAAGATATAAATTTCAGTGTAATTAAGAAACAAATTGATAATAATAGTGCTAAAATAATTGATGTGGCAATTTTTACTTTAATGTTTTTTTGAGACTTTGCTTATTTTTATCATAGTTTTTCAATTTTGTTTTTTTGAAAATATTTTTTTAGAAATAAAAAGCTTTGATGCTTAATAGTGAAACAACAAATATATTTCTTGATTTGTTGTCAATATATTTAACTCTAAAAGCTGTTTCCTCTTCGTTAACAACTTCTTTTTTTATACTATGTATTTCTTTTTTTAGACCATCTAATTTATATTCTATTTCTAGATTTTTTGAATCCTTTCAATTGCTTTTTTTCTCAGATGTAATATCTTTTAAAATAATTTGTCTTTGAGAATTTAAGTTGTCAAGCCTTTTTTTCTTCAAGAGTTATTTTTTTCTTTATCAGCTTTTTCTATTTTTTAGAGTAGAAACAGTCAGTTTCTTTTTCTTCAATTTTATCTTCTAGAGAAATTAATGAAGTTTGTAATGAAAGAAGTGTTTTTCATGTTCTTTCATTTCATTTTCTTTTTGTAATAATTCTAGTTTCTTTCTATCTTCTAGTAATTGGAATTCTTTTTCTTTTCTTCTGTATTCTCGTTTTTCTTTTTTTCAGCTTGTTCTTTCTCAATGCGTTGACGTTCAAGTTCTTTTTCACGAGCGATACGCTCTTTTTCACGACGTTCTTGTTCACGTTTTTTTCCGCCTTTTCTTTTTCGATACGTTGACGTTCCAGTTCTTTTTCACGAGCGATTCGTTCTTTTTCAAGACGTTCTTGTTCGCGTTTTTTTCAGCTTTTTTTCTTTTTCGATACGTTGACGCTCGAGTTCTTTTTCACGAGCGATTCGTTCTTTTTTTCAAGACGTTCTTGTTCGCGTTTTTTTCAGCTTTTTTTCTTTTTCAATACGTTGACGCTCAGTTCTTTTTCACGAGCGATACGCTCTTTTTCAAGGCGTTCTTGCTCAAGTTTTTTTCAGCTTTTTTTCTTTTTCAATACGTTGGCGTTCAAGTTCCTTTTCACGAGCAAGACGTTCTTTTTCTAATCTTTCTTTTTCAGCTCTAGCAAGCTCATTTTTCTTTTTTCTCTTCTTCGATTTTTACGTTGTTGCTCTTCAAATTGTTTTTCTAGCTTTTTTTCTAATTCAAGAGCGCGTTTTTTTAATTCTTGTTCTTGTTGTTTAACTTCTTTTTCTTTTTTTACGAAGTTCTTTTTTTCTAAAGTAGTTTCATCTATATTTGAGTCTAATTTTTTCAGAACTTATAGATTCATTTTTTTAAAAATTTAGAGACTTAACTTGTTTTTAAAACGACCAAAAAAAGATGTAGAGTTATCTTTTTCTTCAGTCGAATCTGTAGCATCATTATTAACTACTATATCTTTTTTTCTTCTTTTGACATAAAAAAATAATCCTTTTCAAGCAATATTCCATTCTATTATATCATAAAATTATAACAAAACTACATAAAAAAACGTTTAAAAATCACATTAAATTATATAAAAAAAACTTTTAACTCTAATTGAAATATGTTATCATTAGGGGTAGATAGTTTTATCAACAAATTTTAAATTTAAAAGAGGTATTAATTATGAGAAAAAAACAATAAGCTTTTAAAGGAACTCCAGTAACTATTGAAGATAAATTAAATGTTGGGGAAGTATTCCCGAATTTTAGAGCTGTTACAAAAACATTATCAGAATTTGAACTAGCTGATTACAAAGGAAAAAAAGTAATTGTTAATACTTTTCCATCAGTAGATACAGGAATATGTGCTTTACAAACTATTAGCTTTAATAAAGCAGTAGGTGACCTAGAGGATACAGTAGTAATCACAGTATCGAAAGATTTACCATTCGCATTAGGTAGATTTTGTGCGGATAAAGAAATTAATAATGCAATTACAGTTTCTGATTATAAATACCGTGATTTTGAAAATAACAATGGTCTTTTAATTGAAGAATTAGGTTTATTATCTCGTGCGGTATTTGTTCTTGATGAAGAAGGAGTTATTCGTTATAAAGAGGTGTTAGAGGAAATCGGTGAAGAGCCAAATTATAACAATGCTCTAGAAGCACTAAAGAAACTATAGTGAGGTAATAGATGACAGAATTAAAATATATAAATAAAGAAGAAAATAAAAAAATTTACAGATTAAAGATTTAATTACTTTAGGACTTTATACTATTTTTATTAATTCTTGTAATGGCTGTGGGAATTGGAATTTCTACAATTTTAACATCATTAATATTTGGCGGAAAAGTCTATTTTGCTACTTATACTTCTATTACGGCTGCTCTAGTTTGTGGAAGTGTATATAGTTTAATTTTTTAATAAAATTAATAAGAATATGGCAATATTTATTATGATAGCAATCATTGGTATTTTTTATGACTGTATCTGGTCACTCTGTAGTAGGTGGAGTTGTTCTAATTGGAGCGGCAGTTTTAAAGAGAGATCGGATTCAGATATGGAAATGAATATTTATCATATTTATTCTTTAATTTAGGAAATATTGGATTAATATTACCAATGTTCTTTATGAAAGATGCATATGTAAAACATCTTCAAAATAGAAATTATTCTCAAGAAAAAAATTAACTTAGTTATGAGTTCTACTGATATGAAAAACATTTATTTTTTTATAGTTATCTTCACAATAATTTTCTCAATTATTGGAACTTATCTTGGAAGAAAAATTATATTTCAAGAATTTCAATAAAAGCAGGTATATAGTATGTTGAAGTTAGATATAAGAACTAAGATTTTTTTATATCGATCATTGCTAATATTTTAATGTTTAAAAATGATGTCAATTAGCACACATTTAGTTATTGCACTTTGTTTTTTTCAATATACTTAGGAATAAGTTCTAACTTTAAAAGAATGATTAGATTTTTTTCGGGATATATCTTTTCTTAACAGCTTATGAAGTATTCTTTTGCTCATACAGTAACACTTCAAGTTCTTGACAGTTTCTTACTACTAACAGCCCTAATGTTTAAAAACTTTATATTTCCCACTATGTGCAGGTATGCATGTTGGTTAGTAGTTCAAAAGTATCTGAATTGATATGTTTTTTTAAGAAACATCAGATTGCCAAAGAAAATGATAATAGTTCTAGCAGTTTTATATAGATTTTTCCCTGTTTTTACTTACAGATTACAAACAAATAAAGAATTCATTAAAAATGAAGGGGATTGGAGTAAGTAGAGGTTACTACTTACTTCATCCATTTAAATTTTTTTCGAATATATATTTGTTCCTTATGTAATTATAAGTACAAATATTGCTAATGAACTTTCAGTTTCATGTTTGTGTCGTGGTATAGATAATGAAGAAAAACCAACTAGTTATATTGAATTAAAGTTTAACAAGCTCGATTATTTGGTTATGGTAGCTGTTACTATAATTTTTTTGTTTTATTATGTTTATGAGGTGATAAGTTGATAACATTTTAAAAATTTTTAATTACAAATATATTGAATCTAAAAAAATTAAATATTGAAGATTTGTCACTAGAAATCAAAAAAAGGTGAATGTATTTTTGCTTACGGGAGCAAGTGGCTGTGGGAAAACAACAATCATGAGGGTTTTTAAATGGTCTAGCTCCTGAATTTTTTGATGGTGGTTTTAGTGGAGAATTTAAAGTTGCACATCTAAGTATAGGAGATAGACTAAAAGATTTTTCTAAGGTTGTAGGAAGTGTATTCCAAAATCCTAAGAATCAGTTTTTCAATTTAGATTCTACTAGTGAACTTGCTTTTAGTATGGAAAATTATGGTTATTCTAAACCTGAAATTCAAAATAGAATTGATGAGGTAGTAAATGAGTTTTCTGCAGATTATCTACTAGATAGAAATGTCTTAGAATTAAGCGGTGGTGAAAAGCAAAAACTAGCTTTTTATGGCTAGTATGATGCTAGATGCTGATGTATATGTTTTAGATGAAATTACTAGTAACCTAGATCTAAAGTCAATTCAGTTAATTTCTTCAATAATAGAAACGTTGAAGAAGAAAGGTAAGACTATTATTGTTGCTGAACATAGGATATATTATTTGAAAGATTTAATTGATAGAATGTATATTATTAAAGATGGAAGATTGATTCACGAAGTTACTAAAGAACAGCTCTCTGACTTTGATAGTAGATCATGTCAAACAAGACAAATAGATTTATCTAAGGTTGAACTCGGTAAGAAGGAAACTAGAAATATTAAGAAAAATTATTTAAATATAGAACAACTTGATTATAAAGTACATAACCATCAAGTTAATTTGAAAAAAATGAGAGTTTTTTTCTGCATCAAGAATTTATTCTATAATTGGTGCTAATGGATGCGGTAAGACTACTTTTGCTAATGCGCTAAGTGGCTTACACAAATCTAAGCATAAAGTTAATTTGAATGATAAAAATCTTAACAAAAAAGACTTAATACGAAGTACTTTCCAAGTAATGCAAGATGTAAATTATCAATTGTTTACAAATCTTGTAGAGAAAGAGATAAAATTAGGAAGTAACAATCTAGAGTTATTTGATGAGGTAGTTGATAAATTAAACATTAGGAAATTTTTAAATCGTCATCCAAATACGCTGTCTGGTGGCGAAAAAAACAAAGGGTAGCGATAGCATCTGCTTTATTGTCTAACAAGAAAATTTTAATTTTTGATGAACCTACTAGTGGTCTAGATTATGTGAACATGATAGAATTAAGCCATTTAATTGAACAAATAGCTAAGAATGATGTAGTGATATTTATAATTACACATGATTATGAATTCCCTATGTCAAGTTTCCGATGAAGTTCTTTATTTTTGATAAACAAGGTATAAAAGAACGAATAGAAGTAAATGAAAATAATAAAAATAAAATATTAGAAATGATGAGTTAATGTACAGTGTATGTTAACTCATTTTTAGCTCAAATGATTTGTTAAATTGCGATTATCGTGATAAAAATATAGGTTGTAAGAAATATAAAGATAAGGAGGGAACTTATGTCATACGCTTCAGATATGAAAAAAAGAGCTAACTTTAATAGAAATAACAAAGATAGAGAATTTTTATCAGAGCTATCTGCTCTTATAAAAAAATGAACGGTGTATTAAATATATCAAATGGTAGACTAAGTTTAAGTTTTCAAACAGAGAATGCCTCATCAATGAGAAGAATGTTTTCTTTAATCAAATATTTTTTTATGATGTTCATGTTAATATTTCAGTACGAAAAAAAGTTAAAGTTAAAGAAAAAAATAATGTTTATATTTGCCGTTTTAGATCAAAATGTAAAAAGAAATCTTAACGGATCTGTATATTTTTAAATGAAAATTATACAATGAGAATTGATATAGCTAAAGAATTGATTGATACTGATGAGAAAAAGGGCTTATCTGCGTGGTGCATTTTTAGCTGGAGGTTCGATTAATAACCCTCGTACATCGAGTTATCATATGGAAATTTTTCTCGTCATATGAGGAACATAATAAAGAACTAAATGAATTATTAAATAGTTATAAGTTAAATGCTAGAAGTCTTGAAAGAAAGAAAGGTTTCATAGTTTATATTAAAGAATCAGAGAAAAATAGCTGAATTTATTAATTTAGTAGGGGCTTTTCAGCTCTATTTCAGTTTGAGGATGAAAGAATTGTTAGAGATATAAATAACTCTGTTAATAGAATGCAAAATTGTGATATGGCGAATATGAATAAGACTGTTAACGCATCTGCAAAGCAGGTTGAGGATATTAACATAATAGAAGAAAGAATTGGTTTAGATAACATTGATGAGAAGCTTCGAGTTGTAGCAGAGGCAAGGCTTAAGTATCCAGAATATCCATTAAAAGAAATTGCCGAAATGATTGAGGATGGAAAGTTATCAAAATCAGGTTTGAATCATAGGTTTAGAAAAATTGCAAAAATAGCAAAAGAATTAAAAGAAGGAACATACCAAGCAAAATAATAAGAAAGGATGAGAAAAAGATATGAGTAAGTGGGACGAACAAATACTAGTAGTAAATAGAAAAGAATTATTTAATAATGAGGAAAAATCATTTTTATGGATTTATTCAAAAAAATGACGAAAAAACAAAGAAAATTATTGATACATTCGAATCTTATGAAGTAAAACGACGTGGAGATATGGAAGAAGATCCAAGTTATAAACAATTAATAGGATATGTACTATTAAAAGATGCTAATACAAATGAAGTTCTTGTATATAAACGCCTAGTAGGTGGTGGTGAAGCAAGGCTTCACGGAAAAGCTTCTGTTGGTATTGGTGGCCATATGAATGAGGTTGAAGGAAAAACAATTTTTGAAATGTTAAAAATTAATGCAGCTAGAGAATTAAATGAAGAAGTGGGTGTTTCAGAAGAAGAAGCGTTGAACAACTTACACTTTATAGGTTTAATAAATGATGACAAGACTGAAGTAGGACAAGTACATGTAGGTGTTGTATATGAATGCAAAGTCGATAAAAGTAAAGTAGAAGTAAAAGAAGATGATACACTTGTTATCAAATGGATGACAGCTAATGAAGCTAAAGAAGAAGAAAACTATGAAACTTGGTCAGAGTTTTTAAAACCAATTTTTTAACAAATAGTATTAGAAAATATATAGGAGCGAGCTTTAACTCAACGATTTCTATAAAATCGTGAGTTTAGTTGCTCAATTTATTTATGAAGAAAAATTTTTAACAAGAAAAATGTAATAAAATCTGACGTATTTTTTTGAATAAAAATTATGAAAAAAAGTGTAATATAAAGTTATACAATTTAATATATATTATAAAAATTTATAAATTATCAAAAATTTTTAATGTATAAAAAAAGTACTTTTTGAAGAAAAAGTTAATAAATTAGTGTTAGAAAATATAACATAGATATAGAAAGGATGATAATATGTTCAACATAAAAATGGATATGATACAAAACAGTCGGACTAGCTGTTGTAATTTTTAATTATAGGTAGATTACTAAGGAAAAAAAGTTAAATTTTTTTGAAACATATTGTATACCGTCTCCAGTTATAGGGGATTCTTATTTGCAATAATAAATTTAATTTTAAGACAAAACTAACTTAGTAATTTTTGAATTTGATAATACCTTACAAAGTTTCTTTATGACGTTGTTCTTCACAAGTATAGGTTTTAATGCAAGCTGGAGATTATTAAAAGTTGGTGGAAGAAAAGTTATTATGTTTTTAATAGTGGCTATTATTTTAGTAGTTTTACAAAATATTGTTGCAGTGGGGATTGGATATGCGACAGGTATTGATCCATTAATAGCTTTATTAACAGGTTCAACAGCGATGACAGGTGGACATGGTACTGCAGCAGCAATGGCTCCAATTGTTGAGGAGCTAGGGCACACAGGAGCTAAGAGTGTAGCAATAGCAGCTGCTACATTTGGGCTTATAGCTGGATCAAGTCTTGGAGGTCCATTAGCCAATAGATTAATAAATGGGAAAAAGTTAGAAGTTGTTGCTGAAGAAGTTGATAATGAAGAAGTGAAAAATGATGAATTTTTATTTAATAATGATGTTAAAAAATTAGATGGTGAGAATTTTGCTAAAGCATTCTTCCTAATCTTATTATCAATGTTTATCGGTAGTTATGTGTCTACATTTTTAAATCAATTTTTAAATTTCCCAAATTATATAGGCCCAATGATTGTAGCAGCAGTGTTAAGAAATATTTCTGATCATACTACAAAATTTGATCTACACTATGAAGAGGTTCATATTCTAGAGGATGTTTCATTGAATTTATTCTTGGGTATGGCTATGATAAGTCTAAAATTATGGGAACTTAGTAATGTAGCAGGACAATTGGCTATATTATTACTTACACAAGCAGTTTTAGCATGGATATTTATTTACTTCGTAACATTTAGAGTAATGGGTGGAAATTATGATGCGGCAGTCTTATCGGCAGGGCATGCTGGATTTGGTCTTGGTGCAACACCGAATGGTATAGCGAATATGCAAAGTGTTTGTGATAAGTATAAACATTCACACATAGCATTTTTTGTAATGCCGATAGTAGGAGCGTTATTTATTGACTTCTTTAATGTTGCTATTATAAGTGGATTTTTCTCATTTTTATCAAGATAATGATAAGGTAGGGTTGATTAGTAATTTAAATTATTAATCAACTCTTTTTATAGGTTTTTGTACATTTGTAAATGATGTGAGACAAAAAAAGTTAAAAATAAATACCTGATATGATAGAGTTACAGAGAAGCTAGATTCTCTGTAACTCTTTGCCTTTTCTCAACAGGAGTTAACCATCCTAAGGTCTGCATAGGAAGTCGATTAGAACGATATAGATATTTCTTCATTTGGTTAATAAGATCATCATGAGAATAAAAAGATAAGTATTTATAAAAGCGTTCATTATCATTTCTATGACTTCTTTCAACTTTACCATTATGCCATGGAGTTCTAGGTCTAATGAGTTGGTGTTTTATATCTAACTGGTTACACAATACATCGAAAGGATGTATACGTTTAGTATCCTTAAAGTGCGTAAACTCAAAAACCATTATCAGTTTGTATAATTTTTTGGTTTGTATCCAAAGAACGAAATAGCCATCTTAACAAATTGTACGGTTGAATAAGAAGATTGTTCTTTAAAAAGGATAAATAAATCTTTCTCTAGAAGCTTCATCAATCATAGTATATTGATAAAATTTATCAGGATGTGTTCCAGTGTAGCATTTTCTAGGGACATATTTTTACATCAAGTTGCCATTTTTTTCTCCTAAAGTTTTTTTGGAGTGTTATAAGGTTTTGGTATATAAGGTTTAGCCTTTTTTTCAACATCTTTATAGAAGCCTAATTTTCTAAGAATCCTGAATAATGAACAAGGATGTCTTTTATATTTTTTATTAAATTTTAGTTTTGCATATAGTTCAATCATAGAAATATTAGGATTTCGTTTAATTAGATTTTTAATCCAAGACAATTCTTCTGAGGTATGAGCATTTGGATGTTGAGAATGTGGTTTGTGAGACTTATCCATAAGTGATTCTTTAGTTCCATCGTATTTTTTATTCCAACGCATTAAAGATGCTTTAGAAACTTTGTAGCGTCTACAGATAAAGCTAATAGAGTTTTTATTTCTATATGTTTTTACCGCGGCTAATCTTGTTTCTAAAGTATGAGGTATATATCGTTGTGTATTTTGTAAGTTTTTCTGTTATAATAGTTTTTCATAAGAGTAAATTCCTTTTTGATTTGTCGTAATTTCATTATACAGGATTTACTCTTCTTTTTTTATATTTTTGTCTCACATCAATTGTAACACTACAATTAATCAACTCTTTTTATAGGTTTTAACTTGATGAAAAATATAATGTGTAATATAATTATAAGATAGTTTTGATAGATTTAATAATCAATTAAGGAGACAAAAAGTGAAGAATAATAAGTATTCTATTAGAAGAGTTTCTGCTGGTATTGCTAGTATTATTATTGGGCTGAGTGTTGGAGGAGCTAATTCAGTAAAAGCTGAGATGTCAAAAGACAACAAAGTTATTATTGATGAAAATGGAGTAAGACCAGTTGTTGAACCAATATCACCAAAGAATCCATCAGTAGAATCGATAAATAAGCCAACTGTTAAACCAGCAGAAAAACCAAACAAAAAACCCGAAAACAAGCCATCTATTAAGCCGGCAGAAAAGCCAATTGAAAAACCAGGAAGTAAGTTATCTGAGAAAACAGAGGTTAATCCACCTGTTAAACAAACAGAAAAAATAATCGAAAAACCAACAAGTAAGCCAACTGTTAAACCAGATAGACAACCATTGGTAGAGTCGAAAGAAGATAAGACGTCAGGAAAACATGATGGTGATAAATTCCAGACAATTAAGGACAAAGAAAAATATGATGATTCAAATAAGCCAACTAATAAAGATTTGTTGATTGCTAGTTTATCAGGACGTGATATAAGAGTAGAATACAAAAAGGTAGTATTTCTGTTGATAAATTATATGTTGAATCTATAAAAAAATAGCGAATTGAATAAATCTATCGAAAATAAGTTAGGAAAAAGATTATAAAGTTATTGAAACGTTCGAAATTCATTTTTGAGAAAGATGATAAGAAGATAGATAGTAATGAAGAACGTACAGTTACAATAACAATAGCTAAGAAGGATAATGCAGAATTAGAAGTATATCATGTTGCAAATGATAATTCCCTTGAAAAATGAATAGTAAATATTCATCGGGTGAATTACAATTTAGTGTTAATCATTTTAGTAAGTTTACAATTGTGGAACGTATTAAAATTGGTAATAAGGATTTAGAAGAAAGAGCACAAGTAATAACTCCAGAAATAATGGAAAAATACTAAAAACAAAGATGATGAATTACCGAAAAACATTAACAAAGCAAATAGATAATTCTAAAGAAAATACGCTACTACCGAAAAACAGGTATAGAATCCATGGCTACAGAAATTATTGGAATTATGTTAATTTTAGTAATTGTGTTATTAAGAAAAGAACAAAATAATAATTAAGATCCTGTACAGAGGAATGATTTAAATATTAATCGTTCCTCTGTATTTTTTATTTTATAAAAAATATAAGCGTTTAAAGTTCTAAAAATCTCATATAATTAAATTTATTAACCGTAAAGATTCCTATTTACAAAAAGAAATAATCATGTTATAATAAAAACGGAATTATTACGGATTAAATAATTAAGGAGAAAAATAATATGAACAAGAAAAAAATGATTATTACTGGTACCTGTGGTTCACTTGTAATCGGACTATCAGCTTTCGCTGGTTACGAATACGGCAAACAACAAGCTTATGAATCAGCACCACTAGTACAAAAATACTGCACAAGCAAAGAAAATTAATTACTCAGATAAGGTTAGTTCAGTTGTCGTTAGTGAGATTACTGAAGATGGATACGTAACACTTCATGGAGATCATAGCCACTATGAAAAAGGATTAGTACCTTATAACGCTAAAATTCTTGATTCGTTAGTTTATAAAAATAAAGATTATAAATTAAAAGATGAAGACATTCAGTATGAACTTGCAGAAGGTTATGTTATAAAAGTTAGCGGTAAATTTTACTACTATCCAAAAGAAGGAATAAACCAAAGTAATATTGTTGATGAAAAAACTGCAAAAGAAATATCAGCACATGCACATCATCACCATCATGGAGAAACTAGTGAATCTAAAGAAACAGGAGATCACTATACATTTAATCCAAAAGATATCGTAAGTGAAACTGCAGATGGCTATGTAGTTCGCCATGGTGATCATTTCCACTATATTAAGAAAAGTGAATTATCAAGTTCTCAATTGTCACAAGCAAGTAAAGTAGAAGCTAACAGCTCATTACCAGCATCTACTGCAGGAATAACTACTCCAACAAGCGATGGATATATCTTCAAAGGTGAAAATGACATCATAGGAAAAAATAGTTTTGGATTCATAGTTAAACATGGTAGTCACCAACACATAATACCTTATTCTCAACTAGTAGGTACAAAATGGGAATACTTAGTAAATAATACTGAAACTCCAGCAACTACTAAAAATACTAATACGACTGTAGTAAATACACCGAAAAGTAATATAGTAAATGACAGTAACCATGACCATCATGAACATTCATCAGATCACGAAGATTCAACAAGTCATAGTGATGGATATAAATTCGATCCTAAAGATATTGTTAGTGAAGATGAAAATGGATATACAGTAAGACATGGAGATCACTTCCACTATATTCCTAAAAACAAAGTAGAAAAACCTACGGAAGTAGTTAAGCCAACTCCGGTTGTTCCTACTCCTTCTTTACCAGAAGCAAATAAAGTAGAAAAACCTACGGAAGTAGTTAAGCCAACTCCGGTTGTTCCTACTCCTTCTTTACCAGAAGCAAATAAAGTAGAAAAACCTACGGAAGCAGTTAAGCCGACTCCAGTTGTTCCTACTCCTTCTTTGCCAGAAGCAAATAAAGTGGAAAAACCTCTAGAAAACGTTAAACCTACTCCAGTTATTCCTACACCAACGCTACCAGAAAAAGATAAGGCAGAGCAACCTAAAATTGACAATATAGTTATAAAACCTAGCGTTTTATCATTCGCAGGAGTACAATATGAAACTAGTGATGGGTTTAAATTATCTGATGATAGTGTAATCACGCCTACTTCAACAGGGCTTCTTGTAGCTCATATTGGTCATCAACACTTTGTATTTTATAAACAATTGGTTAATTCTAAGTGGGAAAAACTTATTCCTTATCAATATCTGAATAAGGCTAAAGAAGAGTATGCAGAATTGGAAAAAGAAGTTAATGACAAAATTAATTATCTTTCTCAAAAGAATAATATAGATAAAGATAAATTTAGTTATGTTATTACTTCAAATGGGGATGCAATTTCATACAATGGAAAAAAACGGAATTGTTAAAAGATATAAATATCAAAGAAAATACGGAGAAAAAAATAATTCGAATAGTAAAGATAAAGTAGAAAGTAATAATTCAGTTAATAATACTTCTACTGATAAAACAGAAGCTGCGAATAATTCTTCAGAAAATACTGCAGGAAATGACAACCATAGAGAAGAGCAAAATAATGCTGAAGAAAAAGAAATTGAAGCAAAAATTGACTATGTTGCTAAACAACTAAATATAGATAAAAGTTCTATAAAATTAATTGAAACAGCGGAAGGAAAAGCATTGGTGTATCCACATGGAGATCATAGCCACACTATATTAGTTAAAGATATAGACATATCTAAACCTCTAGCAGATTCACATAATAATTCAGGAGCTGAGACGCTGAAAAAATTAGGATTTGATGATGATATTATACATGATATTCAACATGCTTCTGCAGATACTGATTTTCCTGCACATGAATCAAATGTAGAAAAAATGAAAGAGTGGTTAAAAACTGTTAAGTACTTGAATATTGGTCAAAACAAAGATCCACTTAAACGAAGTGGTTTAGAACTTATGCCAAATATAGAAGTTCTTGGAATAGGATATACACCTATCGATGATATTACCCCTGTTTATAAATTTAAAAAAATTAAAACAATTATACGTATCAAGAACGGGTATTAAAGATTATTCATTTATAAAAAATATACCAACATTAGAAGGAATTGATTTTTCTGAAAATGATATTCAGGATATTTCGTTTTTTAAAAGATTATCCAAACTTAAAACTAATTTCTGCAGCAGGAAATAATATTGAAAAATATCGATGTATTAAAAAAATCTTACTAATTTAGAGTCGTTGAATTTAGACAATAATAAAATTAAGGATATATCGGCTCTAAAAAGATTTAAAACCATCTAAAAAGCAGTTAGTCTTGAAAATAATAACATTACAAAAATTGGATGCATTAAGTAATAAAAATGAATTAGAGCGTTTATTCTTATCTAATAACAGCGGTTTAGAG